>Ga0209062_1005970_pt1 | contig 11424 bp, 8 predicted proteins | sample Coa_R2_2_FD_187158 | JGI IMG/M metagenome (GOLD analysis project Ga0209062, IMG submission 187158) | Surface soil microbial communities from Centralia Pennsylvania, which are recovering from an underground coalmine fire - Coalmine... | ecosystem: Environmental > Terrestrial > Soil > Unclassified ...
AACGGCGGCGGGATCGATCTCCGACTCCCTGGGGACTGGCAAAGGGCATATTCCAACCCGTCCCGGCTATATTCCTATACGATTTTTGATGCGGCCGGTAATGCGGTGATCTGGTCACCCAACCTCGACCGACCGCTTGCTGCTATCCCCATCGAGTCGTCACGGTCGGTCGCGCCGATCCAGTTTGTGGGGGTTGGACGGGATCAGCAAGCCGCGCTCGCGATGCGCGATGCGCAGGGCTGGACCGCGGTGGTGGCGCGGGGCGATCTGTCGCGCGACGCTTTGGCCGACAGTCTCTTCGCAGAAGACTCCGAGCAGGTGCTCATCCTGCTGCCATTTGCGTTGCTCGCCTTGGCCGTGATCTGGGTCGTCAGTGGCTGGAGCCTACGCCCTATAGCTCAGGCATCCGAAAAGGCAGCGCTTGTGGGGCCTGCCAATCCGGATATGCGCGTCTCGGCGGAGGGACTCCCCCGCGAAATTCAGCCCCTCGTCGACGCAGTCAATGGTGCACTTGACCGGCTGTCGCGGGCTTATGCGACCGAGCAACGGCTGACCGCCGACGCCGCCCATGAGTTGAGGACCCCTCTTGCGGTACTCAATCTACGTTTGCAGCGTGCGCGGTCGAGCGGAAAGATCGATTGGGCCGCGATCGAACTCGAATTAGGCCAGATGAGCCGGCTCGTTACGCAGCTACTGGATCTGGCAAGAAAGGAGACCTTCACGCGCCAGGCTCGCGACGCCGATCTTCCGGTTATTAACCTGTCGCGCATTGTCCGCGAAGCAGCCGCCATGATGGTTGCTGTGGCCGAAGTGCAGGAGCGGCGCCTCGATGTTGATTTGCCGGACGTGACGCCCATGCGGGGTCGCATAGACGATCTTCGGGACATGATGCGCAACTTGCTTGAGAACGCACTCATCCACGGACGCGGTGCGGTCAACGTAACCCTTCGACAGTCCACCCATGGAGGCAAGCCGCATTGGACCGTCGAAGTCTGCGACGAGGGTGAAGGTGTTGGCGCGGCCCAAGCGGAATTGGTGTTCGACCGCTTTCGAAAGCTCAATCCGGCTTCTCCTGGCTCCGGTCTCGGCTTGGCTATTGTTCGTCAGGTCGTGCAGAACCACGGCGGGCAGGTTCGATTTGTCGCGGGACGTGGCTGCGTCGTTGTCGTGCTACCGGCATCCGACCAACCACGCGTCCCTTCGCAACAGGATGCGCACGCTATCCAAGCGAGCTCGACTTCGCCCGCGACCGTCATACTGGATGATGGCCATGTGCCTCGCTCTGATGGGATTGCTTGTCAACCGGATATCCCTTCGCCCTGGCGTGCGAATGATCTCGATGAGCCGGCGCATCCGAAGACACGGTCTTACCCACAACACAACACACATAGGTGATGGCATAGCCGCAACGGCTTTTGAGGTCGGCTACACGGATAAGCGATTGCCGCTGCTATGGATTCCGCAACTAAACAAACCGCACTGATCGATTATCTCAACGGCACACCGTCTTCCCATGTGTCGTACACAGCTCGCCTTCCGCTAGGAAGCAGAACCCTCAGCCGCTGCATCTTCGCGCCAACTCTGGGGTCACGCTCGGATCCAGTTCGAGTGGGTCCATCCGGATGCCGGATATCGCGGCTGGGCTCATCATTGCGACGATCAACTTTCGGAGTATCACCGACTATGTTTGGGCGGATCTTCTTCCTCGTCGCTTTCGCCTGGAGTGCGGACGCACTGGCTATGCCGATCGCGCAATGCCATGTCGTCGACGCTCGCGGAACAGACGTCGTCTCGCTGAAACCGCTCTACCCGGTCAAGCACACCAGCCTCTATCGCATCGACCAAGACCGGTTCATCGACCTGAGATACAACGCCTTCAGATCCTCGGTCGCCATTACAATGATCGAGATGCCTTACGCGCCCTGGACATTCGCGGAAAAAGTGCTGGGACGAGACAGCTTGCAGATGACCGGCCAAACATCGAAAACCGGCGCGATTTCGATCGACCCCGTTAAGGCCGGAGCACAACTCGTATGTCGGGAGCAAGCGGAGTAGCGCGTGGGCGGTGATGGCGACCTTGAAAAGTTAGTCCATTCGACGTACATTCGTCGAGAGGTGAATACCATGGCGGCAACGAAGCAAGACCGGCGTCTGAGGGAAGAGCGACTCGGCTTTCGCGTTGATGAGCTGACGAAGGCGCTAATCGAACGCGCCGCGCAACTCGAGCGGCGCAAGCTCACTGACTTCTGTATGACCGCGCTGACGGAAGCCGCGCGCCGGACGATCGCGGAGCACGAGACGATTGTGCTGTCAGATCGCGACCGCGCGGTGTTCTTCGATACTCTCGTCAACCCGCCGACCCCGAACGAACGGCTCCAGCGGGCTTTTGCGGAGCATCAGCGCCGGGTCGTGCGGTGAATGCCAAGCCCCACATCCGCCGATCTCCGTATTGCGGTCCTGAACGACGCGCACGACCGGAACGCCTTTGCCTGTGGGGTGGAGACTCTCGATCGCTATCTCAAGACCCAAGCCGGGCAGGACGTCCGCCGAAAGGCGAACGCCGTCTTTGTGCTCAGTCGCGAAATCGAGCCGGATCGTGTGCTCGGCTATTACACGCTCTGTGCCATGGCAGTCTCGCAAGGCGAGGTGCCGGAGGCGGCCCGGAAGCACGTCCCCCGCTATCCGCTCGTCAGTTGCACTCTGATCGGCCGGCTGGCGGTCGCCAAGGACCCGCAGGGGCAGCGCCTTGGTTCGATCCTGCTTGCCGATGCGCTGCAGCGCGCATTCGAGAGCGCCAACAGTGTGGGCTCGTCCATGGTAATCGTCGACGCGCTGGACGAGGCGGCAGCCAGCTTCTACGCGGCGCATGGCTTTGTGCGACTGCCGGACTCGTTGCGCCTTGTTATGCCGATGCGTCAGGCTGGCCGGGGATCTGAACGATGACGCCTTTGCTGTCACAGAAAACGTCGGGGAAGCGCCCGGGGAAGCAACTACGAAAGAGTCTCAGGCTCGGGGGAAGCAAGCGCGTTCTCGACGCGGACAAGTTATGCGGCGGGTTCGCCCGTTCGCTGGACGCGGCTGGTTACGACAGGTTCGGAGCTTTACCCCTGCCGAAAGTGGCCGTGCGCCCGCTACGACATGCTTCCTGCTGCTTCCCCCATGCTTCCCCGGTTTCCCGGACCAAGGCGGGGAAGCAAAAAACGGCCCCGAAGGACCGTTCTAAGCCATGGAAATCCCTGAGGAAATCTGGAGCGGGCGAAGGGATTCGAACCCTCGACCCCAACCTTGGCAAGGTTGTGCTCTACCCCTGAGCTACGCCCGCGCTCCGTCGGCGGCCGACAAGCCGCGCATCATACAAAGCCGCCGCGGCTTTGCAAGGCTTTGACGGGGTTGACGCAGGGCAGGATCATGAATCGTTAAGATGCGAGCAAGGCCGCTCGGAAATCGGGGTTGATGGCGGCTTTGAGACTGACCTGAGCCCCTGGATCTCCTCCAGATTTGAGTAGAGTCCGGCCACGGATGGAGGGTCGGACGATGAGGGGCAGCCGGTTCAAGGAAGAGCAGATCATCGGGATCCTGCGGGAGCAGGAGGCGGGGATGTCGACGGCGGAGGTTTGCCGCAAGCACGGCATCAGCAGCGCCACGTTCTACAAGTGGAAGGCACGGTACGGCGGTCTCGATGTGTCGGACGCGCGGCGGCTGAAGTCGCTCGAGGACGAGAACGCCAAGCTGAAGCGGCTGCTGGCGGAAGCGATGCTCGACAATGTCATGCTGAGAGACATAGCTGCAAAAAAATGGTGACGCCCGTCGCCAGACGAGAGGCTGCGGCTCACCTCTGCCAGAGCTACGGGGTGAGCCAGCGGCGGGCGTGCAAGGTCATTGGCGCCGACCGGACATCGGTCCGCTACCGAAGCCGGCGGCCGGACGACGGGGCGATCCGCGCCCGCCTGCGCGAGCTGGCGGCGGTGCGCCGACGCTTCGGCTATCGGCGCCTGCACATCCTGCTGCGCCGGGAGGGGATGCATGTGAACCACAAGAAGCTGCGCCGGCTCTACGGCGAGGAGCGTCTCCAGGTCCGCCGCCGCGGCGGCCGCAAGCGCGCGCTCGGCACCAGGGCGCCGATGGCGATACCGCAAGGGCCAAACCAGCGCTGGTCGCTCGATTTTCTGAGCGATGCGCTGACCGACGGAAGGCGCTTCCGTATCCTCGCCGTGGTCGACGACTTCACCCGCGAATGCCTGTGCCTGGTCGCCGACACCTCGCTCTCGGGACGGCGGGTCGCCCGCGAGCTCGACGCCCTCATCGCCGAGCGCGGCCGGCCGCTGCTGTGCGTCTCGGACAACGGCACCGAGCTCACCAGCATGGCCATCCTGCGCTGGTGCCAGGACACAGGCGTCGAATGGCACTACATCGCGCCCGGCAAGCCGACGCAGAACGCATTCATCGAAAGCTTCAATGGCCGCCTGCGCGACGAGCTGCTGAACGAGACCCTGTTCGTCTCGCTCGCTCACGCCCGTGCCGCGCTGGCCGCGTGGCGGCTCGACTTCAACACCGTGCGACCGCACAGCGCGATCGGCAACCTGCCGCCGGCGGACTTTGCCAAGCTCAGCGACCCCGCGATGCAACAGGGCGGGTCGCTGCGCTCGCTTGGGGGCTTCGCGCCCCGCCCTGTTGCACCACCGAGCCTGACAGGCTCAAATGACGAACGGTCTCTACTCGGCTCTGGATGAGATCAGGGGCTCAGGTCAGCCGCGCTCAGGAACTGGTAGGTGACCGAGCTCGCCGCGTTGAAGGCGCGCGACTTCTCGAGTGCTTCGATCGCGGCCTCGTCCTCGCCCAGCATGAGATGCGCCAGCCCGATGCCGATGAAGAACACGAAGAGGCGCGGGTCGCGCGGGCTGAGGCGCATCGCCTTCTCGAAATGCGGCAGCCCCTCTTGCGCGCGGCCCAGCAGGATCTTGACGAAGCCGATCTCGTTATGGGCCGGCGCCAGGTTCGGGTTGAGGCGGATCGCCGCTTCGAGCTCCACCATCGACTCGCCGAAGGCGTATTGCAGCCGGCGCACGAAGGCCAGCGCATAGCGCGACCAGGGATCATGCGGGTCGACCGCCATGGCGCGCAGCGCCATCGCTTCCAGATGCGCTCCGCTCTCGGCGTCGATCAACTGCGCATTGACGCGGACGCGGTTGCCGGCCTTGCGCACGCTGCCTTCGAGCGCATAGCGCACGCCCAATTCGCGGCCGATCTGCTTCACATCCGCCGCCTTGCCCTTGTAGGTGAAGGCGGTGTTGCGCGCGATGACGAAGGCGCCGGGAACGCGCGAGAGCTCGGTCGCCAGATCCTCGGTGAGGCCGTCGGCGAAATACTCCTGCTCGGCATCGCTGCTCATATTGGCGAAGGGCAGCACGACGATCGAGAGGCGCGGCGGCGCGCTCGCTGCGCCCGCCATACTCGGCGAACGCCTCTCCGCCCCGGGGGGCGGAGAGGTTGGGTGAGGTGGGGGTGCGGCCAGACCCGGCGCCTCCCCACCTCCCCTTGCCCCTCCGCCCCCCTGGGGCAGAGGGGAATCGGAAAGGGGTTGGATCGCGTACACCCGCATCGGCCGCGCGATGTTCTTGAGCGCCGTCTCGCCGCGGTCGACGAATGCCTCCTTCACGCGGTCGCGCACCTGCCGCCAGGCATCCTCGGAGAGGCTGATGCCGCCGGGCTCGGCGATCCCTTCCAGGCGCGCGGCGATGTTGACGCCGTCGCCATAGAGGTCGCCATCCGCCTCGACGATGACGTCGCCGACATTGATGCCGATGCGGAACTCTATGCGCTCTTCCGCGGGCGTCTCGCCATTGCGCTCGGCCATGCCGCGCTGCCAGAGGACGGCGCAGCGCACGGCATCGACCGCGCTCGGGAACTCGACGAGCAGCCCGTCGCCGGTGGTCTTGACGATGCGCCCGCCATGCGCGTCGATCGCCGGATCGATGAGGGCGCGGCGATGGGCCTTCAATCCTTCGAGCGTGCCGAGCTCGTCCCGGCCCATGAGGCGGCTATATCCCACCACATCCGCCGCCAGGATCGCCGCAAGCCGCCGCTGTTCGCGTTCCAAAGCCATGGGCCGAGTCTAGGAAGCGGCCGGCGGCGAGTCCATCGAGCGGCGCGGGCGAGATGGAGGCGAAAGTTCCGCTGTTTCTTGAGTGCCATGGTGGCGGCAGCGGCCGCGATCGCCCCGCCGATTGCGCGGGAATGCCGCGGAAATCCTGGCGGAATCGGGTTTTTTACCGCTCGCGCAAGGCCGCCTGCTTGTAGCGCAGCAGGGGCGCCAGGAGATACTCGATGACGCGCCGCGAGCCGGTCTTGATCTCGACCGTGACCGCCATGCCGGGGGCGAGCTTGACCAGGCGGTCCTCGACCTGCATCTCGGTCCGGTCGAGCGAGACGCGCGCGGCATAGACGAGCTCCTGCCCCTGCGGCTCGCTGCTCTCGGCAAGCGATCCTTGCGACGGCGCGGCGCCGCTCTTCTCCGCCGGCCGCTCGCGCGCCACCGCATCCTGCGCGACGCTCAGCACCCGGCCGTGGACGAGGCCGTAGCGCGTGAAGTTGAAGGTGTCGATCTTGATCTCCGCCTCTTGCCCTTCATGGACGAAGCCGATATCGCGGTTGGGCACCGACGCTTCGACCTCGAGGCGGCTGTCGGCGGGCACGATCGCCATCAAAGGCTGCGCTGGCGTGACGACGCCGCCCACCGTGTGCACGGCGAGCTGCTGCACCGTGCCATCAACCGGCGCGGTCAGCGTCTGAAGCTGCCGGCGCTGCTCGGCCTGGATGAGTTGCTCCTTGAGGCTCGCCGCCTTCTGCTCGGCCTGTGCGAGATCGCCCAGATTGGTGCGGCGATAGTCGGCGAGCGTCTCGTGGCGCTGCTCCTTCAAGGCCGAGAGCGCGGCCGCGGCTTCGGCGAGCTTCGCCTGCTGCACGCGCAGCTCCTGCTCATGCTCGACGAGATCCTGCTGCGTCGAGAGCGACTCGAGCTTCGAGCCATAGCCCTTATCGGCGAGGTAGTTGCGCGCCTCGGCGCGCTTGCGGAGCAGCGGGATCGCCTGGTTGAGCTTGTCGATCTCCGCCTGGACCGAGCCGCGGCTCGCTTCGGCTTGCGCGATCTGCCGGTCAGTGCTGCCGAGCTTGGCGCGGATCGCCTCGATCTGGCTCTGAAGCAGCGTGCGATGCGTGTCGATCTGGGCCGGCGACGCGCCCCGCGGCGGAACGAAAGCAGCCATGGGATCGGCGCCCTCGACCAAAGCGGCCTTGAGCCGAGCGACGTCGAGCTCGGCCGCCAGAAGCTCCTTGGCGAGCCGGTCGCGCTCCGCGCCGCTGATCGTGGGATCGAGCTCGACGAGCACGTCGCCCGCCTTCACGGCCTGGCCGTCCTGCACGTTGATGGCGCGGACCACGCCGGTCTCGAAAGGCTGAATGATCTTCGTGCGCCCAGTCGGCACGATCTTGCCCGAGGCGGTGGCGATGATGTCGACATGGCCGAAATACGACCAGGCGATCGCCGCGGCGAAGAACAGAATGATCGTCGCGCCGATGGCGCGGCCCAAGGGCGAGGCGGGCGTCTCGATGATCTCGAGCGCCGCCGGCAGGAATTCGAGCTCGGCGCGCCGTTCGCCGTCGCGCCGCGGCAGCGGGATCAAGGCATCCGAGCGTGCTTCAGCTTGCCTCATGAATCCCCGCCTGAATGCGGTGGAGCAAGGCGTAGCGGCCGCCGCGCCCGATCAGCTCGTCATGGCTGCCATCCTCGACGACGCGGCCGCGCTCGATGGTGATGATGCGATTGGCCGTGCGCACGGTGGAAAGGCGATGCGCGATGACGATCACGGTGCGGCCCTGAGCGATGCGGCGCATATTCTCCTGGATGATGCGCTCGCTCTCATAATCGAGCGCGCTCGTCGCCTCGTCGAAAATGAGGATGCGCGGATCGGTGACGAGCGCGCGGGCGATCGCAACGCGCTGACGCTGTCCGCCGGAGAGGCTGCTGCCGCGCTCGCCGACGATCGTGTCGTAGCCTTGCGGCAATTCGAGGATGAACTCATGCGCGCCGGCGAGCTGCGCCGCGGCGATCACACGCTCGACCGGCATGCCGGGATCGGGAAGCGCGATGTTCTCCCGGATCGAGCGGTTGAACAGCACGTTCTCCTGGAGGACGACGCCGACCTGACGCCGCAGCCAGGCGACATCGACCATGGCGAGGTCGACGCCGTCGATCAGCACGCGGCCGCTCTCCGGCACGTAGAGCCGCTGCACCAGCTTGGCCAAGGTCGATTTGCCCGAGCCAGATGGTCCGACAATGCCGACGATCTGGCCCGCGGCGATGCGCAGGCTCACATCATGCAGCACTTCGGGACCATCGACCCGATAGCGGAAGGTCACATGGTCGAAGGCGACATCGCCGCGGATGGGCGGCAGCGCCGCGCGCGAGGCGCTGTAGCTCGGCTCGGGCGCCGTGTTGAGGATGTCGCCGAGCCGCGCGATCGAGAGCCGCGCCTGGTGGAAATCCTGCCAGACCTGCGCCAGCCGCAATACCGGCTGCGCGACGCGTCCCGCCAGCATGTTGAAGGCGATGAGCTCGCCCACGCTCAACTCGCCGCCGATGACGAGACGCGCGCCGAAATAGAGCGTCAGCGTCGTGACGATCTTGCTGACGAGTTGCACCGATTGGCTAGCCCAATTGCCGAGCGACAATACCTTGAAGCTCGACTGCACATATCCGGCGAGCTGTTCTTCCCAGCGCCGCTGCATCTGCGGCTCGACCGCCATGGCCTTCAACGTCTCGATGCCGGTGACGCTTTCGACGAGAAACGCCTGGTTCTCCGCGCCGCGGTTGAACTTCTCATCGAGCCGGCGGCGAAAGATCGGCGTCACCCCGGCGGAGAGTCCGATATAGAACGGGAAAGCCCCGATCACGATCCAGGTGAGCAGCGGCGCGTAATAGAACATCACCGCCAGGAACACGACCGTGAAGAAGAGATCGATGACGAGCGTCAGCGCCGAGCTCGTGAGGAAATTCCGGATGTTCTCGAGCTCCCGCACGCGCGCCACGGAATCGCCGGCGCGGCGTGCCTCGAAATAGGCGATGGGCAGGGCCATGAGATGACGGAAGAGCCGCGCGCCGAGCTCGACATCGATGCGGTTGGTGGTGTGCGCGAAGACGTAAGCGCGGAGCGTGCCCAGCACGGTCTCGAACACCGAGACGGTGACGAGCCCGATCACCAACACATCGAGCGTCGTCAGGCCGCGATGCACCAGCACCTTGTCGGTGACGACCTGGAAGAAGAGCGGCGTCACCAGCGCGAAAAGCTGGAGGAAGAACGAGGCGACGACGACCTCGCCAAGGATGCGGCGGTACTTGTGCATCGCCTGGAGGAACCAGGTCACGTCGAAGCGGCGCACGAGCTCGCCGAGCGAGGCGCGGCGCGTCATGAGCACCAGCCGCCCGCTCCACATGGCCTCGAAGACGGCGCGCTTGACGAGCTGTGGGCGGCCGATCCTGGGATCCTGGATGAGTGCGCCGTCATCGGCGATCTTGCCGACGATCAAGAAGCCGCCATCGCGCAGCTCGACGATGGCCGGCAGGTTCAGACGCGCAAGCCGTTGCCAGGAGCTCGGTACCAGGCGCGCCTTGACGCCGAAATCCTTCGCGCAACGCAGCATCTGGGGAACGCCGATCGCGATGCCGCCAAAGCGGTGCCGGATCTGATCGGGTTCGGCGGCGATGCCGTGAAACCGCAGCAGCAGGACGAGCGACGCCAGTCCCGTATCGCCATTGCCGCCGATATCGCCGGATTCAGGCATTTGGTCCCGCGAATGTACAGTCCTCAACGACTTCAAGTAGAAGTTCGACATTCATAATGACTTTTTAGTAGATAAGGCCCGGTGCTGCAACATTACTTATCGTCAAATCGTGCTTACCGAATCCTTTCCATCGCGGGCCGTTCCGCTTCTTGCCTTGCTTGTCGTTATTGCAAGGGGAAAGACTGAATAGGTGATTTGGACATTGGAGCGGCGCGGCAATGTTGTGTCGTTTAGGCGCGGCCCTGCCCGGTCGCCTTTGCTCAGCCGGCGAGCCGGCCGGTGGTCGAGTTGCGAGCCAAGCGCCGCCGGTCGCCATAGCGTCGCGTGAGCCCGATCATGTCGAAATGCTCGAGCAGCGGTATGCTGAACTTACGCGAGATTCCCAATATCGATCCGGCCTCGCCGGCCAGAAGTCCCTCGGGCCGCTGGGCGAGCGCATTCTGCAGCCGAACCGCCGCTTGCCGCACGGCGTCGCGATGAAACACCACGGCGCGCTTCTGCACCCGATCGACAGCACGCACGAGGATGCCGGTGCGAATGAGCCGTTCGAGCGCGCTGCGTTGTTGCCCATCGCCGCTGGCGAGCCGCTCCCAATCCGGCGGCGTCAATCCGCCGGCGAGGAAGGCTTGGATCAGTCCCTGGTCGAGGACATCGGCGGCATCGGCGCTCGGCGGCGGCAGGAAACTCGCTAGACGCACCAACCCTGCGCCGATCGCCAGCATGCGGCGCTCGACGAGACGCGCGATGATCTCGTTGAGCGTGGCAGGATCGGGACCGGCAGGGAACAGGTGGTGCAACTGGGCGCGCATGACGCCGGCTCGCGACGGATGGCTGCGATGGAAATGCCCGACCGTTTCGATGATGCGGCGCTCGATGGCGGCGGTTGCCCGCCGATCGATGACGAGGCCCGTCTTTGAGACGACGGAAGCGCCGCTTTCCGCGCTGCGCCCGCGGACTTTCTCGGGTGTCGTCCCGAGGCGCTGCGCCAGTTCGAGCAGCGGCATGCCCCGCTCGCCGCGTTCGGACAGCAACAGTGCCGTCGCTTGATCGGGCGGCGCCAGGGACAACGCCTGGATGCGAGTGGTGATCTCACCGTCGAAGCGGCGCCGACGGGAGCTCAGCGGGTTTATGACGGCGCCACCGCCGATGGTAACCGGCGGCGAGGCGAGGCGGAGGATGAAGTGCTCGCACGCCGGGATCGCGGCACCCTCCGGACAGCGAAGCTGCGCAATGGCCCGCGCGCCAGGGCGGAGATCATCGCGATCGAGGAGCCGCAGCCGCGCTTCCGTTTCGGCCGTGCCGAACAGAAGCCGGACCGAGGCGCCATTGGCGAGCGAGTGCGGCGCATCCTCCAGCAGGGTCACGTCGACATCGAGCCAGTTGCTCAGCGGGATCAAACCGGGGCGCGCAATCGCTTGTCCCGGTTTCAGCGCAGCCTGTTCCACGCCGCGGAGATTGACGGCGGTGCGCCGGCCAGGGGCGGTCGCCGCGACCGATCTGCCATGGACCTGCAAGCCGCGAATGCGCGCCCGCCGGCCGCCCGGCACGATTTCGACCTCCTCGCCGACGCGCAGGCCGCCCCGTCGC
>Ga0209062_1005975_pt1 | contig 11417 bp, 8 predicted proteins | sample Coa_R2_2_FD_187158 | JGI IMG/M metagenome (GOLD analysis project Ga0209062, IMG submission 187158) | Surface soil microbial communities from Centralia Pennsylvania, which are recovering from an underground coalmine fire - Coalmine... | ecosystem: Environmental > Terrestrial > Soil > Unclassified ...
AGAACACCAGTTGATGACTGCTAAGCCCACTACTTAACTCGGCATCTTCGCAAGGATTTCCGAGCGCTCCATTGCGGGTTTACCATATAAAAAAGGCTTTTATGCCGACGCTTCGTGAAGTCGTCGATGAAAATGTCCGTGAAGGCGTTCTCTACGAAAAATTAGACCGAAATCGCGTTCGCTGCTTCGCTTGTGGACATTGCTGTCCCATTCCCGACGGTCAACCCGGCGTTTGCAAAGTCCGCTACAACCGGGGCGGCACGCTCTACGTCCCCTGGGGTTATGTCGGAGGAGTGCAATGCGACCCTATCGAGAAGAAACCATTCTTCCATGCCTATCCCGGCGCTCTTGCGTATAGTTTTGGCATGTTAGGGTGCGATTTGCATTGCGCCTACTGCCAGAACTGGGTGACTTCCCAAGCGTTACGCGATCCGCGAGCCGTTTCGCAGCCGCTGAGCGCAAGTCCAAAGGGGCTCGTCAAAGAAGCTATAAATCTAGGCGCGAAGGTTTTGGTCAGCACCTACAACGAACCGCTCATCACTGCTGAATGGGCTGTCGAAATTTTTAAAGAAGCAAAATCTGCCGGCCTGATTACAGGATTCGTCTCTAACGGCAACGCTACGCCTCAAGTCCTCGAATACCTGCGCCCGTGGATTGATCTCTACAAAGTGGATCTAAAAAGTTTTGACGATCAGCATTATCATGAGCTCGGCGGGCGCATCGGGCCCATTCTCGACACGATTTGCCTCTTGTATGAGATGAAAGTCTGGGTTGAAATCGTTACGTTGTTGATTCCCGGCTTCAACGATTCATCCGATGAATTGCAAAAGCTCGCAGAGTTTTTGGCCGGTATTTCTCAGGATATTCCCTGGCACATCACCGCCTATCATCACGACTACAAAATGAATGATCACCGTAATACAAACGCCGATGATCTGATGCGCGTTGCAGAGATCGGCAAAGCAGCAGGATTGCGCTACGTTTATGCGGGAAATCTGCCGAGGCAAGTTAGTGACCTAGAAAATACTTACTGCCACGTTTGCTCCACGCTGTTGATCGAGCGCGATGCATATTTTATTAAAGATTATCGCCTCACTAAGAATGGCAGTTGCCCATCCTGCGGCACTGCTGTTCCCGGACGTTGGGCCGAAAAATTCTCAAGCCAAATCACCGGTCAGCCATTCCTTCCTGGGCGCAACCGCTTTATCACACTGTAAACGCGAGCGATTTGGGAGCACCCTCTTATGCCCCACGGTCATGCAGAATAAATTTCCCATTTGCCACAACGGCCATCCGCACGATATATCTCTTTGCAGCTCATGATGATCCAAAAATCTCTCCCCCTACTTCTCGCCGTTATCTTTTTTGCTGTTTTCACGCAAGCCGAGACAAAACCCAAGCTCTCGCTCGACGAGTTTTTCAATTACGCTTTTTACGATGCGATTGCTCTTTCGCCGGATGGTCACGCTCTCGTTCTGGTGACTGATCGCCCCGATTGGGACCAAAATATTTTCCGCAACGAACTTTACCTCTACCGCGATGACGGCCGGGGACTGATTCAACTTACCCAATCCGGCAAAGACTCGCATCCGCAATGGTCGCCCGACGGCGCGTGGATAGCATTTTTATCCGAAAGAAAGTCGGATGCCGGCAAAACCGATTCTTCCGACGACGACAAGAAGAGCGAAGACACTTCTCAGCTCTTTGTGATTTCGCCCAATGGCGGCGAGGCCATCCCCATTACAACGGGTGATGAAGAGGTTCATTCCTTCGCATGGTCCGCTGACTCGAAGACGCTTTACTTTGCAACGCGAACGCCATGGACAAAGTCACAAAAAGACGCACATAAAAAAGAATGGAAGGACATTCAACGCTATCGTGGTGACGAGCGTGGTGACACGATCTTTAGCATAAATTTCGCTGGAGCTCTCGCGCGCCGTGCGGGACTTGGTAAAAAGCCGGCAGATGATTCGGAAGAAGACACTACGTTAACGCCAGGCTCGATTGCGATTTCTGCCACGCCTTGGCGCGTTAAAGAGCTTATAGCTTCGCCCGATGCTCATCAACTTGCTTTTGTAAGCGAATCGGTTTCTCAACGGGACGAGCGCGTAAACGAATTCGAAATTTTCACCATAGATTTGACGAAAGCGGCTTCCGCACCGCACCAGGTCACTCACAATGAGGCCGTCGAGGAACAGATTCGCTGGTCGCGCGACGGACACCATATCTTTTTCACGATTGAAGTCGGCTCGGTGGAAGGGAAGTATGAAGATACGCAGCCCCGCCTCTATTGGGCAGATGCGAGTACGGGTGAAACGCAGCGCTGGGCCAGCGATTTCAATGGCATGATTGTGCATTATGCGGTTACCGATGACGGTGTTCTCGCCCTCGGCCGTATCGGGACGGAAGTCCAAGTCTATGCGCAATCCAGCCCATCGAAGCCATTCATCAAGCAAGCTGGATGGCCCGGCACTTACGATCTCATCGCAACCAGCGATCATTCACCGCGCATCGCAGTGCTGCACTCAACCATCGAAAAGCCGCTTGAAGTTTATTGGGCCAATGACATTGCAAAACTTGCACAAGCCCAGCCAGTGACTTCATTTAATCAGCTTTTCACTGAGCGCGAACTTCCTCGTGCGAAACCTTATCAATGGAAAGCAGATGATGGGACCACCATTGAAGGCATGTTGATGTACCCGCAGGGAAAATTTGAAGCCAAGAATTTGCCGATGTTTGTCTTTATTCATGGTGGCCCGGCCGATGCGGACGGAAATCACTTTGAAGCCGATTGGTATGTGTGGGACCGCCTCGCCGCCGGCCAAGGCTGGCTTGTATTTGAACCGAACTATCGCGGTTCGACCGGGTACGGCGACAAATTCCTGGCGGGTATTGTCCCGCAAATCGTTTCCCGCCCCGGCAAAGATATTTTGGAGGGAGTGGACGCTCTCGTGAAAGATGGCATCGCCGATCCCGCTCATCTCGCCATTGGCGGATACAGCTATGGCGGCTACATGACCAACTGGCTCATCACGCAAAGCACACAATGGAAGGCTGCCGTCACTGGCGCAGGGTCGGTCGAACACGTCGCCGACTGGGGAAACGACGACACAACTTTCGACGACGCATATTTCCTTGGCGGATTACCCTGGGAACAACCGAAACGTTATCAGGATGAAGCTGCAATCTTTCAGATGAACAAAGTCCGGACTCCTACGCACATCGTTTCCGGTTCAGACGATATTCGCGTCGCGGTTGCTGAAGATTATCTGCTCGAGCATGCCTTGCATAATTTGGGTATCCCAAGTGAGCTGCTGATTTTCCCAGGGGAAGGCCATTCGCTCGACAAAAATCCCTGGCATGGGAAAATTAAAGTAAGAGAAGAGTTGAAGTGGTTGCAGAAATACGGGGGAATTCCAGAGCAGTAATCCTAATTTCCACTCGGACGCGTTAAACTTGCCGTTGTCCGGTGGAGTGAGGCTTCGTATTTCGCAATTCCTTGATACAAAGCCTCAGCCAACTGCTGGCGGTAAGTGGAGCTTTGCAGATTGGTTTCATCGGTGGGGCTGCTGACAAACGAAACCTCGGTCAGTACCGCCGGCATCGTCGCGCCGGTCAGTACAACATAGGAAGCCTCTTTTACGCCCCGGTTTGGTACTTCGCTTTTCGCCGCAACCGCATGATAAAGCGACTGCTGAATGTCAGTGGCGAACCGCTTCGAATCATCAACCTTCTCGCGGATGTTAACGTTCGTCCAACTCACATCCAATGGGGCTTTCCCGCCGCTGGCGTCCGGGGTGCGCGCATGCACCGAAGAGTAAGTATTGGTGTAGTAAGTCTCAACTCCGCGCGCAGACGGGAAGTCGCTATAGTTGGCGTGAACCGACAAAAACAAATCTGCCTTCGACAAGTTCGCTACTTCAGTTCTTTTTTCTAACGGCACATAAACATCGTCAGAGCGCGTATAAACCACCTCCGCGCCTAGTTTGGTCTCGACCAGCTTGCCCAGCCGGCCCACAATGTCGAGCACTAAATCTTTTTCCAGCAATCCCTGCCGGCCGACCGTACCCAAGTCCCATCCACCATGGCCCGCATCCAAAACGATTCGTAGTTTTGGCATGGCCGCGACAATCTTTGCCGGATGATTTTCCGCCGCTGCACTCACTGCCGCTTCCTGCGCAGTAATCGGCGGATTCGCTGGACCGAATAAATCAACTTTCGCCCTCGCCTGCGGCCTCGCATCGGGGCTGCGTACTTCGACAACCAGGCGATACGGATTTTGTTCCAGACTCACCGTAAAGTTCACTGAGGTTGTTGTTTCCAGCACCACGCGGGTGGTGCCCGGGGATAGTTCCGCCGCGCGCACGCGCAACAAGAGGGGATCGCCAATCTCGATGTAGCGGTTTAACTTCGCATCCAGCTTTGTATCGTGCAAATCGAAATAAATCCGCTCAGGATCATTCAAACGATGGGCTTCATATTGCACCTGATCCTGCAAATCAATCACGACCGTACTGGAGTCTGGCGAGGACCAATGCCGAATCCCGGTAATCGCGAGCAATTCCGAAGGATCGCGTGGTGTGACTGGCAGGGACGCTGGGACGGGAGTTTCGAGCAAAGGCGCTGGTTTCGACGTGCTTACGTTTGCGGGAATAGTGGCCGCTGCATTCGAAGGGTGTGCCCCATTTCTGCTGCGTACTCCCCACCATGTTCCAGCACTCACCAAGAGCGCCGCCATGACGGCCAGCCCAATCCACAACCCGCGCCGTGAATCTTGGACTTCCGCCGGCGCTGGAAGAATTTCGGGTGGCGCTTCTCTCGCCAGAACTTCAATTTTTCCTCTGGTTTCAACCCTTGCCGGAATCGCGGCGGCAGGTTTCATCGAAGGCACGGGAGCTGCAATCGAATCTGGCGGTTTTGTCGGGAGTCGCCGGATGGGTTCTACCGCGCCTCCACGCCGCACAACCCGGCGCGAAATTTCCGCCATGCGGTCTTCTTCTTCGGGTTGCAGCGCGGCCAGCACCAACTCAGCCAGCAGATTCAAACTGCGAACGTCGGTATCTTTAAAATGCCGTGCATCTTTTGCGAAAGCTTCGATTAAGCCAATGACTGTCTGCTTGGCCCATAGCGGAACCGCCACCATGGAGAGGCTTCCCAGCTTTCGGCAAATGTCCGGGTTTACCCGTGGGTCAGTTTGCGCATCATCACAGCGCACCACGCTGCCGCTCGACAGGCAAGCGCCGGAAAAACCGTAATTCGGGTTGACGGTCGCGCCTTTGTCGGGAGTGATGGTTCCAGCGACCGCGCGGCATAGGACCGCGCCGTTCTCAGCGAGTGCAATGGCGACTCCGTCCGCTTTGGTGATCGCCAGCGCACGTTCGGCCACCAATTGCAAAACTTCATCCAAAGCGAAGCGGTCTTGATTAAATCGAGAAGGTGAAGAGGGCTCAGCCCCTTCTTGAGCTCCACGGTTGCGAAGTTGTTGCTGCAGCGCAGCAAAGGCCAGCAGCGCCTCCAACGCATCGCGCCCGGGTGCCGCATTCTTTGCGGTCTTCGCGGACGCGGGCGGCCAAGGGCTTTGTTCCGCGGCGGGTTCTCCAGGCGTTTTGTAGGTGCTGGCGTTCATGAGACAAGTGGGCGCTTGCAACTTGCCTGTAGCCTGTAACTTACAAGGATTCCGGCAGATGCGCAATGGTTCTTCGCGAGGCTAATCCAAATGGGCAGCTTCGTTTTGATAGAGTCGGCACTCACAAGTTCTGTTTTTCTTGCACTTGGGCCGGTTTCGGCATACCCTTGTCTTGTTGCCCGGTTCTTCGCGGCAGGACGGACGCAGTGGAAAAGAAGTCGAATTGGTTGTGGCCTTTGGGGTTGGTGGTGACCAGTGTTGCCGCAGCCTCTGTCGTAGTTTTTCGCGGTTGCTGGCACCGCAAAATGAGCTGGCCGCTCCGCTCTCAAGGATATTCCTATCAGGTCTGCACCGGCTGCGGCATAAAACGCCTCTTCGACGAAAAATTGTTTCGCGCCTATGGCCCCTACAGCTACGATCTCGCCCGCTTGATTCACCGCGCTCAGCAGTCCCGCCCCGCGCGCGTCACTGAAGTTCCCGCACCGCCCTCCGAACAGCGCCCGGCTTCCTAGCGCGCAAAATACTGCCGTTCGAGCCACAGCTGTAAATCCTTTTTCGCCCGATCTTTGATTCCGACAAACTTAATTCCGGCATTGCCCTGAGGATCGTTCCACACGACTTCTCCCCGGACCGAGAGCGGCAGAGTACTTCCAGGCAGCGCGAAATTGACTGTAAGGGAACTTGCGATGGGCACTTCTTTTTTACTGCGGATGCCGATGCCGCCCTGGCTCAAATTTATTAATTCCGCATCCAAGCGCTTCTTCGGACTGTACTCCACATACATCGGCAAGTTGAGTGTAGCGCGATGATAGCGCAGCCTGCCGCCAACCATATTGTTGCGCGCCGCAGAAAGCGTATGCACCGCTTCCTCCACGGAGATTGGCTTTTGCAGCATGAAGTCCGGTACGGCATCTTTCAATTTAGAAAACCCATGGGCCCGCGCCATGAATGCCACGGGCATCATGGCCTGGTTTGGACGTACCCGCAGTCCTTCCAGCACGCCGTCTGATCCAGCAAGGTCGCAATCTACAATGAGCGCGTCAAATTTCGCCGACGCCAGTTTTTCGCGCGCTTTTTCCGGACGCGGTTCGACATCCACGCCAATTTCCATGCCGCCCAAAATACATTCCAGTACGCTAACTTCTTGCCAGTCGCGGGAAACAATCATTGAGGAAAGTGTCATGCATTCAATCTATTCCAGAGCGTAATCGCGCCGAAGATAACCAAGGTAACGATGGCTCTAAAGTGGGGGGCTCGTGTAGGGACAGGCGTCCTCGCCTGTCCGGGCAAGGGTAATCCCGGCAAGAATTAAGCCGACACAATTGCTTGCCGAATTTCCTTCCATAGCTCATCCCGTCCAACGCCGCTGCGCGCCGAGTACGCTACGATCTGTGCTTGCGGAAACTCTTCCGCATATTTCTTCAACGCGGGCCGCAACTGATTGCCAGATACCCGGTCGCTTTTGGTGGCCACAATCAGAAACTTCCGCTGCGCTTTGACTAGAAATTCCAGCAATTGCCGATCGCTCGCCTGCGGAGGAATACTGATGTCCACCAGCGCCAGGCACAGCGCCAGCGTCGAGCGCTGATGCAGGTACGGGTCAATAAAGCCCGCCCACTGGCTGGAGACTTCGCGCGAAATCTTCGCGTAGCCGTATCCTGGAAGGTCGGCGAAGATCAGTTCTGCTTCCGGCTTGCCCGGCCAGCGGATCTCAAAAAAATTGATGGCTTGCGTGCGCCCCGGAGTATTGCTGGTCTTCGCGATCTTCGCGCCCACCAGCGAATTAATTACGCTCGATTTTCCAACGTTGGATCGCCCAAGAAAAGCTACTTCGGGCAGGCCGGGAGGAGGGAAGTGGCTCGGAGCGCTCGCCGACAACATGAACCGGGTTAAGACACGCATGTATTAGTGTGCCGTCTGCGGGGAGAAGATGCAAGCGCAACACGAAGCGGTGAAGGCGAGCCTACCCCAGCCCCAGCGGCTTTTTGTCGTTATGCACGTCTTTTTCTTTCACAGGCACATACTTGTTACGTAAATAGAGAATGCCGGCGACGACCAGACCAATGCCGACGCTGATTCCGAAGAATAAACGATAAGCAGGGAAGAAGATGAGAACGACAGCCACCACAGCGATGGCGATGAATAGGCTGGTTCTGCCTTTCATGAGAGAGTGTGGCGCGGACGCCCTCGTCCGCGAAATCGCTAACTACTGGTGCGCTGCCGGAGCGTCGCCGGGATTCGCAATCGGCGCGATGGCTTCTGTTTCCACTGGCGCGACTTCGGGCAATGGACGTTCCAATGCGATCGCCAGCACTTGATCCATCGTGTCCACAAAGTGCAATTTCATCGCGCTGCGCAGATTCTCAGGAACTTCGGCAACATCCTTCTCGTTGTCATGCGGCAAGATCGCTTCAAATAATCCTGCACGGTGTGCCGCCAGAAGCTTTTCCTTCAATCCGCCTATCGGCAACACTTTGCCGCGGAGCGTAATCTCGCCGGTCATGGCTAGGTCGCGCCTTACTGGGATCTTGCTCAACGCGCTGGCCAGCGCAGTAGCGATCGTAATGCCCGCCGACGGCCCGTCTTTCGGAATCGCGCCCTCCGGCACGTGCACGTGAATATCAATATTGCGGTAGAAATCGCGTGCCAGTCCCAAACGATGCGCCCGCGAGCGGATGTAAGACATCGCTGCTTGGGCCGATTCCTGCATCACGTCGCCCAGCTTCCCGGTCAGCGTCAGCTTGCCCTTGCCTTCAACCACAGTGGCTTCCGTACTGAGAATTGACCCGCCCACTTCTGTCCAAGCGAGGCCTGTGACGAGGCCAACTTCGCTCTTCTCGTGCGCTACGGTGTCACGGAACTTGATTACGCCGAGGAAGTCATGCACATTCTCGGCCGTGATCGTGATTGAATAATCCTGGCCTTCTTTCACAACCTTGCGCGCGACCTTGCGGCAAACATTACCGATTTCGCGTTCCAGATTGCGTACGCCCGCTTCCCGCGTGTAAGAACGAATCAATGCCTGTAGCGCTTCAACCGTGAACTTAATGTTCTTGTCGGTCAAGCCCGCCTGCAAAAGCTGCTTCTTTACCAGATATTGCCGCGCAATTTCCACTTTCTCTTCTTCGGTGTAGCCGTGCAGCCGCAGCACTTCCATGCGGTCCTGCAAGGCGGCGGGAATCGTATGCATCACGTTGGCCGTGGCTACAAAGAAAACCTGCGATAAGTCGTATTCGACGTCGAGATAGTGATCCACAAACATAAAGTTCTGTTCAGGATCAAGCACTTCAAGTAGCGCGGCCGACGGATCGCCACGGAAATCCATAGACATCTTGTCCACTTCATCCAACATGAAGACCGGATTTTTGGTTCCGGCTTTTTTCATCATCTGGATGATCTGGCCGGGAAGCGCGCCAATATAAGTACGGCGATGTCCGCGCACTTCGGCTTCATCACGCACGCCACCCAGAGACATGCGGACAAATTTACGTCCTGTGGCCTTCGCGATGGACATGCCCAGCGAAGTTTTACCGACGCCCGGAGGTCCGACAAAACAGAGAATCGAGCCCTTCGGATTCTTCACCAGTTGCCGTACAGCAAGAAATTCCAGAATGCGCTCTTTGATCTTTTCGAGACCATAGTGGTCTTCGTTCAAGATCTTTTCCGCGCGGGCGATATTGCGGATTTCCTTCGACCGTTTCTTCCACGGCACAGCCAGCAGCCAGTCGAGATAATTCCGCGATACCGTGGATTCCGCTGACATCGGCGGCATGGCTTCCAGTTTTTTTAGTTCCTGGATGGCTTTATCTTTTACTTCTTTCGGCATCCCCGCCGCTTCAATCTTTTTCTTCAGTTCGTCGAATTCACTCTTCTCGCCGCGGCCCAGTTCCTTCTGGATGGCCTTGATCTTCTCGTTGAGGTAATACTCTTTTTGCGCCCGCTCCATCTGCCGTTTCACGCGCGACTGAATGGTGCGGTCCATGTTCAGCTTTTCAATTTCGATGTCCAACACATCGCCGATGCGGCTCAACCGCTCGCCGGGATCGAAGATCTCCAGCAGTTCCTGCTTTTCTTCAATGGAAAGCTGCAAGTTCGCAGCGATGGTGTCGGTCAGTTTCGCTGGGTCTTCCATGCGCACCGCCGCAATCATCGTTTCGTAATTCAATGACTGGCAGAGCTTTACATATTGTTCGAAAAGGGTAGTGACGCGCTGTGTAGCAGCTTCGATTTGGGGATTCGTTTCGGTCGCGTAACGCGCCAACCGCACCGTCACCTGCATCAAACCGTCAGTTTCGGTGATTTGCAGAATCTTGCCGCGCTCAATACCTTCGACCAGAACCTTGATGTTGCCATCAGGAAGTTTCAGACTCTGCACAATGTTGACGACTGTGCCTACCTGATAAATTTCGTTCGGTTTGGGCTCATCCACACTGGCATCGTGCTGCGTGGCCAGAAAAATTTTCTTGTCCGCTGCCAGAGCCTCTTCGAGGGCCCGTACGCTCGATTCCCGGCCCACCACAAAAGGCGTCATCATGTGCGGAAAAATGACCACATCCCGAATCGGCATCATCGGGAGCTTTTTTGTCTCGAATTTTTCTTTGGCTGTGGTCACGGAATCTCCTAACTTAGTTGTCATCCAGCGAGCGCCGTACTTGCGCGACTCAAGCGGCTTGGGCGAGCAACGCGTAAAACCGCGCGTTTGGCTGGCTTCCTTGCTATCCTGCCTTTTCCATTACTCCCAAAGACGCTGCCCGCTTTTCCACCATTTCCCGCGTGACTTCAAATTCCTTGACTTTTTTCTGGCTGGGTAGGTGGTACATCAGATCCAGCATCAATTCTTCGAGAATCATACGCAGCCCGCGAGCGCCCACCTTCCGCGCCATGGCCTGCCGCGCCACAGCCTTCAGGGCCTCCTCGCCAAACTTCAGCCGCACGTTCTCAAATTCAAAGAGACGTTGGTACTGCTTGATGATGGCATTCTTCGGACGGGTAAGAATCTCTATGAGTGCGAATTCGTCGAGGTCTTCCAGTACGCCCACCACCGGCAACCGACCCACAAATTCAGGAATCAAGCCAAACTTGATTAAGTCTTCCGGTTGGACATCGCTGATCATCTCGAAGTTCTTCTTCCGCGCGACTGCTGGTTCTTCCTTGGCCTCTTCTTCGCCTGTTTTGAAGCCGAGGGACTTCTTGCCTGCGCGCCGCGAAATGATCTTGTCGAGGCCGACAAATGCGCCGCCACAAATGAACAAGATGTTTGTCGTGTCCACGGGGGTGAATTCCTGATGCGGATGCTTGCGTCCGCCCTGCGGCGGTACATTGGCAATCGTTCCTTCCAGAATCTTCAGCAGCGCTTGTTGCACGCCTTCGCCAGAAACATCGCGCGTAATCGAAGGGTTCTCGTCCTTGCGGCCGATCTTGTCCACTTCATCAATGTAGATAATGCCGGTCTGCGCGCGCCCTACATCCCCATCCGCCGCTTGCAGCAGCTTCAGGATGATGTTCTCCACGTCCTCGCCGACGTAACCTGCCTCGGTCAGCGTGGTCGCATCCACAATGGCGAAGGGCACATCCAGCATGCGTGCCAAAGTCTGCGCCAGCAGCGTTTTACCTGTACCCGTCGGCCCGATCAGCATGATGTTCGACTTGCTCAACTCAATGCCATCGCTGGCCTTCTGCCGGTTCATGAAGATGCGCTTGTAGTGGTTATAAACGGCCACTGCCAGCTTCTTCTTGGTCTGTTCCTGCCCGATGACATACTCATCGAGAAATGTCTTAACTTCTTGTGGTT
>Ga0209062_1005977_pt1 | contig 11416 bp, 11 predicted proteins | sample Coa_R2_2_FD_187158 | JGI IMG/M metagenome (GOLD analysis project Ga0209062, IMG submission 187158) | Surface soil microbial communities from Centralia Pennsylvania, which are recovering from an underground coalmine fire - Coalmine... | ecosystem: Environmental > Terrestrial > Soil > Unclassified...
GAAATCTCCGGCGACGCCGCGAGCATCGCCGCCGCCCGCGGCCGTCTGGACACCGCCCTCCACGAAGTCGAAGCATGACCGCCGCCCAAGCCTTCAACGCCCTCGCCGCCTCCTATGATCGATGCTGGACTCGCGCTCCCATCGGCCGCTTGCAACGCGAAGCCTTCTGGCGCCACGCCGCGCCCTATTTCACCAACGCGCGCCGCGTGCTCGACCTCGGCTGCGGCACCGGCGAGGACGCGCTTCGCCTCATCCGCTCCGGAATCTCCGTCTACGCCATCGACGCTTCGCCCGAAATGGTCTCCATCGCCCGCGCCCGCGGAGTCGACGCCCGCGTCCTCGCCATCGAACAAGCCGGCTCCTTAAACGAAAACTTCGACGTGGTCCTGTCCAACTTCGGAGCCTTGAACTGCGTCGCCGACCTCGCTAAAATTCCTTTCGCCCGTCTGCTCAAGCCCGGCGGCTACGCGGTGCTCTGCCTTCTCGGCCGCTTCTGTCTCTGGGAAACCATCTGGTTTCTTCTCCACGCCGATCCGCGCCGCGCCGCCCGCCGATGGCGGGGCCGCGACACCACCCGCGGCGGCTTCCCGATCTTTTACCACCGGCCCCGCGCCGCGCAACTGAGCGCGGAACTGAGTTTGGTCGCGCAAGCCGGAATCGGCCTCGCCGTGCCGCCCTCCTACATGGGCCGCGTTCCCGATTCCCTCCTTCGCGCCGCCGCCCGGCTCGATCGCCATCTCGCCGCTCGTCCGCTTTTCCGATCCATCGCCGATCACACCCTTTTCATCTTCAAGCGATCATGACCGCCGCGCGCCGCCACTTCCTCGATCAATACGCCGTCATTCGCCACTCCGAAGGCCGCGGCTCGCGCGATCCCGCCTACTATCGCGCGCTGCCCTACGCCGACCTCACCCGCCGCCACTCCGCTCAGTGGCACATCCGCGCCCGCGGCTTCGATCATTTTCTTTCCACCATCCTCTATCCGCTCGAACACACCCTCCGCCGCCCCCTCGACCTTCTCGACGCCGGCGCCGGCAACGGCTGGATGTCCCGCCGCCTCGCCCTTCGCGGCCATCGCGCCATTCCCCTCGATATCTTCCTCGACGATGCCGACGGCCTCGGCGCGATCCGCAAATACGCCCACCTCGCCCCCGTCGCCGCCGAATTCGATCGTCTGCCTTTCCCCGATCGCAGCTTCGACGCCGTCATTTTCAACTCCTCTCTGCACTACTCCGCCGATTATTCGCGCACCCTCCGGGAAGCCCGCCGCTGCATCCGCTCCGGAGGCCGCCTCGTCATCCTCGATTCGCCGCTCTACTCCCGCCCCGAACACGGCGAGCAAATGCGCGCCGAGCGTCAAGCTCATTTCGAACGAACCTACGGCTTCCGCTCCGAAGCTCTGTCCAGCATCGAGTATCTCGACCGCCCCACCCTCGCCCGTCTCGCCGCCGAGCTTCATCTTGAATGGACCCTCAGCGCGCCCTGGTACGGCTGGCGCTGGGCCATGCGCCCCTGGATCGCGCGCCTGCGTCGCCGCCGTCCGCCCTCGAAATTCTTTCTGATTTCCGCCATCGTTCCATGATCGTCCTGCTCCATCCTCGCGCCGTCAAGCCGAAGAATCGCCGCTTCCCGCTCTCCATTCTTTCCATCGCCGCCGTTCTCGAAGGCCGCGAGCACTACACCATCATCGACGGCAACCTCGACCCCCATCCCGCCCAAACTCTGGAGCGCCTCGCCTCCGAGCATCCCATCGAGCTGCTCGCCGTCTCCGTCATGCCCGGCCCGCAGATGGTTTCCGCCATCCCGCTCTGCAAGGATTTTCGCCGCAATCATCCCGGCGTCCCCATCGTCTGGGGCGGCTATTTTCCCTCCCTTTACGCAACCGCCGCCCTCAATGCGCCATACGTCGATTTCGCCGTGCGCGGACCCGGCGAAGACGCCATCGTCGAGCTCCTCGCCGCACTGCGCGAGAAAAAATCGCCCCGCCACATCCTCGGCTTGTCCTGGAAGGATCCCTTCCAGTTTCCCGTTCACAATCCCGATCGCCCGCTCCGCTCCCCCAACGATTTTCCCGAGCTGCCCTATCACCGCCTCGGTTCCGTCGAAAAATATCTGCTGCCCACCTTCCTCGGCCGCCGCACCGCCGTCCATAACGCCAGCCTCGGATGCCCGTTTCGCTGCCGCTTCTGCGGCGTCGTGCCCGTCTTCAACGGACGCCAGAAAGCCGAAGCTCCCCGCCGCACCGCCGGCGTCCTCGCCGGCTTGCAGCGCCGCTACGCAATCGACGCCGTGCAGTTTTACGACAACAATTTTTTCCTCGGCGAAAGTCACACCCGCGAGCTCGCTGATCGCCTGCGTCCCCTCAACCTCAAATGGTGGGCCGAAGGACGCATCGACACTTTCCTTCGCTATTCCAACTCCACCCTCCAGGCCATCCGCGAATCCGGCGCCGCCATGATCTTCTTCGGCGCCGAATCCGGATCAAACCCGGTGCTCGCCCAAATGAACAAGCGCATCACCGCCGAACAGACCCTCGAACTCGCCGCGCGCATTCGCGAATACGGCATCATCCCCGAATTTTCCTTCGTGCTCGGCAATCCCGAAAATCCCGATCGCGATACCCGCGACACCATCGCCTTCATCCGCAAAATCAAAAAACTCAATCCCGCCGCCGAAATCATCGTCCAGCACTACATTCCCACGCCCCACCCCGACGGCATGTTCGGCAACATCGACGGCCAGCTCGCCTTCCCCTCCACCCCCGAGGAATGGGCCACCGGACGCTGGTACAACTTCACCATCCGCCAGGACCCGCGCCTTCCCTGGCTGCCCCGCCGCATCAAGCGCCGCATCGATAATTTCGAGCTGGTCATCAACTCCCGCTGGCCCACCGCCCAGGATATCTATCTGCCGGCCTGGGGACGCGCGCTGCTCCAATCCCTCAGCAGTTGGCGCTACGCCCTCGGCATCTACCACTTTCCCTGGGAGCTTTCCTGCGCCCAAAAACTCATCTCCTTAAGGAAACCTCGATGGGAAAGCCTCTAATCCTCGATCCCCCGCGCCTTCTCGCCCCGCTCGACGGATTTAAAATTTGGTCCGCCACCTACGACCACGCGCCGAATCCCCTGCTCGCACTCGAACAGCGCATCGCCCTCCCGCTGCTCGGCTCCCTCAAAAACCTCCGCGTCGCCGACCTCTGCGCCGGCACCGGACGCTGGTCCTTTCTTGCCCGCAAGCAAGGCGCCCGCGTCGTCGCCATCGACCTCTGCCCGGAAATGATTCGCCTCGCCGCGCGCCGCCACCCCGCCGTTCTCGCCGACCTTCAGCATCTCCCCCTCGCCGCCACCTCCTTCGACCTCGCTATCTGCTCCTTCGCCCTCTCCTACGTGCCCTCGCTTTCCGCTGTGTTCGAAGAATTCGCCCGCGTCGCGCCCCGCATCCTCGTAAGCGACCTCCACCCCGCCGCGCAAGCCGCCGGATGGACCCGCTCTTTCCCCATTCGCACCGTCGCCCGATCTCTCGCCGATCTCGACACCGCCGCCCGCGCCGCCGGACTCAACCCCGAGTCCTCCGTCGAGGCCCGCTTCGCCGAGCCCGAGCGCCCCATCTTCGATCGCGCCGGCAAGTCCCGACAATTCGACCAGCTCCGCCGCATCCCCGCGATTTTTCTCAAAACCTGGACGCGCCCATGCTGATCCGAAACGCGCGCATCGCCGTCTCCCCCACCCAAACCGTCAACTCCGATCTGGTGATCAACGGCGCGAAATCTCCCGCGCTCGATCTCGAAGGCCACCTCCTGCTGCCCGGCCTCGTCAACGCCCACGATCATCTGGAATTCAACCTCTTCCCCCGTCTCGGCCGCCGCATTTACTCGAACGCCTCCGAATGGGCCGCCGACATTCACCGCCCCCGCGAATCTCCCGTCCGCGAGCACCTCGAACTCCCCAAGCCGCTGCGTCTTTTCTGGGGCGCTCTCCGCAATCTGCTCAGCGGCGTCACCACCGTCGCTCATCACAATCCATATAACAAATGTTTCAAACAAAACTTCCCGGTTCGTGTCGTCCGCCGCTGCGGATGGGCCCACTCCCTGGCCTTCTCCCCCGATCTCGCCCATCGCCACCGCGCTACCCCGCCCGATTGGCCCTTCGTCCTCCACGCCGGTGAAGGAACCGATCGCGCCGCCCAAGCCGAGCTCGGCCAGCTCCGCCAGCTCGGCGTCCTCACCCGCCGCACCGTCCTCGTCCACGCCATCGCCTTCGATCCCGGCCAAATTCCGGATTGCGCCATCGTCTGGTGTCCTTCCTCCAATCTCCTCACCTACGGCCGGACCCTCCAGCCGCGCCCCGGCTCGCGCATCGTCCTCGGAACCGATTCCGCCATCTCCGCCGCCGGCGACATGATCGATGAGATTCGCATCGCCCACCGCCATTGCGGCGCCTCCCTCGAATCTCTCTACGCGATGCTCACCACCCAACCCGCCCGCATCTTCCATCTCAACGCCGCCTCCGATTTCATCGCCGTCGCCGATCGCCGCCAAACGCCTGCCCAGGCCCTGCTCGACCTCTCCCCCGAACTCGTCATCGTCGCCGGGCGCATCCATCTCATCTCCCGCCGCCTCGCCTCCCAAATCGGACCGGATCAATTCCACCCCATCGCCCTCGAGCACCGCGGCCAATGGCTCACGCCTTTCGATATCCCCCGGCTGCTCCAACGCACCCGCGCGATTCTCGGCCCCGAAATTCGCCTGGCCGGAAAGCGAGTCTGGGCATGATCCGCTCTCTGCCCGTCCTCGTGCTCGACGTCGCCGGACGCTGCAACTGCCGCTGCACCATGTGCGATATCTGGAAGCGCGACTCCACCCGCTTTCTCCGCGAGCTCCCCGATCTCGACCGCCTCGACGTCCAATGGGTCGTCCTCACCGGCGGCGAGCCGCTCATGCACCCCGGCCTCTTCGCGCTCTGCGAAAAAATGCGCGCGCGCCGCATCCGCGTCACCCTGCTCACCACCGGACTCCTGCTGGAGCGTTTCGCCGCCGAAATCGCCGCGCGCATCGACGACGCCATCGTCTCCCTCGACGGCCCGCCCGCCATTCACGACAAAATTCGCCGCGTCCCCGGCGCGTTCGACCGCATCCGCCGCGGCATCGTCGCCCTCCGCCGCCATCGCCCCGAATTTCCCGTCTCCGCCCGCTCCACCGTCCAGCCGCTCAACTGCGCGTATCTCTCGGAAACCGCCGCCGCCGCCCGCTCTCTCGCCTGCGACTCGATCTCCTATCTCGCCGTCGATACCCACTCCTCCGCTTTCGATCATTCCCCCCAAACCAACCTCGCTCCTCTCCAATTCGCTCCCGCCGATCTCGCCCTTCTCGCCCGCGAAATCGATCGCCTGATCGCCTCCGGCCAATGCGGACTCTTCATCGCCGAAACCCCGGAAAAACTCCGCCGCATCTTCGCGCTGTCCAAGGGAGAACCGCTCGCGCCGCGCTGCAACGCGCCCTGGGTCTCCGCCGTCGTCGATTCCGATGGCGGCGTCCGCCCCTGCTTCTTCCATCCCGCTTTCGGCCGCCTGGGCCCCGGCGTGAATCTTTATCAGATCCTCAACTCGCCCGAAGCCAACCGCTTTCGCGATTCCCTCGACATCGCCTCCAATCCCGTCTGCCGCCGTTGCGTCTGCTCGCTTAACTGGCCGAATTAACTTGAGTCGCACCCGCGCGGTGCCTGTTTCTTCTTTGCGTTCTCCATTCCACGATCCCCCTCCGGTATCCTTTTTTTATGCTTTACTCGCGTTCGGCGGAGTACGCCATCCGATCCCTCGTCCACCTCGCCGGCCTCGCCGACGGCGAGTACGCCATGGTCAAGGACATCGCCGCCGAAACTTCTATCCCGCCGCATTTCCTCGCCAAAATCCTTCAGGATCTCGCCCGCCAGGGATTCCTTCAATCCAGCAAGGGACCCCACGGCGGCTTCCGACTCCGCCAGCCCCCCTCCGCCCTCTCCATGTTCAAAATCGTCGAAACCATGGACGGCGCCGGCCGCTTCGAACGTTGCATCGGAGGCAGCCCCGAATGCAACGATCAAACCGCCTGCGGCATGCACGATTCCTGGATCGCGCTCCGCTCGCGTATCATAGATTATTTGGAGGGGACTTCTATCGCCGATCTGGCGAATGCTCTGGGGGAGAAGCGCCGCCTGCTCGCCCGCCCCCGCCGCCGAAGCGCCCGGACTGAATGAAGGAGTGATCATGCAAAATTCCGTACTCGTGCCGATGGTAGTCGAGCAGACCTCGCGAGGCGAGCGCGCCTTCGATATCTACTCCCGCCTGCTCAAGGAAAACATCATCTTCCTGGGCACGCCCATCGATGATAATGTCGCCAACCTGATCATCGCGCAGATTCTTTTCCTCGCCGCCGAAGATCCCGAAAAGGATATTTCGCTGTACATCAACTCGCCCGGCGGATCCATCACCGCCGGCCTCGCCATCCTCGACACCATGCGCCTGGTCGAGCCCGATATCGTCACCTACTGCGTCGGCCAGGCCGCTTCCATGGCCGCCGTCCTGCTCGCCTGCGGAACCCGCGGCAAGCGCTACAGCCTCCCGCATTCCCGCATTCTCATCCACCAACCCTCCATGAGCGGCCTCGCCGGACAGGCCACCGATATCGACATCTACGCCAAGGAAATCCTTCGCATGCGCGAGACCTTGAACGATATCCTGGCCCAGGCCACGGGCCAGCCCGTCGAGCGCATCGCCCGCGACGTCGATCGCGACTACATCCTGGAGCCGCCGCAAGCCCTCGAATACGGCCTGGTCGATCGCATCATCGAACAGCGCGTTTTACAGCCCGTAACCAAATAGTCTTCTCGACCGGAGCCAGGACCCGCATCCCTGGCTCCTGCAATCACATCCCGTTTCGCCCGGCCGCTGTTTCGCCCATTCGCGCCTATTCTCGTGTCAGAACCGGCCGGTTCCGTAGTCGCATTGAAGTGATACTGAACTCGCGGCGGCCGTCAACGCCTTGCGGCGCCCCCTATACGGCAGGGCGTCGACGCGAGATAAGAAGGATGCCCGCATCCTTCGCTATCGAATCGATTCGATAACTTCCGCTGATCGCCTCAACACGCCGGTCAGCCGGAAATCAGAAAGAGATCGTTCGAAAGGGGAGAAGATAGAGGCCCGCCAGCCAGCGGAAACCGAGATCCTCGCCCTAGATAATCTCTTGAATCACCGGCGGCCGGACCACGCCTGGCGATAAGTCCAGAAGCCCCGGCCGCCGCCTCTACAGCCGAAGTGTCTTCCTCGAAACCGTGAGAATTGTTCGCCTCATCCGCGACTAACTTTAACGTGCGGGACCCGCTCCTGATTCCGGCCATCGCCGTCGCCGCCGGAGTTTTTCTCGGCCGCGCCTTCGCCTTCACCCCGCGCGAATCCCTCTGGCCCGCCGCCGCCTTCCTGCTGCTGGCGATTCCCAAAAGCCGCCTCCGCATCGCCTGCCTGACGCTCGCCGCGCTTTCCACCGGAATCTTCGCCGAAGCCTGGCGCCGCCCCGGACCTCCCCCCGAAATCGACGCCGGCCCGCGCGAAATCGTCCTGCTCGATGGCTGCGTCGTCGAGCCCACCGTCTTCTCCCGCAACCGCGAGCAGTTCACCCTCGAGCTCGATCGCGGCGCGCGCGCCCGCGTCAGCCTCAATCTTGGCGAAGGCGAGCCGCCGCCACCCCTCGACTACGGCCGGCGCGTCGAAATCGAAGCGCGCATCCGCCGCCCGCGCAATTACAACAACCCCGGATCATTCGACTACGCCGCCTACCTCGCCCGCCAGAAAATCTTTTGGACCGCGATCATGACCTCCGGCTCGAACCCGCAAATCCTGCCCGGCCGCTGCGGCTCGCGATTCCTTTCCGCCGTCTTCGCGCTCCGCGCCGCCGCGCTGCGGCGCATCGAATCGCTTTATCCCAACGATTCCTATTCCACCGGAATGATGGAAGCAATCCTGATCGGAGAAACATCGAAGCTCGAAAAAATCTGGACCGAAAATTTCCGCCGCACCGGAACGTTTCACGCGCTGGTGATCTCCGGCGTTCACGTCACCGTGCTCGCCGGCGTGCTGCTGTTCGTTCTGCGGCTTTGCGCGCTCCCGGAAATTCCCGCGCTGGCCGTCACCGCTCTGGCGGCCTGGCTTTACGCTCTCGTTTCCGGATTTTCCGCCCCGGTGGCGCGCGCCGCCGCCGGATTTTCGCTGTATCTCATCGCCCGCTTCTTTTTCCGCCGCGGCCGCGTTCTGAACCTGCTCGCCGCCATCGCGCTGCTCTATCTCTTGTGCGATCCGGGCCAGCTCTTCGACGCCAGCTTCGTCCTCTCTTTCCTCTGCGTCGGCGCTATCGGCGCGCTGGCCTCTCCGCTGCTCGATACCGCCGCCGTTCCCTACGCCCGCGGCGCCCGATCTCTCAACGACCTTTCCCTCGACCCGCGCCTTGAACCCCGCATCGCGCAGTTTCGTATCGAGCTCCGCCTCGCCGCCGAGACCGTCGAGCTCTGCACCCGCCTTCCACGCCGCTGGGCCGCCGCGGGGATCTCGCTGCTCTGCCGGCTGGGTCTGTTCGCCTTCGAAATGGCCGCGATTTCCATCGTCATTCAAATCGGCCTGGCGCTTCCGATGGCGGAATATTTTCATCGCGTCTCCTTCACCGGCGTCACCGCCAATCTGCTCATCGTGCCGCTGCTGAATCTGGTGGTGCCGCTCGGCTTCATCGCCATCTTCACCGGATGGCGATGGATCGCTTCGCTTGCCGCCGCGCTGCTCAAAATTTCCGCGCGCATCGCGGACTGGCACGCCGCGCGCGAACCCGACTGGCGCCTTCCGGACCCGCCCTTCTGGCTCGCTCTGGCATTCCTGGCGGCGTTGATCGCGGTCGCCGCGCTCGCTTATCGCAAGCAATGGCGCTGGCCCGCCACCGCCGCCGTTCTCGCCGCCTTCATCCTGCTGATCTGGCATCCGGACGCGCCCGCGATTGCTCCCGGAATCTTCGAAATGACCGCCATCGACGTCGGCCAGGGCGACAGCTTGCTGCTCGCTTTTCCGCAAGGAAAAATCATGGTGATCGATGGCGGCGGGCTCTTGCAATATGGCCGCTCAGCCCGCTCCAGCTTCGACACCGGCGAGGACGTCGTCTCGCCTTATCTTTGGACCCGAGGCATCCGCCGCATCGACGTTATCGTCGCCACGCACGCCCACCAGGATCACTCCGGCGGCATCTGCGCGCTCATCGCAAATTTTCATCCGGCGGAATTATGGGTCGGCGCAAATCCCTCGCCCCGCGTTCTCGATTGCGCCGCTCGGCACTCGCTCCGCGTCCAATACCCGCGTTCGCCCGAATCACTCCTCTATTCCGGAACCCGCATCGAATTTCTCTCTCCCCCGGCGGATTACTTCGCCGCCCGTCCGGGAAACAACGATTCGCTCGCGTTTCGCATCACCTACGGCGCGCGCCGTTTCGTGCTCACCGGCGATATGGAGCGCCCGATGGAGCTGCGGGCTCTTTCCGCCGCGCCGCTCCGCGCCGATGTTCTCAAGGTCGGCCATCACGGCTCCAAAACATCTTCGAGCGAAGCGTTTCTCGACGCCGTCTCGCCGATGATCGGCATCGTTTCCGCCGGCTATGAAAACTCCTTCGGCCATCCGGGCCGGGAAGTGCTCGATCGCCTGGCCCGCCATCACGTCGAGGTTCTTCGCACCGATGAAGACGGCCTGATCACGATTCGCACGGACGGCCGCCGCATCTGGACCGATACCATGCGGTGGCGGGGCGAGCCCCCCTTCTGGACCGGGGAACGATCGTTCAACTGGCCCCAAATCGCCGGATGGTAAATCCCCCGCTTCTTTCTTCAGCTCTTCTTTTCAGGTAAACTTCGCCGGGACATTTCATAACAGTCCCGGATTTTTTTGGCCAGCGCCAGAAACTCGTCGAAATCGGGCGGCTTGGTAAAATACCCGTCGGCCTCCACTCCCGCCGCCCGCACTTCCTTGAGAATCACCTCCTGCGAGGAGGAGCTGAGAATAATCACCGGCAGCTTGCGGAGCCGCGACAGCGACCGGATCACCTTGAGCACCGCCGTTCCGCCGTACTTCGGCAGATTCAGATCCAGGATCACCAGATCCGGATCGCCTGCCTTTTCAAAAGCTCCGTGCCGCTGAAGATAATGGATCGCCTTTTCGCCATCCTCGGCGACCGTGGTCTCCACCAGCCATTGATCGTCGTCGAAGGCGTAGCGCAGCATCCGCACATCGCCCGGATTATCCTCGACGATCAGCACCCGCGGAGCCTCAATCACGGTTCGCCTCCGCGCAGGGCAGCGTAAACTGAAACACCGCGCCTTCGTTGGGACGCCCCTCCGCCCGGATCGAACCTCCGTAGGCCGAAACGATTTTTGAGCAGATCGCCAGGCCCATTCCGCTGCCCGGATATTCATGGCGATCATGAAGCCGGCGAAAAATGTTGAAAATCTCCTCCCCCAGCACCGGGTCGAAGCCGATGCCGTTATCGCGCACCGAGAACCACCACATCGAGCTGCGCCGCTCCGCCGCGATCGCAATCGACGGCGCAACGTCCGGCCGGGAATACTTGAGTGCGTTGCCAATCAAATGGTGAAAAAGCTGGTACAGATGATTTTCGTGCACGCGCAGCGCCGGAAGCTCGCCGCAAATCAGCTCCGCGCCCCGGCCCGCGATCTCGCCCCGGAACGTGTTCACCACCTCGCGCAGGATGCGGTTGGAATCGACCGCGTCGGCCGGCGCCGCAAGATGCTCGGTGATCGTCGCCAGGCCCAAAAGATCCTTCACCATACCGTGCAGGCGCTTGGCCCCCTCGATGCTCTCCGCGATCAGTTCGTTGGCTTCGGAGACGAGCGCTGCGCCGTAGCGCCGGTTCAGAATTCCCAACGCCGTTCGAATATTCCGCAGGGGCTCCTGCAAATCATGCGCCGCGACGTAGGCGAACTGCCGCAATTCCTCGTTGGCTTTGCGAAGCGCCTCCCGGGCGCGCTCGCGTTCGGCGATCTGATGGTTCAGTTCGCGATTGACGCGCGCCGTTCTCCTGGCCTGCCCCCAGGCCGCGATCGCGAACGTAAGCGCGGCAATGAACAGCACCGTCAGGCTGAAGATGACCCACAGACCCAGTTCGCTGACCGTGAGGTTCACCGTAGCCGAGCGATGGAAAAGACGAAACGTCAGGTGATAGGGTTTTATCGGCGGCCCGGCGGGCTGGCCCAGGCGCACGCCGATCAAATATCCCACCCCGCACGCCACAGCAACGGCGGCGAAAATCAAACACGCACGAATGGCGTTCCTGCCTCGCCGCGTTCCCTCGGCCGGAGGTCGCGGCGTCCATTCAAACAACATCTCTGTTTATTGTAGTTGTGAA
>Ga0209062_1005982_pt1 | contig 11413 bp, 5 predicted proteins | sample Coa_R2_2_FD_187158 | JGI IMG/M metagenome (GOLD analysis project Ga0209062, IMG submission 187158) | Surface soil microbial communities from Centralia Pennsylvania, which are recovering from an underground coalmine fire - Coalmine... | ecosystem: Environmental > Terrestrial > Soil > Unclassified ...
CGGTCGCGGAGCCCCATCCCGGAGTTGTCGCCGTAATGGTCGCGGTTCCGGGCGCCACAGCGGTCACCGGGATGGTGAGGGTAGAACCCGCGGTGGTGGTGAGCGAGGCGGGGACCGTCGCCACACTGGGATTGCTCGATGTCAAGGTCACGGTCACGCCGCTGGCCGGAGCCGGCGAGAAGTTGAGTGTCAGGTCTTGCGTCGAGCCGGCATTCATGGTGATTCCGCTGAAGGGCGAAAGGAAGCTGGTGCCTGCGACGGAAGAGACCTGGACCTGCGTGCTGGCGGAGGTGAATCCGGGCGCCGACGCGGTGATCACCGCCGTTCCTGCGCTGACGCCGCTAATGTACACCGGCGTCTGGGCGAAGGTATTTCCGGCCGAGATAAAAAGGGTGGGAGTTACCGTAGCGACCGCGGTGTTGTTACTGGCCAGTGAAACCGTCACTCCGCCCGCCGGCGCGCCGGTGCTCAACATCACCGAGAGCGTGGCCGCCTGGTTCACCCCTACCGTGAAGCTGGCCGGCAGAGAGATGGCGCCTGAGGAGACCGTGGCGACGGTTACACTGGCATTCGTCCCAGTAATTCCCGGCGCGCTAGCCGTAATGTTGGCGTTCCCGGCTGAGATGCCAGTTACCGCTACGGAAACGCTGGTGACGCCCGCGCCGAAGCTGACGGTTGCTGCTACCGTTGCCACGCCGGGATTACTCGAGCTCAAATTCACCGCGAGCGCGGTCGGGAGAGGCGCGGAGAGCTGTAACACGAGGTTCCCGGTTGCGCCGCTCGCGATAGTGAGGTTCCCGGGCGAAAAGTTCAACGAGGGCGGCGGCGGCGTGCTGCCCCCGGTCACTTGCACGGGCGCGCTGGCGGTTGGGTAACCGAACGCGGAGGCCGTAATCGTTGCCGATCCGGCGCCCACCCCGGTCACCGCCGGCTGCACGCGCGGGCTGGTAGCCCCCGCCGGAATCAGCAGGGTGAGAGGCGATACGGCAGCAATCGAAGGGTTGGAACTGGCCAGCGTCACGGTAACGCCGCCCGCAGCCGCCGGACTTCCCAACGTAACTGGGAAGTTCACCGTGCTGCCGGTGTTCACCGTCACGTTCGTCGGCAACAGGATCCCGCCGGCCGGCGGTCCTGTAACGGCGACGGTGGCGCTCGCGGCGGCGAGGCCCGGCGCAGTGGCCGTAATCGTCGCCGATCCTGCCGAAAGGCCTGTCACCGGCACCGGAAGGCTGGTGATGCCCGCCGGGAACGTGACCGTGGCGGGCACGGTTGCCACGGCGGCATTGCTGGAGCTCAGACTTACCGTGAGTCCCGCCGTCGAGGCGGCCGAGAGGCTGAGGGTGAGATTCTGGGTCGCACTGCCGTTGATGGTCACGGAGCCGGGCGACCAGCTCATCGTGAGGTTCTGGGAGGTGACGCCCGTTACCACGACCTGCGTATTCGCGCCGGCATATCCGGCGGCGGCTGCCGTGATCGTTGTGGTGCCTGCTGCGTACCCTGTTACTGCGATCGAGCCGCGAGCGGGTGTGGTCATGCCTTCCGGTATGAAGACCTGCTGCGGGGAGATATCCGCGACAGAGGAATTGGCGCTCGCGAGAGTGATGAAAACACCGCCCGAAGGCGCGGCGGCTCCCAACGCCACGGGGAAAATGACCGAGGACCCTGCCGCTACGGACACACTGCCGGGTAAGACCATCCCCGAAGATGGGGTCTGTGTGACGGTCACGCCCGCGGTCGCGCTGCCGAGGTTCGGCGCATTGGCCGTGATGGTGGCTGTACCGGCGGCAACTGCCGTCAGCGGCGCCGGCGCACTGCTCGCTCCGGCCGGGATGGTGATCGTGGCGGGCACGGTCGCGACATTCGTGTTACTGGAGCTCAGGTTGACGGTAATTGGCGAGGAGGCCGCGGCGGAGAGATTGAGCGTGAGGTTTTGAGTGGTGTTCGCCGGGATCGTCAGGCTGCCCGGCCAGAAACTCATGGCGGTGGAACCGGTATTGCCGGAAGTTACCTGTAACTGAGTAATGGCACTGGGATATCCGGTGGCCGAGGCGGTGATGGTGGTCGAACCGGCATTCGAACCGGTAACGGCCGGTGCAGCCCGGGGAGTGGTGGCTCCCGGCGCAATGAAGACAGTCGAAGGGGACACCGTGGCCGTCGACGGATTGCCGGTGGCGAGTGACACATACACGCCACCGGCCGGCGCGGGAGATCCCAGGCTTACATTCAGCGGCGCCGAGCTGCCCGGAGCGATCGTAAGATTGGCCGGCACAAGGATGCCCGCGGCCTGGAACGTCCACTGGAGTTGGGAAAAGTCTACGGGCTGAGAGTTGGAAATCAGCAGAGTGAAGGTGTTGCTGCTGGTAACTTGGCTGTTGGCCGGAACGGGCGCAAACTGCAGCGTGTTCTCGCCCGGCTCTACCTGGACGCCGGACGTGTTCAGATTACTTAGTGTAGCCGTTACCGCGCCGAGCGCCGCCCCGGTATTGACCAGGTCGGCGGTGTAACTAACAACCAGCGTGCCGCGAATCGTCTGTTGGCTGACGGCCTTGTAATTCGTAACCGAGAGGCTCTGGCACAATGCGCAGGAGGCGATCGAGAGGAGGATCAGGAGGGGACGCCATCCGGCGGATCTGGATCGAAGTTTTCCAGCAAATCGAAACAGGGGCCCTAAAGGAGGGAAATGCTGCATAAAATAGCTCCTTTTCTTAGAAGGCTATTTTTAGCACGCAACCCCGCCGTCGAATGTCCGATCGCGAACAATCTACTGTCCTGTTTTAGGGCAATTCATGGGAACAACTTTAGTTATGTTGTGCTGGTGTTGCAGCCGGGAATTCGGGCAGCAGAAGGCGGGTGCAGTCACGTTCGCCGAAGTTCGGCGGCGGTGGCGCAGGCCCTGACCATGGCCAGCGCTACCGCCGCGTCTGCGCTTACTGGGACTGGGCCTGCTTGAGGCTGATGCCGCCGTTGGTGGTGGCGACGTGAATCAGCGGGCCGCTGCCGCCGACGTGAAAATCCAACTGCCTGGGCCGCATGTTGCCGGGCGGAAGCGACACGGGGAAATCCGAATGCACGCTGCCGTTGCCCGTCTCCGCCTGGATATGCGCGTTGTAATTCGACGGCATAGAGACGGTCACGCCTCCGTTGTGCGTGGTGAGATCGAGCTGGCGCCCATCCCACGTGGAACCGGCGAGCTCGGCGTGGATGCCGCCGTTGACGGTCGAGCCGCTAACGTCGCCGGCGACGCGCTTCAGTGTGATGCCGCCGTTGTGTCCCTCGAAGCGGATCTGGCCCCGAACGTCGGAAATGGTGAGGCCGCCGTTGTAGGTCGTCAGCGTGAGATCGGTATTCTGGGGCACGAAGATTTCGTAGCTGACGCTCCACCAGGAATCGTTGAGGGAGTCGGGCCCTGTGGCGCGCACCTGGCCGCCGGAGCCATCGATGGAAACCTGGCTGGCCAGCGCGGCGGCGGCGGATTGGGTATCGGCCTGGGATTCGACGCGCGCGCGCACCAGCACGTCGCCGCGCAGCGCGCCCTTGATGCTGATCCCGCCGTTGCGGTTCGCGTCCACGGTCAGGCGGCCGATTGCGGGCACGGTCTGCTCGCGGATTTCGCAGTGGCGCGCGCGGTCGCCATCGTAGCCGCCGTTCTCGCAGGTTAAATGTTTTTCGGTGTTATTTTGCATCTGGGCGAGGGAAGGAACGCTTCCCAGGGAAACGGCCAGGGCAATCCAGGCCGCGCTCGTCATTGCCGGTTTCATCCGAACCTCCAGATGGGAATACCGGGGCAGCAGGGAAAGGTTACAGAGCTTGTCCGCGAATTCGTCCTCACCGCCGGGGCGCCGAGACGCCGAGGTTTTTGGTTCGAGCCGGGGGTTGGCACGAAGATCCGGGCCAAAAGGGCAGTCACTCGCGCAAAGCGGCGGCGGGGTCGAGGCGGGCGGCGCGCCAGGCCGGGGCGGCCGCAGCGAGGATCGCAACGGCGGCCAAGAGCACGGCCGCGGCAATCAGAGCGCCGGGATCGAACGGCGCGACCCGGAACAGCAGCGAGCGCAACAGGCGGGCTGTGGCGAGCGCGGCGGGGATGCCGAGGGCCATTCCGGCCAGCGTCCAGCGCAAGGCCTGGCCGAGGACGTGGCGGAGCACATCGCGCGGCGTGGCGCCGAGCGCCATGCGGACGCCGATCTCGCGGCGGCCCTGCTCGACCAGGAAGCTGATCACGCCGAACAGGCCGATGGCGGCCAGGAGCACGCCGATCGCGGCGAACGCGCCCAGCAGCGAGGCGTAGAAACGCGGGCGTCCGGTGATGCCTTCGAGGCGGCCGGACATGGTGGCGATGTTGACCGGCAGGGTGGGGTCGATCCCCGCCAGGGTGCGGCGGAGCTCGGCGGAGGCGGCGCGCGGATCGAGCGGCGTGCGCACCAGGGCGAAGGCGGAGCGCCAGCCCATCGGTGGTTCCTGCTGGTTCCAGGTGACGTCCGGCGCCGGTTTGCGCACCACATAATATTCGGCGAGGCCGGCTTCGGCGGGGCCGCGGTCGCGGACATCGGCGGCGATGCCGATCACGGTGAACCAGCCGTTTTCCTCCGGGAGGCGCAGAACGTGGCGGCCCAGCGGGTCCTCGTGGGGAAACATCTGCCGCGCGAGGGTTTCGCTCAGGACGATGCTGTAGGCGCCGGGCGCGCGGTCGGCTTCGGTAAAGCCGCGGCCGCGGCGGATCGGAATGCCGAGCGCGGCGAAATAGCCGGGCGTGACGTAGCGCCACGCGACCATTCCGCCGGTGCCCTCGGGGCGGCGCGGGCGGCCTTCGATCTCAATGGTGGCGAGCGGGCGGGCGCGCGTGCCTCCGGTGGGCGGGAGGGAATCGGTGATGGCCACGGCCTCGGCTCCGGGCAGCGCTGCGAGGTGCCGCTCGAGCTCGGTGAAGAAGGCGAGTTGCCGCGCCGGGTCGGCGTAGCGCTGGCGGCCGAGCGAAAACGACGCGGTCAGCACGTGGCTGGCGTTCATCCCGAGCGGCACCGCCTCCAGGTTCCACAGGCTGCGCAGGAGCAGACCGGCGCCGGCGAGCAGCACCAGGGAGACGGCGATCTGCGCGGTCACCAGGGCGCCGCGCAGCCAGGCGCGCGGGCGTGCCGTGGAGCGCGCTCCGCCGAGCGCTTCGAGACCGCGCGGGCTGCGCAGGGCGGCGAGGCCGGCGGCCAGTCCGGACGCGAGCGCGGCGGCCATGGCGAAGGCGAGCACGCGGCCGTCGATCGACGCTTCCCCGAGGCGCGGCAGGGCTTCCGGGCCGAGGGCCTGGAACGCCCGCAGCAGAGCCAGCGCGAGGCCGCATCCCGCCACGCCGCCGGCCAGCCCGGCGAGCCATGGAGCAGGGCGAACAGCAGGATGCGGCTTATGCGGGTCTGGGGCTGCGGCCGGAGGAATATTCCGTAATGGTGCTGGTTGCCGGGTACCAGAAGGAGAGGGCGCAGGCCGCATAGCGCTATACCTTCACCGTTGACCCGCGCCACTCTTCAGTAACGTGACGATCTGCCATCGCTGTGCTTCGGGGAGGTGAGCGAAGGACGGCATACCCCGATGGAGCGAACCATTTCGCAAGATCCAAAATAGCGTGCCGGATGGGGCCTCCTGGACCTCCCGTTGAAGCAACGGCGGAGCCTGTCTTCCGCCTTCTCGATGACCGCCGTGGCACGACGCGCATTCACGGCCATAGAGCTTCGCCCCGGCCTGCACGCTGCGCTCGTCACCTTCCAATGGATTCCGCCTGTCCGCCGCTGCTGGCGGCACACGCTGCACGAGACTTCCGCCAACAGTAGCGGCGGCGATTCCGAATGCAACAAAGATCAATGCGGCTCGCGAAGCGTTCATCGGCTCCCTCCATGAAACAGATTCCGGGCCGCGCGCCCAAGCTGGGCAACTTCGTAGGATACGCCGGCGCGAATCAGGTAGCCGGTGCTGTTGCCCGTTGTACCGAAGCCCGGGGAGACCTTGAATGCGGTTCCATTAGCCAGCGTCCAGGCGACGGTCGGCGCAACATAATGAGAAGTTCCCCGGAGACCGAAGTCCCCGTATGTTCCAAGCCCCCCATACATCTCGACGCCGACCTGAAAATTCTCCGCACAGAAATTGCACCGCTGGGCTCGCGCTTCGCGCGCGAGCGGGCGGCTGATCCCAACGGCGTAGCCGAACTCGAACGGCGCATGCCTGACGTTCTTCTCGGCAATGAAGTTCTCGGCAATCGTCCAGCCCTTGTAATAGCTGCCGAGGATCAGCTTTGCTTCAATCTCCCGCTGTTTCTCAAACCTCGACTCGCTGTTGGGCGATGCCAGATCATCGTTGCCATCGTGATTCACGATCTCGAGCAGACTCTTGTCCGCCCCATTGATGTTCTCGAACTCGACGTAGAGGACCGGATTGATCCAATGCTCGCGAGGGAGGAGCCGGAAGCGATTCTCCCACCGGTAGCCGGTAAAGATCGTGCTCTGCCCAGCCGTGGATTGGCCGTCAAGGTAGAACTCGCTTGTCCACCATGTGGCCGACTTCCGCGTGCGTCAGATATTCTCCGCGATCCAAAGCTGCCTCGCCACGTTTCACGGCTTCGATGAAGCGGTCCTCCTCGTCGAAGTAGCGCGCGGTCACTTCCTGCAGAAACCGATCGGGATCGCGGCCTTCCCGGGCGGCCGCTTCTGTCACCTTGGCTTCGAGCTCCGGTGTAAAGTGCACTTCCATGTTCGTACCTGCTTATAGCATAAAGCTACCAGGGCAGGTCGTGCGCCTGCCCTGCCCCTCACGGCAGCGCCGCCGGTTTCGCGCTGCCGTAATAAAGACCGTTGAACAGCAGCTTGTACGTGGCGTGCGGCTGGTCGCGGAAGTTGACCTCCGGGCCAAGTAACAGGACACGGCCTTCGCCGACCGGCGCGTCCACCACGGCCGCGCCGCCGTCCAGGTATTGCTGTCCCCACGCCCAGCCGCTATCCAGCACCTCCGAGCCCTCGAACCACGCGACCGGCGCGGTCTTCTTCAGCTCGGCCGTGGGCTCCAGCTTGAAGACCGGGCTCGAATCGAAGAATACGTCGAGCTGCGACGGCATCCCGTAGGCGAGCGGATTGGTATTATCCACATGCACCTTGAGCAGCGAGCCGGGGATGTAGAACTTCTCGCGGGGCAGCGGCCGGTCCTTGCCGTCCGGCCCCTTTTCGGTCAGGTAGTTCTTCACCGGGATGCCGAAGACATCGGCCACCGAAGTCGAGCTGCCGATGGTCACAATCGATCCGCCCGATTCGACAAACTTGCGCAGCGCCGGCATGGTGGTCTCGTCGGTGATGCGGCCCAGGTGGCTGCGGTATTCCTCCGGCAGGCTCGCGGGGTCGGGAGCGGGGAAGCCGCCGCGACCGCCGCCACCACCGCGGCCGAAGGCGCTGGCCCCGCGGCGAATGGCGCCATCGGTAAACACCAGAACGTCGAACTTGCTGCGCAGATCGCCCGCGTCGAGCGCCTGCGGGTACACCACCTGGAACGGGAAGTCGTACTGCTCGAACAGCCAGCGCGTCCAGCCGGACGGCATGTTGCCGCCGTAGGAATCGTAGAGGCCGATGCGGATCGGCTTCAGCTTCAGCGCCTCTCCCGCAGGCGCCGCAGCCAGAGCGTGGGCCGGCACGCCGAGCTCCTTCGCCGCCCGGTCGATCTGTTGTTTCGCGGCCGCCGAATACGGCACCCAAATCGCGCCCGTGCCCATCTCCTGCCCGCCAGCCGCCGGTTTCTTCAACCAGTAAACATCGGCGTTGGCCTTAAGGAGCCAGTTGATCAGCTTGAACGAATTGTTGATCTGATGGCTCACCAGGTAGCCCGCGGGCGTCGCCGGACCGCTGACCGAGGCCGGCGGCGGAGGCAGCAGGCCATCGATCTTCGCGAATGGACCGTCGAAGCCGTCGAGGATGCGGTCGTACTGCACGCCCATCTGCATCGCCAGAGTCCAGCCGGTGATGTCATACGGCGGGATCGGGGGGCCGCCGGGATAACGAAAATCGTTGGGGTGGTCCTGGGGCTCGAACATGTCCATGATGTGCGGACGGAAGGCCTGCGCGGTCTTGACCACGTACGATCCGGCGGGGTAGCTCTTGCCGTTCACCGTGAAGGCCGCCGTGGCGCGGTCGACGGTGATGCCGGTCTTGAGCAGCGCGTTGACGAACTCGGTGGCGGTGGCGAAATCGGGCTGGTCGGCGGGAATGATGTAGCCGCGCGGATCGCGCAGCTTGGGATCGTGCAGGACGGTGTTGTACAGCTCGCTCGGAAGCGTGCGCGCTCCGAGGCCGCCCATCGTCATACCGGGCGGAAGGTCCGGGCTGCCGGTGGCTTCCGCTGCCGCGCCGCCCCGCCCGCCGCGTCCGCCGCGTCCGCCCGCAGCCACAGGCGATTGCGCCGCGGCGGCTTCGAGGGCCGCGATGCGCTTCGGCGTGATCGTCCAGTTATCGCGGCTGCCTTTCTCGATCGAGTTCATGCCCATGCGCCAGATGTTGAACAGGAACGTCTCCCGATAGCGCGAGGCCAGGTCCAGGATGGCTCGGTTATTGCTCATCTCGTATTCGATCGACTGGCGGTAGTGCCATTCCTGCGGCTTAATAGGCATCGGCCAATCGCCCTGCGGGAGCTGCTTTTCGGCAACCAGCGGGATCGTCATCGGCGTCGGATTGCCGATAATTTCCGTCAAAATGCCGATCATGTTGTGGAAATAAGTGACCGTCCGCAGGCCGCCGTTCCACCAGGTCGAGTAATTCGCGCCGCTGCGCATGGCGCTGCCGCCCTTGCCCTCGGCCACCAGCCGCGAGTGCATCGCGGTGCCGACCATCTCGACTCCCAGGGGCACGAGCGGATCGAAGTTGTAATTGAACGGATCGCGGAACGGCGGCATGAAGATGACCGCCCCGGCCGGACCCGTCTGGTGGTGGTTATAGACGATCTGCGGGAACCACTCGAGGAACATGACGCGGTTCATGTTGGTGGTCTCCGGCATGTTCGACATGTAGAAGTCGCGATTATCGTCGTGCCCGATGTATTTGTTGTAGAGCCGCGGCAGCGAGTTCATGCTGCGCTGCCTGGGATCCTTCAGCGGCGCGTTGGGATCTTCCGACTCGCGCATGTACCAGTTGGCGATCAGCTCCTGGCCGTCGGGATTGGCCTGCACACAGAGCTGGATGGTATCGTTGAGCAGCCGCATGGTCTCGGGATCGGTGCGGCTGACCATCTCGTAGACGTGCTCCATGAGCTGCTGTGAGCCGACCGACTCAGAGGCGTGGAGGCCGCCATCGATCCACACCACCGCCTTGCCTTCGCGCGCCAGCTCATGCGCCTGCTGCTCGGTCAGGCCTTCGGCGTGGGCCAGCCGGGCGGAGATCTGCCGGTAATGTTCGAGATTCTTGAGGTTCGCCGGCGAGGTGAGGATCGCCATGTACTGGCGCCGTCCCTCGGCGGTCGGGCCGATATCGACCAGCTTCATGCGGTCGCTCTCGCTCGCCAGCTTCTTCCAATAAGCGACGAGCTGCGTGTAGTTCGCAACCTGATAATCGTCGCCGATATTGAATCCGAGGAAGTCCTTGGGAGCGGTGACGTGCGGGGCGGACTGCGCCCAGAGGCAGGAAGCGGCGAGGACAGCCGCGACGAGATGAACCGGGCGGCGGCCGGGCGGTCGAGAGGTCATTGGGAAAGTGTACTACGCTGCGCCAAACACGCGAAACGGGGCGCTGTTGTAACGAGCAATTTATGCTCAACCGCTGGATTTGCAGCGGTTTTTGTGATAAATCCTATCAGAGCACACAAAAACGACGGGATCTATTTAGGGGTCTTTAGGGGCGATCCTGTCCAGGACATAACGAACAGTCTCAGGAGTTTGTCAGAGGAGAAAATTTCATGAACCAAACAGGCTGGAGGCGCGCGATCCCCTCGCTTGCGATTGCGCTGCTGGCGGCAAGTTGTGCCTTCGCGCAGTCGGATCTGGGGACGATCAACGGCTTTGTGAAGGACCCGAGCGGTTCCGTAGTTCCCAACGCGAAAGTAACGGTGAAGAACCAGAGTGGCCTGGAACGGCAGGCCAACACCAGCGAAGCCGGCTACTACACCATCACCAACGTTCCTCCCGGTATTTACCAGGTGGAAGTCGAAGCCGCCGGTTTCAAGAAGTTCGATAGCGCGGCGAACAAGCTGGATCCGAGCGCTACCCTTACGGTGGATGTGACCCTGGCAGTAGGCTCGGCCACCGAAACGGTCGAGGTGACGGCCACGGCTACGGCCCTGCAGACCGACTCGGCTTCCGTGCAGAAGGATGTCACGCGGCAGCAGATCGATGCGCTCGAGCTGAACGGCCGCAACCCGATTTACATGGCGAGCCTCGTGCCCGGCGCGCGCGGCGGCAACCTCGCGGGCCTGAACTTCAACTTCACCCAGGGGCCCTCCAACTTCAACGGCTCGCGGAACTGGGAAAATCTGATCACCTATGACGGCGCGCCGGCCACCCGCACCCGCGCCAACGGCACCAGCCTGGGCGCCGCGGATGTGGACTCGACCTCCGAAATTCAGGTGCTGACCGCCGATTACGCGCCGGAATACGGACGCAGCTCCGGCGGCCAGATCCGCATCATCACCAAGAGCGGCACCAGCGTTTTCCATGGCTCGACGTACGAGTATTTCCGCAATAACGATCTCAACGCCAATACCTGGAGCCGCAACCTGAACTCGTCGACGAACTTCGTGCCGCCCTTCCACTACAACCAGTTCGGTTACAACATCGGCGGCCCGTTTTACATTCCGAACAAGTTCAACTCGGATAAGAGCAAGTTCTTCTGGTACTGGGCGCAGGAGTGGGTGCGCTACCGGTTTACCGACACGGCCACCTGGACGGTGCCGAGCGCGCTGATGCGGACGGGCGATTTCAGCGAGTTGCTGAGCCCGACCAACTACTTCTACGGCCGCGCCGTCACAATCAAAGACCCGACCACGGGCACGCCGTTCCCGGGCAATATCATTCCCCAGAGCCAGCTCAGCCAGAGCGGCCTGGGCATTTTGAAGGCCTATCCGTTCCCGAACTTCGCCAGCAATCCGCTGGGCGGCAACGGTAACTTCTACGTCGCGGCGCTCCACCCCCAGAACCAGCGCAAGGACACGCTGGCGGTCGATATGAACCTGACCGGCACTCAGCGCCTGCAGTTCCGCCGCAACAATTACGCCTTCTGGGAATACCAGCCGCTCGACGGCACGCCGACGGAAACGCCGAAGTACTTCAACCGGCCGAACCAGACCAACTCGCTCGACTACGTCTGGACGATCAAGCCGACCATGGTCAACGAATTCCTGGCGACGGTCAGCCTGGACGACGTCGGCATCCCGGTGGACGCGGCGCACTTCCTGGACCGCACCACCGTGGGGA
>Ga0209062_1005983_pt1 | contig 11412 bp, 11 predicted proteins | sample Coa_R2_2_FD_187158 | JGI IMG/M metagenome (GOLD analysis project Ga0209062, IMG submission 187158) | Surface soil microbial communities from Centralia Pennsylvania, which are recovering from an underground coalmine fire - Coalmine... | ecosystem: Environmental > Terrestrial > Soil > Unclassified...
GATCGGCAGCGCGAATGTGATCTTGGCCTGGCTCAGGGGCTTGGCGGCGGTGCCGGCGCTGCCGCCGGCAGCCGGCTTGGCCGCAGTCGAGCTCGAACCGGCGCTGGCGGCGGGCTTCGCCGAAGCCGCACTGGCGGCAGGCTTAGACGGCGTGCTCGGGCTGGCCGCAGAGGACGGTGGTGCGACAGGGGCAGTAGAAGGCGCAGCGGCGCCGCCACAGGCGGCCAGAGTGAGCGTGGCCGCAAGGGTGATGGTCCGGAAGGGCTGGTGCATCCCGCCAGCATACGCCAGCGGCGCCGCGAGTCAGACGCGCGGGCTCGGAGAGCGGCGGCCGGCGGGCGTGGTCTGCCGAACTCGACAGCGCCGGGCTGCCGCGGCTGCTAGGCGGTTCGGCCGCTAAGGGCGCTTGATCGCGGTAGGGTGCTGAGGCTGGTAGAGGCCCAGCTCGGAGCCGTCAGGCAGGCGGATGGCGGTGACCAGGCCCCAGCGCTGGTCGGCGATGGGCCGGGTGATCTCGACGCCCTTGCCCTGGAGGCGCTCGACGGCGGCGTGGATGTCGTCGCACATGAGGTACAGCTCGCAGCGTGTGGGGCCGCCGTCCGGATGGACAGCCAGCTCGGCCGGCGGCAGGCCGAAGATCAGCCAGCCGTGGCCGGCATCGACTGAGTCGAGCTCGAGGACATCGCACAGGAAGGCGCGCAGCTCGTCCGCCTTCTGCGAGAACAGGATCGCATGCGCGCCGATGAACATCCGCTAACCGGCGGACGGCTGGAGGACGCGGTCGAGGCCCATGGCTCGGATGAAGGCCTCTTTGATCTCGGGCGGCTGGCCGGATTGGAACACGAACTCGCCGAGCGGGCGGAGCGGGGTGCCGGGCGTGCCGCCCTGGCGGCCTTCGAGCAGGCCGCCCTTCAGCTCGGAGATGGGGAAGCCGTCGATGAAGCGCTGCCGGCCGACGATCGGCAGGTTGATGCACTCGTTCAGCGCCGAGTCCCGCACCAGGCCGCGCGGCTCACGGCCCTCCTGCACCGCCCGGGCGTCATCCTGCATGCGCTTGCGCATGGCGATCACGCCGCGGTCGCTCTCGGCCAGGTGCTCCTGGGTGCGGTCGGCCACCGCGCCCTGGCCGACCCAGGCGATGAAGTCCTGGTTCATCACGTGGGTATTGATCCAGCGCCCGGTGTAGGGGTCCTTGATCGGGCCGTACCAGTAGGGGATGCGGTCCTGGTGGAAGGGCTCCATCTCGATGGGCACTCGGTCGAAGAACCAGCCGACACTCAGGGTGGTTTCGTCGTCGACGGGGACGCGCCACTCGAAGTGGCCGCCGGTGAACAGGGCGTTGGGGTAGAGGCACACGCGGCCGACGGTCCACAGCTCGTCCTGCTCGGACTGGCCCTCCAGCACGCGCTGGTACTGGAAGCCGTACTCGAATTCGTTGAACCGGATCTTCAGGTGCGTCGGCGGCTTGGAGCCGAGGTGCTTCAGCTGGACCGACCAGTTGCTGTGCAGCCACTCGAAGTGGACGGGGTCGATCGAGTTCTCCTGGCACTGGAACCAGTTGCAGGGGATCTCCGACAGGACTATCTGGACGAAACCGTTCTTCCACGTGAATGGCTCCCAGGTGGGCAGCAGCGGCCGCGGCTCCGGCCCCATGTAGGCCCACAGCAGGCCGGCCTTGGCCTCAACGGGATAGGCCTTGATGTGGATCTTGTCCTTGAAACGCGCCTCCGGGTGGGCGATCTCCTCGAACGGCTGCTCGATGCAGCGGCCGGTCTCGTCGTACAGCCAGCCGTGGTAGTTGCAGCGCAGGCCGCAATCCTCCACCCAGCCATAGGACATGTCCGCGCGGCGGTGAGGACAGTGGCGGTCCACCAGGCCGTAGGTGCCGGCCTTGTCCCTGTAGAGGACGAGGTCCTCGCCCATGAGGCGCACCGGCTTGGTGGGGCTGTCGTCCAGCTCGCCGACGGCGGCGATGGGCATCCAGTAGCGTCGCAGGAGGTCGCCCATGGGCGTGCCGGCCGTGGTCTGGCGGAAGAAGCGGTTCTGGTCCTCAGTGAGCATGGCCTACTGCCAGCGGGCGAAAGCCCAGCCGCCGCCCGTGGCGGCCGGGGTACGGTAGACGGGCACGTAGTCGATCAGCTCCATCTGCAGCGGCAGGTCCTGCATGGCGCCGCCGAGGGTGATCCAGTTCATAGACTCCGAAGCGGCGGAGTAGAGCCGGTGACGTGGCGTAGCCTTCAGGGCCTCCGCATCCTTGCGTTTCAGCCCGTCCAGCAGCGGGCGGTCCAGGTCCTCGTCGACCACGAAGTGGCTCAGGCCGCCTGAAGCGACGATGGCCACCCGCTCGTCGGTGGGCCACTGCTTGACGGCGTCGGCAATGGCCTGGCCCACCTGGAAGCAGCGGCGCGGCGTGACGCGGTTGGGCGGGTAGCAGGTGTTCTGCAGCACCGGCAGGATCGGGCCCGGCTCGTTGCAGTAGAGCCGCTTGATGATGAAGGCGAAGCCATGCGGCAGACCCTGTTGGTGCTTCGGGGTCTCCCGGACGGCGTCGATCTCACCCTCACGCTTGGGGTAGCGGCGGGCGACGCGGCCGCCGTACTCCTCCTCGACGTAGCGCATGTGGGCCACGTCGAAGTCGTGGTCGATCAAGTACTCGATGAGAAAGCGGCCGAGCTTGCTGGCCACGGGCACGTCCATGGCCACGTCGCCGTAACCCTTGGTGATGGCGGCCTTGACCTCAGGGTCGCGCCAGGGCCCGCCGGCTCGAGGAACAATGGGCGCCGTGTCGGCCCAGTAGACCGAGAGGGCGGGCATGTTGCCTTCGTAGAACCACTCATCCTGGTCGTCGCTGACGATGATCGTGACGTCCGGCTTGGCCTCGCGCAGCGTGCAAGAAAGCGTGTCAAGCGAGCTCTGGCAGCGCGCCGCCCATTCCTTGAACGGCTCGGGGCCTGTGTACCTGGCCTTGACCTCGGGCGCCACGTAGTCCAGCGCCTCCTCGTAGGACATGGTCCAGCCGTTGGGCGGGTAGACCAGCTCGGGGTTGCGCTGGTCGCCCTCGGCGTAGGCCGGCCACAGCTCGGCCGGCAGCGACAGCAGTGGAGTATGGGATGTACCGATGCCGAGGACGATGTTGGCCATTTGGTGGAATCTTATTCGATGGGAATGACTTCGGCCACCAGCCGCGCGGCTGCCTGCACGATGGCCTGGCGGATGTCCGCGCGCGTGCCCTGGAAGCGGTGCTCCTCGCTGCGCGTGCCGCTTGCGCCCGCCAGGGCGACGTAGCTGAGGCCTACCGGCTTGGCGTCTGTGCCGCCGCCGGGCCCGGCGATGCTGGTCTCGCCCACGCCGTAGTCGGCCTGAAACAGGCGCCGAGCCGCCTGCGCCATCGCCTCGGCGGCCTCACGGCTCACCGAGCCGTGCCGCTCGAAGAGCTCGCGGTCGATGCCCAGGAGGCCGGTCTTCGACTGGTCGTCGTAGGCGACGATGCCGCCGCGGAAGTAGGCCGAGCTGCCTGCCCTGGCGGTCAGGGCGGCCGCGATCAGCCCGCCGGCTGCCGATTCGGCAACGGCCACCGTGGCCAATCCCTATTCCGGTACCTCGACGGAGATCTGGCCATCCTGCAGGACAACCGGGAAGGTGCGGAGGCATTCGTTCTTGATGTGGGTGCAGCACCCGGTGGGGACGTCGTACTCCCAGCCGTGCAGGGGGCAGATGACGGTGGTGCCGTCGAGGTAGCCGTCGGCCAGGGAGCCGCCGCTGTGCGAACAGATGTTGTCCATGGCGTAGTAGGTGCCGCCGATGTTGGCCACGAGGATCTCCTCGCGGCCGTGCGTCACCCACGTCATCTGGCCGGGCGGGAGCTCGGCTTCGGGGCAGACTGGGACTAGCAGGTCAGTAGTAGCGTGGCGACGGGCGGCTGAACGCCTTGCCGATGAGCAGGATGATGACGGCGCCAATGATACCGACGATGATGTCGGCGATGAAGCCCGTGGCATTGAAGTGGAATACCACGCGCATCAGGAAGCCGCCTACGATGGCGCCGACGATGCCCAGGACGATGTCGCCCAGGATGCCGTGGCGGCTGCCCGTGATGGCGCTGGCAATTGCGCCGGCGATGAGCCCGATGATGATCCAGGGGATGAAGTGAAAGATGAAGGCCGTGATGCTGAAGGCCGCCCAGACGAGCAGTAGAACCGCGATGACCAGTAGGACGAGAAAGATGTACATGTCCGACTCCTCTGAACTATGGACGGAAGTCGAGGCCGGTTTGTTGCGCGGCAGCGCGTCGGAGCATGGTCAGCACGTCCACACGACGCCTGCGCCGGCCGAGGCGGAGGTGCTCTGGCCGGCGGAGTCCTCGATGCTCAGGTTGTAGATAACGGTGTAGGAGCCCTTGCAGCGGCTGGGCGGGGTGTCGGTGAGTGTGCCGGAAACCGTCGTCACGGGATAGCTGGCGTAGTTGCTGGTCTCCTGCTGGTAGCGGGCGGTGATGCTGCCCTTGTAGGGGGCGCAGCCGCCGCTGGCATTCCAGCTCACCGCCACTTTGTTGCCGGCCCCCGTCGTTGCCGATAACCCGGCGCCGCCCAGCTTGCTGGCGCATGGCTGGGCCGAAGCCGATGCCGGCGCGGGCGCAGGCGTTGAGGTGGCCGGCGCGGCGGCCGGCGCCGGCTTGGCGCTGGCCGAGCCCGGCGCGGACGGCTTGGCCGTCGCCGTGGGGGTGGTCTTGGGCGTGGGTGTCGTTCGCGGCGTGGGCGTGCGAGTTGGAGTTGCCGCCGTCGTGGCGGTGGCGGCCGGAGTGGGCGTATCCGTTGGCTCGGCGGTGGCAGTCGGCGGCACGGGCGTGGCTGTTGGCGCCGGGGTCGGAGCGGCGCTCACCACGAAGGGCCCGAGGTGCACGGTGCTGGTCCAGCCGCCGCTCTTGCCTTCGGTCCTCAGGTGGAAGTACCACGTGCCCGGCTCCAGAGGCGGACTGGTGGTGCCCGTTGCCGAGCCCGCGAGATCCTCGTGGGCGTCGGGCACGTCCTTCGGCTGCTGGCTCCAGCGAATGGCGTAAGCCTTCGCGTCCGGATCGGGCTGCCAGGTGACCGCGACGACGTTGCTGGACGAGGCCTGGCCAACCTGGTGGTCCGTGCTGTGGACGTTGGCGGGGTCGTGAACGGAGGCGCGGCCCGGCCGGACGATGAAGAACAGCGCCAGCAGCAGGATCAGGATGCCGCCGCCTATGGCTCCATAGAGTGGCAGGCGGTCGCTGGCCGGCGGCTGCCAGCCGGCTCCGACGCGCGCCGGCTCGGAGGTCAGCGCCGCCCGCTGCATCTGGTCGGACACCTGTTCCCAGACGGCGGTGCGCGCCCGCAGCGAGGGTGGTACGACCGCCAGCGCCGAGAAGACTTCGACGGGCGAGGGGTAGTTGCGCTTGCGGTCGCTGCAGGCGATGCAATCGGCCAAATGGTTGGCGATGATGGCTCGACTGGTCGCGTCGAGCAGATAGGGATCCTCGACGTCCTGCAGCGCGGCGGCGAGGCGGGAGCACTCGGCCGGGCCGCGGCGCAGCAGCAGGGTATAGGTCGCGGTCTCGTTGAGCTCGTCCTTCAGGCGGGTGAGGGTGGACTCGAGGCTGCCTCGCCGCATGCTCAGCGCCTCGGCCAGCTCCTCGAGGCTGAAGCCCTGGCGCAGCGACATGTCGAGCAGCATGTACTCCTTGGGCGTCAGCGAACGGGTGGCGCTCCAGACGATCTCGACCAGCTCGCGGTCGGGCACCACGGACCGTGGATCGCTGAGACGGCTGGGCTCTACCTGACCGAGGTCCGCTTCGTCGAAGGGGTTGATCTGCTCGGCGCCGAACGCGTCCGAGGTGCGGTGGCGGATCTCCTCGATGGCGGCGTCGTAGGCTCGAGCGAACAGCCACGCCCGGAAGTTGATCGCCGGCACGCCCCGATGCAGGCCTTCCCAGGCGCGGATAAAGGCGGCTCGCACGACCGAGGCGGCGAGGTCGGGATCGTGGACGGTGCGGAGGGCGAGATCGTAGATGCGCTGGAAGTAGCGCCGGTAGAGGTCTTCGAAGGCAAGCTGATCGCCATGAGAGGCGCGCAGCGCCAGTTCGCGGTCTTCGCCGATGTCCGTCAATGCCATGTGCCCGGCCTAAGCCAGCCTCCATTGTGCTGGTTTGGCCGGAAGAATCAAGTGCGGGGCTGCATTTTGGCTTGAAACGCTAGGAGCCGGCCCCTAGAGGCCGGCTCCTAGTATCTAGCCTAAGTTGGCGCCTATTCGGGGTCGAAGGCGAACTGCATGTTGGTGCCGGGCAGCAGGCCGGGGTTGTTGACTCCGTTTGGCTGAGAGTCGTTGTACTGCTTGTAGAAGCTGGAGCCCTTGGCCTGCAGGTCCAGGTCGGGCGGGATGTTGTTGCCCGTGATGATCGCCTTGAAGTAGTCGGCCAGCAGGACGCCCTGCGTCAGGTTGGTCGAGCCGTCATACATCATGATCCCGCGCTGCCAGCGCAGGTAGATGAAGTTGTTGTTCGCGGGGTCGATGCTGGGGTGGCTGGTCACCACGCCCCACATCTCCAGGTCGAAGCCGGGCAGCAGGTTGGTGTCCCCGCCATTCGGGAACGCGGCCGAGACGGGCACCTGCGAGGCGAAGGTGTTGTAGAAGTTGGTCGGCTTGCCGTTCACCGTGTTGGGCGCGTTCTGCTGGATGAAGTTCAGCACGTCCGTGCTGTAGTTGGGGTCGCTGAGCGCCGGCGCGGCGGCCTGGACCGTCGGGTCAGGCGCCGGGAAGGTCGAGCCGTTGATGTTGGTGAACGGGAACAGCCCCTGGTCGAACAGGTTCAGCAGCCGGACGCTGCCGTCCGGGGCCTGCTGCATCACGCGGCGCTGGAAGAACTGGGTGTTGAAGCCCAGGAACTGGAACTGGCGCGAGGTGGGATAGCCGAACGTGGGGATGCCGCCGCGCATGTTGAAGTAGGCCCAGAACGCATCGCTGTCGATGCGGAAGCCGGTCTGCGAGAAGTAGCGGTTGTCGTGCGGGGTCGAGGGATTGGGCGTGGCGGTGGCGCCCGGCCCTGGGGTGCTGGTGGTCGTGGGGGTGCTGGTGGCGCCCGGCGTGTTGGTGGCGCCCGGGGTGGTGGTCACCGTGGGCGTCGCCGTGCTGCCGGAGGCTGTCGGCGTCGTCGTGGGCGTGGTAGCGGACGTGGGTGTGGGTGTTGGGGTGTCTGCCGACGCCGCGGGGGCGGCGACCATCACCGCCAGCCCGGCGGCCAGCGCCGCGCGGGAAAGTGACCTGGGCAAAAGCTTCATCTGGGTAGACCCTCCCATGTAGTTGTGAGGACGGCGCAGGACTTGCGCCGGCACTGATCACAACGCCGCTGAGCGCGCCGCGTTGCTAGCGGCTTGCTGCCAGCAAGTCAGGGGCCAGATGCCCACATGTCACCCTGAGCGTCGAGCGAAGGGTCCCCTCCGGAGCGTGGTGGGGATGCTTCGCTCGACGCTCAGCATGACAAAAGGGTGTCTATTTTCCGGTCAGGATTTTGGTGAACTCGTCCTTGTATTTGGGACCGTTGGGCAGGTAGTGGTCCTTGGCGTACTGGACGCTGGCGACCGTGGCCTTGGTGCTCCCGGCCTTGGCTTCGGCGTCGGCCAGGAGCTTGCCGCTCACGGAGCCGGGGATCAGATTGGAGTCGGTGAAGTCGTTCTGGCCCATGATCTTCTGTGCCTCGGGGCTGTTCAGCCAATCGATCCACAACTTGGCAGCGTTCGGGTGCTGCGCCGTCTTGGGAACGGCGGCGTAGACGTACTCCTCCAGGATGGCGTCTGACGGCACCACGTAGTCGACCGGCGCGCCCTTCTGGTTCTTGAGCTTGAGGATGCCTGTTTGCGAGCAGGACAGCGCGAAAACGTCGAACTCGCCGCTGGCCACGCGATCGTCCTCGCCGCAGCGCATCACGCCAGCGAGCTGTTGAGAGAACTTCTTGACGTAATCCAGCGTTTTGTCGTACCCCCACATGGCGTCCGTAGCCATCCAATCGAAGGCGGTGGCGTAGACGGTCGAGGACATCTTGCCTTTGAACTGGGGCTTGAGGAGGTCCTGCATGTTCGTGGGCACCTGGTCCTTGGGAACCTTGTTGGTGTTGTAGGCGATGCCGGACATGAAGGTCTGGATGACGACGGCACTGCCGTCGGGCGTCGTGACATCGGGGCTCTGGACCTTCTGGATGTTCGGTCCCCAGCTGCGCCAGTCCTCGGTGTACACCGAGTGGGCCTCGATGGGCGTGTTCATGGTGTCGGCCAGGCTCAGGACCACGTCGGTCGATGCCGGCTTGTTGGCCTGATACTCCTGCGTGATCTTGGCGACCATGTTGGGCATGGAATCGCCGGGCGAAAGCTGGATCTGCAGGTCCAGGCCATACGCCTTGTTGAACGCGTCGCCCAGTTTGGCGATGCCTTCGTTCCCGCCAAGCGTGCCGCCGCCGTAGGCGAACTGCAGCGCGCCTTCCTTCTTAGCGCCGTCGATCAGCCCCTGCAGCGTCGTCCCCCCGCTGGCGGCCGGACTGCCGGCGCCACTCGCGCCTGGCTTGGCCGTCTGGCTGGCCGGCTTCGCCGCCGCGCTGGCCGGCGCTGCCGTGCTCGGCGCAGCCGCGCTGGGGCTGGCCGGCGAGGCCGCGCCACCGCAGGCGCTCAGCAGCAGCGCCGCGGCCACACACAGGGCAGGAAACGATCTCAGGCAAGCAGTCCTCATGACGACTAAGACGATACGACATCGACCGGCGAACAGTCATGGTATGGTGGCCGGCAACCACATTCGGGGAGGTTACAGGCATGCGAACCGTGCACTTAGGGTCCACGCTGGCGGCCGTGGGGATGCTGCTGGCAGCCTGCGGCGGGGGCGCGGCGCCGGCGAGCTCGCCGGCGTCATCGCCGGCAACGGCGTCGCCCGCGGCCAGTAAGCCGGCCGCGGCTGCGTCGGCTGGCGCGAGCGCCAAGCCGGCGGCGGCTTCCGGGGCGGCCAGCGCCAGCGCCAAGCCGGCGGCGTCGGGCGCGGCGACGGGAACGCCGTACAAGTTCGGGGTCCTCAGCTCGGCGACGGGGCCGTACGCCAGCCTCGGCGTGCCGGTACGCCAGACCATCGAGCTCGAGGCCAAGCGCATCAACGACGCGGGCGGGGTCGACGGCCACCCCATCCAGTTGGTCATCCAGGATGACGAGACGGATCCCAGCAAGGGCGTCATCGCCTTCAAGAAGATCCTGGATGAGAAGCCCATCGCTCAGCTCGGCCCGGTGTTCAGCTCGACCGCGCTGGCGATCATCCCGCTCGAGGAGCAGGCCAAGATTCCGGCTATCCACACAGCCGCAGATCCGGCTCAGGTGAATCCGCTGCACAAGAACGTGTTCATGGATGCGCCTCGCGTGGACGTGATGGTCCAGAGCCTGTCCAGCTATATGCAGAAGCAGAAGATCAGCAAGATCGCCATCCTGCACGACCAGAGCGCCTATGGCGCCGCTGGACCGAAGGCGTTCAAGGACGTCGGGCCGAAGTTCGGCGTGGACGTGATCGAGGACGAGATCTACAACACGCCCGACACGGACATGACGGCCCAGCTCACCAAGATAAAGAACAACTCCCAGGTGCAGGCGCTGATGATGTGGGGCTCGGGCGCGGCGCCGGTGATCATCGCCAAGGAGTTCAAGTCGCTGGGCTTCAACATCCCCATCCTCTTCAGCGCCGCAGAAGCAGATGGGCCTGGCTTCGTGCAGCCGGCCGGCGCTGCGGCCGAGGGCGTGATCATGAACACCAACAAGCTGCAGGTGTACGACTACCTGCAGCCGAACGACCCGTCCAAGAAGCTGCTGGGCGACTTCATCCCGGCCTACAAGGCGGCCGTCGGCAAGGATCCGAACGAGTTCTCGGCCAACGCCTACGACGCCATCCACATGATGGTCCAGGCCATCCTCAACGCCAAGAGCACCGACTCGGACAAGATCGTCGACGCGCTGGAGCACCTGAAGTTCGACGGCGCCGACGGGACGTACCAGTACAGCCCGACCGACCACGCCGGCATGCAGATTTCGGCGCTGACGATGGTGACGGTGAAGGACGGCAAGCTCGTCCCGACCACGCCTAACTGCGACGGCTGCTTCGATACGACGGTCACAAAGGGGTAGAAGAACGTAGTCCTTCTACCCCTTTGATCACGCCGCGCGTCAGGCCCTCGGGGACGAAGATCATGATGGCGATGAGGACCGCGCCGAAGATCACCGTCTGAAGGATGGACACGGTGCCGCTGGGCAAGCCCTTGGAGATGTTGTCCAGCGCGTCGTGCAGCAGGAAGATGGCCGCGGCGCCGATGGGCGCCCCCCACACGGTGGCCATGCCGCCAACGGAGGCCATCACCAGGATCTCTACTGATAAGAAGATGGAGAACGCGTCGGGCGAGATGTAGGTGAGGTAGGCGGCGTAAAGGCTGCCGGCCAGGCTGGCCAGCAGCGCGCTGAAGGCGAAGATGTGGAGCTTGTGGCCGGCCACGTCCACGCCCAGCGATTCGGCCGCCGGCGGGCTGGCGTTGAGGGCCTGCAGGGCGCGCCCGATGCGCGAGCGCATCATGTTGTGGGCCAGCAGCAGGCTGGCGATGGCGAACCCCTCCGCCAGGTAGGCGTTGCGCATGTCGTCGTTGAAGGCGAAGCCGCCGACCGCCAGATTGGGGATGGCGCTGATGCCGATAGCCCCGCCGGTCAGCCCGGTGGCCTGCGCCAGGATGGTGGCCACGATAATGCCGAAGGCCAGCGTGGCCAGCGCAAGCTGGTGGCCCGACAGCCGCAGGATGGGCTTGCCGATGATGTAGGCGATGGCGACGTTGATGAGCGCCGCGGCGATCAGCGCCGGCCAGGCCGGAACGTGCTGCTTAACCGCCAGGATGGCGTAGCCGTAAGCCCCGATGCCCATAAAAGCGCCCTGGCCGATGGATATCTGCCCAGCGTAGCCCAGCACAAGCTGAAGGCCCAGCGTGACCATCGAGTAGAGGCTGATGAACACCAGCAGGGTCAGCGCGAAGCTGCCCGGCACGACGCGTGGCAGGATGGCGGCGACAACCAGCAGCGGCAGGAGCCAGACGAGCGCCGGCCGGCGCTTCAAGCGGCTTTCACGCGGGCGGTGAAGATGTTCGCGAACACGCCCTGCGGCCGGGACAGCAGCACAATCAACATCAGGACCAGCGCCGCCACGACGTCGAAGCCGTTGCCGATGTAGCCCTGCGCCAGCGTGCTGATGATGCCCAGCACGATCCCTCCGGCGACGGCGGCCATGGGGTTCTCCAGCCCGCCGAAGATGGCCGCGGCGAAGCCATTCACGGCCAGGGTGACGTCGGAATTGAACGAGATGGTGGTCAGCGGCGTAATGACGGCGCCGGCAATCGCGCCGGTG
>Ga0209062_1005984_pt1 | contig 11412 bp, 11 predicted proteins | sample Coa_R2_2_FD_187158 | JGI IMG/M metagenome (GOLD analysis project Ga0209062, IMG submission 187158) | Surface soil microbial communities from Centralia Pennsylvania, which are recovering from an underground coalmine fire - Coalmine... | ecosystem: Environmental > Terrestrial > Soil > Unclassified...
GGGCGACTCGATCGAGCTGCGCGTGCACGCGGCGCTCGTGCAGCGCGACACGCAGCTCGCGAGCGTCGGCGGCGTCATCAACGCGATCGCCATCGAGGGCCGCGCGCTCGGCCCGTGCCTGCTCTCGGGGCGGGGCGCGGGCGACATGCCCACGGCCGTCAGCGTCGTCGCCGACGTGCTCGACGTCGCGCGCGCGCGCCTGAGCGGCGTCGCCGGCCTCGCGACGCGCGCCATCCAGGTCACGACCCGGCGCCTGGCGCCGCTCGACGACGTGCGCACGCGCTACTATCTGCGCTTCCAGGTGCACGACCGGCCGGGCGTGCTCGCGCGCCTCGCCGGCGCCCTGGGCGACGCCGGCGTGTCGATCGAGCAGATGGTGCAGGAAGGAGGCGCGGGGTCGAGCGGCGTGCCGGTCGACATCGTCATCCTGACCCACGAAGCCGCCGAGCGCGACGTGCGCCGCGCGCTCGACGCGATCGCCCGGAGCGGGGTGGCCGTGTCGTCGCCGCGCCTGGTCCGCGTGCAGGAAGCGCGCTGATCGCTCCCTTCACAAGTCGACCTGCTCGACCTCTCCGACGTCCGCCCCGAGAAAGCGCGTCGCCGCCTCGCGGAACGCGCGCGGCACGTCGGTGACGACGAGCTGCACGCGCCCGCCCGCCGCGCCGCCGTCGCGGGCGAGGCCGCGGCCGCGCAAGAACGCGCTCACGTCGGCCGCCGTCGCCGTCGCGCTGTCGACCACCGCGGCGTGCGCTCCGACGCGCGCGCCCACCTCGGCTTCGATCGCCGGGCGCAGCAGCGGGTAGTGCGTGCAGCCGAGGACCACGACGTCGACCTGCGCGCGCGCGAGCGGCTCGACGTACCGACGCACGACGAGCCGGGGGACGTCCCCCTCGGTCCACCCCTCCTCGGCGAGCGGCACGAGCAGCGGGGCGGCCTGCCCGAAGACCTCCGCCCGGGTCGACACGCGGGCGACGGCGCGCGCGTACGCGCCCGACGCGATCGTCCCGGCCGTGGCGAGGACGCCGATCCGTCCGGTGCGCGTCGCGGCGACGGCGGCCCTCGCGCCCGGGTCGATGACGCCCAGGATCGGGATGTCGAGCTCGACGCGCAGGCGCTCCGGGGCGACGGCGCTGACCGTGTTGCACGCGAGCACGAGCGCCTTGACGCCGCGATCGACGAGCAGGCGCGAGCAGGCGAGCGCGTACTTGACGACCGTCGCTTCGCCCTTCGTTCCGTATGGAACGCGCGCGGTGTCGCCCAGGTACACGATGTCCTCGGCGGGCAGCGCCTCGCGCAGCGCGCGCACGACGGTGAGCCCGCCGAGCCCCGAGTCGAACACCCCGAGCGGCGCGGCCGTCCTGTCCGCCCGGGCGGACGTCATGCCCGCTCGCGGTTCGAATCGCCGGCGCCGACGACCAGCTCGAGCACCGCCATGCGCACGGCGATGCCGGCCTCGACCTGATCGAGGATGACGCTCTGCGGCCCGTCGGCCACGCGCGACTCGATCTCGACGCCGCGGTTGATCGGTCCGGGGTGCATCACGATCGCGTCCGGCTTGGCCAGCTCGAGCACGCGCGCGCCGACGCCGAAGGTCTGCGCGTACTCCCGGGTGCTCGGGATCATCGCGCCGGCGAGCCGCTCGGTCTGGATGCGCAGGGCCATCACGACGTCCGCGCCGAGGACGGCGTCCTCGACGCGCGGCACGACGCGCACGGTCGGTCCGAGCGCCTCCGCCGCGCGCGGCAGGAGCGTGCGCGGCCCGCAGAGGCGGACCTGCGCGCCCAGGGCGCCGAGCAGCAGGGCGTTCGAACGGGCCACGCGCGAGTGCAGGATGTCGCCGCAGATCGCCACGACGAGCCCCTCGAACCGCTTGCCCTTGCGCCGGATGGTGAACGCGTCGAGAAGCGCCTGGGTCGGGTGCTCGTGCGCGCCGTCGCCCGCGTTGACGATGCACGCGCGGGTGTGCCCCGAGACGAAGTCCGGCGCGCCGGAGGCCGGGTGCCGCAGGACGATCGCGTCCGCGCGCAGCGCCTCGAGGTTGCGCACGGTGTCGAGCAGCGTCTCGCCCTTGGTGACGCTCGAGGTCTGCGGGCTGACGTTGACCACGTCGGCGCCGAGGCGCTTGGCGGCGGCCTCGAAGGACGTGCGCGTGCGCGTCGACGACTCGAAGAAGAGGTTGACGACCGACCGGCCCTGCAGCACGCGCGCGTTCTTCGCCTCCGCGCGAGGCATCGCGTACCAGGCGAGGGCGGCCTCGAGCACGCACAGGATGTCCTCGCGCGAGAGCTGCGCGATGCCGAGGAGGTGACGATGGGTCCACATGGGTCGCGCGCGCCGTCAGTTCAAGTATCGCTTGTCTTTGGGCGGGGTCCGCTTCTTCAGGACGTCGTCGCCGCCGCCGCTCACGACGCGCAGCGGCGGGCCGCCCTGCCGCGGCCGGCGCTTCGGCTTGGACGCGAGGATGTCCTCGACGCGCAGGCTCGCGCTGCGCCTGCGCAGGACCGCGAGGCGCAGGCGCAGCCATGCCGCGCGCACGATGGAGGGGGAGCCGCCGAAGAGCAGTCCGCTCACCACGCCGCCGAACGGGGCGACGACGCCCTCGGGCATCCCGGCCGGGTAAACGAGGTCGAGCGCGCAGAAGGCGATCGTGACCCAGAGCAGCGTCTTGCCCCGCATCGGCACGACGAAGAAGAGGTTCACGGTCGAGTCGTGGAACTCGCGCGACCACGCGACGGCGATCGCGGTGATGACCGCGATGGGGCCGAAGGTCATGGCCGGATGGAACCGCTCCTGCGCGTCGGCCGGCACGATCGCGGAGACGCCGAGGGTGGCGAGGTTGCCGAGGAGCACCGAGACGGCGACGAAGCCGGCGAAGCGCCAGGAGCCCCAGCGGCGCTCGAGCGGCGGCGAGAGGAAGTACAGGCCGACGAGCGAGAAGAGGAGGTGCGAGAGCTGGGCCGGGCTCGTCAGCAGACCCGAGGTGAGCAGGCGCCACGGCTGGGCGAACGCGCGGTCGAGCCGGCAGGCGAGGGCGTAGAACACCTGCTCGCCGCCCGGCACCCACGTGGCGAAGAACGCCGTGAACACGCCGAGCGCGGCGGTGCCGATGAGGATGGCCCAGAGCGCGGGGCCGGGCTTCGGAAGAGCGAGCGAGAAGGCCGGCTGCCCGTTCATTTCTCTGATCAACTGTAGTGTCGCGCGCGCGACCCTGCCAGGCTCGCCCGCGCTGCAGATTTCAGTCCGGCGATTTCAGTCCGGCGAGGTCGTCGCGCCGGCGTCCATGCTCGCCGGCGCGCCCGAGTCGGCCGTGGCGTCGCCTCCGCCGGCGTCGCCGGCGTCGCTGCTCCCGCCGTCGCCGCCTTCGCCGCCTTCGCCGCTCGCTGCGTCGCCGGCTTCGCCGTCGCCCGCTTCGCCGTCGCCGGTGGCGCCGTCCGCCCCGCCGTCGGCGCCGCCGTCCTCCGGACACGACGCGCCCGCCTCGGTCGGCTCGAGCGGCGCGCACGCCGCCACCGCGGTGATCCCGGCCACCTGGGTCGCGGTGCACGTCGTCGTCCAGTTGGCGGCCGCGGCGGCCGGGCCCAGCGCGACCGCGGCGTCCTGCGCGGGGCACGACACCGGGTTCGACGTGCACGCGAGCCCGGGCGGAAACGAGCACTTGTTGTACGCGAACACGGCGACCCCGAAGGGGGCCTGCCCGGTCATCGCGGCGACCGGGCCGCCGTCGAGGTTCGAGAAGAGGCCGTCGACGAAGCAGTCGATCAAGCTGGACGCCGCGACGGCGGCGGGGTCTTGCGGGGTGCCGGCCTCCGGCGGCGTGTAGGCCACCGCGACGTACCGGTACACCTGGTCGGGCCGGATGCCGCAGCCGTGGCCCGCCACGATGCTCATCGAGGGGAGGTCGATGCCGGTGACGGGCGTGTAGGGGACCGTCGGGGCCGTCTGCGCGCAGCCGTACGCGCCGGCCGCGCCGCCCGCCGACGCGACGGCGACCGCGCCGGCCACGCGCGCGAGGAGCGCCCGCGTCAGGCGACGCGAGCTCACGAGTGCGCCTTGCCGGTGACCCGGTCCACCGTGCGTGTCGTCATCGTGCCTTCGGTCACCTCGTGGTCGGCGAGCAGGGCCTTGTGCAGATCGATGTTCGTGCGGATGCCCACGACGATGAACTCGTCGAGCGCCCGGCGCATGCGCACGATGGCCTCCGGTCGCGTCGGCGCGTGCACGATGAGCTTCGCGAGCAGCGAGTCGTAGTCGGCGGGCACCCGCCAGCCGCCGTACACGCCGGAGTCGACGCGCACGCCGGCGCCGCCCGGCGTGTTCCACTCGGTGATGAGCCCGGGCCAGGGGGCGAACGTCTTCGGGTCCTCGGCGTTGATGCGGCACTCGATGGCGTGGCCCGAGAGGGGCCACAGGCCGCCCGCCGGCAGGTCGATCTTCTCGCCGGCGGCGGCGCGGATCTGCAGCCGGACGAGATCGAGCCCTGTGACCATCTCGGTGACCGGGTGCTCGACCTGCACGCGCGTGTTCATCTCGAGGAAGTAGAGCGCGCCGCGCTCGTCCATCAAGAACTCGAGCGTCCCGAGCGACGTGTAACCCGTCTCGCGCAGCGCGCGGCCGATGACGTCGCCGAGCTCGCGACGCTTGTCGTCGGTCATCGCGGGGCTCGGCGCCTCCTCGATGACCTTCTGGTGGCGCCGCTGCAGCGAGCACTCGCGCTCGCCGAAGATCCAGACGCCGCCGTGGCGGTCGGCGAACGCCTGGAACTCGATGTGCCGCGGGCGCTCGACGAACTTCTCGCAGTACACGTCCGGGTTCTTGAAGCCGGTCTCCGCTTCGCGGCGGGCGCTCGCGAACGCGTCGGGCATGTCCGCGTCGCTGCGCACGACGCGCATGCCCCGCCCGCCGCCCCCGCCGCTCGCCTTGAGGATGACCGGGTAGCCGATGCGCTTGGCCTCGCGCACCGCGTGCTCGTGCGTCTCGAGCACCGGGCTGCCCGGCAAGAGGGGCAGGCCGAACCGCTCGGCGTTCTTGCGGGCGGTGACCTTGTCGCCCCAGGCTCGCATCGCCTCCGGCGTGGGGCCGATGAAGGTGATGCCGCACTTGGCGCAGATGCGCGCGAACTCGGCGTTCTCCGAGAGGAAGCCGTAGCCCGGGTGCACGGCGTCGGCCGCCGTGATCTCGGCGGCGCTGATGATCGCCGGGATGTGCAGGTAGCTCTTCGTCGCCGGCGCAGGCCCGATGCACACGGCCTCGTCGGCGAAGCGCACGTGGAGCGCCCGCGCGTCCGCCTCCGAATGGACCGCGACCGTCTTGACGCCGAGCTCGCGGCACGCGCGCAGGATCCGGATGGCGATCTCGCCTCGGTTGGCGATGAGAATCTTCTTGAACACCCCTTACGCCTTCTTGATGCGAAAAAGCTTCTGCCCGTATTCGACGCTCTTTCCGTTCTGCGCGAAGATCTCGACGATCGTCCCCGCGCACTCGGCCTCGATCTCGTTCATCAGCTTCATCGCCTCGATGATGCAGAGCGTCTGCCCGGGGCGGACCACCGACCCGACCTCGACGAACGCCGGCGCGTCGGGGGAGGGCGAGCGGTAGAAGCTGCCGACGAACGGGCTGGTCACGTCCATCCAGTCGCCCGAGAGCGAAGCGCTGTCGAGCGAGGCCGCCTCCGCGGCGAGCGGCGGCGCGATCGACTGCGCCGCCGGCGATGTCGGCGCGGCCTGCGAAACGGCCGAGATGCGCACCGGCGCGCCGCGCGCGACGCGGACGCGCGTTCCCGACTCCTCGTGCTCGAACTCAGCGATGTCCTTCTCGGCGAGCAGGTCGAACAACGCCCGCAGCTTGTCGATGTCGAAGCTCATGGGCAGCGGTATCCGGGGGCAAGTGATACCGTCTGAGGCGGCGGCTGGGAAGCACCTTGCCTCGGCCGCGCATCGCGTTACGCATCGGCCCGGCGCAGCAAGCGAACGAGGCCATCGAGGGCGAGTTCGTAGCTGTCGGCCCCGAAGCCGGCGACGCGGGCGACCGCGGCGCGCGCGAGGTAAGAGCGGCGGCGGAACGGCTCGCGCGCGTCGGGGTTCGACAGGTGCACCTCGACGCAAGGCAGGGCCACGGCTCTCACGGCGTCGAGGATCGCGATGGACGTGTGCGTGTAAGCCCCGGGGTTGACGAGCAGCCCGGCGAATCCGTCGCGCGGCGCCGCTCCGATCCAGTCGACGATGGCGCCCTCGTGGTTGGTCTGCCGGCAGTCGATCTCGACGCCGAGCGCCTGCGCGCGCGCCGCGAGGCGCTGGTGGATGTCGGCGAGCGTCTGCCGGCCGTAGACCTGCGGCTCGCGCGTTCCGAGGAGCTGCAGGTTCGGGCCGGAGACGCAGAGGACGCGGGTCATCCGAGCTCGGCGAGGAGCTTCGGCGCGAGCGTTCGCATGAGATACCGGCCCTTGCCGAAGTTGCCGTCGGCCCGCAGCGTGATGGCGAGGAAGTACGAGTCGCCGAGGGTGCGGAGCATCGTGATCATCTTGTCGGTGCCGATGGCGACCTCGTTCGCCTTGCCCGCCTCGAGCGACTGGGCGGCGCGCTTGATCGCGCCGAGGACGACGCCGTACTCGATGCCGACCGTGGTGATGTCGACCTGCGCGTCGGCGCGGCTGTACGACTCGACCGCGATCCCCTCGGAGTCCATGATGAGCCCGGCCACGCCGCCCTCGGTTTTGTCGACGATCTCGCGAAGTGCGTCCCTGAACATGGATGCTGAGAGCGTACGACCCGACGTCGCCGATGGTCAACAAGGGCTTGCCGGGCCCGCCTTGACCCTCGCGTCCCGTACGGTTTACGTTCCCGAGCCCCCTCGAATCTTTCTTGTCGGGCGTCATTTGCGGAAACGGAGACGATGCGCGCACGAGCCGGGGATCCGCCCCGCACCATGGCACAGAAGATCCTCGGCGCGCGTTCGAGCGGTCAGCCAGGCACCGCGGCTCCGGCCGGCCACGCCGGCGACATCGTGGAGGTCGAGGTCGACCAGATCGTGCTCGCGCGCGCGCCGATGCGCGCCTTCGGAGAGGCGCTCGCGGCGGGCCTGAAGAAGACCTCGGCCGAGGTCGCGGTCGCCTACGAGGGCCGCTGCGTCACGGCGACGCGCGCCGCCGGGTCGCGCGGGGCACGGCCCTCCTCCGACGAAGACGGCGACGTCCGGACCACGTCCGTCGAGATGCTGGCCCACGGCATCCTGCTCGCGCGCGCGGGCGTCGGCTTCGCCGCGCCGGTGCACCTCGAGCGCTTCGCCAGCCCCGCCCGGCTGTGCGTGACCGACGAGCCCCGCCTCGCCGGCGTCGGCGGCATCGGCATGCTGATGCTCGTCGTGCCGACGCCGTCGCTCGCCCAGGCCCTCGCGCGCGGGTCGGTGGCGGTGCGCGAGCCGGTCAGCGTGCAGGTGCTGCTCAGCGGCCGGCTCCGTCCGTTCGTGTGCGCGCGCGACGTCGCGCTCGAGCTCCTCCGGCGCGGGCTCGGCGACACCGTGCGGCGCGTCGAGGAGGCGCGCGGTGCGCCCGTCGTGGTCGAGTTCACCGGGCCGAGCGCGCGCGCTCTCTCGGTCGGTGAACGCAGCGTGCTCGCCGCGCTGGCTCCCCAGGTCGGCGCCGCCGCGGGCCTGTTCGTCAGCGACGAGCGGACGGAGGTGTTCCTGCGCGATCAGCGGCGGTCGAAGGCGCACCGCGCGCTCGCGCCCGACGCCGGCGCGCCGTGCGAGGAGGTCCTGGCGGTCGATCTCGGCGCGGTCGACCCGCTCCTTCTCGACGAGCGCGGCGAGGTGCGGAGCGTCCGCGATCTGGCCGGGCAGCCGGTCACGCAGGTGCTGCTCGGGGCCGACGGCGGCGTCACGCTGCGCGACCTGTTCGCGGCCGCGGCCCTGCTCAAGAGCAAGCGCGTCCCGCCGCGGCTCGACTTCCTCCTCTCCGTGCCGTCGCGGCAGATGCTCGAGGTGCTCGCGTCGACGGGCGCGCTCGCCGATCTCATCGCGACCGGCGCGCGCCTCGTCGAGCCCGACGCGCGCATCGCCTGGGGCGGCCTGTACCCGCCGCCGGACAAGGGCGTCGCCCTGCGAACGTGCGATCCGGAGCCGCGGGTCGCCGGCGAGCGCGCGCGCCGCAGGGCGCTCGTCGCCTCGGCGGAGACGCTCGCGTTCGCCGTCGCGACGGGCGAGCTCGGTGATCCGCGCTCGTTCAAGCGTCCGGTCCGCGTGATCGTGCCGCGCGCGCTGCCGACCGACGACGTCCTCGTGTGCCGCAAGGGCGATCGCGGTTCGGCCGCCGCGGGGGCGCCTTCCGGAGGCGACCGGCGCGGGCCCGATCGGGCGGTCTCGGCGTGGCGGGCCGCCCAGACCCTGCAGCTCGTCGAGGGCGGGGCCTTCGTCGAGGCGGCCGGCGCCGGCGAGAACGGGTCGAGCGGCGTCGCCGTCGTGTGCGCGGCGCTCGACGAGGTGCGCGATCTGGCCACCCGCGCTCCGGAGATCGCGAGCGCCGTCCGGGCCGTGCTCGCGCCGTACATACCGAGCGATCTGGTCGCCCTGCTGAGCGCGGCCGGCATCGCCGCCATCCGGGTCGACGCCGCGGCCGCCAAGTCGCTCAAGGGCCAGAAGAGCATCGCGCTCCCGGCGCCCGCGCAGTGGGCGGAGCGCCAGGCGACGAGCGTGAGCGTCGGGGCGGCCAAGCTGCCGCTGACGTGGCTGGCGCTCGGGGCGGAGCGCGGTTGGGCGACGGGCGCGACCGGCGCGGCAAGCGCGGCAAGCGCGACCAAACCGTTCGAGGCGCCTGCGCCCACCCGGGCGGCGAGGTAGGCGGTCGAGACCCCGGCGCCATGCGGCCGTGGGGGGGCGGCCGCGCGGCTCCGCGTGGCGGGCGTGCGGCCGCGCGGCCGTGAGCGAGGCGCCGCGCGCGCGGGCAGCGTGACCGCCGGCGCCGCTTCTGGCATCCTTCCTGGCGCGTGTCCAAAGGTCGGCTTACCCGCCAGGAGCTCGGCTGGCTGTTGACGCAGGAGGCCCAGGGCGCCGCCGAGCGGTTGCGCCGGGGCGTCAGCGCCCTCACGCAAGCGCCCCCGCCGCCCGGCGTCGACCCGAGCGGCGTCGACGCGACGCTGTCGGCGCTCGACGACACGATGAAGATGCTCTCGAGCCTGCACCCCACGCCGGTGAGCGTGCGCGGGCGCCGGGGCCGGACCGATCTCGCGTCGCTCTTGTGGGAGGTCGCGCCCGAGGCGCGCGTCTCGATCGAGCCCGGCGGCGGCACCGAGGTGTTCGGCGACGAGTCCGAGCTGCGGCGCATGCTGCACGTGATGCTCGGCCACGGGAGCGGCACGGGCAGCGCGGTGACGATCCGGCGCGACGGCGACGAGGTCGTCGTCGGGGTCGTGCTCGGGCCGGACAGCTCGGCCACGGCCGACACCGAGCGCGCGTGGCTCGCGCGCATGGCCCTGCGCTACGGCGGGCGCTACGAGCTCGAGAGCGGCATGGAGGTGCTGTCGCTGCCGGCCGAGGGCGTCGAGGTTCGAGACGACCTCGCGAAGCTCCGCAAGGAGCTCGACGAGGCGCGCAAGCAAGGCGAGGCGTACGCGCGCGAGCTCGCGGCCGTGTGGGCGTCGGGCGACGAGCCCGCCGTGCCCTCGACGTACCCGCCCGCGGCCAGTCCCGCGATCGAGCAGCTCGGGGGTCTCGTGCGCCTGGCCGGCGGAATCGCGGCCTCGCTCCGGGCGATGCTGTCGCCCGTCGGTCGCGAGCTCGTCGAGCTCCGGGCCCCGGTGTCGCGCAAGAGCTCTCCCGACCTCGACACGGTCGTTCGAGGCGATCTCGATCAGCGGCTGGAGGCCATCCGCCGCAGGCTCCTGGCGGTGCAGGAGTTCGTGGCCGAGCTCGCGGCGCTCGGCGAGAGCGACCCGCTCGAGCCGCGCCGAGAGGTCGATCTCGTCGAGATCGTCCGCGCCGAGGCGCGCGCCCTCGAGTCGCGCGCGTCGCGCGCCGGGGTCGACGTCCGCCTGCGCACGGTGCCCGACGACCCGGCTGCTCGCGTCGGCGCGCGCGTCGCGCCGCGCCTGGCGGGCTTGCTCGCGCGAGAGCTCCTGGCCTACGCGATCGCCGCCACGCCGCGCGGCTCGGGGGTGTTCGTCCACCTGCTGGCGATGGACGGGGGAGGCGACGGCGCGTCCGGCGCGCGCCTCGTCGTGGACGACGCCGGCACGATCCTGCCCGCCGGCACCCGCCGGGCGGTCGTGGGGCTCGAGGTCGAACCCGGGACGTTCGGACGGCCGAGCAGCGTGCCGCTGTTCGTCGCCGCCGAGATCGCCTCCGCGGTGGGCGCGCAGTTCGAGCTCGGCGACGCGCCGGCCCAGCAGACGGACCCGCCCGACCACGCGGACCGGGGGGGCGGCGTGCGCGTGATCGTCACTTTCCCTCGATGAACGACACGCGATAGGCTCTCGGGCGCCGGAGCCAGGATGCGCATTCTCGTCGTCGAAGACTCGGATTCGATCCGCCACATGATCGAGGCGCTCGTCCGGGCGCGGGGCCACGAGGTCGAGGCGGTCCCGTCGGGCGCGAAGGGGATCGACCTCGCGCTGACGCGCCCGCCCGACGCGATCCTGCTCGACCTGCACCTGCCCGGCGGCTTCGACGGGCTCGACGTCTGCCGGAAGCTGCGCCAGGCCGACGCGACGCGCGCGGTGCCCATCATCGTCATCAGCGCGCTGACCGACGACGGGTCCAGGCAGCGCGCCGTCGAGGCCGGGGCGACGGCCTATTACACGAAGCCGTTCAGCCCGACCGCGCTGCTCAAGGAGCTCGAGTCGATCCCCGTCCGCGAGAGCGCGCGCCTGCGCACGAAGTGAGTCGTCGCGCGCGCGGCCGCCGCCGCTCCGGCGCCTCCCGCGCGCCCTGCTTCACCTCGCGCTCACGCGGGCGACCCGCGCCGGGGCGGCGGACGGCGCGCCCGCGGCTGCCGGCTCGGACGCGAAGTCGCCCGCGGCGACGTGCAGCCGCTTGCGGTACGTCGTCGGTCCCGCGACCAGCACGTCGATGTCCTCGTCGCAGCGGACCTGGTCGATTCGCGCCTCCGGCCCGATGCCCGCCAGCATCCAGACCTCGGCCCCGCGCGGCGTGGCGACCACGTGCACGGTGCCTGGCGGCCCCTGGCCGCCCACCTCGCTGCCGGGCTCGCCGGCGGGCCACGGGTCCGTCGACCCGGGCCGCGCGCGCGACGCGTCGAGCTGCACGGCCGCCTCGTAGCGCGGCCGGCCGTCCGGTCCCGGGTCCCAGCCGCCCCCCGCCGGGACGACGACGCGCTTGGGCGCGTAGCCCTCGGCGGTGGCGACGAACTCGAGCCGCGCGCCCACGGGCATGCGCGGGATATCGAGCGGCGCCTGGCCCTGGCGC
>Ga0209062_1005985_pt1 | contig 11407 bp, 9 predicted proteins | sample Coa_R2_2_FD_187158 | JGI IMG/M metagenome (GOLD analysis project Ga0209062, IMG submission 187158) | Surface soil microbial communities from Centralia Pennsylvania, which are recovering from an underground coalmine fire - Coalmine... | ecosystem: Environmental > Terrestrial > Soil > Unclassified ...
TACGTCCCGATTGGAGTTAACAGTTAACTATGAATCATTAACTGTTAAAACTTTTTAATAAATAAATAGAAATTTTAGCGGATGGGAATAAACCCAGCCTGCTCAATTTCTTTTTGCCCTTGGTCGCTTAGCAAAAGTCTTGTATAGGCTTCTCCAGCCTGCTGTTCCCGGTTTTTGTTTTGCTTAACAATGACAAACAATTTAGCAATTAGGGGATAAGTACCGTTCTTGATAGCTTCGGTATTCACTTGATTGCGCTTCAATGGGCATTGATTGAGTGGCACTAAAGGTTCACGGTAAGGAGAAATGAACTGTGTGGAAGTGCGACCTATAGGCAAAGGCTTTACCATGCATTGAGGCACGACGCCTGGAGCAGAAGCAAAATATAGACCACCAGGGGTTTGATGAACCCGACGTAGTGCCTCTGTCGTTGAGTAAACATACTCTACATTAGAACCAAGACCTTGCTTCTCTAACACCTGATTGGGAGGAAATGCAGTGTCTGCGTTCTCTGGTTTTTGGGAGAAAGGAGTGATCAACAGGTCCGGTCCTCCTACCTGTTTCCAGTTGGTTATGTGCCCCTGGTAAATTTGCTGCAATTGGTCAATCGTCAAGCCCGAGACTTTAAGTGCTGGATTCACAACTACTGCTATACCATCAGTGCCAACCTGATGAGCAACAAGGTCGAAACCTTGCTGTTGAGCCATAGCAGATTCTTTGGCTGTGAGTGGACGAGAAGACTCTGTAAAGTCCACTTGCCCGTTGAGTAACATACGAATGCCTGAACCAGATCCTGGGCTGGTATCAGTGGGATGTACATAGTGTAAGTGTAGCTCTGGACGCGTGCTTTGAATTTGAGAATCTACTAATTGCCTGATTGGTGCCCAGGCAGTACTCCCACCATAGTTAAAAGAGCCACTGGGGATATTAGTAAGTGTCTTAAAAGTTGAAGTCCTAGACCCAGAACCCTGATCTGTACTTTGGTTAGATGAAGAAGACGCACCATAAGCAATGAATAAGCGGGGTCTAAGCCATAGCCACAACCCACCAATAATGAGAATGGTCACCAACTCACCAATCACTAAGCCCCTAATCAATTGGACAGCGTCTTTACTAAGTGAGACGCGTTGCCTGCGATCATCGTTCATATTTTCTTTATAAAATTCTGGTTACGCGTAAGTCATCAAAAACAAGGCTCGCTAATATGACAGCGAAGCGCGAGTATTCCCGGAAGCATTAAAGTTGTCCTCAGTCATTTTTTGATTAAGTTTGCATACAACTTACAGAAATTTTTGTAAAGCTTCTTTTTTTAGAAAAACTATAAAAACTATATATTATTGATTTTGTATAAAGATTTTTTAGGCAAAATTAATTAATACAACCGTCGGGCACATCGTCACATGTTAGACCAGTTACTGAAGGAGCGTTACCAGGTTGTTCAAGTTTTAAGTCAAGGTATATTCTGTCAAACATACGTAGCCCAAGACACCGACTTACCTGATCATCCTATTTGCATTGTCAAACATTTTTTACCCAGTAGTAGCTGTCCGATTCCAATCGAGCTCCGCAGAAGGTTATTTAACCGAGAAGCCGAAGCTTTGAAAAAATTGGGAGATTATGACCTAGTCCCTCACCTTTTAACTTATTTTGAAGATAATCTTGAGTTTTATTTAGTACAAGAGTTTATTGAAGGTCATCCTCTGAGCGTAGAACTTCCTCCTGGTCATCGATGGTCTGAAAGCAAAGTTATTCAACTACTGCAAGAAATCTTAAGCATCCTAGATTTTGTTCACAATTATGGACTGATTCATCGTGATGTCAAGCCAAGCAATATTCTTAGACGAAAGCGGGATAATCGTTTGATTCTGATTGATTTTGGTGCCGTTAAACCGATTTGGAATCAATTGATCAAAGACCAAGGAAAAACTCCCAGGTACATTCCTTTTGACCAGCACACTACGATCTCTATAGGTACACCGGGCTATATGCCTAATGAGCAGGTCAGAGGTAGACCGCGCCCGAATAGTGATATTTATGCCTTGGGCATGATTGGTATTCAAGCATTAACAGGATTACATCCAACACAACTACCAGAAGACCGCAATACAGGAGAGATTGTTTGGCAACATCTAGTGAAAGTAAGCGCTGATCTCGCCTTGATACTTAACAAGATGGTGAGCTATCACTTTCAAGATCGATACAAGTCAGCACAAGAGGCACTTGATGATCTCCAATCACTGATTCATGTGTGTGGGTCAATGCAGCAAGCTGATACTACCCTGTTAACACCAGATATGACATTGGCACCTCAAACTCTTATAAAGAATCAGGTTACTACAAGGGTGTTAAAACCACGTTTAGATGAAGCAACGAGTCATAAAACTGTTTCTTTTTTCACTCATAAATCCGCTTTAATGATTGGTTTAGTTATGGGTGTAGTGTCTGGTCTCATTTTAATGATTGTGAGTTATTGGTCCCTCCAGATGATTGATAATCATGCCTCAAAAATTTACGACTCCGAACTTCAACAGCAAAAGAATTTCCGTTAAGAACAATCTGCTACTGCTGCCTTTGTTCCTTTAGAGGTTGTGTATGATGATAGTCTTGGATGCTATCTCGATAAATCAGAAACGCCACAATCCCAACTACCACTAAGTTAATCATTAGGAGCCCTGTTGCACTCCATATCCAAATTTTTGCCATAGACTTAGCTTCGAATAGCATACTAGTAAATTGTTAATTTACACTTTCTTTCTTAGCCGAGTGTTTGTGATGAAACCGAATGCCTAAAAAGATGTCATAAACAAACTCAAAAAAATCTTTTTTTTGCATCAGTCCTAAGGATTGATGACAACCTTTTTCATCTAAAAGGGGTTTCATAACATGATATGCCGTCTGGTAGTGATACCAAGGGATAGAGGGCCATAAATGGTGAATTAAATGGTAATTTTGACCCATAATCAAGATGTTTAGTATGGGATTAGCATAGACGCGAGCATTTTTCCAGCGATCGCGCTCTATAAAGGGACGATGGGGTAAGTAATCAAAAAATAGTCCCAGTCCTAACCCAACTAACGCAGAAGGGATGAACCAAAAATTGAGAATGTAACCCAAAAAGTGATATTGAACTGAAATATAAACAATTGTCACAACAAATAAACGGCTCAGGAACCATTCTAGTAGCTCATATTTACGCCATAGTTGTCGTTTAAAGAAGAAGACCTCGTGGTATAAAAAACGCACAAAAATCAACCACAGTGGACCTCCTGTAGAAACATAATGGTCTGGATCGTCATCTGGATCATTAACATGTGCATGATGCTGCAAATGCACCCGTGTAAACACTGGAAAAGCAAAAACTAGCATAAGAGCACTGCTATGACCTAATATTGCATTGATCAACTTGTGACGATGGGCAGACTGGTGACAAGCATCATGAATCACTGTGCCTGCAATATGCAAAGCAAGAGTGTTGATGCTAAAACATAGCCAGTGTGGCCATTGCCAAAGCCAGTAACCAAAGTGAGACAACATGAAGCTAGCAAAAGCCGCCAGAAACATCAGTAGTGCAGGACTCAGATTCCCAGGCGCAGCTAATAATTCCTTTGGTGGGACTGTCATTGGCTTAGGTGCCTCTGACGTCAGCATTTTCAAACTCCTTATTTAGCAAATATCTGCGAGTATACGACACGAGTAGACCAATAATAAAGTTTTGTATAGCAACAATCCTCAACTTCTTAACCAAAAACCACAAGCATTTTTGATCTAACTCCCAACTCCTAACTCCAATCTCCCCCTCCCCACTCCCCAGTGAATCAGCAGTGACAGACAAGAGATATCCTTATTATTTAATATGACTCCCAGGATAGGTCCTTAGATTCAGTCCCTATGCAACTAAAAGATTCTATACGCCGGACAAAAATTGTCGCTACAATCGGTCCTGCCACTAGTAGCCCAGAAATGCTCAAAGCTATTATTGAAGCAGGTGCAACAACGTTGCGACTAAACTTCTCCCACGGTTCTCATGCTGACCATCAGCGTAATATTCGCTTGATTCGACAAACTGCCTTTGAATTGAATCGCCCCGTGGGGATTCTTCAAGACTTACAAGGACCAAAAATTCGCTTAGGGAAGTTTGAAAATGGATCTGTGGTTGTGGCAAAAGGCGATCGCTTCACCTTAACCAATCGCCCTGTTGTTGGCACACAGGAATTGAGCTGTGTTACATACGATTATTTAGCACAAGAAGTTCCAACAGGAGCAAGAATCCTCCTGGATGATGGGCGAGTAGAAATGCTGGTAGAGGATATTAACCAAGAAAAAGGCGATCTACATTGCCGTGTGACAGTGGGTGGAGTGCTTTCGAACAACAAAGGTGTTAACTTTCCGGGAGTTTATCTGTCAGTTAAAGCAATGACTGACAAAGACCGGGAAGACCTGATGTTTGGTTTAGATCAAGGTGTTGATTGGGTAGCTCTTTCCTTTGTCCGCAATCCACAGGATATGATCGAAATTAAAGAGCTTATTTCTAGCACTGGTAAGCAGGTACCAGTAATTGCCAAAATTGAAAAGCACGAAGCAATCGAGCAAATGGAAGCAGTATTAGCTTTGTGTGATGGGGTTATGGTAGCAAGAGGCGACCTAGGTGTGGAACTGCCAGCAGAGGATGTTCCAGTATTGCAAAAGCGGTTAATTGTCACTGCCAATCGCCGGGGAATTCCGATCATTACCGCCACTCAAATGTTAGACAGCATGGTTAATAACCCACGTCCCACGCGTGCGGAAGTTTCAGACGTAGCGAATGCGATCTTGGATGGTACGGATGCGGTAATGCTTTCGAATGAAACAGCTGTTGGCAAATACCCAGTAGAAGCTGTAGCAACAATGGCACGGATTGCAGAGCGCATTGAGCAGGAGGTAGCGCAAAATGCAAATGCCCGTCAAATGAGAGATCCCAAACGTTCCATTCCTAATGCCATCAGTCAAGCAGTAGGTCAAATAGCAGAACAATTGGGAGCAGCAGCCATTATGACCCTAACACAAACTGGGGCTACAGCTCGCAACGTCTCCAAGTTTCGCCCACAAACACCTATCTTGGCAGTCACGCCGCATGTAAATGTGGCAAGACAACTCCAACTCGTATGGGGAGTGAAACCACTGTTAGTGCTAGAACTACCTTCTACTGGTCAGACTTTTCAAGCAGCTATTAATGTCGCTCAAGAGCATGATCTCCTGTCTCAAGGGGACCTGGTCGTTATGACCGCAGGCACACTCCAAGGAATTTCTGGATCAACGGATTTGATCAAAGTCGAAGTCGTGACAGCAGTGCTAGGTCAGGGAATTGGTTTAGGACAAGGTTTTGTGAGTGGTCGTGTACGAGTGGCTCACACGGCTGTAGATGTGAGTAACTTTAATCCTGGAGAGATTTTAGTCGCTTCACGCACCAACGCTGATTTTGTTGAGGCAATTCGTAAGGCAGCTGGAATTATCACCGAGGAGGAAAGCTTGACAGGTCATGCAGCAGTGATTGGGTTACGTCTCGGTGTGCCAGTCATAGTCGGCGTTAAAAATGCAACACAAGTTATCCGCGACGGTGCGATTTTGACTATGGATATACAACGAGGGTTGGTTTACTCTGGGGCAGTGGGAACACCTTAAATATAGTTGACTTAGCAGAGTTTAAGCTGTTGGTAACTCGTCGATCAGAGCCCGAATGACGTCTGTTACTGTTTTCCCTGTTCGGCTACAATACTTTTCGAGCTGAGTGATTTCTTGAAATGTCAGATTTACAGTAATTTGCCTGAGTGTACGTGTTTTGGAGGAGCTTTCATAAGAAAGATATATACGTGCGTACGTTGTATCCATTGGTATACGTCTTCTCAAGTAGAGTGATCAGAGTTGTTGAACTGACTATAATTTTGTTTGCTCTGTAAGCTTTTGACAGTACCCACTATGGGTACTTCTCAATATGTACGATTTATGAATCAACCTTCTTGGAGAAGACAGCTATCCCAATGATAAATAAATATAACTATGTCATTGAATAAAAGCGAAAAGCACATAGTTGCTAGATCAAACAATTACATAGTTTAGAACTATATAGCAGTCCTATATGACTTACCAACATTGAGAAATCGGGCTTCTTGAACCAACCCAGTTTCTACAAGATAGAAAATTTGTAAGTCAAACTAGGATTGCTATAGTTTTATAATGTTATTCTTTCTATTTTTAGATAATTCCAACTTTTTCTCACAATTAAATACATTTAAAATGTGGCTAGTTGATGCGTTTAAAAAAAGTTGAACAATAATTTATTTATGTTAAATTCAATACTAATATAGTATTAAAGTAAAGATTCATTAAGAGGAGCAAACTTCCTTAGCTAAGGCACAAAAGTAAGGATTGAACAAACAATTCAGTGAATATTTTAGAGATACTTTGAGCTTACTTCCAAAAAATCTTAATTTAGATAGCTATTCGTAGTCAGTATACTCCTAGCCATAAAGTCGATAAAAAACCAGGGAAAATTACTATTTTGGGCTCTACCTTTGATTTAATAGCAGTTTCAATCAGTGCACTACCTCACCAATAGATGAAATACATGCAGTAGCAGCTATTTCTGCATCGCGACGCTTTTGCAATACATTCAGATCTTAATTTATGACTCAGCCTTCTCCAAAGCAAGCAGGGCAAAAGTTTAATCAGCTACAGAACCGTACGCAAAGTAGAGAGAATTTGACCCGAGAAAATTCACAGCAATTAACTTCGTCAAGGCAACAACAAAAGAGCTTAAAGACAAAGGCGATCGCTTGGTCTGTTGCTATTGGCATGATTCCTGTGCTAGCAGTTGGGATCACCACTTACTACCTTGGCAGTCAATCAATTACCAAGCAGATCTCCTCGAAAGCAAACAACCCCACAGATGTTGCAGAAACCGAAGCTGTACTTACAAAACAGCTTTCACTTCTATTGATTGCTACAGGAATAACATCAGCGCTGGCAGGTGCGATCGCTGCAATTGTTGCAAACCGTGCCATTCGTCCCGTTCTGGATGCTGCTGAAACTTCTTCAACGATAGCGAATAGGCTATTTCGCGAGAGTAGCGCTGCTCGTGCTTCTGTTGCGGGTAAAGATGAGTTAGGTGTCTTAGAAACAAACCTTGCTTTAATCAAAAAGCAGCTTCCAACCTTGTTATGGAGAAGAGAAACCGAAGCTGAATATACTCAAGTCTCGATGCACATAACTCGTTGTATTTGGAAATCACTCAATGAGGAGGATGTCCTGAAAACGACTGTGGAAGAAATGCGTAAAGCACTCAAAGCCGACCGTGTAGGAGTTTTTCGCTTCAATCCTAACTGGGATGGAACCTTTGTTGCAGAGTCAGTCGCATCTGGAGTACCGAAAGTATTATGGACTACAATTGCCGACCCCTGTTTTACGGCAAAGTATGTCGAACAATATCGCAAGGGCCGTATCCGTGTCATTAATAATATCTATCAAGCTGAGCTTAATGATTGTCATATTGGATTGCTAGAGCGATTTGCTGTTAAGTCTAATATGGTCGCACCAATTTTCAAAAACGACCAGTTATTTGGCTTATTGATTGCCCATCAGTGTTCTGAGCCTCGTGATTGGCAACAGCCTGAGATTAATTTATTTACTAATATATCTACGCAAATAGGGTTTGTACTCAATTACACTAAACTACTTGAACGGGTAGAAACGAAAGTAGATCAAGCTCAAGTTGTTATTGATATTACCCGCCGTATCCGAACATCACTCAATGAAGAGGATGTGCTCAAAACTACAGTAGAGGAAGTCCGCAAAGCATTGAGTACAGATCGAGTGCTTGTTTATGGCTTTGATTCGGATTGGTATGGAACTGTGATTGCAGAATCAGTCCTTCCAGGTTTTCCAAAAGCATTGCGAGCCAGAATCAAAGACCCGTGCTTCGCACAAGGCTATGTAGACAAGTATCAGGCTGGTAGAGTGCAAGCGATCAACAATATCTATGAAGCTGGTTTAACTGACTGTCACATCAGTCAACTAGAACCGTTTGCAGTCAAAGCAAACTTAGTAGCACCAATTCTTAAGGATGACAAACTATTTGGTTTATTAATTGCACACCAATGTTCTGATGTTCGTGATTGGCAGAGACTTGAGATTGATTGGTTCGCCCAGATAGCCACGCAAGTTGGATTTGCTCTTGACCATGCTAGACTTCTCGACCAGGTAGATCAAGCATATCAACTTGCTGAAGCCACCTCAGTTGAGCAGCATAAACGACAACAAGAATTTCAGCGCCAACTCTTTGAACTGCTTAGAAGCAGTGAAAATGTTGTCCAAAGCCTTTCTACAGAGGTTGGTATTAACCAGATGGAGTCTGTAAGATCTGCTTACAATCAGATTCAATTGCTTGCTGATTCCGCTCAAAGCATGCTTGCTTGTATCCAACAGGTGAAAATTCAGGAGCAGCAACTGAGTGAGACAGTACAGAATAAATGTGAGTTTCTCAACCAGATATCAAGTAACATCTGTGCTATCCAAGAAACAGTGGTAGAAGCTGCTGAAAAGGTCAACTATCTCAATCAACCTTCTCAAAAGCTTTCTGATGTTGTTAGCCTCATGGGTAGCATCATATCTCAGATGAAACTCCAAGTTATGCATACAGCACTTGAAGCCTCCCGTTGTGGAGAAGCAGGTCAAAAATTTGCTTTAATTGCTGAGAAAGTTCTTTCCCTTGTACAACAGTTGGACTCAGACGTTGCAGAAATTAAACCAATTGTAGAGGAAATACAGACAGAAATGTATGCAGTGATTGAAAAAATCCAATCTGGGACAGAACAGGCAAGTAGCGGAATGAGATTGATTGAAGAAACTCAACAGAAGCTTGGGCAACTTGTCGCTATTAATAACCAAATGACAACTCTGGTGACAGAACTTGCTAAAGCCACTACTGTTCAAGCACAGACTTCATCCTCCGCCAACCAATCTATTTTGGGAGTTGCCACTATTGCCAGCCAAACTTCAGAAAAAGCCCTGGCAGTAGCGGAGTCATTCTCAAAATTGATGACAGCTGCTCAAGATTTTCAAGAAGGTGTGGATTAGTTCAACACTCTGATATTTCCATAGGTTCTCCTACTAATTTCCACATTTGCAGGGTCTGTATTTATGGTGAAACCCAATCAAATTTCTAATTCAAGCAGGCGGAGTTATTTATGGCGATCGCCACTACCTCTAAATCCCCAGACCTCTACACCCCCAGTAAAACTAAAGACCTTAGGGTTATTAGTTTGGGTGACTGGGGATACAGTGTTTACTGTGAACGCTAATAGTATTGAAGAAATTTTTATTCCTGATACTGACCAAACTGTCAGCTTCAAAAAACAGCGATTTTTGCTCTGGCGACAACAGATGATCCCGGCTTATCATCTGGTGGAATTGTTGAACCAAGACAACTCACTTTTAGAGGAAACTTCTCAAGAAATTTTGTCAGACATTGCCGAACTGAAAAAAGATCCTGAGCCAATGTTAGTCCTGAACCAGGATCGGCAAGTTTTTGCATTAGAACCTGAGATTGAGTCCTTTGTCACAGCCTCAGAATTAGTCATTCAACCTTTTACAGATGAACTTGGACTTCCCAGTTATATTTATGGCTGTACCTCTTGGAAAGACCGTCTCCTCCAGGTCATTGATGTTGCAGTTCTTTTTAATCAGACCATGGCTCAACGTCATGCTAAAACACGCGCAAGCAACAAAACTACTTTAACAATTCCAAAAGTTAAAAAACCGACTGTTCTAGTTGTTGATGATTCTAACAGTGTACGTGAAATCTTATCCCTCACTCTACGAACAGCAGGTTATCGAGTTTTACAGGCAAAGGATGGTCAAGAAGCTATCACGCAGTTAAAGCAAAATTCAACCATTCAGCTAGTCATTTGTGATGTTGAAATGCCTAATGTCAACGGCTTTGAGTTTCTCAGTTATCGTTTCAAAGACCCGCAACTTGCAGAAGTGCCAGTTGTCATGCTCAGTACTTGCAACAGCGATCAGCATCGTCAACTAGCTATGCAATTGGGAGCCACCTCTTACTTTACGAAGCCATACATTGAGCAAGAATTTTTAGCCTCGCTCAAGGTCATCCTTCAAGAAAGCAGTTAGAGATAGCGTGATAGAACTTCAACAGTAGCAAGTCCTGTCTTTTCCCAACTAAATTGATTTGCTCTGCTAATACCTTGAATAGAAAGGCTATCGCGCAACACGGAATCAGACGCAACCAAGTGCATTGCATCTGTCATTTCTCTTGAATCATAGGGGTTGATGAGAATGGCTGCATCGCCTGCAACTTCTGGAAGAGAAGAGAGGTTAGAAGTGATGACGGGAGTACCGCAAGCCATTGCTTCTAAAATCGGCAAACCAAAACCCTCCCAGAGACTAGGGAAAACCAGAGCGATCGCACCATTGATGATTTTAGGCAATTCGCTGTAGGGCACATAGTTGAGAAATTTGACTTGGTTGATGAGCCCTAGTTCTGCCACTTGTGCTTGTAACTTAGGAGTATAGCGTTTATCAGTTGATCCTGCTAACCAAAGTTCGTAGTCACCATTTTTTAGTAGTTCTGCAAAGGCGGCTATGAGCCTATGCAGATTCTTGTGAGGGTCATGTCGTCCAATATAGAGAAAGTAAGAATGATTGCTTGTAGCGGAAATATCTTGCCTGTCTAACAAGCGAAAATGCTTGGCATCATAAGCAAGAGGAATAGGTGTAATTTTGCTAGCCCGAATGTGGCAAAATTTAGCGATGTCATTGGCTGTTGTATGAGAATTGCAAATAATGTGTTGAGCTTGAGCAAGGACTTGAGGAATGTAGTAGCGATGATAATATGTTAAAGGTGAAAATAGATTCGGAAAACGCAACGGTATGAAGTCATGAACCATCACAATAAAGCGACAGTTAGAAAATAAAGGTGCTTCTGTTTGTGGTGAAAATAAAAGCTGAGATTGTAATTTCTTATAAATTTGTGGCAATTTGAATTGTGTCCATAACAAACGATCAAAATGACCTTTTGTCCCTTGAGCCGGAGTGAGATTACCTGGTATGGGATAGCATTTAAATTCAGGATACTTTTGAGCAGTTAACAAGGTAGGAGTGAGAGCTTGTAAATACGGAAAAAGATTTTTGGCATAGTTGCTTATGCCTGTAGGTTGAGAAAAAACAATCGATAAATTAACTAATACTTTGCCCATCTATAGCAATCCTAAATGAGTTGTGAAAAATCACAGTTGTTGATAGAGTGAGTACTGCTAGTAGTAATAAGACACAGAGTAGTACGGATGGAAGAGTTGATAGAGTTCATTCAATCAAACCCAGACCCTAGAGAATTAAAGCGGGCACTAGCTGTACAAAT
>Ga0209062_1005987_pt1 | contig 11404 bp, 6 predicted proteins | sample Coa_R2_2_FD_187158 | JGI IMG/M metagenome (GOLD analysis project Ga0209062, IMG submission 187158) | Surface soil microbial communities from Centralia Pennsylvania, which are recovering from an underground coalmine fire - Coalmine... | ecosystem: Environmental > Terrestrial > Soil > Unclassified ...
TCGCGCCTCATTTCAGCGTGGCGCGGTTGGCTTGCAGGTCAGCGCGCACGGCGAGGCAGCCGGGGATTTGCGCAACGCGGCGAAGAGCGCCGAACTTTTCGAGAGGGAATTTCACGTGCGGCTGCACCTGCGGCAGGCCGCGGCGAAGTGAAACGTTCGGAGGCAATATGCGGCTCTATATCGTGCGGCACGGCATTGCGATTGATCGCGACGATCCGAAGTGTCCCGCGGACCCCGACCGCTACCTGACGGACGAAGGCGTCCAGAAGACCAGGAAAGCCGCGGAGGGACTCGCGGCGCTCGGCGCGGACCCGGACCTGCTGCTTTCGAGTCCTTACGTACGAGCGTGGCAGACAGCGGAGATTTTTGCCGCAGCGCTCGGCTATTCGAATGGAAAAATTCGCAAGACGGACCATCTGCTGCCAGGCGCGCAACCGGCGGCGCTGTTTCGCGAATTGGCAAAGGAGAAGAACGCGCGGTCTGTCTTTCTGTTCGGTCACGCGCCCAACGTGGACGACGTACTGGCCGCGGCGCTGGGAGTGAACCATCACATTACTTCCATGAAGAAGGCCGGAGTAGCGCTCCTGGAGTTGAAGCAAGTATCGCCGGCGACTGGCGAGCTGCTCTGGCTCGCTCCACCGAAGCTGCTAAAGAGAGCCGCAAGGTAGACGTCGTCCGCGAGCCTTTGCGCATTCGGGTGACCCCGCTGGCGGCGACGGCACCCCGGCGTGGAGAGGGTACGCCGAGCTTGCGCCACCCGCATGGACCTGTGTTCATGCACCGGGTAGCTTGCCAGGCATTCTTTCTTCCGTGAGCGCGGTGAGATAGGATGGGGCCGGATTGCACGCACGCTTCTCTTGGTGAAAGCCGGCCGACACAAAAGGCGGTGCGCCGTTAACCGCTGGTTCCACGACGCAAGACTGGGAATGAATGATGAAGCCCTCCAATGAACCCGCGAAGTATCGAGAGACGCCGGAGCGCGACAAAGGGAAGACGAAAAGAGGCTAGCGTAATCATTCAGACCGGCGCTCGAACGGACGCCGGGCAGGGCAAAACTGGACAGATGAAATCAGAGCGCAAGAAAAACGGCAACGGAAAACCGGGAGCGGGGAAAGATCGGGCCGCTGCTGGGCGCAACGATTTTCTGATCGCGGCGATCGGCGCATCTGCCGGCGGAATCGAGGCGGTATCGGAATTACTGCAAGGATTACCGGCGGACACCGGCATCGCGTTCGTGCTCGTGCAGCACCTCGACCCGACCCATCACAGCTTTCTCACCGAGCTGCTTTCGAAGCAGACGGCCATGCCGGTTCGGGAAGCCACGAACGGAATGCGCGTCGAGCCGAGCCGGGTTTACGTGATTCCGCCGAACGCCACGATGACACTGGCCGGCGACGAGCTGCGGCTGGGCCCCAGAGAAAATTCACCGGTTCCCCACATGGCGATCGACAGCTTTATGCGGTCCTTGGCCAAAGAGAAAGGGCCGCGGGCCATCGGAGTGATTCTTTCCGGCTCGGGCTCGGACGGAACGCTGGGAATAGCGGAAATCCAGGCGCAGGGGGGAGTGACCTTCGCTCAAGACGAAACGACGGCAAAATACGCGAGCATGCCACGGAGCGCCGCGGCTTCGGGCTGTGTGGACTACGTGCTGCCGCCGAAGGGAATCAGCAAGGAACTCGCCAGAATCGCGCGCCATCCATACATCGCAAAGGCGGCGGCCGAGGAGGAAGCCGAGGTGCCTCCAGGGGTCAGTAATGGAATGAGTACCGTCTTCCAAATGCTCAGGCGCGCTACGAGTGTGGACTTCACCCACTACCGGCAGACGACCATTTTGCGGCGAATTCACCGGCGCATGGTGGTCCACAAGCTCGACCACATGGCCGATTACGTGCGCTACCTCCAGACGAATCCGGCCGAGATCAAGGCGTTGTATCAGGACATGCTCATCAACGTGACGAGCTTCTTCCGTGATCCGCAGATTTTCGAGGCCCTGAAGACGGAAGTATTTCCCGCGATCCTCAAAGGGCGAGAGGCGGATTCGGCGATTCGAATCTGGACGCCCGGGTGCGCTTCAGGAGAAGAGACCTATTCGGTGGCGATAGCCCTGCTGGAATTCCTGGGAAACAGGGGGAGTCAGGCGCAAATGCAGTTTTTCGGGACGGACGTCAGCGAAACCAGCATCGCCAGGGCCCGCGCTGGCGTGTATCCGGAAAACATTCAGGGCGATGTTTCTCCGGAGCGGCTACAGAGGTTTTTTACCCGGGTCGAGCGCGGATACCGAATCAGCAAGACGATTCGCGATACCTGCATCTTCGCACAGCACAACGTGCTGAACGACCCTCCATTTTCGCAAATGGACCTCATTTGCTGCCGGAACCTGCTCATTTATCTGGAGCCCGTGCTGCAGAACAAGGTGATCTCCCTGTTCCACTATGCGGCGAAGCCGGGCGGCTACCTGGTGCTGGGCGCGTCGGAAGGAGTAGGGAGCGCGACGAGTCTCTTTTCGACGGTGGACCGGGCGTACAAGATTTTCGCGAAGAAAGCCACGGCGCCGCGGCAAGTGGTTACCTTCTCGCTAAAACACGCCGGGCAGGGAAGCGCCGAGCAACTGCGAAGCACGCTGAAACCGCCGGAAAGCGCATGGAACTACATCGAGGTGCAAAAGGAGTTTGACCGGCGGCTGCTGGCCCAATACGCGCCGGCGGCGGTCTTTGTGAACGAGGATCTGGAAATCATTCACACGCGCGGAAACGTGAATCGCTATCTAAAGCTGGCTCCGGGGCGGGCGAGCCTGAACGTTCTGAAGATGGCACGCGAGGGATTGGTGCCGGACCTGCGGAACGCTCTGGCGCGAGCGAGGAAGGAAGACGCGCCCGTGAAGAAGCAGAACGTAAGTGTGAAGAGCGGGAACGGCAACGGAGATGGCAACGGGCAGGGGAACGGCAATGGCCATGAAAGCATGCGCCTGGTGAGCTTTGAAGTGATACCGATTAGCATGGGGAGCACAAAGGAACGATATTACATGGTGGTCTTTCAGGAAGAGCTGGCCGAACCCCGTCTGGCACACAGAGGAACGCGCAAACGCCGGGCGCGCGAAGAGGAGACAGTGCGCGCGGAGCAAGGGCGGGTGGCGAAGTTGGAACACGAGCTTTCCGCCACCAAGGAGTATTTGCAATCGGTGATCGAAACGCAGGAAGCGATGAACGAAGAGCTGCAATCGGCGAACGAAGAGATTCTTTCGAGCAATGAGGAATTGCAAAGCACGAACGAGGAGCTGGAAACGGCCAAGGAGGAGCTGCAATCGGCGAACGAGGAATTGAGCACAGTCAACGACGAGTTGCGGAACCGGAACATCGAGGTGACGCAGGTGAACAACGACTTGACGAATCTGCTCTCGAGCATAGATATCGCGGTGGTGATGGTGGACAAGGACCTGACAATACGGCGACTGACCCCCCAGGCGCAGAAGCTGCTCGGGCTGATTCCGGGAGATATTGGACGGCCATTCCTCAACATCAATCCAACGATTGCGATTCCGGATTTGCAGGCCATGGTGCTGCAAGTGATGTCCAAAGCGAAACCCGTCGAGAAAGAGGCCATGGAGAGGAACGGGCGGTATCTGGTGCGGATTCTGCCGTACCGAACCGCGGAGGATCAATTGGATGGGGCGGTCATTACGTTGATTGATACGACGCCGAAAACCGCGGAGGGGAATTAGGCGGCAGCGGTTGAAAGCGCCTGGTTTTGCCAAACGCAAGAGAACCGCGGATTCCACCGGCATCCGGCGCGTGCGGAGTGCGAGTGCTTTCAGCCCTTCAGGGGCCTGGTTGAAACATCAAACAGGACAACGCGGTGATGCCACCTGGGCACGAGAAAGCTGCAGGCCAGCCTTGCAAGGGTGAGACCGCGGATGGCGCCGCAGTTCTTGCATCCCGCTTGCAGATTTCAGCGTTGTTCAACTGACGATAACCCGGGAGATGCGGCCTCACGAAGAGGAGGACGGCTCCGTCGAGACCGAGCTTCTCAAGATCAGCCAATCGAACGGCCAAGAGGCGCGGCAGGCGGCTTGACCGATGGAGGCGGGTAGTATACGGTCAGAATTTAGCTTAACGGCAGAACCGTCCCGGCCCAGGACGAGATTTCTTTCATGGATCGAAGAAAGGCCGCAGGTAAGGCTTCATCCCGCAAACAGAACCACGCGCCGCCGGAGACGAAGCACAAGCAGTCGGAAAGAGCCACCGCCGAGCCATGGCCGGGCTTTTTCCGGCAGCTTATGAACACGCTGGAAGTGGGTGTGGCCGGCGTCACGCCCGCCGGAACGATTCAGTACGCCAACCGGCGGTTTGCCGATGTGCTGGGCCTCGGCCCGGTGCAGCTCGAAGGGGCGTCCCTGCAAAGCATTGTAACCGCCGGAAGCTGGAAGGCGCTGGAGACCGCCCTGCGCGAAGCCACAGAGAGACAGGTGGAAGGCGAGGTCCGAGTCGAGTCGGAAGCCGGAAAGCCGCGGGTCATTCAGTTTACGATGAGCCCGGTGCTCGACCGCGGCCGTGCGATCAGCGTGATGGCCACCGAAGTGACCGAACTGCGCGACAAGACAAATGCACTCCAGCAAAAAGAGGCCTCCCTGCAAACGCTTTCGGCGCGCATTCTGCAGCTACAGGATGAGGAGCGGCGGCGAATCGCTCGCGATCTGCATGACATCACGGGACAGGAACTGGCGGCGATTGCGCTGTCGCTCGGGCAGCTGGCGCGCGCGCAGGAGGAGGACCATCCCGAGCGGAAGCAATTGGTCGCGGATGCCGTGGGAATGGTGAAGAAAGTCGAAGAAGAGATTCGGACGCTCTCGTACGTGCTGCATCCGCCATTGCTGGATGAACTGGGCCTGAGCTCGGCTCTGAGCTGGTACACCGAAGGTTTCCAGAAACGCACCGGAATCGAAGTGCGACTGAAGATTCCGCAAGGGCTGCGGCGTTTGCCACCCGACGAGGAGACGGCGCTCTTTCGCGTCGTGCAAGAGGCCCTCACAAACGTGATGCGGCACTCCGGAGCCAAGAAGGTCTGGATTGAGGTAACGGAGGGACCCTCTGCGCTGCACATCGCCGTGCGAGATGAAGGGAAGGGGATAGCGCCGTCGAAGCCCGGCTCGCCGGAGCGCAAAGCGAGACTCGGCGTGGGCATTCTGGGGATGCGAGAACGGTTAAGGCAATTGGGCGGCGGGCTCGAAATCCAGTCGGGTCCGTGGGGAACGGAAGTGCTGGCCTATGTGCCGATCGTGCGCAGTGCGCGAATCGAAACCGAAGCCTTGCCCGGTGCGGAACCGGGCGGGCCGTCCGCGGCGCACGTGCCGGGGGAAACCTCGGCAAAGCACTGCATCCTGATTGCCGATGATCACGAGGTGACGCGCCAAGGCATCAAGACTTTGCTGGCGGAGCAGCCGGACCTGGAAGTTTGCGGAGAAGCCGCTGACGGACTCGAGGCCATTGATAAAACGCGCGACCTGAATCCTGACTTGTTGATTCTGGATTTGAGCATGCCGGGCGCGGGGGGATTGACGGTGGCGCGGCGAGTGCGGCAAATCGATCCGGATACAAAAATTCTGGTGTTCACCACGCATTCGTATCCTGGCTTGGAAAACATGGTGAAGGCGGCCGGGTGCCAGGGATACGTGCAGAAGGCCAATGCCAGCCAGGAGTTGGTGGCCGCGGCCCGCGCGATTCTGGCGGGGCAGGAATTCTATTCGCCGGCGAAGGAAGCTCAGCCGGCCGTGGGTTCCCTTTGAAGTTTTGCGAGCTGGTACTTCGAGTTGCGCGAGCCTACCCCGGATCCTGCGCGGCGCCAATTGGGAAGCCTATGGCCTCTCTTTCTCGAGTAAATGAACGGCAGCGCCGTGCGCGGGTAGCGTTTTCCAGGTTGCGCCGCGCTTCCCTCTCTTTTTGGTTGTTAGCCCGATTATCGCGTAAGAGCGAGCTCGAGTTTGGTTATCACAAAAGCGGCGATGGCGGCGCGCTGCCACGCGAACTTAGCGTGGCTTGAGCGGTTAGCGCGGCGCATGGTAACTTGAGAACTTGCCCGGAGTGGCGGAACTGGCAGACGCGCTGGACTCAAAATCCAGTGGTACTTAGTACCGTGTGGGTTCGACCCCCTCCTCCGGGACCAGCCAAACACTGCATGAGGAGTTGCACCCCGGGCGGAACTCCGGTCACGATAATGATAGAGGGCGTTTGAGCCGGACCAGGTTAAAGATGGTTCGCCGCATCGCTGGTCGAACGCGAGGCTTCTTTCGCGCAGTGATGGACCGCGAAAGACATCGCCGAGAGAAAAAGCAGTGTGCAGGTGAGCACGTTTGCCGCGCCCAAGAGCACGAAGCACAGAATCGAAAGCAGGCTGAGCACCAAGGCGATCTTCAGGAAAGCGGAAGTTTGCATGGTCCGACCTCCTTTCGTACGGCCCAAAAGGATAAGGGAACGGACGTTCTCCTCCCATCGGTGCGCACCTTGAGCTAAACCGGGGAAACGCGGTAGGTTGGCAGCCTGAGCCGCGCCCGTAAACACGGTGCGCAAATTGCTGGACACAGTGTTCAAACGGTTTAATATTGCAGCATCGCACATCCGTTCTCCGGGGGGAACATGCCTTTGCGGGCGCTCAACTTTGCAGCCATCGCTTTGACGGTTCTTGCGGCCTGTGTGGGACTTGCGGCGCCAGCGAACGGCGAGCCGCAGCCCGCCGCTCATCGCCTCTATTTGCAGAAGAATTGGGAATTGCAATCAAACTGCGAAATCAAGGCCAAGGGCGAGGAACTCTCGAAACCCGGCTACGACGCCGCGGGCTGGCACAAGCTCGAGGTACCTTCCACCGTGGTCGGCGCTCTGGTGACCGACAAAACGTATCCTGATCCGGACTACGGTACCAATCTCAAGACCTTTCCTGGAATGAATTATTCGTCGCGCGGCCTCTTCGCCAATCAGGAGATGCCCAGAGGCAGTCCGTTCGCCTGCTCCTGGTGGTACCGCACGGAATTCGTTGCCCCGGACGGGAAAGGCAAAACCGAATGGCTGAACTTTCTCGGAATCAACTATCGCGCCAACATCTGGCTGAACGGTCAGAAGATCGCCGACGCGGCGGACGTTGCGGGAACATATCGCACCTACGAGTTCGACATCACGAGAACGCTTGAGCCCGGCAAGAAGAACGCGCTGGCCGTCGAAGTCTTCGCGCCAAGGAAGAATGATCTTGGCATCACCTGGGTCGACTGGAATCCCACCCCGCCCGACAAGAACATGGGCCTCTGGAAGCCGGTCTTCCTTGCCGAGAGTGGGCCCGTCGCACTGAGGCATCCCTTCGTCACGTCAAAACTGAGCGACAACAACACAAAGGCCGCGCTGACCTTGGGCGTCGATGTCAAGAATTCCTCGAAGCGGGAAGTCGCCGGTGTGCTGAAGGCAACCGCGGCGGGCACGACGGTCAGCCAGCCGGTCGAGATCGGACCCGGTGAAACCAAGACTGTCTACTTTTCGCCGGAAAACTTCGCGGAACTGCAGCTTGTGAACCCGCAACTTTGGTGGCCCTACACGATCGGTGAGCCTCATCTTTATGAGGCCGAGTTCACTTTCTCCGTCGGAAAGGCGATTTCGGATTCGGCGAGCGCGGAGTTCGGCATCCGCGAAGTGACGTCGGAACTCACGCCCGAGGGGCACCGCCTTTTCAAGATCAACGGGCGCAATATCTTAATTCGCGGCGCGGCCTGGGCGCCGGATTTGCTCTTCCGCTGGTCCTCGCGGCGCGTGGACGCGGATATCGCCTACGTCCGTGACATGGGCATGAACGCCATTCGCCTGGAAGGGCGTTTGGATCGCGAGGAGTTCTACGACAAGACAGATCGCGCCGGCATTCTCGTGATGCCCGGCTGGACCTGCTGCGACGCGTGGGAGCGCTGGAGCAACTGGAAAGATGAGCAGCGCAAAATTTCCGCTGAGTCCCTGCGCAGCCAGATTCGCATCCTGCGCAAGCATCCGAGCGTCTTCGTCTGGCTCAACGGCAGCGACAATCCCCCGCCAGCGGAAATCGAAAAGAACTACCTCGCCATCTTGAAGGAACTCGACTGGCCGAATCCGGTGGTATCCTCGGCGAGCGAGTCGCCCACGACCGTCACGGGAAAATCCGGCGTGAAGATGACCGGCCCCTATGAATACGTTCCGCCGGTTTACTGGTTCGAGGACACTACCGCTGGCGGCGCTTACGGCTACAACACGGAAACCAGCCCGGGGCCGGCGATTCCTCCCCGCGAGAGTCTCGAGCGCTTTATCCCGAAGGAACATCTCTGGCCCATCGACGACGTATGGAATTACCACGCCGGCGGCGAACGCTTTACTACCGTAAATGTCTTCACCGACGGGCTTACGCGCCGGTATGGCCCGGCTACTTCGCTCGACGATTACGAACGCAAAGCGCAGGCGATGACCTATGACGGGCAGCGCGCCATGTTCGAGGCCTACGGCCGCAACAAATACACTGCGACAGGCGTGATCCAATGGATGCTTGACAACGCCTGGCCCTCGCTGATCTGGCATCTTTATGACTATTACCTTGTGCCGGCTGGCGGCTACTTTGGCACAAAGAAAGCGTGCGAGCCGGTACACATTCAGTATTCTTACGACGATGATTCCGTGGCCGTGGTGAACAGCACGTTCGCATCGTTGAAGGGGCTCCTCGCCACGGCAAAGCTTTACAACCTCGATGCGACGGAGAAAGCAAGCCAGCAGGCTACCGTGGACCTGCCTCCCGATGGCGTCGTTCGGGCCTTCGCCTTGCCGAAACCCGAAGGACTCACTACGGCCTATTTCCTTCGGCTACAACTTCATGATTCCGCGGGCAAGCTGCTGAGCGACAATTTTTACTGGCTCTCGACAAAGCGCGACACGCTCGATTGGGCCCGCCGCAAGGACACCGTCTACACTCCGCAAAAAGATTTTGCGGATTTGACGGGCCTTGCCACTCTTCCCGAGGTGCGGCTCAATGCCACCGCCAGGACACAGTCCGCCGCCGGCCTCGAATCCGTTCGCGTGCTCCTCAGGAACCCCTCGAAGAGCGTCGCCTTTATGACGCATCTGCGCGTAACACGCGGGCAAGCCGGAGAGGACGTTACCCCGATTCTTTGGCAGGACAACTACTTTTCGCTCCTCCCTGGGGAAGAGCGAGAGGTCTCGGCAACCTTCCATGAGCGCGATTTGAACACGCATCCGCCGGTCATCGTTTTGGATGGCTTCAACGTCGCTCGGCAGATCGTCCGCTAGGTCGCGCCGAACTCGCGAAGGTGGTTACAGGTTTAGGCGCGGGGCGCAGCAATGGTGCGCCCCGGCCGTCAGCGAATTGCGGTCTATTCGGGCAGCAGTTCAACGGCGAGCGATTTCGCCAGCTCTCGCGCCGTTTCGGATTGCACGGCAAGAACGTCGCCCAATTCGCGGTCGTAGCTGGCCGACCACAAATGGCTCTGATCCGTTGCCGCGATCAACTGCGCCGTGATGCGTACGCTTTTTGCTGACTTGCGCACGCTGCCTTCCAGGATGTAGTCGACCCCAAGCTCCGCCGCGATCTCCGAAACGGATTTGCGCACGCCCTTGTAGAGCGCCGCGGAAGTGCGCGCGATCACGCCAAGCCGCTTGGGACTAAGCTGCCCGATCTGCGCCGTAATTTCTTCCGTCACGCCGTCGGCGAAAAAGTCCTGGCCGCAATCCCCGCTCAAATTCTCAAACGGCAGCACCACCAGCATTTTCTTCTGCGCGCGCAGCGCCGAGGGGGGCAGAGTTACCGGCGAAATAAAGCGGTAGCCCAGCCGCGGCAAGGTTTCGATGTAACGGGGATTGTGCGCCGAGTCTCCCAGCAAATCGCGAAGCGTGTTGACCGCTGTGTTCAGGCTGTGTTCGTAGCCGACGTGCGTATCCGGCCACAACTTTTTGCGCAATGACTCGCGCGTCACGACTTGTCCGCCCGCATTCAGCAGCAGTTCCAGAATCTGAAACGGCTTCTGCGCGAGACGAATGCGCAAACCGTGTTTCCGCAGTTCGCGCGACTGCAAATCCACTTCAAACGTGCCGAAGTGTAGCGTTGTTGCGGCGTGCTCCGAAACTGCGGGCCGCACCACCGGGACCAGATTCGGTCGTGGGACTGCGCTGACCATCGCCGCCAGCGGGCTTGAATCCGCCATTGCAACTTTCCTCCAGAATTGGTTTTCTGAGGGTCCTCGGGAAGGAGGACTTGACTCTCGGCTGATTTATTCCCGTTATGCGTCCTAGAAGCCTTTGTTATAGCGAGTTACGGCCAGACGCTATGAAAAAATGGATGCCCGCGTACCGCTCCTTTCCGATTTTTGAAGAGACAAGGCCGCAAACCCGCTCGTATCACCGAACACGGACTCGTACCTATAGAGTGGAAATGTCACGCTGACGTTACATTCTCCTCTGAACTTCTTTCGGCCTGCTTGTTCCGCCTCATAGCTCCAGCCGCGGCCGTATCTGAGAAACACTTGACTTGGTCTTGATTTCTGCCGGGCTTAGGAGCGCCATCTAACGACTCAAAGCGCTCGCGCCAAACCAGACGGAGTGTGGATGTCAAAGCAAAGAGGAGCAGCCGTTTATTGAGTGGCGGGAGTTAAAAGCGGGCACATACGGAGTCGGTTTGCGCGGAACTGAGAGATTCCGAAAGTTCTGAGTGTCCGGCGGCACGAACGCCCCCCTTCGAGGGAGTGGTCGCACAGGCGGCCGTAGTTCTCGCATCCCGCTTGAATATCTCCAATTTGTCCAACTTACGAGCAAGGCTGCGATTTTCGGCCGCAGACTTCGCTCTTCGCCTGGCGGCGAACGGACGCGTCTCTCGCGCCCGAACGGACAATTTTGCTCAAACGCCGGGAGAGACGGGGCGTGTTCGGGGCACTTCGATTCCCCAGAAGACCGATTTCCAAACTCGCAGAGGAGAACGTGCTATGAAAAAAGCAGGAGGAAACTCCCAAAGCGGTCAGAGCCGGCGATCGTTTCTCAAGCGGAGCGCCGTGGCCGCCGGAGCCGCGACAGCGGCCACGGCGTTACTCGCAAAACCGATGTTCCCCCGCGCTCAGGACGAGAATGAAAGCCAGCGGCCGACGAAAGGCGATATCGCCATCCTTCGGCTGCTGTCGGCGGCGGAGCAGATCGAAACCGATCTCTGGCGGCAATACTCCGAACTGGGCGGCACGCAAGACAAAGAAGTTTCCGGCGTGGGCGGCGGAAATCCGATCTACGCCGGGGCTCTCCAGTTGCTCGACGGCGACATGTCGCAATACATCCACGACAATACCGATGACGAAATCTCACACCACCGCTTCCTCAACAACTATCTCGAGTCCATTGGCGCGGATCCGGTGGACCTTTCGCAC
>Ga0209062_1005988_pt1 | contig 11403 bp, 7 predicted proteins | sample Coa_R2_2_FD_187158 | JGI IMG/M metagenome (GOLD analysis project Ga0209062, IMG submission 187158) | Surface soil microbial communities from Centralia Pennsylvania, which are recovering from an underground coalmine fire - Coalmine... | ecosystem: Environmental > Terrestrial > Soil > Unclassified ...
TGCGATGGCCGGCTTCAATGAGGCCGCAGCGAATTCGCTGCGGAAACCATCGAGCCGGAGGAGCCCGACTGCGAGGACGGTCATGCTTCAATGAGGCCGCAGCGAATTCGCTGCGGAAACCAACCTCCAGATCGCCTCTGCGTGGCAACTCTCCGGCGCTTCAATGAGGCCGCAGCGAATTCGCTGCGGAAACCGGGAAACGTTCCTCCACCACCTCGGCAGGGGGCACCGCTTCAATGAGGCCGCAGCGAATTCGCTGCGGAAACGGACTCCAGAATTTAGAGACAAGTTTTCAAAAATTCGCTTCAATGAGGCCGCAGCGAATTCGCTGCGGAAACTCCAAGGCCGGTGAAATTGGCGCGACGCAAATCGCTGCTTCAATGAGGCCGCAGCGAATTCGCTGCGGAAACGCAAATCCGCTAGTAAATCTGCGGACAGTCCCGGTAAGCTTCAATGAGGCCGCAGCGAATTCGCTGCGGAAACTGGGCATTGGCCAATTGTAAAAAGACAATTGCTCTGGCTTCAATGAGGCCGCAGCGAATTCGCTGCGGAAACCAGCGCTCTGGCGAAATCCTCCAGCGCGTCAACGGTGCTTCAATGAGGCCGCAGCGAATTCGCTGCGGAAACTGCCGCACGGGTTGCCGCACAGGGGCGTCAGTCATGGCTTCAATGAGGCCGCAGCGAATTCGCTGCGGAAACCCATCTCGAAACCAAAGTCACTGATCAGATCGCGATGCTTCAATGAGGCCGCAGCGAATTCGCTGCGGAAACCTTGCGCCACTCCTTGCGCTTGCCGTCGTTCTCCTTGCTTCAATGAGGCCGCAGCGAATTCGCTGCGGAAACATATCAAAAACAAGCAAAAAAGGCTGCTGCTGATCTTGCTTCAATGAGGCCGCAGCGAATTCGCTGCGGAAACCCTTCGGGTCGCAACGACAGGAGCAAAAGCATGGCTGCTTCAATGAGGCCGCAGCGAATTCGCTGCGGAAACCACAGGCGCAGGAAAACGCCGCCAATCAGGCCAATCAGCTTCAATGAGGCCGCAGCGAATTCGCTGCGGAAACACACCCGAGTGGGGTAGCGGAAACGTCGGATGTTCCGGCTTCAATGAGGCCGCAGCGAATTCGCTGCGGAAACATACGACAAGGGCAATCTGTCGGCGTCCGCCAGAGCGCTTCAATGAGGCCGCAGCGAATTCGCTGCGGAAACGGCATGGTTGAAAGCCGTCACCGAATGGCGCGATGCGGCTTCAATGAGGCCGCAGCGAATTCGCTGCGGAAACCGTCCTTCGGTTTCGATGCGAGATAGCGTGATACCGGCTTCAATGAGGCCGCAGCGAATTCGCTGCGGAAACTCAACCGTTTGGTAATACAGACAATGCCGTGGGCAGCTTCAATGAGGCCGCAGCGAATTCGCTGCGGAAACCAGTGCACATGCGAAAAGTAACGCACACAAACTTTCAGCTTCAATGAGGCCGCAGCGAATTCGCTGCGGAAACGGGGCTTGATCCGGATACCCTGCAGGAGACCACGGCGCTTCAATGAGGCCGCAGCGAATTCGCTGCGGAAACGGCTATCGTTGCGATGGAATGGCTGAAGGAGGGCATGCTTCAATGAGGCCGCAGCGAATTCGCTGCGGAAACCGAACAGCAGCGCATGGGGGCGCAAGTCGCCAATGCGGCTTCAATGAGGCCGCAGCGAATTCGCTGCGGAAACTCCTGATGCTGCGACAGGCGCTTGCCGACGCCAACGCGCTTCAATGAGGCCGCAGCGAATTCGCTGCGGAAACGGACAGTCATCGTCGAGCCATTCGCAATCCGGTGCAGCTTCAATGAGGCCGCAGCGAATTCGCTGCGGAAACGGCGATGCCGCAAATCATGCGGATGTTCGTGTCGTCGCTTCAATGAGGCCGCAGCGAATTCGCTGCGGAAACTCGGGGATGCCGCAGCGTAGGGATCATTCGCGGGCGCAGCTTCAATGAGGCCGCAGCGAATTCGCTGCGGAAACCTGCGCGGTAATGCGGGCGGCACGGTACGCCAGCGCGGCTTCAATGAGGCCGCAGCGAATTCGCTGCGGAAACTGACGCAGCCATGACGAAATTCAACGACCGTGCGATGCTTCAATGAGGCCGCAGCGAATTCGCTGCGGAAACCGTTTGCCGAATCAAAAGTGCTCGGTAGCGGTCCCAGCTTCAATGAGGCCGCAGCGAATTCGCTGCGGAAACACAGGATCGATCCGACCTTCGACACCACCAATTATGTAGCTTCAATGAGGCCGCAGCGAATTCGCTGCGGAAACAGCTGTTGGGGGTGAGCGCATGATCATCCAACTGACGCTTCAATGAGGCCGCAGCGAATTCGCTGCGGAAACGACATATCCATTCTTCAGCATCAACGCGTCCTTGAGCTTCAATGAGGCCGCAGCGAATTCGCTGCGGAAACCGGGTAATAAGTGACTGTTGATGACCACGCGCCCTGAGCTTCAATGAGGCCGCAGCGAATTCGCTGCGGAAACCGCGTCGTCCAGATCGACCGGCGCACCGTTCACCCAGCTTCAATGAGGCCGCAGCGAATTCGCTGCGGAAACGGAAGCCTACTGGCGAGCGGCCGATCTGCTGACAGCGGCTTCAATGAGGCCGCAGCGAATTCGCTGCGGAAACAGTACTCGCGGATCGCCTTGTCTCGCAATGGTTTGGTACCGAGCTTGCGAGAGGTAGAAGGATCGTTGCGAGCAAACTGCGCGGAAACTGACCAATGGCGAGCACTTGGTGATGCAACATCCGGATTGTCAAGGAGCTTTGCCTCGCGAGCGCTGCCCGGGAACCCGGCCACCACCTCACCGCTCGCGCCGGTGCGGCCAGTATGGCGCAATCGATCGAGCCGGGAAACCGGTGTCATACGATGATGGGCTCCCGGGCTGCGGGTTCGAACTTGTCGCCGAGGCTGACCACGCGCGGCTTGACCTTGTCGGCGGGGCCCAGATCGATGACAAGCAACGCATCGACGCGACTGTTGATGACGCCGTCGAGCAACTGGATCATCTCCGCATGACGGCGGCGGCTCAACCGGCACTGGAACACCGACAGTTGCAGCCATTCGCCGAAACCTTTCATCAGGTTGAACACCCGGCGCCAGCGCTTGTCGTCGCGGATGTCGTAGGTCACCAGGTACAGATGTTCGTCCATCGCTGTCTCACCCCTTGCGATGCGCTCAGCGGGTGGTGAAGTTGGGATAGTCGTCGAGCTCACCCAGCAGGAAGCGCCCCAGCAGGCGCGCCTGCAATTCCAGCAGGCGGCGGTAGCTCAAGCGATAGCCGAACAGGGGATGGGTGATTTCATGCGACAGCCGCCGTTCGAATGCCGCGATGAAACGTTTGCGCCCATCGGATGTCAGATTGACGCTGCCGGCAGCGCTGATGAAATCGCTGGGATGGATTTCCCCATTGTTGATCACCTGGATCACCACGGAGTCGGCCAGCAGCGGCCGGAACGGTTCCATCATGTCCAGCGCCAGCGCGGGCCGCCCGTAGCGCGGCTGGTGATAGAAACCGCGGAACGGGTCGAAGCCCACCGATTGCAGCGCCACGGTGAGGGTGCGTACCAGCATGGTGTAGGCGAAGGACAGCATCGCATTGACCGGATCGGTGGGCGGGCGGCGATTGCGCCTCGTGAAGTCGAATGCGAGCACGGGTTCGTCTTCCGGCGCCGCCGGTTTCAGCGCGTTGCGAAAATGCCCGAAATACAACGCCGCGGCGTTGCCTTCGATGCCGAGCAGGGTTTCGAGATCGTGTGCGCGCAAGGCCTGCTGTTGCACGCGCTTCAGATCAGCCAGCAATTGCTCGGGTTTTTCTTCCGGTTTCCAGTTGCGACGCAACTGTGTGCGGCAGTTGGCGATCTTGGCGGCAACGAAACCGCGCGCCAGTCGAAGGCAGCGCTTCTCGTCGAAACTGGCGCGGTACTGCGCGGTACGCAGTTCGACATTCTTGTGGCCGTTGCCCAGGGTGTGTCCAAAGAAGAAGCCGCCGTAGCTGTGCCAGGTGACCGGAATGTCGCGGCGCATCAGTTCCTGCAGGCAGGGTGTGGTGACGTACACGCTGCCCTGGATCACCACTTGTGAGACTTCGCGCAGACGCGCGGTCGCGATCACCTGCTCGTCCTTGCTTACTTCCAGCGTTTCACCTTTCTTCGTGAGCTTGGCGTTGTATTGCTGGATGTACAGCGGCAAGGCCTCGTGCGTCGGCACCGCCAAGGGACGCGGCGACAGGTCAGGGTGATGCAGGAACTGCACTTCGTCCGGCAGGCAGATCGTCACCAGCGAACAGCGCGGACACTTCGGGCTGTCCACCAGCGGCGGCGGAATCTGCCCGCCCGCGGCCATCGCGCGCAGTTCGGCAATGGCGTTGCGCGTGAGCGACAGCAGCTCGTCGTCGAAAGGCACACTGACCCGTTCGCGGCTTTCGACGTAATAGATCGCGCCTTCATTGCACACGTAGCCGTGTTCGCGCAACAGCAGCCCCTGTGCACACAGTTGCACGCGTTCGGGATCGTAGACGCCTCGCGCGATATGCGGGCGCTTTCCGCGCTTATAGTCAACCGGCGTGACGACATCGCCTTCGCCCTCGATCAGGTCCAGCTTTCCGATCAGGCCGAGCTTGTTGGAGGAAAGCGTGACCGAGCGCGCATGGATCTCGATGCGCTCCTCGGCGGCCGTGTCGGCGTCGGGCAGATCGCCGGAGGGTTTGTCCACGCGCCGATGGCGATAACGGCCGTCGATCGTGTCGGCGGAATCCGCCCATTCGCCCTGCACCCACTCGAGATAGGCGAGGCGAGGGCAGTAAACCTGCTCGTTCAACATCCGCAGCGGAATCAGCGGCTGATCGCCGCCGAGCTCCGGAAACGGCAGTTCCAGATCCCCTTGTCGCGGTTCCATCGAAGCCCCCTGAAGACATTCGATGACCGGGTTGTACCTCTCGCCGGCGCAGGGATGCAAGATGTCACGCCGCAGGATGTGACGCGTTGAACGGCATACGCCGCCGGAAAGAGACTCGGCATCGGTGCAGCAGTGTGACGCGATGCCTAAAGCCGGATGGCGATATCAAGGCGTGGCCCGGGACAGGGGGCGGCGAGATCAGCTCGTCTGTAACGTCGCCTGCGTCGGCAGACTGCGGCTCAACCATCGCAATGCGCCGTCGGTCTGCTGCCAGAGATCCAGATTGTTGAAGACATAAGCGACCGCCTCGTCGCGATCGCCTCTTCCGACGAAATCCGGTGGATGCGCGGGCAAGGACTCGCGGCCCAGTAGCAGAGGCGCAAGATGCGGATTGGCGTCCATGGCCCTGTCGAGTCCGGCATGGGCTTTGGCACTTTCGCCGCCATGCTCAATGAAATCCATCAGCGCGAGCGACCACAACCAATCCGCGGAGGCGTCCTTTTCGTATTGCTTCCAGAGCGCGCGGGCTTCCGGAAGACGATGATCCAGCAGCAGCCAGGTCATGAGCGAACTGCGTATGCCCTGGTTGTCGTTGGGATTGAGGCGCAGCAAATCCTTGGCGTGCCCGATCGCGACGGAGCGCTCGCCGAAATCCCACAGTGCCGTGGCGAGCGCGAACCGGGCGCGCATGTAGGGGCGCGTCTCGAGCAGACCCCAGAAGTGGCCGGCATCGTGCTCGAAGCGCTCCGGGCCCAGCGCGCGTTCACCGGCTTCGACCGCACGCTGCAACAGTTCGATGGACTCCTCGATGTTCCGCGCCTGCTCTTCCGCCAACAGCATATGCGCATCCGCGCAGTCGGGACAGAGGTCGAGCGCGCGTTTCGCCAGCGAAATCCGCTTGGCTGGATTGGGGATTTCCCATGCCTGGTAGATCAGATCCTGCGCGCGATCGAGCGATGAGTCTCCCGGGCCGTCATCCAACAGGGATGCACTTCCGGGGGCCTTGCCGAGGTTGACGAGCGCCGTTTTCAATACCCTCAGCGTGTGCGGGGAGACACCGGCCAATTCATTGCTTGAATGCCCGGAAGGCGGCTGGGAGGATTTCTTTCCGCGCTTGGACATGGGAGGTGAGGCATCGTGGCAACGGGAAGAGTCCAAGGATAGCCGCCCAGATCCGTGTGCGCAGCAAAAAGCGCAGATCAAGCCGGACGGAGGAGGGGCCACCCCAAGCTCGACGCATCGTGGAAGGGTTTCGCACTGGAACAGATTCTCCTGCTTGCCGGCGAACGCAACGCCCACTACTGGGCCACGCAGGGCCACGCGGAGCTGGACCAGCTGCTGCAGGTCAACGGCCGCCGTCTGGGAGTGGAGATCAAATACCGCGACGCGCCGACGCTCACCAAGTCCATGCAAGTGGCGTTCGCCGATTTGCGATTGCAGCGTTTGTACGTGGTGCATCCGGGCGATGCACGCTATCGCTGCACAAGCGCATGGAGGCGCTGCCGCTGGGCGCGCTGCTCGCGGAAATCGGGGCGCTGCGGAAACGCGAGGGCGGAGCATAGGCATCGGCGCAATGGTGCGGCACGCGCGAACAGTGCCGCACGATGTCCACACACGCGGATGCATGCCCATCCCAGGCCATTCGTCATTCAACGGGGACGAACAAGCCGAGTCCGAAATGACAGGCAAAGCCGAATGCCAGCGGGCCGGCGATCGGTTCCGGGAAAGTCAGGCGCCAGAAACTGCCGAGGCGATCGGGCTGAGTGAGACCACGGCGCGCGCGGAAACGTTGAAAATGGATCGGGCGGCGCTTGCGCCCGTTGCTTACGCTCACCTCATCGAACGATTCGAGTAGTACGGGTTCGGGCAGGCCGCGTTCACGGCATTCGCGGCGCAGTTGATCTTCAATGCCGAAATTTTTCTTGACGTGCCAAGGATGCAGATAGGGGGTGACCGATTCCCAGATGGTACTCGGCCGGATCAAGGCATTCGCGATGCCGATATTGCCGATGTTTTCCAGCACCAGCCGCCACTCGCTGCCATTGCGGTTCCAGAGCTTCTTGACCTGTTCCACGATCCCTTGTTGTTCGGCATTCATGCCGTCCGGGACATGCAACAGGATGCGGTCGATATGGCCGTCGGCATTACTGTCCCACGGCAGATAGAAAGCATGGCGATGCCGATTTCCGGCGGGTAGAGCGTGGCCGGAAAAGATGGGCGGGATGCGATCTTCGCCGAGGATGCGCTTGGCCCTGCTCATGACCGCCGCGCGCATCATCTCGCCCACGCGCAAGGCATCCTCCACTCGAGGCAGTGGCTTGCCGATCACGATGAAGCTGGCCGCAGTGGCGGCGGGCACCTCGGTTTTGGGAACCGCATAGCGAGGTCGCAGTGCACCGACAGGGCGCAGGTAACTCACTTTTCGTGCCGCTGGCGGCTGGTTCCAGCCTTGCTTGCGCAAGTCGGCCGTGGTCGTGCCGAGTGCATCCAGTAAATTGTCCGGCAGGGTGGCGTCCAGTTTTTGTGCGGCCTTCTTGTCGGCAAGAAAGCGCATGCGCAAGGATTGGTATTCGTTCGACGACAAAGATGCGTAGAGAGTGATGATCTCCCCCTTGAGCTCACCGGTTTCCACGTTCAGGGACTGCGTGCCCGGTTTACAGTTGGGTTCTGGCGCTTCGGCGATGCGCTTGGCCTCCACCCAGGATTCGGCGCGGCCGAGATAGCCCATTACGGATAAAAGGTCGTCCAGCAATTGACGCTGTTCGTCAGGCAGCTCCAAATTCGGCCAGATCACTGTCAATGGATCGTTCCGCTTTACGGCCGTGAATGCATCGAAGACCAGCTTCGTGTCGCCGGTGGCGAATTGCGGCATGTAGTGGCGTGTATGGCTATGACTCGCTGCAGGAAGGCTGTATTGAGGTAGTTCCCGTGTCAGCGATTCGATCAAACCGGTCAACGTGGATTCACTGTGCTTGCCAGTGTGTTTGACCTTGTGGTGCCAGGTAAAAATCAGACCACGCAGAATCCGCCACGGCTCGGGCGGCCAGGAGACCGCGCCTTCGTTGACATGCCTGTCCCAAGGTGTTGCGTGATAGCGGCCGGCAGGAAAGGTGAAGGACAGTGCAAGCATGGCTCAATCCTCACCGTTATCGCCGTCGTCGGCATCTGTGCCGGTATCGGCTTTTTCCACCTTGCCTTTTTTCACTTTGCCGCTGCTGTACGTCACGGTCGTGACCTCGAATCCTGCATCGGCCTTGGCTTTGCCGATGAGGCTTGGAAGCGCCTGCTTCAGCCCGTCGAGGGTGGGCAACTCGAAACCTTGTGGGCGCTGCACCTCGATGCCATCGCATTCCAGATCGCAGGCCGTGCGCAGGCGCAGACCATGTTCCAGAAATGCGCAAATCTTGTAGAGCGCAATTGCTACCAGAAGATCGTAAACGGCTTGCGAAAAGCCATAGCCGCGTAGTTGCGCGAGGTCGAGGTTGAAATAGGCGTAGATCTCGGGTGAAACGAATTCGTCGCGGGCGAAGGGCACATTGCCAAAACCCTTGGAGGTATCACCAGATGGGTTGACTGAATCGTTCTTTACGCCTCCGCTCGAAGCAAGCTTGCTGTTGGTGGCTTCGATGAAAGCCGATAGTGCTCTGGGCAAACGAAGGCGGCCTCCCGCCAGTTCCTTCTTGGCCAGGAATACGCCATGCAGCAGAGCATTTGCGTCGAGCGCGAGCAGGATTCCAGCAAGCTTGCGCAAGTCCACCAGACCTTCTTCCATGTCTGCCAGCTCATTCTTCAGCCTGTTGAAAATTTTCTTATCCTGGCCTTCCAAGATGTAGGGTGAATTAATCCGGTGCGCTTCCAGCACCGAATTGGTGAGCGGCTTGCCATCCTTGTCGTTGACCTTGATGACGGACAGGCCCTTGAGCGGCTCCACCCAGTCATCGGCGGTCTTGTCCCAGCACACGGCTTCCATGCGGTTGGCCATGCTCTGTGCGGACTCAACCAACAGTGTCGGTGTGCCGTCAGGGCCCTCGTAGAGTGCGGCGCCGATTTCGGGAAAGCCGGTGGGCTGAAAGCGCGTGCCTTGCAACGGTTTGAGTTTGGCGCGCAGCAACAGGCGAGGCGCATCGGCGAGAGCGGAAAAAATGAGGCTCATGATTTCTCCTTGCGGGTTTGATATCAGGCGGATTCGATTTCAGACATCATTTCGGATTCATCCAGCAGACTGCTGGCAAGTCGGCCGACGGCTCCAAAACGGAGCGGGATCAACAATGCGGCGGCGGCCCGCGCTGCGATCGCGGCGTCAAGGGTTGGCAATGTGTCTGGATGCGAAAAGACAGGCGCCAATCCGGAATTGCGCAACCGTCGCCATGCTGTTTTCACGGCCCGGTTTTCGCGATTGCCCGATGCAAGTTGCGCCAGCATGCCCGCAGGCACAGGCAGGTGATCGCCCACGCCAAGACGATCCAGGCTGCGCAAGACCCTGTAGGGTGCCAGCGCCAGTTTCATCAAACCGAAGGCCGCCGGCACGGCGCCTTCGCCAGCGCGCTTGTCGGCATCTTCCGGGATGTCGCACAGGCTCAAGCCGGGCAACAGCGCGGCAATGCGCTCGTCCATGCGGTCGTCGCGCAGGAGGGCGTTGAGGTCTTCCAGCGTCGCGCCTGCCGGGCTCTCGAGCGGCTTGTCCTGCATCGCCAGCTTTTCCGCGAGCCATAATCGGTGCTCAAGCAAGGCCCGCATGGTGTCCACCAGCCGGCCTTTCTGGCCAACATAGATGCGTACCTTTTCTTTCGCATCCGGCGTCATCCACTTGTCGTACTTCTCGTCTATGGGGAAAAGTTGGGCGCGTAATGGCATTGGTTCACCAGCCAAGCCATGCAAGCCGGCTAACGCCTTGGCGATGCGGAAGCCAGATGTACCGTCATCCGCCGCCAATACCCATTGTTCGGAAAGTCTTGGAATGGGCCTAACACTTTCGCGTGCCTTCCGACTGCTCGACAAAGCCGATTGAATTTCGCCCAGCAATGCCAACAGCGACTGCACTTCCGCCTTACTCGGCTCCCGGCCTGAGAATGCGAACAATCTGTCTTCCAGACGCCTGCGTAGCATCAAAAAGCGGTTGGAACCATTGTCACCGCGAGCAAATTGGCGAAAACGTTCGAGCCAATGATTTCGATCAAGATCATCCAGCCAGCGCGATTTCGGCTCGTCGCTGACTTCGGCGCGCGACAACGGTGTTGCCAGATAGGCTTTCCCCGAGCGCATCAAGATGCCGAAGCGCTGGAAACTGCTGATCCCTCGGTAGCCACCCAGGTGCTGCACCGCACGGACAAAATCGAGCGCATCGCGTGCCGGTTTTTTGCCCAATGCAACCCGGCCTTCGGCCATCAAGGCGCGTATCTCTCCATAAGTAGCGGGTTGCGACCAAAGCGGCATCCACAATTCGCCGCGTGCGCTGGCTGCATCACCTTCACCCAAGCTCCCGGAACCAGCCCCCACAGCGCGTACGGTGAACGGGTAGCTCAAAACGCCTTCAGGATCCTCGGCGTTACGGCGTACCGCAGCGGCCGCGAAGGTGAGGGCACCTTCAATCATCAATACGAAGTCCCACGGATTGATGGCAGCGTCCGCCTCAAAGCCGTTGCCACCGTTGGGTCCGCCAGCTTGACCGGGGGAAAACTGTCCAATGTTGTTTTTGGTCAAATTTGGTGCAGTTGTTCCGATGAGGCTCGCACGCAGCCAGTCCAAAGACGGTTCAGGCAACGAGCTATCAGTCGTACCCAACACGTCCAAAAGTCGTTGCATGAAGTTGCTGGTGAAATCTAGGTTGCCATCATTCCAGCCGGAACCGAGCAAGGGCGGGTACTGGGTTCTCTCTCTGCTAACGACAAGACCAGCATCTATCGCTTGAACACATTCGTCGGATAGCGTGGCACGTAACGAAAGGATGAAGTCGTCTTTCTGCTTGCCGCTATCCGGCGCTGTTACAAAGCCTGCTTGCTGCACCACGCTTTTGATGGAGTTGAGCACCTGCCTGTAGGCATCAAGCCTTGCGCTCGTGCTGCTGAGCATGGCAGCCACCACCTTGGTGGCTGCAGTTTCCTGATCGAAAATGCCAAGCTTCCTTTTTTTACCCGTCGCTGGGTCTTTCTCTTTGGATTTTCGCTCTTGGTAATAGAACCCGCTGCCGCTATTCCACGGCGCCATGATGGGGGTGGGCACGTAGTCGCTCAGAAAAAAGTGTTCGATACCTTCACGGTCGAGTGTCGTACGAAGAACGAATTGGTCACCACGCCAGAAGCCGCGAGTATTGGGGTACTTCGTCGACAACAGACGCAGCACCCCCAACGCCTTCAGATAATTCGCTAGCGGAGTCGGCGTGCAACCAGCGAGGACGACCTCATTCATGGGCATCATCTCCTTGCTGTTCCGCTCTGGATGCGCGCCAGTCGGCCAAGCGCACCAGGGTTTCCAGCCAGGCC
>Ga0209062_1005990_pt1 | contig 11399 bp, 12 predicted proteins | sample Coa_R2_2_FD_187158 | JGI IMG/M metagenome (GOLD analysis project Ga0209062, IMG submission 187158) | Surface soil microbial communities from Centralia Pennsylvania, which are recovering from an underground coalmine fire - Coalmine... | ecosystem: Environmental > Terrestrial > Soil > Unclassified...
GGGCAAGTTTGCTGTATTTGATCCAGGAGCGATCTCTCAAGTCCAAGCGCGCCAGTGGATTGCTGTCCCGTTTGCCAGCGCTGGAAGTCATTGATGAAATTGGCCTGCGTTCGCTTTTGCTGGGATTTCCTTTCATGACTGTCGGCTTGATCGTCGGGATGGCGCTGGCGCAACAGACATTTGGCACGGTTAATTTTCTCGACCCGAAAATCTTTCTCTCGCTGCTGATGTGGGCCGTGTACATGGTTTTGCTATACACCCGCTGGAGTTCCGGTTGGCGCGGGCGCCGCGCGGCGTACCTGGCTTCGGGAGCGTTTGCTGCTGCGGTGATTGCCTGGGCTGCAAATACCATTCATAGGTTCGGAGTGTCATGAACTTTCAGCTCATCGGCGTGAACCACAATACCGCGCCGGTCGAGGTGCGTGAAAAACTTGCGGTTCCCGAGTCACGCCTGCCGGAGGCAACCAAGCTCTTTGCCGGACATCCGGGAGTTGAAGAGGGATTGATTCTTTCCACTTGCAACCGTGTGGAATTGCTGGCCCGCACCAAAAACGGCAGTGCTGACCTGCGTGGCTTCCTGCGTGATTATTTCCGGATGGATCCGGCCGATTTTGCGCCACACCTTTATGAGCGAGCGGGGAATGACGCGATTCGCCACCTCTTCCGCGTCGCTTCCAGTCTCGATTCCATGATCGTTGGCGAACCACAGATTTTGGGCCAAGTGAAAGAAGCTTACGCGACCGCGCGAGCGGTTGGGGCTGTTCATTCGCAACTGGATTTATTACTAACGCGGGCATTCGCCGTCGCGAAACGGGTGAGAACAGAAACCGCTGTCGGCTCATCGGCAGTATCTGTTGCATCGGTCGCCGTCGAACTTGCAAAGAAGATTTTCGGATCATTGCAGGGCAAGCACGTATATCTGGTTGGCGCGGGAAAGATGAGCGAACTAGCTGCCCGCCACCTGCTGGCACATGGCGCTGCATCCATCTTTGTCGCCAATCGCACGCATGAACGAGCCGCTCAACTGGCCGACAAATTTGGCGGCGAAGCGATTCGCTTCGAGCAACTGTACGAGACCTGTGACCGTGCCGATATCGTTATTACCTCGACGGGCGCACCACATGCCATCTTTCGCCGTGAGCACGGCGAGCTGTTCATGAGCCGCCGCAAAAACCGGCCCATGTTCTTCATTGATATCGCTGTGCCGCGCGACGTGGATGCAGAGATGAACAAGCTTGATGGCATATTCGTCTATGACATTGACGATTTGCAACAGGCAGTTACCGCACACGTTGCCGGACGCCGCCAGGAAGCGGAACGCGCTGAAGCCATCGTCGACCTTGAAGTGGAGCGCTTTCAGGCCCGCATTCAGACTCGTGACGTTGTTCCTACCATCGTTTCTTTGCAAGATCACCTTGAAACCATCAGGCAGGCTGAAATTGACCGCGCCCGAGGGCGTCTCGGAGAACTCACTCCCGATCAGGAACATGCGCTCGATGCGCTGACCCGGGGCATCGTCAACAAGATCATGCATACGCCCATCAGTACGCTGAAGACCGCCGCCCGTGAATCTGAAGCTACGACCGTGGTTGATGTGGTTCGGCGGTTGTTCAATCTCCAAAACAAGAAAGAAGATCAGGGCTGATGGGGTTGCTCCGCATCGGTTCTCGTGGCTCTGCGTTGGCTCTCTGGCAGGCGAATCATATTTCGGGATTACTGCGATCTCAGGGACATCAAGTAGAAATAGAAATCATCAAAACCACGGGCGATAAAGTGCTCGATGTTGCGTTGTCTCAAGTCGGAGCACAGACCGGAGTCACAAAGGGAATTTTTACCAAGGAAATCGAAGAAGCTCTGGGTGATCGCCGAGTGGATCTGGCCGTGCATAGTCTCAAAGATTTGCCGACGGAGCTTGCCCCTGAATTTGAAATTGCTGCCATACCAACGCGGGAAGATGTTCGGGACGCATTTTGCTCAATTCACTTTGAAAGTATCGAGCAACTGCCGGAGCACGCCCGTGTTGGCACCAGCAGTCTGCGCCGTCAGGCCCAGTTGAAGGCCCTGCGCCCTGATCTCGAAACCATTCCTTTGCGGGGAAATGTGGATACGCGCCTGCGTAAGCTTGGTACTGGCGAGTATGTCGCCATTATTCTTGCGGCTGCTGGCTTAAATCGCCTGGGACAAAGTGATGCAATCAGCCAGTTATTGCCGGTCGAAATGATGTGCCCCGCTGCTGGGCAGGGAGCGCTCGCTATCGAAATACGCGCTGGCGACCATAGTACGAGAGATTTGCTTAAGTTTCTCGATGATCCAGATGCGCATGCGGCTACCGTTTGTGAACGCGCTGTGCTTAACCGGCTTGGCGGCGGATGCCATGTTCCCATTGGGGCTTCAGCATTTATGAAAGCCGGGTTTATTCACCTGCACGCGATTGTTGCCAGTCCTCATGGGAAGAAAATATTGCGAGAGTCACAAACGGGTCCAGATGCCATAAAACTCGGCGAGTCAGTTGGCGATGCTCTCCTGCGAGCTGGAGCCGAAGCTTTAATTCGTGATATCGACCCTAGCACCGTAATTCCAACGCAGGCGGCGCCGTGAAGCCACTTTCCGAATTGCGCATTCTCGTCGGGCGTGCGAAGCATCAATCCGATGTGCTTTCTTCTTCTTTGCGTAAGCTTGGCGCAGAGATAGTGCAAGTTCCTTTCATCGAAATTCGTTCATGTCGGTCTTATCGTCCGCTCGACCAAGCTCTGAAGAACGTAGCCGAATACGACTGGCTCATCCTTACTAGCGTGAACGGCGTAGATGCACTTTGGAAGCGGTTTCGAAAACTCAAGCTAACGAAGAAAGCCTTGCAACATTTAAAGATTGCCGCAATCGGCCCGGCGACGCGACGAGCTATTGAAGAGCATGGACTCAAAGTGACTATCATGCCAAAAGAGTATGTTGCCGAGGCCGTAGTGAAGAGTTTGCAGAAGAGGGTGCGCGGAAAACGAATCCTACTTGCCCGCGCCAAGGTCGCCCGCGACGTCATTCCACACGAATTGCGAAAATTTGGAGCACGCGTGGATGTAGTCGAAGCCTACGAAACCGTTGTACCGAAGTCGTCGCGTACTAGACTGCGTGCAGTCTTGAAAAACCCGCGCCGATGTCCTGACGTCATCACGTTTACAAGTTCTTCGACGGTGCGTAATTTTGCCGCTCTTGCTGGCAAACTCGCTCGCCAGAAAGGCTTGCGTTTTGCATCCATCGGCCCGGTGACCTCGGGGACGCTTCGTGAACTCGGATTGCCTGTCCACATCGAAGCCAAAGCGTATACGATCCCTGGACTCGTCAAGGCAATCAAGAACTCTCGCTCTTAACCCTTTATTTTCAGCGATTTATGCGATCATCTCGCGTGCTTGTACTCCTGTAATCTGCGCATTCATCCCTTCTATGCATAGCATTTAAGCTGGCCGCCAAAGGAGTTTTTATGCACCGAATATCTCGATGGCCCGCGATTTTTACTGGAATGATGTTGCTGTGCGGAGTTGCCCATGCCCAGTCACTTGGCGATGTCGCCCGCCAGAATCGCCAACAGCAACAAGCGCAACAACACTCGGATGCGCCGAAGAAAGTCTATGGCAATGACGACTTGCCGCAGGAGGGCCTCGCCGACAACGATTCTTCGAGCAGCGTTCCGGAACGGCCAGGATATATTTCCGCTCCTGCGCACAACTCTGCCGCTGACGCCAGCACCTCAAAAGCTGCACAATTGAAGTCGCAAATCCGGGCCCAGGAAAGCGCCATCGCCAGCCTGCAATCGCAAATTGACCGTCTTAACAATTCCATCCGCTTCGTGACTGCCAACGCCTACTACAACGGCGTACAACACAACGAGCGCCAGGTTGAGAAGCAGATGCAGGTGCAAAAGATGCAAGAGCAGCTAGCGGAGCAGAAGGCCAAGTTGCAAGAATTACAGGAATCTGCTCGCCGGGCTGGATTTGGTAACGCGGTTTACGAACCGTAGCGGTTGCGTCGCCGATATCCTGCTTTAATTCGTTAGCGAGCAACCGCAGTTTGCCGGCGGCACATGCGCTTTAACGAAATCAGCCACGCGCTTATAGGCATCAATCTGATTTTCCACCCGCGCAAAACCGTGACCTTCGTTGTCATATATTTTGTAGTCCACCACGCCGCCATGTTTCTTGATCGCATCCACTACCTGCAGTGTTTCTTCTTTGGGGCATCGTGGATCATTTCCACCGGCCAGCAAAAATAGCGGCGCTTTAATCTTATCCACAAAGAAAATCGGAGAGCGATCTTCAAATAATGCCTTGTTTTTTACCGGATCGCCCATGGTGGCCAAATCGGACTCGCGCAACACAGGGTCTTCGTTCTCCATTTCGGTGAACCAATTTACAAAGGGCACAATCGGCACACCTGCCGCCCATTCGTCGGGAGCTTTGGTCACTCCCATCATGGTTAGATAGCCACCATAGCTTCCGCCCATCAGAACCACTTTTTTAGGGTCCAGAAATCCCGTCTGCTTGATCCAATCTGCGGCCGCGATTACATCCTGCAAATCTCCTCCACCCATGTCGAATAAATTCGCCTGCTGAAATTCTTTCCCATAGCCAGTCGATCCGCGATAGTTGGGTGCGATGACCATGTATCCCTGATTCACCATGTACTGAATGAACCGGTTAAACGAATTGACAGTCTGCGAAGTGGGCCCGCCGTGAACATAGACGATGGCCGCGTTCTGCCCATTTTTTTGCATATTGTAGGGAACATAAAGCAGCGCGGAAATGGTCCACTTGCCGTCCTTGCTGGGATAATGAACGAGGTAAGGCTCAACCATGTCTTCTGGTTTTGTTCCTGCGAGCAGCGAATGAGTCAACTGGCGAGATTTGCCCGTTGCCAGCGTATAAACCCATAGATCGCTGGGAGCATTCGCGCCACTGTGGGAATAAAGCATCCGCGTGCCGTCGGGAGAAAATGGCGAATGTCCTCCCACGGGCTCATTTATTCCCTTGGGCAACGGCAGGGCAGAAGGTTTACCGCTCGCGATGTCGTGCAAATAGATATCAGCGTTGCCATCCACATTCGCAGTCCAGGTGATCTTCTTTCCATCTGGCGTGAAGCTGCCACCACGAATCTCCCATTTATCTTTGGTCAGCCAGGTAATCTTCTTAGTTGCGACATCGAGCAAACCCACATTGTCATAACCGTTGGCGGCGTTGGACGTGATAAGAATCGTCTTTTCGTCAGAAGAAAGATCATCGGCGGCAAAGATTTGCTCGCCGTCGTGTGGGGTTAGCAATGTACTTTTCCCCGTGGCGACTTCCGCAATATAGATATTTGAGTTGGTCCCTTTTGCTTGCGATTGCGTATAAACAATCCACTTGCCGTCTTTCGACCAGATCGGCGACTCATTCGATAAATCTGCAGGTGTGCCACTCGTAATGTGTTTTACGTCGCGCAGTACCGTGTCATAAACATCAATTTCATAGCTGGAAGAAGTCTTCGGCTTTACCGTGTAGGCGAGATAGCGGCCATCTGCCGACCAAGTTGGGTCTTCTTCAGAAATCTCTCGTGTATGGGTCAAATTTACAACTTGTCCGCCGTGGGGAGAGACCAAAAAGATATCCCATTGTTCGTCGCCGTCGTAATCGGAAATGTATGCGATCCACTTTCCATTCGGCGACCATCGCGGTTGCGTCTGGCGCTGTTCGCTGACTGTTAGTTGCATGGGCCATCCGCCATCGGCAGACAGGATCCATAAATTGTTTTTACCGCTGACGTTGCTGACAAAAACAATCTGCTTGCCATCCGGCGACCACGACGGGCGTCCAATTTGGCGTGTCATGTAAAGCCTTTCGAGCGATAGGCTTTGCTGGTTTTGTTCAACTTCTGCATTGGCCTTAACGGGCACTTGTTTGGGATCCGTAATCGCTGCAGGTGTGAGCAAGGGTTGCGCAAATGATGGGGTGGATTCGGTCATCATGATGAAGGCCAGAACAAAGAAAAGTGCATGTCGCATAAATGCCTGAAAATATGAATGGTACAGAGGCTTACGCATTAGGGCTGAGGTTTGGCGTCTTTTGGTGCGTTTTCGGTGGGGTGATCTTCGTAAATGGAGTACTGCCCGCCGGGTGATTTCATCGTAACGTTAATCTGCATCGTTGGTTGTTGCACATCAAAATCTTCGCCGTAGGTTTGAAATCCATGGGCTAATACTTGAATGCGGAGCTTTCCGTAGGGAATTCCATCCATGCTCGTTTTTCCCTCAGCATCCGTCTTCAGTTCCAAGCCACCCTTGTCTTGCTTGCCATTTGGATCAATCGGATGCAGCACGACCGCCGCATTTCTAATTGGCTTGCCGTTGTAATCCTTCGTCACGGCAAAGTTGACAGTGCAGACTGGAGGCGAAGGCTTTTTTTCGCGGGCGAGTGCGGCAGTTGCAAGAAGTAATACGCATGTGAGCGCAGAAAAACGCCGATTCTTCGACATGTTGCGTCTATTGTACAAGTTTGCCCCGTACTGTAGCGAAGCATCGGAACCTATAGCGCTGCGGGATGAATATCCACCGTACTCCATGTTTTGTCGGCAGCATGGCACAGTTTCTCGATCGCACATTCGGCGCACTTAGGTTTCCTCGCCATACACAACGTTCGGCCATGCCAAATAACTTGATGGGAAAACATGGTCCAGTGTTCCTGCGGAATGATTTTCATCAGGTCTTGTTCGATTTTCGGCGCATCGGTGTGCTTCGTCAGCTCCCAGCGCCTTGAGATGCGTGTGACATGCGTATCCACGACGACGCCGATATTTTTCTTGAACCATGTTCCAAGAACGACGTTAGCAGTCTTACGCGCCACACCGGGAACTTTCAGCAAATCATCCATGTTGTCGGGGACTTTGCCACCGAAGTCTGCCACGATCATCTTCGCCGCACCCACGACCGATTTAGCTTTATTGCGAAAGAATCCAGTCGAATGAATGTCCGGCTCTATCTCTTGCGGCTGTAATGCGGCAAATGCTTCGACTGTCGGGTATTTGGCAAAAAGTGGTGGCGTGACCTTGTTTACGTTTACGTCGGTAGATTGTGCTGAAAGGATGGTTGCTACCAGCAACTCCCAGGCATTTCGATGATGGAGAGCGCACGTAACATCCGGATACATCTCATCGAGCTTATGCAAAATTTCAGAGACGCGCCCGGGTGCAACCGGATTGTATCCCTTTGCGGATCTGGTTTTTTGAGTCAATGACTTCGCAAGCAATTTCTTCTTTACAGGCTTTTTTAAAGCTTTCTTTTTCATTATTTATTCCGCCGTACGAATGCGATTTTGCCAGTGAGTCCAGATAAACCAGATCACGCCGATCACAATTGCAGTCCCAATGACTGCATCAAATTTGTGGAAATATTTTCCCAGCTCGCGCCAATTTTCTCCCAGTTTCATGCCGAAATATGCGAGGCCCAGGCACCACGGCCATGAACCCAGGAAAGTGTAAATATGAAAGCGCAGGCGCGGCATGCGCGCAATTCCTGCCGGCAATGCGATAAACGTACGCACCACAGGGAGCAAGCGGGCGAAAAATACAGCGGCAAATCCGTGTCGACCGAAGAAGCGGTCGGCCCAGTCCAGCTCGCGTTTACTTAAGAGAATCCAGCGTCCATAACTTTCCACCAGCGGGCGTCCGCCATAGCGTCCGATTTCATAAGCCACCAAAGAACCCAGATTGCAGCCAATCGCGCCAGCCGTGGCAGCAATCCAAAGGTTCAGCGTGCCTTCATGCACCAGGTAGCCAGCGAAGGGCATGATCAGTTCTGAAGGTAGAGGAATACAGGCTGACTCGATCGCCATGAGGATAGCTACGCCGCCATAACCGGTGGCTGCAATCAGAGATTTGATGAATACGAATAGAACTGCCAGGATTTTTTCAGTCATGAATATGCCATTGCCATGATAGCAAGGCAGTTGAATCTATCACGTGGAGACCGAGGAAAGACTACGAGTGCGATTCTAGAATGAGCCGTCTTGAGTGAAGGTAAAGCCTGGAAGGGAAATGCCCTCCGTCGCTTTGGTGACTTTCACGCGAACTGTCGGAGCATCGGGCGCGGTGACTTCGGCAGGACGCAAAACCGCATACTGCGCAAAGACTTCGCTATAAACCTTGGTCACAAGATAATCCTGATTGCTATCGTCTTTGCGCCAAACTTGCCCCAGTAGTACAGATTTTACTGACATGCAAAGCCTTTCTACCCGCTAAAAGTCTGAAATTTCAGAGTAAAGTGAGGGCTCCGCGTCGTCAATGACTGTTGCCGTAAATGAGGTTACTAAAGGCGGATGGAGCTTCCGCCTTCCACTTGCACATTAGCGTTTGTCGTTAAGTGCCTCGACCCCAGGGAGTTTCTTGCCTTCCAGGAACTCAAGCGAAGCGCCGCCGCCGGTGGAAATATGCGTGATTTTGTCCGCGACATTGGCTGCGTGCACCGCGGCGACTGAATCGCCTCCCCCCACAATGGAAGTTGCCGCTTCGTTAGCAGCAATGGCCTGCGCAATTTTGAAAGTTCCTTTGGAGAAAGGCGCGACTTCGAATACGCCCATCGGTCCGTTCCAAACAATCGTACGGGCATCCGAAATTTCTTCAGTAAATAACGCTATGGATTTTGGCCCGATGTCGAGTCCCATCATGTCGTGCGGAATCGGCTCTCCGGGTGCGATGGTATGCACGACAGAATGCACGTCAATTTTCATGGCAGCGATGTGATCTACAGGCAGTAAGAATTTCACGCTGGTAGCTTTAGCGTGCTCCAGTAGTTGACGGGCAAGATCAAGTTTGTCGTCTTCAACCAGCGATTTGCCTACATCATGGCCCTGAGCTTTCAAAAACGTATAAGCCATAGCTCCGCCAATGATAATTGTGTCCACTTTGCCCATCAGATTTTGAATCACAGCAATCTTGTCGCTGACCTTGGCGCCCCCAATAATCGCAATAAACGGCGTTTCGGGATGTTGCAACGCCTTGCCCAAGTATTCGAGTTCCTTTTCCATGAGCAGCCCGGCAACAGACTTCTTCATGAAGTGCGTCATACCGACGGTGGAAGCATGAGCGCGGTGCGCGGCGCCAAAGGCGTCATTGATGTAAAAATCCGCCAGGCTGGCCAGTTGCTTCGAGAAAGCCTCATCGTTGGCTTCCTCTTCGGCGTGGAACCGCAGGTTTTCGAGCAAAAGGCTCTGGCCTTTCTCCAGCTTGCCCGCCATTTCAACAGCTTCTGGGCCTACGCACTCCGGACAAAACCCGACATTTTCACCTCGTGCCAGCTCTTTGTCGAGTAACATGCGGAGGCGCTCAGCGACCGGCTTCAGGCTCATTTTGGCATTAGGCTTTCCCTTAGGACGCCCGAGGTGCGAAGCAAGAATTAAACGAGCGCCGCGGCGCAGCGCGTATTCAATCGTCGGCAAGGTTTCGCGGATGCGGGTATCATCCATCACTCGGCCATCTTCAAGAGGGACGTTGAAATCCACACGCATAAATACGTGCCGGTCATTCAGTTCGAGATCGCGAATAGTTAGCTTATTCATGGCCGGATTATTGTAAACGCGAAATGAAGAGATAGCTAAATCGCCAGATGATGCATCCATCTCTCGCGCTTATTTGCATTGGATTTCTTTCACTTGAGGTAGTCCGCTTACTTTTACTTTGAGATCGTAGGTCACGCGACATTCCGAAATGTTCTTAGATAACTCCTTGGCCAACGTCACCGAAGTGTTGGCATAACTACATTCCAGCCAAATTCGTTCGGAATTACTTGACGAAGAAAAAGTCCAAACGGCGCTGCCCGTTCCATTTTTCTCCGTCCATTTGTCATAGACCAAGCTTGCTTTTTCGCTTGGACGCCCGCTGTAAAACGTGACTCCCGAAAGTTGACTTAGCAAATCACTCTGCCCTGCAACCCAGCCCGCCGGAGTACTTTCAATCTTCTGCCTCGCGGAGACAGATGCTGGACAATAGTCCTCTGCGAACGCTGCCGGCAGCAGAATTGCGCCAAGCAAAACCGCTGCCAGAGCTGTTTTCATACTGTTACAGGCCTTTGCTGCCCAGGTAGTTGATCAAATCGCGCACGCGGCAGGAGTATCCCCACTCATTGTCGTACCAGGAGATTACCTTCACGCAGTTACCGCCGACAACCGTTGTCATTGGCGCATCCACGATAGAGGACAGAGGGTTGCCCTTGAAATCCGACGATACCAGTTCATTTTCTTCGTATCCCAAATACCCCTTCAGCGGGCCGGATTCGGAGGCCGCTTTCAACGTTGCATTCACTTCTTCTTTCGTGGTTTTCTTCTCCACGAAAGCCACCAGATCCACCACTGAAACATTGGGGGTTGGCACTCGCATGGAGAATCCATCCAGCTTGCCCGCCAGTTCCGGGACCACCAGTTTCAACGCTTTCGCCGCTCCGGTCGTCGTCGGAATCATGGACAACGCGGCCGCCCGCGCCCGCCGCAAGTCTTTGTGCGGAAAGTCTAGAATGACCTGATCGTTGGTGTAGGAGTGGATGGTCGTCATCGTCCCGCATTGAATTTTGAAAGTATCGTTGATGACTTTGGCAATCGGCGCCAGGCAATTCGTGGTGCAGGAAGCGTTCGAAATGATGTGATGCTTGGCGGGGTCGTATACTTGATGGTTCACGCCCAGCACGAGCGTGACGTCTTCATTTTTAGCCGGCGCAGAAATAATGACTTTCTTGACTGACCCACGCAAATGCTTTTTAGCGTCCACTGCGTCGGTAAAACGTCCTGTGGATTCGACGACGACTTGCGCCCCGACTGAATCCCACGGCAGGTTTGCGGGATCTTTCTCGGCGAAAACTTTGATTTTGCGTCCGTCAATGCTGATGCTGTCCTCTCCTGCGGTGATCGTATTTTTCAGATTGCCGAGCACAGAATCATATTTCAGCAGGTGAGCAAGCGTTTTCGGACTGGTCAGGTCATTGACTGCGACGAACTCAAGATTAGGATCGTTCAGCGCAGTACGCAGCACGTTGCGGCCAATACGTCCAAATCCATTGATACCAACTTTGATTGCCATTTTTCCTCCGATAGAGACTAAAAATGTTAACAGGGTGCGGGATAGCAGGCAAACAAACGGATTGTGAGGTTAGGCATTTTTAATGGCGGCTAACTCGTGCGTTCGGCGCTCATATAAACGCTGTCCGCGAATCTATCTAAGAAAGGCAGGGAATCGCTAAGTTTGCGCAAAGCTTCCGAGAAATGCACCAGCGCACGATAATGAGCCGGCATAAAGCGCAAATCGCTCGGCTGAATGTTGAGAGATAAATAGCCGTCGATACTTAGCGATGCTGGGCCGATCGCAGATGCAAATGCAGACTTCAACTCTGCTGGCCG
>Ga0209062_1005991_pt1 | contig 11398 bp, 9 predicted proteins | sample Coa_R2_2_FD_187158 | JGI IMG/M metagenome (GOLD analysis project Ga0209062, IMG submission 187158) | Surface soil microbial communities from Centralia Pennsylvania, which are recovering from an underground coalmine fire - Coalmine... | ecosystem: Environmental > Terrestrial > Soil > Unclassified ...
GAGGGCAAACTAGGGCCATGGATGTGATCACCTCGCCAGTGTACATCGCCTGTACGCTCTCGCTCTTTGTCGTGCTGGCCGGACTGCTGCTGTGGAGGCACCGGAAGGGACACGCGCAGCGGCGGATTCGCCGCGGGCTGAAGGTTTATACAGGGGGCTCGCAGGTGCTATCGTGACACCGATCGCAAACACCCTCTACACCGTCAATCTCTTCCTGGCGCTCTCGGCCTTGCGGCTGTGGACCGAGCGCAGGCTCCGCCGGCGCGCCGCCGTCGCGGCCGGCTAAAACTCGCGACGCCGCTTCAGTTCCTCTTCCGCGCGGAACCAGTCGTCCCATGGCGAGCCGCCCTGGCGTCCGCGGGCTTCCCAATACGAATAAGCCAGCTCCGCCACCTCGGCATGGGTGGGGGCATCGAGCTCGTCGGTTGCGGTCAGCAATTCGGCTGGCGCCTCACCCGGTTCGTCGTCCAGCAGCTTGGTGCGATCCATCGGGCCACCTCTATCGCCGATTATCCTCGATTCGCGACGGTGGCGCCACGGGTGCGAACGTCCACAGAGGTGAGCCATATGTTCCGAACCTCACGTTATAACAAATATCCGCCTCCATTGGGAATGCCGCTTGCTAAAGCTGCGTGCGGGTTATAAGCCAGCACCGCAAACGCGCCAATGCCGAAAATTGAGCCGATCGAGAGCGATCCGCTGTGGTACAAGGACGCCATTGTATATGAAGCGCACGTACGCGCGTTTTATGACGAATCGGGGGACGGCATGGGCGATTTTGCCGGGCTGACCGCCAAACTCGACTACCTCGAAGACCTGGGCATCACCGCGGTCTGGCTGCTGCCCTTCTGTCCCTCGCCTTGGCGCGACGACGGGTATGACACGTCGGACTACACGAATATCCATCCCGCGTACGGCACGCTGCGCGATTTCGAGAATTTTCTGCGGGAGGCGCACCGGCGCGGCCTGCGCGTGATTACCGAGCTCGTCCTCAACCACACGTCGGACCAGCATGCGTGGTTTCAGCGGTCGCGGCGGGCGCCGGCGGGCTCCCGCTGGCGCAATTTCTACGTGTGGAGCGATTCGCCCGAGCGGTATCAGGACGCGCGCATCATCTTCAAGGATTTCGAATCTTCGAACTGGACCTGGGACCCGATCGCCAAGGCATATTACTGGCACCGCTTCTATTCGCACCAGCCGGATCTCAACTATGACAGCCCGGACGTGCGCGCCGCCATGCTGAACGCCGTGGATTTCTGGCTCGACATGGGCGTCGACGGGCTGCGGCTGGACGCGGTCCCGTATCTGTACGAGCGCGAAGGCACCAATTGCGAGAATCTGCCGGAGACGCATCAGTTCCTGAAGGAGCTGCGGGCGCACATCGACGCGCGGCATAGCGGCCGCATGCTGCTGGCGGAGGCCAACCAGTGGCCGGAGGACGCCATCGCCTACTTCGGCTCGGGCGATGAGTGCCACATGGCGTTTCACTTTCCGCTGATGCCGCGGCTTTTCATGGCAACCCGCATGGAGGACCGCTATCCGATCACCGAAATTCTGGGGTTGACGCCGCCCATCCCGGACAATTGCCAGTGGGCGCTGTTCCTGCGCAATCACGACGAGCTGACGCTCGAGATGGTCACCGACGAGGAGCGCGACTATATGTACCGGGTCTACGCCCAGGACCGGGAAACGCGGATCAACCTCGGCATACGGCGGAGGCTCGCGCCGCTTCTCGAAAACGACCGGCGGCGCATCGAACTCCTCAACGGGCTGCTCTGCTCGATGCCGGGCACGCCGGTGATCTACTACGGCGACGAAATCGGCATGGGGGATAACGTTTACCTCGGCGACCGCAACGGGGTGCGCACACCGATGCAATGGAGCGGCGATCGCAACGCGGGATTTTCGCGGGCCAACCCGCAGCGGCTGTACCTGCCGGTGAACATCGATCCTCAGTACCACTACGAGGCGGTCAACGTCGAAATGCAGCAGTTGAACCCGCATTCGCTGCTGTGGTGGATGCGGCGGCTGCTTTCGCTGCGCAAGCAATGGAAGGCGCTCGGCCGGGGCTCGATCGAATTTCTCTATCCGGAAAACCGGCGCATCCTGGCGTTCGTGCGCGCCTGGGAGGAGGAGCGCGTGCTGGTGGTGGCGAACCTTTCGCGATTCACGCAGTGCCTGGAACTGGATCTCACGAGATACCGCGGCGCGGTGCCGCTGGAGCTCTTCGGGCGCACGGAGTTTCCGCCGGTCACCGACCAGCCGTACTTCCTTTCGCTTGGGCCGCACGCGTTCTACTGGTTTTCGCTCGAACCGAAGGAGGCCGCGCCGGAGGGGCTGCGGACGCGCACGGGCGAACCGCCGACCCTGACCGTCGAAACGTGGAGCGCGGTGTTTTCCCGGCGGGTACGGGAGAAGATCAATCCCATGCTGCCGGCGTTCCTGCGCGGGCAGCGGTGGTTCCGCAGCCGGACGCGAAAGATTCGCATCGCCGAGATTCACGACGTGGTTCCGTTTGCGCAATCGGGCTCGTACCTGCTGATCCTGCGCGTGGAGTACACCGAGGGCGATCCGGAGTTTTACACGCTCGCGCTGACGGCCACTCCGGGTGTGAGCGAGCTTTCGGAGTTCGTGCTTGCCCGGCTGCGACTTCCGGACGGCCAGAGCGGGCTGCTGCACGGAGCCTTCCGGCATCCGCCGTTCGCCGATGAGCTGCTGAACGCGATCCTGCGGCGGCGGCGGTACGCCGGAGAAATGGGCACGCTCACCGTGACGCACACCAGGCTGATGCGGCAATTGCGCGGCAAAGAGGACGCGCCGCTCGCGGCCACTGTCGCCGCCGCCGACCAGGACAACACAACCATTTTCTATGGCGACCGGTTCGCGTTGAAGTTCCTGCGCAAGATCGAGGAGGGGCCGCATCCCGAGGAGGAGATGGTGTCGTTCCTCAACCAGGCGGGCTATCCCGCGGTTGCGCCGCTGGCGGCGACGGTGAACTACTCCAACCCGGAAGGGCAGCCGGCCGCGCTGGCGCTGCTGTTCGGTTTTGTGCGGGACGCGGTGGACGGCTGGGCATACACGAAGAACCATCTCGGCCTGTTCTTCGAGCACGCGGCGGCGCGCGGGGCCGCGCCGGAGAAGCCGGATGAAGAGGTCGCGCACGAGCTGATCGGCTCCTACCTGCCATGGGCGCAGCACCTGGCGGCGCGCATCGGCGAAATGCACGCCACGCTGGCGGCCCACCCCGAAAATCCGGTGTTCGCGCCGGAGCCGTTTACGGACTTCTACCGGCATGGGCTGTACCACGGCATGCTGGCGCGGATGCGGCGCACGCTCGACCAGTTGCTGGCCCGCCTGCAGCAGTTGCCCGAAACCGTGCGCGGCGATGTGCAGGCCATGCTGGAGCGCCACGACGCGATCCGCGCGCGCTACCGTTTCCTGCGGGACCAGCGCCTGGACGCAATGCGCATCCGCATCCACGGCGATCTGCATCTCGCGCAGGTCCTGTACACCGGCAAGGATTTCGTGCTGATCGATTTCGAAGGAGATCCCGCGCGGCCGCTGAGCGAGCGGCGCATCAAACGATCGCCGCTCGAAGATCTGGCTTCGATGTTCGCCTCGTTCTACACGGCCGCGCAGCACGCGCAGGGTGAAGCGCGGGAGGGGCTGGGCGCGGCGCCGGCCGCGCAGGCACGGGCCGGATGGGCGCGGTTCTGGGCGCGCACTGTGGGCCTGGCTTTCCTGGACGCATACCTGCAGACGCCGCGCGTCGCGCCGCTGCTGCCGCGCGATCCCGAGCATCTGCGCGTGTTGACGCGCCTGTATATCATGGATCTGGCCATGCGCCGGCTGCAGTACGAGCTCACGCATGCCCCGGAGCTGGTGCGCATGCCGTGCCGGCTGGTTGTGGACCTGCTGGAGGCGGCCTGAGAGGCCGTACGGAAGAGGAGGACCGGCAGAGGCGATGCGAGTTCCGGGATCGACATACCGCGTACAGTTCAGCGGCGCATGCCGTTTTGTCGACGGCCGCGACCTGGTGCCCTATCTGAACGATCTGGGGATCACGGACCTGTACTCCTCGCCGCGGTACAAGGCGCGGCGAGGCAGCTCGCACGGCTACGACGTGACCAGCCCGACGCGCATCAACTCCGAGCTGGGCACCGAGGAAGACTTCGACGAATTGTCGGCCAAGCTGCGGCACTACGGCATGGGGCTGCTGCTCGATTCGGTGCCCAACCACATGGCCGCGAGCTACGAAAATCCGTGGTGGACCGACGTGCTCGAAAACGGCGAGGCCTCCGCCTACGCGCACTATTTCGATATCGACTGGCACCCTACCATCTCCAAGGCCGAATTCCTGCAGGCCGACCGCGTGCTGCTCCCCATCCTGGCGGACCTCTACGGCAACGTGCTCGAGCGCGGCGATCTCTCGCTCAAAATCGAAGACACCGGCATCTACGTGCGGTATTACGAGAAGCGCCTGCCGCTCGACCCGAAATCCTACGGCGCCATCCTCGAGCGCCTGCCGGAAACGCCGCGCGTCGCGGAGCTGCGAGCGGCGGTCGAGCGGCTGCCCGCGCGCTCGGAGACTTCGGCCGAGCGGACGCTGGCGCGGCGCCGCGAAATCGGCCGCATCCAGGAACGGCTTTGGACGGCTTACCGCTCCTCCGAAGAGTTCCAGGCGGCAATGGATGAAGCGCTGCTGGCGATCGCCTCCTCGCCGGCTGACATGGACCGCCTGATGGACGCGCAGGCCTACCGTCTGGCTTACTGGAAAATCGGATACGAGGAGATCAACTACCGGCGTTTTTTCGATATCAACGAGCTGGTCGGCCTGCGCGTGGAGGATCCGGAGGTTTTCGACAATCGCCACCAGCGCACGCTAACGCTCGTGCGCGACGGCAAGATCACCGGCTTGCGGATCGACCATATCGACGGCCTCTGGGACCCGGAGTGCTACCTGCGGCGGCTGGCCGGGAAGGCGCCGGATCTGTACGTCGTCGTGGAGAAGATCCTGGGGCGCGAAGAGGATCTGCCGCCTTCGTGGCCCACGGCGGGCACCACCGGCTACGATTTTCTCAACGCGCTGAACAGCATCTTCATCGAGCCCGCCGGACTGGCGAAGCTGGAGGAGATCTTCGGCCGCGTAACCGGTGCGCATCTTCCCTTCGCCGAGCAATGCTACCGCGCCAACAAGCTCGTCATCCACGAGCTGTTCCTCGGCGACCTGGTGGCGCTGGGTCATCGCCTGGCGGCGCTCGCGGCGCGGCACCGTCAGGCGCGCGACGTGCCGTGCTCCGAGCTCAATGCGGCGCTCATCGAAGTGACCGCCTGCCTGCCGGTCTACCGCACGTACATTCACGATTTCGAGATCGCCGATGCCGACCGCGCGATCCTCGAGCAGACGCTGGCGCGGGCGCGCGCGCGTACTTCGAGCGAGGACGTCTGCGACGCCGCGTTCGACTTCCTGCGCGCCGTGCTGCTGCTCGATCCGCCGCCCTACCTGGAGGACCGCAGGAAGGACTGGCTGGATTTCGTGATGCGCTACCAGCAGTTCACCGGGCCCGTGATGGCCAAGGGCCTGGAGGATACGGCGCTCTATCGCGACAACACCCTGCTTTCCCGCAACGAAGTGGGGAGCGACTCGGTCCGCGAGCTGCCGACCGGATCGATCGAGGAGTTCCATCAATTCCTGCGACGCCGCCGGGAGCTGTGGCCGGCCACGATGAACGCCACCTCCACGCACGATACCAAGCGCGGCGAGGACGCGCGGGCGCGGCTCAACGTGCTGAGCGAGATGCCGGAGGAGTGGGAGCGGCGCCTGGAGCGCTGGATGGAGTGGAACGCGCCGCGCAAAGTGGCGGTCAATGGCGTGCTCGCGCCCTCGGTTTCCGAGGAGACCCTGCTGTATCAGACGCTGCTGGCCGCCTGGCCGATCGATGCGGAGCGGCTGAACGAATTCCTTACCAAGGCGCTGCGCGAGGCCAAGGAGAACAGCAGTTGGGTCGAGCCGCATGAAGACTACGAGAAGGCGGTGCAGGAATTTGCCGCGCGCATCCTCGAAGACAATCACTGCTTCATCCGGGATTTCCAGGACCTGCAGGCGAACGTGGCGCGGTTCGGTGTGCGCAACAGCCTCGCGCAGGTGGTGCTGAAGATCGCCGCGCCGGGAATCCCGGATTTTTATCAGGGGACGGAGCTGTGGCAGTTCAGCCTCGTCGACCCGGATAATCGCCGTCCGGTGGATTACGCGAAGCGCTCCGCGATGCTGGAGGAGCTGCGGCGGCGGGAGGCCGAGGACCGCCCCGCGCTGGTGCGGGAGCTCGCCGCCGAGCCCGCGCGCGAGGAGATGAAGCTGTGGATCACGTACCGCGCGCTCGCGTTCCGCAAGCGGCACGCCGATCTGTTCGTGCGCGGCGAGTATTTGCCGGTCACCGCGTCGGGCAGCCGGGCGCGGCACGTGGTGGCCTTCGCGCGCCGGCTGGAGAACGAGTGGGCGGTGGCGATCGCACCGCGGTGGACTTCGCAGATGGAGGACTGGGGCGATACCGAAATCGTGCTGCCCGAAGGCGCGCCGGAGGAATGGTGCGACGCGCTGACCGGCGTGACGCTGGCGAGCCGGCGCGTGGCGGAACTGCTGGCGGTGTTCCCTGTGGCCCTGCTGACAGCGTAGGGGCCGGACATGGGGGGCCCCGGCCCGCTACGGAGTCTTCTTGTGAATCGTGAACGTCAGGGGCGCCAGTTCCCCGGGCGTGTTCGGCTGAAATGGAGCCTGGTCCGTCGCTTTTATCGCCTTGCCGTTCTGATCGAACACGTCCGCGACGGAGCTCGCCACTTGCAGGTTGAGCGCCGTCTTCAGCGGGATGGCCACTTGATAGTTGCGCCCGGCGCCATCGGCCGAAACGAACCGCGCATGCCGCAGCAGCTTGTCCGGCCCCTGCAGCACGAGCTGCAACTGCGGCTCCAGCAGCGCCGGCCCTTTGGCCGCTACCTGCGGGAGCACGTGCTCCGGGTCTACGACGCGCACCTGCAGCCATGCGCCTTTCGGCGCAGTGAAAACGATTCCGGCAAGCTGCTGCCCGGCCGCGAGCGTGATGGGCGCCTGCGGCGATCCCCAGACGCACGTATCGACCCACGGCGAGTTGGCCGGAGCGGGCTCGGCGGCCGAGACCTGCGCGCAGAGCACGTACTTGGCCGCTGGGAGCTTCGAGAAGGTGAATGCGCCGTTCGTGCCTGTGAACACCCGCCGTGGCGGGGACGGGAAACCTCGCGGCCCGGCGAAGGAGAGCGTGACCGCGGCGCGGAGCGTGCGGCCGTCCTCGGCGAGGATGTGGCCGGAGAGGGAGGCGGTAGGAGGAGTCTGGGAGAGGCTGGCGCAGGGCAGCACCAATGAAAGAATGGCTACGGACGGCAGGAATCGAATCATTTCGGAATGCCCCCTCCTGCACGGCGCGCCGCGCGCTGTGATTCCATGGACCTCATTGTGACGACCTGTCGGCGGAGATAATCGCGCGTCGCTTGGTCCGGCACAAGCCGCTCGAACAGCCGCTCCGCTTCGACGCTGGAGTACCACGGAAGTCCCCCGGCGATCAACTGTCCTCCTCCAAGTCGCTCTGCCGCTTTGGAGATGAGCGGAATAGCCGACTCGTCTCCGATGCGGGCCAGGCCCTCCACGCAGAACGCTACAACATAAGCGTTGGGTGACTCCAGGCCTTCGCGAAAGAGACCGTCCGCTCTTTGGTCCTGCGCCTGGGCAAGGGCTTGAACGTCCATCGGCTCTACATAAGCTTGAATGACCCTGACCTCGTTAGGGTCCTTGTGGTTCAACGCGCACCAGTTCTCGAACTCGGGGCTGAACTCCCCGCGACGCCCGCCTCGCTTGTAGAACATCGGTGTTCGGTCCTGGACTGCCTGTCGGACGAAGCTGGCCAAGAACTCGAAGTAGCGGTCCGATTTTTCTCCGAGGCGGATGAGCGTCGCCGCTATCGCCTGTTTCTCCCGCTTATCTCCGTGGCTTTCGAAAGCCGCCCGCAATGCGGGCAGGATTCGGGCGTCAGGGGGCTGGGATTCAAGCTGGTACAAGACGGCGTTGTTCAGGGGGGTGTCCGAAAGGCTTCCTAGCAGGCTGTCGAGCTGGGTCTGACCGGCTCCGTTCGGAGTCATCAAACTCCCGCAGAATACCCACAGCATTGCCGCTCTTGAGATGGTAGGTTTCATTTTGGCCCCGTGTGTTGGAACGTCGAGTTTTGATCGATGAAGGCCGACACGTCCGACTGGGGGATTCGGTAAGCCAGGTAGCCGTTCGTGTAGACCCAATATGTCGGAAATATGCTGAGGTTCTGGGTGGTGCTGCTCGTGGTGTTCTGGGTGAACGCCTGGGTTTTTCCGTTTGAATCGAACTGGATTGCCGACCAAATCCAAGGCGTCGAGGTGGTGTAGTCGGGGTTGTTTGGAGGTCCATTCAGGAACTGATTGACGGCCTGCCCTTCCTGGCCAAGCCTCCCCTGGTTAAGCAGGTAAGCCCAGTAGCCATTCTGCGTGAGGGCGGGCTGCGGGTTTAGTGGGTTTTGCTCTGCCGCGAGGGAGAAAAGCTGCGTCGGCGTCCCGAAGCAGGGCTCCGGCGTGACGCCAGGCACGGCTGTGGCCTTCAGGATGCCCGCATTGGGAATCCAGGAGATCGCGCTTTGGGGAGTTAGCTCGTAATACTGCTGGTAGCGGGTGTAGAGCCGAAATTGTTTGCTCGCCAGGAAGCCGCTCTGGTCGGGGGCCAGCGAGCTCGGCGGTGCGGCATTCGCTGAGTTGTGGATCAGAAACTGGTTGGCGAAAAGGACCTCGGCGGGCGAGAAGCCGTTGCCGCCGGGGCCGGTGCCAGCGCCGATGCCGGCTTCGCCGCCGGCCAACCATTTAGCCAGAGTCAGAGGGCAGTTGGGCAGGAGTGTGACCGGATCGGAACCTTCCAGGCCCTGGAACACCGGATCTGTCTGGCTCAACTGGCTGGCATCGATCGGCACCTTGCTCGCGTCAACCCATGCGATAACAGTGGTGTCGTTCCCGAGCGCGAAGGTGAACGAGTCGGACGCCTGCGTACCACAGGGCGCCGTCATCGACAGTATCACCGAACTCCCGGAAAACGATGTCGTGCAGGTCACACCTGATCCAGCCGGAGCGCTACACGTGGTAGCCGAACTCGGAACCGTGTTGCTGGACGTCACATTGTTCGTAATGCTCACCTGCTGTCCGTTATTATGAACAATCCCGCTCCCCGTCACCGAGTTCACCGCAAACGTCGTCACCTGCGTGCCGAGCGAAAAGTTGGCCGTTTTCGTGTAGTTGTCCGATGGCCGCGCGCCGGTAAGGACCAGCGGGAACGAGCCGCCGGGAGTCGCGGCCGTGCTGTTCAGCGTCAGCGTGCTGCTGGCCGTGCCCCCGCTGCTCAAGAGCACCGAGGAGGGCGAGAACTGCCACGTCACCCCGGCCGACATGTTGCTGCCCTGGGGCGCGCCGACGCTCAGATGCACCGTTCCGGCCCAACCGCCGATCGAGGTGACCGTCACCGGATAGCTGATGCTGCTCTGCGCCGGCAGGACATTGGCCGTCGGCGTCCCCAGCGCGATCGAGAAATCCGATCCGCAACAGGTGAAAAAGGTGAGCAGCCCGGCTTGCCGTTCCAAGGCCGATGGACTGCGCGTCGGCGGCGAGCTGAAGTTGTTCATAAAGGCCCCCGTTCGGGCAGCTATTGTTGGTAATCGTGCCGGTCACCGGATGGTTGGAGGAGAGGGGTCCCGGCAGCGTCACCTGGAAACAGGGACTGGAACTGCCGCCGCTCAAGCTCAGCAGGAGGATATAGTCGCTGTTGAATCCGTTCAACGGAGTGACCGTGAAGGTCAGGGTGACGGTGGCGCCGTAAGGGACGATCGCGCTGGAGGGCGAAACGTTGAACACGAAATCCTGCCCCTGGCTGACGACCAGCGCTCCCAGATCGGTCTGCGCCGTGGTCACCTGCTCGGCGCTGGTGCCGGTAGCGTACACTTCATGCGTGCCGACCATGCTCTGCTCCTTGAACGCCATGCTCAGCGACAGCCGGACCGCATCGGGGTTGTTGGGGACCGGCATCAGCGATGAGTTTCCCAGGTCGATGGCGCAGCTTCCGTTAGTGACCTTGGCTCCCTGCGTCCCCAGGATGCCGGTTGCGGAGCCGGACAGGCTGAGGTTGCCCGTGCTGTCCCACTCGAAGCTGCACCCGTCGATCTGCACCTGCCCGGAGGCAATGTCGCTCGCGCCGTTTCTGCTCGCGTACGTCACCGAGAATGTGGAGTACACGCCGCCCACCACGCTCGCCGGCACCGCGAGCGCCAGCGGATTGGCGTAGACCGGCAGCGCCGTAATGTTCGTCGGGTCGCTCACGCTGGCGTTGAACGCCCCGCCGCCCGAGACCGCGGCCGAGTTCGTCGTGCTCGCTGGAGCGTTGATCGCCGCCGTCACCGTGATCGGCGGGTACGCCGCGCCGGTCGGGAGCGAATCGCTGCGCGTGCAGGAGATTCCGGTGCAGGTCCAGCCGGAGCCGGAGAGGCCGGTCGGGATCAGGCCGGAGCCGGGCGCTTCGGTGACCGTGACGGCGCCGCCGGTCGGGCCGGCCGTGGACACGTTGGAGACGGTCAGGGTGTAGGTGGCATTGCTCTCGCCCTGCGTGAACGGGTCGGTGCGCGCGGAGGTGATGGTCAGCGACGGGGGCAGGACCGAAAGCGATCAGTAATCTTATCCAAAGCGATCGCAGTTTTCATCGAAAGCGATCACAGTTTTCACGCGAAACCGATCAGTTTTGCGGGGACGTGAAAACGGTGATCGGAATCTTGAAAACGGCCTGTGGAAACCGGCGGCGCTGGACGACAATCGGGCAGCTTCCCCCCAGGAGGTGGAGTTGCCCAGAAAGAGAGCGTCCATGCGAAAGGTCCACGAACTATTGCGGCTGCATTTCGATTTGAATCTGCCGCAGCGACAAATTGCTCGCAGCATCAAAGTCAGCCAGAGCACGGTCAACGAGTACCTGAGCCGCTTCCAGCAGTCGGGGCTGGGCTGGCCTCTGCCGCAGGGCTATGATGACCGGCGTCTGCAAGAAGAACTCTTCGGCGCCGGTCGCCCGACTCCGCCACGGCCACTGCCGGACTTCGCGCACATCCACAACGAGTTGACCACCAACCGCCACACCTGCCTGCAACTGCTCTGGGAGGAATACCGGCTCTGCGCAGGAATATGAACGGGTGAGCTAAACTGGCAGGGTTGACCGAGAGGGAATTCACCAAGATTCTGGACTGGCCGGGATACCGCGTGTACCGGCATGAGATTGATGAGAGGTCGCGGATATTGAAGCTCTGGGTCCGTCGAAAGCGCGGCAACAAGG
>Ga0209062_1005996_pt1 | contig 11390 bp, 8 predicted proteins | sample Coa_R2_2_FD_187158 | JGI IMG/M metagenome (GOLD analysis project Ga0209062, IMG submission 187158) | Surface soil microbial communities from Centralia Pennsylvania, which are recovering from an underground coalmine fire - Coalmine... | ecosystem: Environmental > Terrestrial > Soil > Unclassified ...
AAGTCGATTTCCTGATTGCCGCGAGGACAGTCGTTGTAACAGGCACGTGTAGAGGTAATGGCGAGTGATTCGATATTTAACAAATCCATCACTCGGACCATATCTAATGGGTCGATCTTATACGCTGGAAAATCAGGGTGGGTGCCGATATGACCGTGACAATCAAGAATTGGAACCGGTGACCTCATGTTTCTGACATGCGTAGTAAACGCCGTAAGTTTTCACCTGCGATGGCGATTCTGGCATTGTGTGAAATCCGTGCGGTCGCTAGCACGAATAAGGCCGCCGCTGGTGTATATAGCGGCAAACGGCTGCCAAAGACAATTCGCTCAGAGCCGAAGATCTCAACGAATGATTCTAGCTGTCGGTATGCAACATAGGTCGAGCTGTCGAAATATAGATTATTAAAACGTCGCAGCAACGGAAATAAATAGCGATCACAGCGATAACCTGTATCAAGCATGAGTATTGGCAGCCGCGGAAAGTTGTGGAGTATGCTGGCGAGTTGATCCCAGTCCAGATCTTCGCAAGATATAACTGTAAGAATGGATCCTTGTTGAAGGTACTCATAGAGCTCTGCAGCCGACCACATGGCGCTTGAAAAGTTATGGTGGCATGGATTGAACCATAGCCGTACCGCTCTTGGCCTGTGCTTTTCAAGTTCTGTTAAAATGCTGGGATCAGGTGATATAGCCCACGCTGGTACAAACCGCGGATGAAGATCTCGGTTCAGAGCGGCGTTACCTTCGGATGCATCATATTCTTCGGCTGTGAAATGTGACACCAATGCTTGCTGAATGCCAAACCGATCCATTTCAGCTATTAATTCCGGTGGTTCCAGCGCGAGGTGGCCGTAGATCCCAGAACGACCAACCCTAACGTTTGCGTCCATCACATTCCAGCTTGCAATGTCCGCTAGTACCGGTTCAATATTGAATGCTGACAGTGTGTCCTCCTTGAGTCAAGTGTAGAAAGACAAGATTACGGTTGAAAGCGCCCTCGGGGCGTGCCCCATCGAGCTGGACTTGCAGTGGTTTCTCCGGCAATGACAAACTTAAGTCAATCATACTATCAGTATCCAAATGCACTACAGCAATATCGCGGAGGACCGATATAACAACATCTATTGGTGAGCTTGAATTAAGTACAAAAGTATTGGAAATATTTATGGTGTGCGCTTGGGTGGCTGCGCAGTCCTGGTCCCCGGTACTTTTAACTATTGCTAGCATATCACCATCAGTGGAAATATTGGCCACTCTGAGCTGTTGAGCGCCAACAAACCGCAGGCGAACATAATAGGTCATATTTGTGGTCAGGAGGTTAAAGCCAGTTCCATCTGGGCTAGTATTCCAGTAAATAGGGCTTAGTTGCGTTGGCAGTGAAGCAAATTCGATGCCGACAATAAACGTATGATTTGTCAGTGGCGGAGTATTCAGCTCTAATGCGAAGCGAGATAGGATTTTGCTATGCTCGAATTCATCGTAAGCAATTATGGGAATAGGCTGCGGCGTGAGTGTCCAAATTCCTTTGTCGGTAGATATTAGGGCGGCAGCCTTGCCTGTCGTTATCATTGCTCTATCGCCTGCTAGGTTAATTGCTGAGTTGGGAGGTGCGTGTAGAATCCAGGTGTATTGATGAGGCGTGGATCCTGAGCAAATTCGGTCGCGGACGATCAAAAGAGTTGGTTTTAGAAATAGATAGTCCCTAATAAGGTTGTCAAGGTGTACTTTGTATGCAGGGGCAAGATCAGCAATAAGATAGTCGATGTTTTTAGAAAAGACATGACGAAGGATAGTTGGATACCGGTGTAAGGCAGACCAATAACGACCATCGTAGTCACCCTGACTGAATGGATCATTATCGATCATAATAGTATTGTGCGCCGGAACTTGTGTGAAATAGTTTAGATATTGCGGGTCTTTGTAGTAATCGGTATAGCCTGCTTCATCAATCAATTTTTCCCCAAATGCTGCTACCTGAAAGCTGCCCTGGTCGTGATGCTCATGGTTAAACCACGGTCCGGCACGTAGAGAGATTACCGTGTCATGCTCTTGCCAACCGCTTCGCAGGACCGCACTGCCACGAAGAGGGAATACATGGGATGGGGGAGGGATGGGTGCGGTGAGTAATGGGCCAGTACAGCACACTAGATCAAGCAGGCCGGGGGCCGATTCTAATGCCCTACCGGTGTGCTCCAAGCGAAATAAACCAATGAGAGAGGTATCGCTTCCGGTTTCATAAAATGCTCGAAGCGAGGGATCGTGCGAATACTGGGCACCCCAGGCAAAGCCGGTCAGTGCTCCCAGAGCGTCGCCAAAGTCACCGGTGTCGAGAACAAGATTAGCACGGATGCGGATATAACGCTCCCACCAAAATGCGTCGAGCATTGTCTGAATTCCACGAGGGCGGATATGCAGTGAGGCAAGAGCAGACGCACCCCAGGACATACCCTGCATGGCAAAATTCTCATAGCCCGCTGGCTCGGCTTCGCTTCCGTCCCCTGGGAAAAGGCCGTGCAGCAGTAGTTCGTAGGTGAATATTAATTCCGCTAGTTTGGGCGCAAAGTTTTCCGTCCAATCTGGTATGTCTCCTTCCATAGCAACACAGGCTGCAATAGCGCCACCCACTGAATGTGCCATATGGTTACTTGCAGCAATGGGTAGCCGATCATTGACAAAATATTCATCGATTACCGGTTCAATAGAGTTATGTAAAAGTGCTCTAGCTAGCTGCAATTTCTCAGCCTGGTCAAAGCGCTGTGCGATTAAATCATATGTAAACGCAAGGCGTTGGGTGAAGATTCCAGTCTCGTAGTAGGTGTGCAGCCCGTGAGCTGCAAACCAGGGTGGAGTCCAGGTCGGCCACGTAGAGACCTGGAGTAGAATTTTTTGTGCGAGCCTCAGGCTAGATTGGTTTTGATTGAGAACATAATCAAGCGCCCCGAGGGATGCTGCATTGCTGTAGTTTTCGAGCACAGCGAAATACTGCGGCAGCCCAGCAAGGAGCGAGATCAGGGAAAGGTGCTCGATATTTTCTCCTGCCCAAGGATTAAGGCGAACAGAGGCTGCTAGCTGTTGTGCCCTGCGATGGATCAAATTGCGCAGTACGGCGTTACCCTTAAGTTGTTCTATTCGCTGAGCGCTCAACAAAATACGAGGATGCGGAGGAATGCTTCCAAGCACCAGAAATCTGAATTCCGTTTGCGCGCCTTCCGACTGGACCTTAGCCGACCAAAGTCCCGGAACCATTGGATTGATCGCGTAATCGATTGCTCCTTTAAACGCAGACTTTAGAACTTTATTCCCCGAGGGATCATAGAGAGTCAAAACTGCCTCGCGTTGTTTACTTAATCGAATTCGCAACGGCAATCCACGAGTAACAATTTCGTTGGCAACAGCAATCTGTCCATTGGAGTCAATAAGGTGAGGCAACGATAAGGGCAGCGAGAGTATACTCTCTCCCTGCACCTGAAAGCTAAAAAGTGTAAGCCGATTATGCGATCCTAGTGCGGGGTATTTGATTACAGCCTCAATATTGACCACTTCAATATCATCTCCATGTTCGGCGAGGCCAAATGACTGTCCGGCAAGCTGTATTTTTTGATATCCCTTTTGTACAGGCAAGAGTGCTGTATATTGCCGGCCAGCTTTTGAGTTCAGGGTGAACGCTACTTTTTCAACCTCGCCGTTGGGTTCCAGACGATATTCAAATTGAAATGTGGAGCTTGGAGTCGCACGAAAACAGAGCGGTCTAATCATTCCGAAGCGCAGCCATCGCTCCCCATGCGCTATGACATCTCTCACCAGCGCAACCCTGCCTGCTTCTTTAGAGATATAAATAGACGGATCATAGCCAACATCCTGTGCAAGCGGATAACTCATCCACGCTGGAATACCTTTACCAAAATCTTCGCTAAAATGCCACTTTGCAAATCGGAGAACGTTGTATGGCTCGCTCGATTGCAGGATAGCTGCTGAGAAAACGACAGCGAATAAAAGCAAAAGCGATTTTGAAATGCACGTTGGCATGGGAAATCAAGGACGTCGTTCTAATGCCGATTCCATTCGTTCAAAGTCTATAAGAGCTGCAGCATTCTGCTGAAGTCGATAAAGGGCCTCTAAAACGTCGTCCACATCATCCCGAGTTCCCAGAAAGATATTGTGCGGCAACCAGATGCCTTCGCTGCAGATCCGCTCGCTTTCTGGGAGTTGCAATGTACGGTAATCCTGACTTGCGTGCCAGCGACCACATTGGCAGGGCGGCAAATTAGTGTCGGTGAATAAAGGATTCCGATAAAGCGGATGAGGATAAAAAGGCTCTGCGGGAATGCCTTCGGCACGCAATCCTCGAATTATAGTATCGCGCAAAACCCCTTTCAGCTCAGCAGCTCGATAACGAAGTGTAATGAGATAATTCGGATGGCGATCCACGCGAGGATCTGGCTTGGAAAGCACAAATGCTGGAGCTGAGCGCAGTTGGTCGCGAAAGTACGCTATATTTTCTTCACGCTTGCGAGTTTGTTCAGTTAGACGTGCTAGTTGCCGCATTAGAATCGCTGCCTGAAAGCCTGTGAGACGGTAGTTTGTACCTAACGTGAAATGTTCGTACCAGCCGCGATCCTTCTGTCTGCCTTGATTGCAGTAGGACCAGACTTTATTGGCGATTTCCTGCGAATTGGTGAGAACGATGCCACCTTCTCCGGATGTAATTAGCTTAAAACTCTGAAAGCTGAATGTGGCCGCTAGGCCGAAATTGCCTACCGGACATCCGCGCCAGATCGCACCGTGAGCATGTGCGGCATCCTCGATCAAGGCGATTCCATGCCTCTTCGCGATCTCCTGGAAGGCGTCCATATCCGCAGGATGCCCGCCGAAGTGAACAACGATTATCGCGCGCGTGCGACGTGTGATGAGGCGCTCGGCCTCAGCGGGGCAGAGATTCAAAGTTTGAGGATCGATATCCGCGAAGATGGGCACGCCGTGACAAAGCAAGACGGAGGTAGCAGTGGAGATAAAGGTGATCGCCGGGACAATGACTTCATCACCGCAACTGATTCCAGCCGCACGCAATGCCAACTCTAAAGCGACGGTTCCATTTGCGCAGGAGACTGCATACCTCATCTGGTGTAATGTAGCAAAGGCAGATTCAAATTCAGCTATGCGTTCGCTATACCCGCCCCAACGGCCACTCTTCAGCACATCTATGAGGGAATCCTCCTCGCTCTCATCGAACAATGGCCATCCAGGAAAAGGGCGCGTACGAACCGGAGGAGCACCCGTTAAAGCCAAACCCATTTAACCGTTCTCCTGAGTGCCAAAGCGATCTATATGGAACTGCTCGGATCGCCGGACGGGCGGTAGGTGGAGTTTTATGAGCAATGAATTCTTCTTGTCAATATTGCCGCTAAATTCAGCGGTTCCTAATACTCCATTTTGCTCCCAATACAAAATTCGATGGGCTATACCCTTTAAGGAACGTATATATACGGCCTCACTTCCAATGCGTCCGACAAACCGATCCTCATCGTCAATGTAAATTTGCCACGGGTCAGGCAGCAGAATAGTGTCGGGCATCAATTCCTTTAGTAACTCGATCATGCGATGACGAAGTATTAATGGAGGATGCGAGGTAAACTCACCTTCGCGGAACCCTAATTCAATTACTCTCGATATGCCAAACGATCTGAGTACTCTTTTGATAGAGGGGATAGATATGTCACTCTTGGTGCCGTCACCGACTGAAGCAACCGTGATATCACATCCATTTCGGATCATCTCAAAAGCTGTTGCCGCAACATTCACCATCCACCTCGTTGGTTCTGAAGTGATGATAAGGGCTTTTTTGCATGTTTTTGTGTTCACTAAAAGCTTAGATGGTTTTGTGGATATCGGAGATATCTGCGACTTTGACAGCCAGGCTGTAAGCCAATCGAGCGGATTCTGTGCGTGATAGTAATAAAAAGCCTCAGAACTACTTTGCAGCTGTTTCCTCACCGAAAGGCCGACATCTAAGAACGCTCGAAGAGCTCGAGCCTTCATTTCTAGTGTGCTAGCAATATCTATTCGATAATTTGGTAGTTGCTCAGCATGATTTGACCTCCAGAAATACCGATTGATGACGACTTTGAAGTTTGTTTTGGGAGCAAGAAGGAGCTCGGGATAGAAACTAATGTGTGAGGCGCTCCACGCGGCATCTTCGACGGCATGGCCGATGTTCGCGTCATCGGGATCGGAATCGTAAGGAGCCCATGGATCGACTGTGAAGATCGCGTCGGGCGCAATAGCGCGGAAAATCGTCGCGAAGCGAGCCCGCAATTCGGGTTCGGAAACTTCTGCAACCTGCCCATCTTTCAAATCGAGATCAATGAAGTGGCGAATACCAAGGGCTTCCGCGGCGCGACGGGTTGCTTCTGCCGTTTTTATTCGGGCTTCAATGTTAGGGAGGTTTCCTCCGTGCAGTTCATCATTTGTAACTCGCACTAAATACACTCGTGACCCTTCGGTTATCGCTTTTGCAATTGTGCCGCCAGCGGCTTCTACAAAATCCAAACCGTGCGGCGAAATCACCACAATTACTTTGCCTGCAAGATTAGTGTGCTGCGAGAGAGGTGGTACATTTGTTAAACTGGACCAGAATGAACGGGAATAGGATGTATTCGTATTCCAACATGAGGGTATGTCATGGTAGCAAGTGTGATGACTAACTTCAGCTGCCTTCATGCCAAATATGCGGCCGATAGCTTCGTCATGTTCACGGAAATATTGGACCATACTCTCCGGAAACTGAGCATGGTGATGCGACAGCGCTTCCATCTTGCGATTTAAATATAGAGAAATATCGGTTACAGTGTTTATATCGAATGGTGCGCGCGACCAATAATAAGCATCTGCAACGAGTTGAGGTGTGAGCCCAAGTTCTATCTGCTGCGGTGCATAACGTGGGTTGGCGGCATTTTGGGCCGCATCTTCAACAGCGCGTGCGACGATGAGATGGTCGGGGTTTTCCTCGCCGTAGGTAGCGTAGGGATCGAATGTGTAGACGGTATCGGCTTTCAATTTGCGAAGATAATACATAATCGCGTCGCGCAGGCGCTCATGAGGGACTCTCCCCAATTCGTCGTTCTTAAAGTTTAAGGAGTAAACGGCGCGCAAGCCGAGTAGCCGGGCTACTTCGCGCACTTCACGGTCATTTTGCCAGGTGTTGTGCTGAGGATCCGGCCCGCCGCTCTTTTCGTCGTCGGTTACGCGCAGCAGAAACCCTGTGTACCCTTGGTCAATCAGTTTCTGAATGCTGCCACCTGCAAAAATCGAAAAATCGTCCGCATGGCAAGTAACCACAACAAGTACATGGCCGACAAACGGTCGGTTCGGAGCGGTCTCCGACAGCATCGCTAGCATGAAAAGGGCTAAGAACCGAAATGACCTAAGCCGAAAGAAGGCGGCCAGCTGAGGTGATGAATGAAACATACCGTCTCTTTCCGCAGTCCCACAATGTGGTATGATGCGCCGCAAGGGGAAATTATTAGAATGCCGCAAACCCGCAAACTTGTCAAGACAAGGGGAATGACACAAGTTCCCAAAATCACAAACGCTCGAATTGCTGTGCTGCATAAAGCTTTTGATCTAATTGATCTTTTAGAAAGGAACGAGATACCGAAATCGCTCGACGAACTGGTTAGCGCCAGCGGAATTGCCCGAAGTACTGCTCACCGTCTGTTGCTCAATCTGATTTCGCGCGGCTATGTGGAGAGAGACCGGTCTGGATGTTACAGGCTTGGGATGAAGTTGCTTGAGTTAGGCGCTACTGTAAAGCAGCGAGAGTCATTACGGGATTTGGTGCGTCCGTTTATGGAGGAGTTGCGGGAACAAATAGGTGAGACTGTCAATCTAGGCCGTTTGCAGGGCGAATTTGTTGTCTATCTTGAGACGATCGAAAGCCAGCATCCGCTGCGAGTCACCGGATCGCTGGGCGTAATCGATCCAGTTTACGCAACAGCCATCGGTAAGGCTATTTTGGCTTGGATGCCGCCGGAAAGGCGGCCGGCTATTCGTAGCTGGAGGCGCTTGACGCCCGCGACTATTCGGGACCCGATTTCGTTGGCCGCAGAGCTGGACAAAGTACGGCGGCAAGGCTATGCGTTGGATGATGAAGAAAGCATGGAGGGCGGAAGGTGCGTAGGAGTGCCGATCCTACATGGAGATGATGCTATAGCAGGCCTTAGCGTTTCTGGTCCTGTATCTCGCATCAGTCGGGATCGCGTGCAGCAAATAGCACAGGTCCTGAAACGAACAAGCGATCAGATCAGCTTGCAACTTCGATTGCATCCAGATAGGTTCCGATCATAGACTAGCTAGTCTACCTGAGTATTAGTTAGCTCTCAGCAGAGCAATCTGTAATGAACGAGTCGAGCGACGCTTTGGTTAAATTTGAGCTATTCCGGCCCTTTAGACCCGATTTGCTCGCCATGATCGGTTCCAAAGATAAAAATTTTATGTTAAATGGTCCTTGACGCTATAACACTCCCACGACTCCAGGATTGTGGGCCGGATGAGAGCCGTCCATTGAAGGTCGCCTAAATATACGCGATCACGTCCATCTCTACCAGCGAATTACCCGGAAGCCCCGCAACGGCAACCGTGGTCCTTGCAGGCGGCTCGGAGCCAAAGCGGCCTCGAAATACTTCGTTCATGGCGTCGTAATCCTTCAAATCTGCCAAATAGACTTGTACCTTCAGCACTTTCTCCATAGAGGAGCCTGCGGCTTCCAGACGCTGTTGAATCTCATCCAGAACGCCTTTAGTATGCACCTTGATATCTCCTGGTTTGTGGTAGCCCACGCCGGATAAAAACAGCAAATTACCGTAGGAAACGGCCGGGCTGAATAAGGATGGTTTGCCCCAAATTTTCTTTGTCGCCTGGGTCTGCCCCGCTAAGGGCGCTGTGCCTATAGCGGCTACCGCTGCGGCTGCTGCACCTTTTCCCATAAATCTTCTCCGGTCTGTTTTTGCCATGTTTTTCCTCCCTTAAACTTTCTTCTCTGCGACAAACCGCGCCTGCCCGTATTCACCCAGATTTACATCGCCCGCCATGTGATTTCCCTGGACTGTTCCCTTAAATTCGTAAACTAAATGCTGCCCTTCAATGCGTTGCGAACCCTTGATGCGTACTTGGTTAGCCATAACTTTGCCGGTAACTTCTCCCGACACGAACTCTCCCCGGTGCGTGCCCGTCAATTGCTGGCCATCCTGTTCGAGGATCAACGTATGCACCGCCGAGCCGCGCAGAAACTCTAGAGTGACCTGCCACTCGCCCGCAACCTGGACAGGTTCGCCCTGGGGAACTGCTGGAGTTTCGAATCGTGGCGGTCGGGAAAGCACGGCGTAAAGTCGTTCCGCAACCACTTTGGCATCACCAGGCATCAACATGTACGGAGTTACGGAGACCGAGCTCTGCATCTTATCAGGCCGCTCACCGGTTGCACCACCCAGCACAATGCGGGGCTCAGTTTCAAGCAGGATTTTGCTCACTTCCTGGCCGGTAATCCCAAGCTGCGTGCCGTCCCATTCGATTTTTAAAACCGGCGTGTGGTTGGATAAGCCCTCAGGCTGTTGCACGGACGTCGAAACTCCTTTCACACGCTTCACGCTCTGTGAAATCTCATCCAGCCATCGATTCCACTGACGCCATTCAGCTTCGTGGTCGCGCTTCTTCCACATTTCCGCCGCCGCCAGCATGCCCATAATCTCTTCCTTACCTACTTTCATTGAGCGTCCGAAGGCGTGATGCGGTGCGCTATTGGCCCAGGCGGCCTGCAACAGATTTTTTTCACCTAACAGGAGCCCAGCAGCCTGCGGCCCGCGTATGCATTTACCCCCGCTATAGGCCACCGCCGTCGCGCCCCGTTGCAGATGTATATTCGGGATGGTTAAAATTTCAGCCGCCGCGTCGACCAGCACCGGCACGCCGTGGCGCTTGGCTACTTCCGAAATCGCCTGTGTCCCTAAAGGTCCCGTATCGCCGGGGCCGGCCAGAATATAGACCATCGCGGTGCGTTCGTTGAACGCCGATTCCAGTTCCGATGGATCTCGAACTTCAACTATCTTCACTCCCACCATGCGCACCGCGTGATCATACACGTTTCGCGAATAGGCAGGGATGATCACTTCATTCTTCATGCCGGTCAGATCCGGAAGGCGCTGCATGCGTTCCGGATTTGTTCCCGCCACGCAAGCTGCGGTGCAGTGCGTCAAGGCAGCGGCGCAGCCCGCCGTCACAATCCCCCACTCGGCGCCGGTCAGCTCCGCAAGCCGTTTGCCTACCGCTTCCATCAACTCATCCATCTCGACGTAGGCTCGCGATGCCTCATCCATAGCTTTCTTCACTTCAGGCAGCGTCTGGGAGCCCGTGATGATCGTAAACGTGCCCCGGGCGTTGATCAGAGTGCGGACACCGATGGAGCCATACAACGCAACTGCTCCTTCGTCCAGATTTGCCTCTGTTCCGGCGGCCTTCCCCTGAGCGAGAGGCAGTGATCCCGTCGCGGTCAAAATTCCCCCCTGAGCCAGTATCTCCCGTCTGCTCAATCGTCTCAAACCCATACAGCCTCCTGCAGTCAACTATACGCTTCCTGTAGCGGCTGGCTTTGTCTCCGTGCTGCTGAGAGCGGATCGGAACTTTTCAAGTCCGCGTGTGCCTGCCGCAAACAAGAGCAGACACGCGATGGCAGGCGCGAGGCCAGCCAGCCAAATCGCAAATGCGAAATTCTTTTGCGGGCCTAAGCTCCAGCCTGTAATCAGGGGAGCGGTAATGCCTCCAATCTGTGAAAGCGTGTTGAGATATCCGATTGTGCGGCCCACCAGGGAAGCCGGTGGCGTATATTGCGCAATCGACCAGAACTGGGAACTCGCCACGCCAAAGGAGCAAATGGAAAGGATAAGCACGGGCAGCACCGCCATTCGGTGGGGCGGAAGATCGAGGAGCAGAATCAAAGTCGCTCCTGCCAGCCCCGCGCCCGTAAACCATGTGCGCACGCGAAACACGGACCCCGTCTTTGCCACAAATCGATCCGCCAGCCAGCCTGCAATCAGGTTGGTTCCCGCCATCGTGAAGAGCGGCGCTGCAAGTATTGCACCCATGGCCCGAGTAGAAAATCCTCGCGCCACGATGAGATAAGCCGGCATCCAGGTCAAAACAAAATACCAGTAGTAGGAAAAAAAGAAAACGCAGGCCGAGAGTGCCCAAAACGCCCGGCTGGACAGCAGGACAGGCCAATGCAGACGGGGTTGCGGCTTCATGGCGGCTTCAGTCGCGCTTTGAGGAGACCTCCTCGGCGCTAACCAGCACCAGCCAGGCACCCACAACAGCGCCGCGAGACCCGTCACAGCAAACAGC
>Ga0209062_1006000_pt1 | contig 11383 bp, 9 predicted proteins | sample Coa_R2_2_FD_187158 | JGI IMG/M metagenome (GOLD analysis project Ga0209062, IMG submission 187158) | Surface soil microbial communities from Centralia Pennsylvania, which are recovering from an underground coalmine fire - Coalmine... | ecosystem: Environmental > Terrestrial > Soil > Unclassified ...
TGATCCGAACAATCTCTCCGCCATCGATGGCATCGGCTCGATTCTCTTCCAGATGGCCGGCACGCCCTTTGACGCCAAGAAATTCGAAGAGTCCAAGATGTACCATCAGAAGCACATTGAATTGAAGCCAAACGATGCCGAGCCCCACTACTGGGTTGGGGTAATCGATTGGACGCTCGCGTTCCGTGACAACTCCGAACTGCGCGCCAACTACAACAAGGAGCATGTGAACAAGCAGGTGAAGGATACGGATGCCCTGCCGCCTGCCGTGCGCACCGAATACGTAAACAAGGATGGCGCCCTCGTCGATGAAGGTATAGCCGAGTTGAAGAAGGCCATCGAGATCCGTCCCGACTACGACGACGCGATGGCCTATCTCAATCTGCTCTATCGCCGCCGCGCGGATATGGTCGAATCCACGACCGAGCGGGCGAGTTTGCAGAAAGACGCCGATGACCTGCTCGAGAAGATCAAGGAAATCAAGCAGAAACGCGCGGAACAACCCCAGCCTTCCACCTGATTCAAGCCGTTCAGGGGACTTCCTCTCGAATTGACGACGGGGCGCCTGAAAGGGCGCCCCTATATCTTCCCCCACTGGCAGTAGAGACAGTGGCCAAGCGCTCCTGCTTCCGCGCACAATCCAATCGCCTGGCTAAGACGTTTGGACGCCGCGCGGCAGGGATTCGTTCGCCGCCTGGAAGGGCTGCGGGAATCAGAAGGAAGGAGCCATGAAAACGATTTTCATATTAACCGTTTGTGTCTGCGCGGCGGCGTGTACCTTTGCCGAGAACAAGGAAGATCAGCGCCTTGCCGATGCAGCGAACGTGGTTAAGGAGGTGGTCGGCACGCCGGAAGGAGTGCCGCAAGCGCTCCTGGACAAAGCGTATTGCGTGATCGTGTTCCCATCCGTTAAAAAGGCGGGTTTCATCGTGGCCGGAAGTTACGGGCGCGGCGCGATGACGTGCCGGACCGGCGCGGACTTCAACGGCTCTTGGGGCGCTCCCTCGATGATGGCGCTCGAGGGCGGCAGCTTTGGCTTGCAGATCGGCGGCGAAGCCACGGATTTCGTTCTGCTGGTGATGAACCAGAAGGGGGCGAAGTCGGTTCTCTCGAGCAAAGTGAAGATGGGCGCGGACGCCTCCGTGGCGGCTGGCCCGGTAGGAAGAAACGCTTCGGCGGAAACCGATGCGGCCATGAACGCGGAGATCCTTTCGTACTCCCGCTCAAAGGGCGTCTTCGGCGGAGTCTCTCTGGAAGGCTCGACCGTTCGTCCGGACAACGACGCGAACAAGAGTCTCTATGGCAAGAAGATCGAAGCCAAGGACATCGTGCTGGAAGGCAACACGCCGGTGCCGCCCGCGGCACAGCCGCTGACTTCGGAGCTAAACCAGGTTTCGCCGAAGCGCAACGGCTAAGCACATACGGTCCCCTCGTGTCCCCGCCGGGGACTTACGTCGCCGCAGGAGGAAGGGCCGCGCGGCGTGCCGGATGCGCAGCCCCAGGGTCCTTGGGTGTTTTTGACCGCTATGCTTTGGCCGGGGTTGCTTTGGGCGTTGCTGGTCCGCCGGTTCCCGCAGCCGACATGGCGGCCAGAGCGTCGTCGATTGTGAACGAAGCTGGCTTCTGCCGCGGCGGGAAGTCTTTGAAGGTCTGGACGAACTCCGCCACGATCGCCTGCGACGCAAGCACAATGAATGGACGCTCGATGAACCACTGATAGTAGGTGTTGGAAGTTATGTCCGCCCGTTCCAAAGGATCCGTTCGCAGATTGAAGAGCTTGGGGACGCGAAGAGCCGTGAAGGGCTCGGCCCAAAGGCGCATTGTGCCGGGGCAGCGCTGTTCCATGAAAACGACCTTCCAGTTATCGTACCGCAGGGCCACGAGGTTTCCGTCGTCATCAAAATAAATGAACCCCGGCCGCGGACTCTTCTTTTCCTTCCCCGTCAGGTACGGCAGCAGGTTGTAGCCGTCAATGTGGACCTTGAAGGTCTTGCTGCCTGCCTTGTAGCCCTTCTTGCACTTTTCGATGATGTCCGGTTCGCCGGCCATGGCGAGAAATGTGGGCAGCCAGTCGTGATGCTGCACGATTTCATTGGAAACCACGCCCGCGGGAATCTTTCCCGGCCAGCGAATCAGCAGAGGAACGCGGAACGCCCCTTCCCAGTTTGTGTCTTTCTCGCTGCGGAACGGAGTCATGGCGCCGTCGGGCCACGTGTTCATGTGGGGTCCATTATCCGTCGTGTACATCACGAAGGTGGTCTCAGAGATGCCAAGCTCATCGAGCAGATTCAATACATCTCCCACGTTCTTGTCGTGGTCGATCATGGTGTCGTGATACGGCGATTGCCAGCGTCCCGCTTGGCCCAGGCTCTCCGGCTTTGTGTGCGTGAAGAGATGCATGTGCGTGGTGTTCAGCCAGCAGAACCACGGCCGGCCTGCTTCGTGCTGCTTCTTGATCCAGTCCTTCGCGGCGGCCACGAACTCGTCGTCGCACGTCTCCATGCGCTTCTTCGTGAGCGGGCCGGTGTCCTCGATTCTCTGTTTGCCAACGCGTCCCCATCGGGGCTGCAGCGTCGGATCGTCCTTTTCGGTCGCCCAGCAATGCAGGACTCCGCGCGGTCCGAAGCGTTCGCGGAAATGCGGGAAGTCCTTGTGCGGGGGCCAGTCCGGCCTTTCCGGTTCCTCTTCGCAATTCAGGTGGTAGAGATTGCCAAAGAATTCGTCGAAGCCGTGCACGGTAGGGAGATACTCGTTGCGGTCGCCGAGATGGTTTTTCCCAAATTGCCCGGTGGCGTAGCCCAGCGGCTTCAGCAATTCGGCGATCGTCGCGTCCTCCGCTTGCAAGCCCACTGTCGCGGCCGGCACGCCCACTTTCGTAAGTCCCGTCCGGTATCCGCTTTGCCCGGTGATGAAGGACGCGCGCCCCGCCGTGCAGCTCTGCTCGCCATAGGAGTCCGTGAACATCATGCCCTCCCTGGCAAGCCGGTCGATATTCGGCGTGCGGTACCCCATGAGACCGTGGCTGTAGCAACTGAGGTTCGTTATGCCGATGTCGTCGCCGAAAATCACTAGGATATTGGGTTTCGCATCCGATGCCTTCGCCTTTTCCGCCATGAATCCACTCCTCGCATGCTTGTCTTGTTGCGGGCCGGTTGTTTCGGGCTGGGCAAGAAATGATTCGCCCGGGCTGCGTTTCCCTAGTTGCCGGCATCCCGGCAATGGCATGAGTTCTTCACCGTTTGCGGGCGCAGGATCAATCGAATACCCACGTGGCACGTCGAGGTATCAATCGGCTGGGCCATTCGAGCCGCGGGACGGTAGCGACGGCAGTAGTTGGGAGCGCACAGGAACGAACCGCCTTTGATGACTTTTCGCGGAATCCGAACGTTGCGCACTCGTGGATCGTAGCTCGCTTCCCGTTCCCCGCCTTGTGGGTTGAAACTGGCGCAGCAGGGCATCGCGGCCGTGTGTTGAGCGGTATACCAGTCGGCCGTCCATTCCCAAACGTTCCCAATCATGTCGAAAAGGCCGTAACCATTGGCAGGAAATTGGCCGACAGGCGCAGTTCCTTCGTAGCCGTCGGTCAGCAGGTTGCTCCACGGAAATTCACCTTGCCACGTGTTGGCCATTTGCTTGCCGCCGGGCGCGAATTCATTGCCCCAGGCGTAGGTGGCTCCTTCCAGGCCGCCGCGCGCCGCGAACTCCCATTCCGCCTCGGTCGGAAGCTCCTTTCCGGCCCATTTCGCATAAGCCTGAGCATCTTCGTATGCGAGGTGAACGACAGGGTGCTGCGCGCGGCCCTCGAGCGAACTCCGCGGACCCTCGGGGTGCCGCCAATCGGCCCCCTCGATATAGCTCCACCAGTCGTAGTGATTTCCCAGGTCCACGCGGCGCGAGGGCTTCCGAAAAACGACGGACGCCGGCCGCAGCAGTTCGGCCTTTGCTCCGGGATACTCTTTTGGGTTGGGCGCGCGTTCCGCCGAAGTTACGTGCCCGGTCGTTCGCACAAATCGAGAGAACTGCTCATTCGTCACTGCGTACTTGTCCATCCAAAAGCCTTCCACGGCCACGGCGTGCACTGGCCGTTCCTCCGGGTAGTGATCATTTGAACCCATCAGAAATGTGCCGCCGCGCACCCAGACCATCCCTGGGTCAGGCGGATCGCCCGGTCTCTTCGCGTGCAGTCCAATGCTTGTGATTGGTGTCGACATGGTCCAACCCGCCTGCCCCTTTTCGCCACTGCATGCCTTGCGCGGCAAGGCGTGACACCACACGATTAGCGAGCCTGCCGGCAGTTACAACTGCCAAACGTGACAGTTTCCCGGCCCCGTTCGCGTGCACTACCCTGCGCAAATGCGCTTCGCGGTTCGGGGCGCAGGTGATCATTCTGGGCAGCGTTATCGAGAACCGCCGGCATTTGTTGGGCCTTACTTGGCCAAAGGAAGTCGTAAAAGGCGGGCCGCTTCGCGAAAGCATTCTTCGGCGCGCTCTTCAGCGCATCAGGGAATCCGCGAATGACCCACGGCGAGAGGTCCGGCAACTGCTTTGCAAGCTCCTCCTGCTCTTTCGGGTGATCGGTGATGCTCGCGTTCCCTGGGGAGCCCGGGCCGCCGCCGCGCTGAGCATCGGCTACGTGTTCAGCCCTGTTCAGATCATCCCCAGCTTTATCCCCGTCATCGGGCAGCTGGATGACCTCTTCGTGGTTTGGGTGGGCATCCGGGTGGTGCGCCGGTACACGCCTTCGGCGGTTCTGACCGCGCACCTCAGTCAACTTCGTCTGGGCGCCGCAAGACAATCTCCGGGTGACCCATGCTAGGTCTCGCGAGGCAAACCGCGCTTTCGATTGCGACCGGTGTCGGCGCGATGTACGGCTCGGCGCGCGCGATTGGACCACGGCACAATACCGCCGGCATCCGCAGAGTTGCGTGGCTCCGGTTCGCGATGTGGCCGCGGCTAGGACTCGAGTTCGAGCTTGCCGCTGGTATTGTTCGCACTGCGATCTCGGCGGCTTGGTCCGGGGTCGGCCAGCGGGCCGCTGTCGGAGCCATTCGCACTTTCCCGAACTTTTCCCTGGAAAGGCACCTGGACAAATACGAGCGAAGTCAGACTCCTGATGACGCGACGCGAATCCCGGCCCTGACATCCGATGAGTTTGGGCGAGTGTAGGAGCCAGATGTTTTACCAACCCCCGCACTGGCACAGCGGATTGATTGACCGCCTTGATGGCCCGCTGCACATGCGTTTCTTGTTTCAGCCCGCCGTCGCGATCCTTCTTGGCATTCGCGACGGCATCAGCGACGCGCGCAAAGGCCAACCCGCATATTTCTGGAGCATTCTCTCGCGAATGAACCGGAGTGGTCCGCTGTTGCGGGCCGGGTTGAAATCCGTCAGCAAAGTCATGGTCGTGGCCTTCGTCCTTGACGTCATCTATCAGGCCATAGCCTTTCGCTATTTTCATCTCGTGGGCGCCGTTTTGGCGATGCTGGTCCTCGCCTTCGTTCCATACCTGCTTATCCGAGGCCCTGCGAACCGCATGGCAAAGTGGCGGGCGCGGCGCCGCCCATCGCAAGCATCCGGGCAGCACGCAAGGCATGGCCTCCTATGAGAGGAGGAGCGGAGAGCGCGGCCGGCCCTGAAAGCGTTGGCGTCTCCGGCAAGCTGGACAGCAACCAACTTGCTGCCGAGCGCACGTGGCTTGCGAACGAGCGCACGCTGATGGCCTGGGTCAGAACGGCCACCGCCATGATTAGCTTCGGCTTCACGATCTTCAAATTCTTCGAGTTCGAAGCGGCGCGCAATGCGGACGTGCATCATGGCTGGCTGACCCCGCGCAACTTCGCCCGCATCCTCGTTGGAATCGCCTTGACGGCCCTCGTCGCCGCCATCTTGCAATACCGGCGCGCTCTGAAGCGGTTGAAGGCCCAGCTCGAGCATAAGCGGCTCTCCGCCGCCGAAATCGTTGCAGCCTTGGTTGCAGGCTTTGGTATTCTCGTGTGGCTCTCCGCGATCATTCGGTCCTGGTGAAATTCCTGGCGGCGTCCGGTGCCGGAACACCTGCTCGACGCGAATCGCCGGCTGGCCATGGCGGGTTGCCTCGAAGTCCCCGGCCTGGCGGAGAAACGGAGTCACGGTGCTACACTGTATTCAGGGTGTTGACATGCCGGCGCCGGGCAATCTCCCCCTGCCTTTTCATCGCGACCGCACCGAGCGGATGCTGGACGCTCGTCTGGAAGAGCTTCTCGAAAAGCTGCGCAAGAACCGTCCCTCGGAAGACCCCTGGATGGTTCGCCGCGCCTATGAACTCGCAGCCGAGCGCCATCGCGATCAGATCCGCAGCTCGGGCGAACCCTATCTCACTCATCTTTTGGAAGTGGCGCATATCCTTGCGGACATGCGCCTTGACGCCGTCACGTTGACTGCCGCGCTGCTTCACGACGTCATCGAGGACACGGAATTTCCTCTCGCGCGCATCGAGGAGCGCTTCGGTTCCGAGGTTGCTCTCCTGGTTGAAGGTGTCACCAAGATCGCCCGCCTCAACATGATGGCGCCGGAGGCGAGGCAGGCCGAAAACGTGCGCAAGATGCTGCTCGCCATGGTCAACGACGTGCGCGTCGTCATGGTCAAGCTTGCTGACCGGCTCCACAACATGCGGACGCTCGAATATCTCGAGCCCAGTAAACAGCAGCGCATCGCTCGTGAAACTCTCGACATTTACGCGCCTATCGCGCATCGCCTCGGCATGGGTATCTTCCGCACCGAACTCGAGGACCTGGCCTTCCGCTATCTCGAGCCCGAAGCCTTCTTCGCGCTGCAAAAGGAAGTCAGCGAAAAAGCGCCGGCGCACAAGCGCTTCCTAGAGGAAGTGCAGGCGGCCATTCGCGGCAAACTCGTCGAAGCCGGGATTCCGGCTGAACTCGAAGCACGCGTCAAGGCGCTCTACTCGCTCCACCGCAAAATTGTTCGGCAGGGCCGCAGCCTCGACCAGGTGTATGACCTGCTTGCGGTGCGCGTCATTACTGATAACGAGCGGAATTGCTACGCCGCCCTCGGTGTCGTTCACCACATCTGGCATCCGGTCCCGGGGCGTTTCAAGGACCACATAGCGATGCCGCGCCCGAATTTATATCAATCGCTGCACACGACGGTTCTCCACGGCAGCCAGCCTTTCGAAGTGCAAATTCGCACGCAGGAGATGCACCGTATCGCCGAGGAGGGCGTGGCTGCTCACTGGAAGTACAAAACGGGCAAGCCGGGGGCCGATGACGACGACCGCCGCATCGCCTGGATGCGACAGCTCATCGAATGGTCCCAGGAATTGCAGGAACCCGGAGAATTCCTCAGCACACTCAAGGTCGACCTCACGCCGCTCGAGGTTTACGCTTTCACGCCCAAGGGCCGGGTCCTCGAGCTGCCTCGCGGCGCCACACCCGTCGACTTCGCGTATGCCGTGCACACCGAAGTCGGCCACCAATGCGTTGGAGCCAAAGTCAACGGCCAGATGGTCTCGCTCCGCCACGAGATCGTCAGCGGCGACGTCGTGGAAATCCTGACCCAGAAGGGCCACCGGCCCAGCCGAGACTGGCTCACTTTCGTCAAGTCCTCCCACTCAAAGAGCAAAATCCGCCACTGGATCAACGTGCAAGAGCGCGAAGAAGCCACCGAAATGGGCAAGCGCCTTCTCGAGAACGAAGCGCGCCATTTCGGCAAGGGCCTGAAGAAAATTCCCGAGGACGAAATGCTTAAGCTGGCCGCCGAGCATGGTCTCTCGAAAATTGAGGACCTCTACGCCGCCGTCGGCTTCGGAAAATATTCCGCGCGCCAAATCCTCACCCGAATCCTCGGCGAACCCGCCAAACCCGCCGGCTCGGCCGATCCCGCAACCGCGAAGCCGACGATCGTTACCACCGTCAAGCGCATGCTCGGCCTCGGCGAAGCTCCGCTCGTCGTCAAAGGCCACGACGACCTGCTCGTCTATCGCGCCAAGTGCTGCAATCCCATTCCCGGCGACGAAATTATCGGCTACATCACGCGCGGCCGGGGCGTCGCCGTCCACACGCGCCTCTGCCCCAACGTCCAGAATCTCCTCTATCAATCCGAGCGCCGCATCGCCGTGGAGTGGGGCGGCTCCACCGCCGCCACGTTCCCGGTGCGCCTCTCCATCCGCGCGCGAGACCGCGCCGGGCTCCTTGCGGAAATCACCGCGGTCATCAGCGGCGCAGGCTCGAATATCCATGAACTCGAAAGCCGCCCCGACCGCAGCAACGCGCGCATTGACGCCAATCTCGAAATCGCCGACCGCCGCCAGCTCGAAACCATCCTTCTCAATATCCGCAAAATCTCCGGCGTCCTTGGTGTCGAGCGCGTCAACCAGGCCAACTGACGCTTCCGCCGACCTGTCCCAACGGACTGTATCTCCAAAAGCACAGCGGTCCTGCCCAGCCCTCGTAGCCGCTAGACTGAATGCATGCGACACGGATTCATTCTTCTTGCATTTTCCGCCGGTTGTGTCCTTGCGGCCTGCCGGCAGCATCCGCTCACCGACTATCGCCCGCTCGACCAAGCCGGCATGTGGTCCGACAGCGTCGAGCAACTGAAGGCGCTGAACACGTCCGATTCCGAAGTCGCTCAGCTCGTCCGCCTCAAGCAAGCAGGCCTCGCCGACGATACCTGCGTCGCTTTGGTCAGCGCTGCCCATCAGCACAAGCACGTCTTCTCCAGCGCCGATTCCGTAAGCAGTCTCGAGGGCGCGGGCTTCAGCGATGAGCAGGTTCTCGATATCGCCAAGACGGATCAGCTCGATGTCGTGAGCGGCGATCTCGTCACGCTTCGACTCATCGGTCTTTCCGATTCCACCGTCCAATTCCTTATGCAGCGCAAACTCTCCGGCCAGCCCACCCTCTCGAGCGGCGAAATCAGCCGCCTGAAAAATACCGGCCTCTCGGAAAGCTGGATCGTTGGCCAAATCAAAGCCGGCATGACCGACGCGCAAGCCGACAAGGTCATCGCTCTTCGCGAAGCGGAACGCGCTCACGCCAATACCGGCTTCGTTCGCGTGCGCGGCCGCCGCCCCCGCTGAAGAGGAGACGGCGCACGCGTCCCGGGGCCTCTCCGGCGCGCCTTACTCGAGTTTTTGCCCCGTTTCCTTCGCGGGCGTTCCCGTCTACAATCGAGCTGCTTTGCCGGCTCGACTCCATCGCCTCTTGCCGCTGCCTCTTGCCGCGCTGCTGTCGTGTCTCTTCGCTTCGTGCGTCGCTCCGCTGGGTCCGGGTTACGTTATCGAAGATCAGGAAATCCGTGTGCATTTCCAGCCCGGCTCGCAGCCTCGCATTCGCGTCGAAGCCCAATACAAACTCAAGAACACCGGCAACCAAGCTATTTCAGCTCTGGATATGCGTCTTCCCGGCCGCCGCTTCCGCATCACTGCCAAGCGGCTTTTGTGGGACGACGCGGAAGTCGCGCCGATTCAGCTTTCCTGGAATCCCCGCGTCTCCGTCGTGCAACTCCCGGAAACATGGGCGGTATCCGCGCGGCATACGGCGCGTTTCACTTTCGAATTTGCTCCGCCCGAGGATCAATCTTCCGGCCCGGGCTTTGCGGGTGACGCATTTTTTCTCGCGGCAGCGAACTGGAACCCGGAGCTGATGCCGGCCGAAGGACTCTTCGGCTTCGGCGGCGTTCCGCCGGGAAGATGGATTCTGTCGGTCACCGTTCCCAAGGATTTTTTGGTTCACACGAGCGGCGGGAAGATCCAGGTCATGGCCGCTCGCAATGGCTCCGAGCAGACCGTTCAGGCCACGCAGACCCGCGACGACCACGCTCCCTTCGTTGTTGCCGGACGCTACGCCCCTTCCGAGATGGGCGAAGACAAGCAGCAGATCCATCTCTGGACCCGCACAAAGCAGGAGCTTGCCACCCTGAAGAGCGCGGGCGGCCAAATCGCGGGGACAATGGACGTTTACAACAGAACCTTCGGCACCCGAGCCTCAGGCAATGCACCCTTGTGGATTGTCGAGTGTCCCACCGCCCCAAACTGCTTCCCCAATTTCAATCCGAGAAGAGAGCGGCTCCTTGGTGAAAGCAGTTCGTCGGCGGAAATGATTTCCGCCGACACTCTCGTCGTTGACCTAAGCGCAGGCATGCCGAAACTCGCAATAGCCGTCGCGCCTTCTCTTGCCGCAAGCTGGCTCGGCTACGGCCAGAACCCCGGATTCTACGACCAAACGCCGCCCCTTTCGGCCCTGCCGCTTTTTGCCGCGGCTCTTGGACGCGAGTCTCTCGAGGGCGCGGCCTATCGCGCGGAAACCATACGACGCGCGCTCCGCGCCGTCCCCAAAAACGCCGAACAGCACAGCGCGAAAGCCTCTCCGCCAACTCAGGAGTCGCAGGAAATCGTGCGTGCCAAAAGCCTGCTTTTCTTCTACGGCCTTCAGGACCATTTTGGAAGCAAGGCTCTCAGCAGTGCTCTGACGGAAATGCTGGCGGCACGCCGCGGCCGCGGCTTTAATATCAACGACCTTATCGCCGCGCTTTGGGACCGCACCGGCGAGGACGCGGCGGAGTTCGAACGGATTTGGATGAAGCGGCCCGGAGTGCCCGAGGAATTTCGGCAGCGTTACGAGGGCGCATCGGCCATCACTGCAATCTCAAAGGAGAACGTGCAATGAGAGAAATCGTCATGACCGATCGCGGACCAAAACCCGTCGGGCCCTACTCGCAGGCTGTTAAGGCCAATGGCTGCGTTTTTCTCGCCGGCCAGGTCGCGCTCGATCCCAAGACCGGCGAACTCCTCGGAGCTGACGTCGCGCAGCAAACTCAGCGCGTCCTTGAGAACATCAAAGGCATTCTCGAAGCTGCCGGAAGCAACCTGCATCACGTCGTCAAAACCACCGTTTTCCTCAAGGACATGAACGACTTTGCCGCCATGAACGAAGTCTATGGCAAGTTCTTCCCTGCTGCGCCGCCCGCGCGCTCCACCGTACAGGTCGCTCGCCTGCCCAAGGACGCTCTCGTCGAAATCGAGGTCATCGCCGCCCTCTAGCTGCTCACGCGAGCCGTTGCGATTTGAGCCGACTGCTGCTCCGGCGGGGAGCTCCAGCTCCTTGGTCGACGGAAGACTCAGGTCGCTGCCGTCCGATTGCGTGTTTGCTCCGGCTTTGAGGGAGCCTGAGAGCCGTCACACGGAATCGTTGATGTTCAAAGTTCGCTGACCGTTCGAACTGCATTTCTTCGCTGCCTGATGCCGGCTACCAGCCCATCCGTCTCCGCAGCTCCGTAATATGCGCGGTGTGATGCTTCCCGTGCCATTCGTAAACAAAGAGCAGCCAATCCACCGTGCGTTCCCCGTGGTCCGGATGAATCAGCTTTCGCGCAAAATCTTCCGTCT
>Ga0209062_1006001_pt1 | contig 11382 bp, 8 predicted proteins | sample Coa_R2_2_FD_187158 | JGI IMG/M metagenome (GOLD analysis project Ga0209062, IMG submission 187158) | Surface soil microbial communities from Centralia Pennsylvania, which are recovering from an underground coalmine fire - Coalmine... | ecosystem: Environmental > Terrestrial > Soil > Unclassified ...
AAGACGCGTGCCAACTCTCTTTTCTGGGTATTCATTGCCGGACCTCACAGCTCATCGATACTGACCTGCGGTAGAAAGGCGCCCGATTCAGTGCGATAACCCGGCACCCGGAGCACGCCATCCACCAGGGCCAGCCGTAGCGGCTCGTACCCGACGATCACCTCGCCCTTGCGGTGATAGCGATAGACCGGATAGACGGTCGACGCCGCCATGCCCGCGACCTCAGCCGGCACAGCTACGCGCGGCCGGCCTCCGTCGACCGGCTCCAGGGCTTCGATACGTACCTCCTCGACATAGGCGTACCCTTCTTTGCCCAGCTTGCAGCCGACGTTTTCCAGGCTGGCTAACTCCTCCAATGCCGCGCGCTCGGGATGAACTACCCAGCCAACCAGGCGGTCCACCAGCAGATACTCCCAGGTGTATACCTGGAAACTCTCGTCCTGCTTTCGGGTATCTGCCAGGCGCAAAGCGCCAAAGCTCTGGTGTCCGAGACTACGCGGTCCCTGGCGGGTAGCACGGTGGATGCGGTACCGTTCATCCACAGGGTAAGCCCCGAGTACGCGATACGCCAACGGCAGGGCAATAGTAGGTGGATTCGTGAGTGCTGTCTCCGGCAGGTCTTCGCCACGCCGTAGCCGTCGCAGACGCTCCAGATAGCCGGAGAGCGTTGGGGCGGGTGCGAAAGGGTAGGTTAGCATCTGCGTGCTGGCGAAAGGGACCCGGCGAAATGTCAGCCCAGCCGTCGGTCGCAGTTGCAGGTGTAGCGCGTACATCTTACACCCCATCAAGCGGGTTCAGCAGTACGTTCTTGGTAAAGGAGAGGGCGCATTCCTCCAGCTTCTGCATCGCCTCCGCACCGATCCAGCGCGTGAACACGTCGACCCTTTTCGCATTGCCGCCCTGATCGGCGCTGGCCGCGCTATCACTTGGCGTGTTGTCGGTGGGCTGGGGTTTCTTGATTTCCTCAACCTGACCATTCTGATCGACGCCGATTACCGACCATTGTTGCGCCTCGCTTCGCACCTTCACGGCTTGTGCAACAAAGGAGCTAATAGCCGCATTTGGGGCGATAATTGCTGGTGAGATGACGGGCCGGGCACCCAATGGCACGCGATAGCGGTCCACCACTAGGAGCGGCTGGCTCGTGCCCAGAATATCTCCATCGGCCACGCGTACACCTTTTGGATTGCCGGCCCCGATGCGCGGCAGGACGTTGAGGAAGGCGTAGGCAATTGCTTCGAACTGCGCATCGGTGATGGAGAGGCAGTGGTTGTACACCGGGTAGAGCAGAGCTGGCTGGTTATACTCGCGACGGAACGGCATGGGATTGTCTTCCTCCTCCTTGTGCATTCTGGAGGGATGCATGGCGCGTTGCTTGGTGCTGACCTCCTGGGCCTGCACGGCCACTCCCCCGCCGTGCGTCAGCCGCCCCATGTAGGTAGTCGGCTTCAGGTCCTCCTTATGAGGGGTGCTATCCCTTAAATAGACACTCTTCTCATTCCTGTCGGTAATCAGCCCCCCATAAACCGAACAAATCGGACAGTCGGGGCGGCAGCAGGTTCCAGGGATCCCGCAGCCAAGGAAGTCACCGAGCAGGGTGCCGTCGGCGCGCGGTGCCCAAATGAGCATACGCCGCTCTACACCACGCCGCTTGGTTGGTGAAATGTAGCACTTCTCAATGGTCGTATCGTCGTTTGTGTCGCCGGGCAGCATCACTTTGACGGTCTCGACTAGATTGATGTTAACCGCTACCTCGCTGCCGAAATACAGCTCCTGGGGCGCTTCCAGAATAGCGTAGATATCGAAGTGATAGCGGGCGCTCTTCTCGATCGGCAGACCGCTAACGGGCGCAGCCGATGCTTGTGAACTGGTAGCCATCTTATTTGTTCTCCTTGTCTTTTTGTGATGCGATCAGGCGGGGGAAGCGTGCGTAGAGGCTGAGCTTGAGCTGGTAGGCCAGGTCGTGGCGCTGCTTGGATGTGCGATAGCGCTTCTCATTGAGGTGGAGGAAGACCCCTTGCAGGATATCGATGGTCAGGCGATATGCTATATCACTCTGCGGTTCCCTCCCTGCAGCTTCTGCTGCACTGTTCTGGGTTGTAGCGCTTTCTGGAGATACTTGCAGATTTGCCTCTTCCAATAGAGAAAGTGCCATTGCGGAGATGGTGCGTGTGTCTCGATTGACATACATCTGTGCCGAGAGGATGTTCCACTTGTGCGGCGTGCAAAGCTGGGCCGCAGTGTAGTCGAATGCTTGTGGGAAGCTCTCCACCTGCTCAATCAGCTTCTTCAACTCGCGAATTACAGTCTTCTCCTCCTGTTCGCTCACGGCACCTAATCTATCGTTTGATACCGGCCTAGACAAATCCCTTCGTGCTTCCTCAATGAATGGGACCAGCAATCCGGTTAGGGCCAGTACATCGCGATAAAGCTGCAAGTCCCTCTCGGCCTGTAGTTGCGCGGGTTCTGTGGTCACGTGTTGTCCTCCGTTATTCGCAATGCGTTTCAGATCGTCATGCCAGGTCTTTGCGATGGTGTCGGTGAGAGTATCCAGATGGGCGCGGTCAACCCGACTTAGGTCGTTGCCCCGCCGGAAGGCACCGATCATCTCGTGGATGGCCTCGTGGTAGCGATCGGCCTGAAGTAGATGCACCACCGAGGACAAGCGCGTTAGACGAGGCGATCCAGACTCCCTGACCAGGTCTTGGGCAGACACCTTTAGGATCTTGACCAAGCCCGACAAGGCAACTGTATGGCGCCGTGAAATGGCTATTTCGCCACCGTCAATGCTTACCACGACTGTATGGTCGTGCAGGCTGTCTGCCGGGAAGAGTTCCGCAACTTTGAGCATGGCATACTGCACCTGCCCCAGCTTTTGACTGAGGGGCTTTTTGCCATTCTTCTCTTTGATCCACTCGGTACAGGTTAACTGGCAGTAGCGGCCGGCGAGCAGGTTTAGCTCACCTAGTACCATCTGTCGCAGGCGGTCGTTGTACAAGTACGACTCGTCGTCGGCTTTTCGCAGTGAGACTATGACTGCTCGATCGGTTGGTTTGATGGGACAGAGCGTGGATATCTGCGCACAATTAGGGCAAGCTGTTGGCTGCTTTGCGCTTGGGCTGGACTGCAAAGCCTGATAGGGGCTCTCCACGACAAACTTGGAGACATTTATGCCGTCCTTCTTGCCAATCAAACTGCCACAGACATAGCAGACCTGGCTCATGTTATCGCCAGGTGAACGCAGCATCGACGGTGCGGAGTCGAGAGATATCAGGGGCTGTATCGAGGCAAATGAACCATCTCTTAGATCACCTACTACCCGCTGCGCACGTTCAATGCATTGCTTCACGTATTTTGAGCCAAACTGCGTACAACCGATGGGCGACATGCCCGCAGTCACCGCCTCAACCTGTCGACCTACTTTTTCGTCAAGCCCTTTCAGTACGCTATCCATGGCGGCACTGCTCTCAGCGATCTTGACGTGGTCTCCCGTTGGATTCTTCACCAGATGCCTAATGCTGGCGTTGTATATCCCAAGTAGTGCCGCTGCGTGGTCGACTGTAACGGGAGGTAAGTGGGGTGGACTCATATTTTTCGGCGCCAGCTTAACCGAGTTCAGCACCAGCAGGAAGCTGCGGCGCAGCTCGGGCAACGAGTAAGCGTGCTCTACAAACTCCGCCCAGACTTTATCGAGCGTGAAAGAGCTTGGTCGGGGGACGAAGAGGATGACCTCGGCATCGTTGTCGGCCAGAGAGACGTAGCAATACTTCTCCCACAGGTAGTCGAAGAAACGTGTCAGGAACGTTTCGTAGGCGATGCGGGCCTGCTGCTCCTGAGGCAGCGCGGCTTTGTAGAGGCGCAGCACGGAACCAATTTCATGCTCGCGCCAGCGTACATACTGCCCGTCGCACGCCGGCCGCTCAGGGTTCTCCGCTCGCACCGTCCGGTGTAATGCTCGGCGTAGAGCCGGCCAGTATGGGCGCGGAGGGTCGTCGTCCAGGTCTTTCAGGTGCGGGGCTGCCTCCTGCATGGTGACAGCCCCGCTGGCAGCCGCCGCTGCTAGACAGAGCAGCAGCGACTTGTCAGCGTTACCCATAGATCAATACACCTCCTTTCAGAACAATTGGTCGTCCAGATCATCGCACCTGTAGGCCGGGCAGCCCTGTCTGACCGCGCACCAAGCACAATGGTCGCCGGGTGTTGCCACTTGCGCGGCGCTGTCCTCTGCTAGCAAGCCGACGATGCGTCGCACCGCCGCACGGCCTGCCTCGATCTGCGCGTCGTCCAATTCTACACTCACAATCTGTTGCTGGGCTGGATACAGATGGGTCACAATCACACGCTCAGCGTCGCGCCACGCGTGCCATGGCAACAGCGTGTAGATCGTGGCCGACGCTTGAGCAGCCAACTCATCCGGCGATGGGACTACTGAGCCGGTTTTCAGGTCGGCGGTATATAGCGCCTGCTCTGTACGAGCCGCCAGATCAAGGCGCCCCGACAACTCAACCGCTGAACCCTCCTGACCTAGAACGGGACGAGGCGGGGTCACGACTTAGCGCTCACTGGCGATCAGGATCGCAGCGGTTGTGTCGAGCCACCGCTGAATAAGGTTCAGACTCGATGCCGCCAAGTCGGCTTCGTCGGATGCTGGCTGGATACCGGTCCAGCGCAACAAGTCATCAGGGGCGAGATTGCGGTGGCCGATGTTTGCCTTAGCCCAGTGCTCCACCACCCGGTGCAGCCGTTGCCCGAGCTCGGTGACCGCAGTCGGCGTAAATCGTCGGGTCATTGCCGCCGATCTCGCACAGCGCTGGTAGTAGTCAGCACGGGATGGTGTGATAGCGATAACGCGACGCCGTAAAGTTGTTTGCACGACCTACCTCCGAAATACAGGCGTTGGAACGTGCCGCACGCAGTATACACTGCGACTCGTCACGTGAGCGTCGAGATATGCCGGCAAGAGCCGGTCGGTGGAATGATCTACTCTGCCACAAAGCCTCTCCTCTGACCTCGCTCCCATCGTAGCAAGCCAGGTTGGGCATATTTTGTCCAGGATATGCTGTCTCGAAGAAGATGCTCGCGAAACGCGGCTATAAGTCGAGCAGGTGGTTCGGCTCGGCCGCGTACAGTAGCGCCATGGCCTGCGCATTCGCGGCCATGGCGCGACACAGCTCCGGCGGGTCAAGGGCGCGAGCGTAGGGGCCATAGCCCAATAGCAGACGCTCGGCCTCGAAGAGGTTGCGTGCCCTGCCGCTGACGATGACACTGCCGTCGTCGGCCCCTTGCTCTTGCTGGCCCTGCAGACGCCGGCTGACGCCGCGGGCGCTCAGGTGCGGGGCCAGCCAGTATCGCACTTCGACTCCTGTGGGGCGCCGGCGCTGCCGTGAGTTGCCGTAGCGCGGGTGAATCTTGAGCGAGCCGGGCACGATGCGGTCCACGCGGAACTGCAGCTCGGTGCCCTGCCTGGCCGGGATTCCGCACAGGTAGTAATGGCCGTCGCGCAGCTCCAGGGCGGTAACATCGACCTCCACAAAGGCCACCTCGCTGGCTGGCGTGGATCGATACTCGAAGTTGACCGCCCTGTTGTGTTGAGACGCCTCGATGATGCGCTGCAGCGTCTGCAGATGTGGCTGATAGTCTGATGCCAACTCCAGCACCAGCAGCGGGCTTGTAGGTGACGTCGTGGTATGGCCGAGGCGGGCAAGCAGAGCGCTCAGACGCGCGCCGAGCAACGGATCGGCGCGCAAGCTCTGCTCGATTGTTCCGAGCAGATCCACCTCGCTGGCGCGCAGTGCGCTGAGGCGAGAGGAGGCCAGGCTAACGCACGCAGTTTCTCGATCATAGCGGATGTCCCAGGCGTGGGCAGGCAAATCTATGGGTGGCGGTGCGTCAGGAGGCGGCAACGCCTCAAAGGGGCGTCCGGCCAGGGTTGCCAGGTCTCGTCGCAGAGCCCGGTCGGCCGCGGTGCCGTAGTAGGCGGCCAAGTCGCGATGTAGGAGCAACTCGCTGCGCTTGATGCTGTCATACCGGTGCAACACCTGGAGCAAGGTGAGCAATCGTGCGGACTTGCCTGAGCTACGCATTCAGCTTCAACTCCCGGTTATGGGCATCTTCTTCCCGCCAACATTGTGGAACAACGACAGCCGTACTGCAAGGACTTGGGTATTGTATGGATCTCGTGCTCAACGGTTCCGCGGCGCCGGGCACGGCGGACGCCGCCTCCCGCTTCATCGCCGGGAATCAGGGCAGGTGCGGCCGGCGAATGCCATGCTTCTGGCATATCTCCGCCAGGCACTCGGCAGTGGGCCGTGTACGTCCGGTTCTTACATCCTCATAGCCCTCGCGGATGCCCTACACGGCTTCCTCGAGCGGTCGGCCCTACGTGAGCCGTTCGGCCACCTCCTCCAGCACTGCCAGCGGGAGAACGCGACTGGAGACCAGCACGGCGGTACCGGCGGAGACGCGGCGCACCACGGCGGGATGATCCTTGGCGGATGGCCAGACCGTCAGGCTCTGCCCCCGATCCCTGATGGAGCGCCCTGCTGCCGCGGACGGCGTCACGTCCCAGGCGCTGCCGGCCAGCGTCTCGATCAGGGTCATCGCCACGCGCCCGGAACGGTCCGTGTAAGCCTGGCGCACGCGCTGCTGCGGCGCGTATCCGCGCGTCTGGTCATAGAAGCTGTCGAAGCTCGGCGTCTGGGCGAGCAGACCCCATGGCAGCCAGCCGGGGACCAGCGTGATGAACAGGGCGATATCATCGGCCGCCTGGAGGTCCAGCAGCGGCTGCGTCAGCCCATTGACGAGCGGTCCCCGGCCGCCCGGGATCGGGTTGGCGAAGAGTTGCGGCGCCAGGTCGAGGCCGAAGCTCAGCGCCGTCACGCTGAAGGTGGCCCGCGGCTGTCCGGCCCGGTCCAGCCGCTCGACTCGCAGCGCCAGTCCCGTAGCCGTGTCCGCGCACAGGCGGCCGGTAGCGCCGAGCGCGACGAGCCAGCAGCGGCGGCCCGCGACCACGTCGCTGCCCAGCAGGCGCGGATGGACGCTCTGGAGGTCCGGCAGGAGCGCGGCAATCGCACCGGCGGTCGTGCCCAGAGCTCCCAGCTCCGGGCCGAGGGGACCGCATGCGCGTGCGTTGGTCTCGGCGAGTCCAGCCATGGGGTTGAGTATCCACGTCTGGTGTGGCGTACAGATGGCCGTGCTTCCCTCGGTCAGTGCGCGGGCCCGACCGTCGCTGTACCAGAGGCTTACCGCGCTCTGGGCGCAACGTCCGATGCCCAGCCCGGAGGGGCACGGGCTCCACGCGGCCCACGGCACCTGGCGGCCGCGCATCGCGCCCGCGGTCGCTACATACGCGGCGGTGGCGATGTAGGCGGCGGCTAGACCCGTCGTATGTGGATAGAGCAGGGCGCGCTGGAGCACCGCGTGCGCATCCGGCATCGCGCGCCGGGGCGACCGCGCCACCCGCGCCCCGATCGTCACGCCGCCGAGCAGGAAGACCATGGCCACGAGGGCAACCAGGGCTGTGCCCGGCCGGCGCGGGCTTGCAGCCGCGGAGGGTCGCGCCGGGGCAGGCCAGATTTCATCGCGCGCCGGCAGCGGCGTGTCTTCTGCCGCCGATGGCGCGCCCACGGGCGCCAGCGGCCGGCGGGGCGCCGTGGGGTCAAGCGCCCGGCCAATGTCGCGGGCCAGGGCGTTCAGGGCGAGCGTGGTCGCGGCCAGGGCGGCGCCTCCGCCGGCCATCCACCACCAGTTCCCGCCGCTCAGCGCATCCTGAGCGCCGGCCAGGACGGTCCCCCAACTCATGGTCGCCGGGGACAGGCCGAGGCCCAGGAAATCCAGGCCGGCCTCCAGGGCCACGTACATGGCGGCGCTGCCGGCTATCCAGGCCGCCAGCGGCGCCAGCGCGGCGGGGAGCAGGTGGACGGTGAGGAGGCGCAGCCCGCCGACGCCGGCGGCACGCGCGGCGTCGAGGTGGAGGGCCGTCCACTCGGCGCGCAAGGTGGCACGAGATAGCCGCGCCGGCCCGACCCAGCCGGTGAGCGCAAAGACCGCCAGCATGAGCGCCGCCGGGACGCCGCCCAGGCGCCCTGAAAGCACCAGCAGCACCAGGAGCGGGGGCGCCGTGGCGCAGAGGTCCATCAGGCGGGAAAGCGGTACGTCGAGGAGGCCGCCACGCCATAGAGCGAGGGCGCCCAGGAGCAGGCCGAGCGCCGCGGCCAGGAGCGCCGCGCCGAGGCCGATGGCCAGGGTTGGCCTGCTGCCCCATAGCAGCAGCGCCAGCACGCTGCGCCCGCGCGTATCGGCGCCCAGCAGGTAGGTCCAGGACAGCGCGGGCGGATGGTTTGCCGCCCCGGGATCGAAGCCGAGCGGGTCGGAGGGGTCCTGCGGCGCGATGAGCGGCGCGGCCAGGGCGAGTGCGATCAGGGCGAGCAGCGCCGGGCCGCCCCACGATCCGACGCGCCATCGGCGATGCGATGCCCTGCTGCCGGCACCGTCGGCGGCCGCGGCGGACAACCCTATGCCCCCATCGTCCCGCGCAGCCGCGGGTCGGCCCAGGCCGCGGCGAGGTCGGCGGCCACGCCGGCGGCGATGATGGCGCAGCCAAACAGCAAGGCCAGGGCCTCCAGCGTGGCGGCGTCTCCGGCCCGCGCGGCATGGTAGGCCAGCAGGCCCAGACCCGGCCAGCCAAACAGGTATTCCACCAGTATCAGCGCGCCGGCCAGCACGGGCAGGTCGCCGGTCGCACCTCCGATCACCACCGACAGGCCGGGCCGCGCCACGCGCCACAGCAGCCGGCGCCGCGGCAATCCGGCAGCGCGCGCCACCTGTGCGTGGGGAGCGCGCGCTTCGCACGGCAAGACGGCGGCGATGAGCCGCGGCGGCGTGGCCAGGCCGGCCAGGGACAGGGTGAATACCGGCAGCAGCAGGTGGGCCAGCAGGTCGCCGAGCACCGGTAGCGGACGCGCCAGCAGCGCCGCCTGATAGCCGGCGGTCCCGAAAGCCGGCAGATCGAAGGCGACGATGCCGCCCGGCGGCAGCGCGCCCAGGGCAAGGCTGAAGAGGGCGACAAGCAGCCCGCCCAGCCAGAAGGTCGGGACGCCCTGGCCGGCCAGCGCGATCGCCGCCAGGCCACGGCCCAACGCCCGCGCCGGGTGCAGGCGCATGGACGGCCTGCCCATACCGGACGCCGGCCGTCGCCGCTCCAGCGCCGGGCCATCGCCGGCAGCGGCGAGCAGCAGCCCGCCCCCCCAGCCGAGGACCAGGGTCACGAGCCCTGAGCCGCCGATGAGCAGCAGGCTGGGCGGCAGGGCGTCGGCGATGGCCGCCGCCACGGCAGCGCCATCGGCGGTGCGGCCCAGATCGAAGTGCGCCAGCCGGCCCAGCCAGGTGGCGAGCGAACCCGTAGAGCCGGCGCCCGTGGTGGCGAAGGTCCCCACGGCCAGCACCAGGGCGGCCCAGGTCACCGCGGCCTGGGCCAGGCGCCTCAGCGCGTACGCGCTCAAGGAGTGCGTCGAGCCCACTCCCACACGTTCCACAGCGTCCCCGCGTCCTGCGGCGCCGGCCGAAGATTGAGCACCTGCCCGTCGTCCACCACGATGTTGGGCCGTTCGTAGAGCACGATGTACGGGAGCAGGTCGTTCACTTTGCGTTGCAGCTTGTCGTAGCCCAGCCGGCGCGAGGCCACGTCGAGCGCCGCCTGGGCCGCCTCGGGCAGGGCGGCCAGCGCCTCGTCGTCGATGCCGGTGTAGTTGCGACGCAGCGCGCCGCGGCTGACCGGGGTCGGCACGCGATCGGGATCGAACAGCGAGGCCACGGTGGCCGGGTCGGGTCCCAGGTGCAGGTCGAACAGCGCGAGGTCGAAGCGGCGCGTGGCCAGGATGCCGCCGCGCTCGTAGGGCGCATAGAAGCCACCCTGATCGGCCGGCGAGGCGCCGGCCAGACGCGGCGTCACGCGCACGCCGGCCGCGGCCCAGTCATGGACGAGCAGGTCGGCCTCACGCCGGCGGGTTGGGTCGTCGGGCGCTACCAGCGTCAGGCTCAGGTGCCGGCCCGGCCCTTGCAGCGTGGTGGCATAGCCGGCCGCTTTGAGCAGGCGGCGCGCCAGCGGGAGGTCGGGGAGCGTTGGCGTCAGACTGCTGTCGTGGTAGGGCGAGGCCGAGGGGATAAGGCTGGTGGCGACCAGGCGATCCGGCCGGATGGCGGCGGGAAAGAGCGCGCGCACGAGGGCGCGCTTGTCGATCGCCGCCTGCAAGGCCCGACGCACCCGCGGGTCGCGCAGTGCCGGCGTGGCCTGGTTCAGCTCCAGGTGCTCCACGGCCAGGGCCGGCTGCACGCGCACGTGCAGACCTTGCAGCGCTGGCAGGGTGGCCGGACCCAGCCCCAGGGCCACGTCCACGCCCGTCCCATGCGCGTGCAACGCTCGCGCCAGTGCCCCTTCGTCGTCGCTCAACACGACGTAGCGCAGCTCCGGGCGCGGCAGGGCGATGCCGCCGCTCCGTGGCGCGGGCAGGGCGGTGAAGTACGGGTTGGGGCTGAGGGTGAGGCGCTGGCCGGGCGCCATCTGCGCGACCCGGTACGGCCCCGAGAAGACATCCCGCGGGCTGTCGTACGGGTCGCGCGCGTAGGCCAGGGCGATGGCATGCAGGTTCGTAGTGTGATATTTGCGCTCGAAGTAGGCCCGCGGGAGGGCCGGCGGCATGGCGTAGGCCAGGTAGGCGCCGTAGAGGTCGCCGAACTGCAAGACGATGCTCGTCGGTCCGGTGACGGTGGCGCGCGTGATTTCGTCAAGCCCGAAGCTGTTGCCCAGGGCCGGGTCGCGGTTCAGGCGCAGGCCGAAGAGGACATCGTCGGCCGTGAGCGGTGAGCCGTCGGAGAAGCGCAGGCCGGGTTTGAGTTGTACCGTGACCTGCATCCCGCCGCCGGCGATGCGCACGTCGCCGTTCTCCAGCGTCGGTACGCGCGCGGCCAGGGCGGCATACGGTCTGAGATGGTCGTCGAAGCCGACGAGCGGGGTCCAGAGCGCCGCCTGGAGCCCGAGGGGATCGGCGGCCACGTCCAGCCCCAGCCCGGCCGGGAAGGTGGTGCCGGTGAGCACGACACTGGGCGGCGCGGCAGGCTGAGCCCGTGCAGGACCTGCATTATTCACGAGGATCGCGGACAGCATCCTGGGACCGCCAGGGTACCCGCTTGCGGGCGTCAGCCCGCGGGCTGCCGCCGTGCCGGCAACGCGGGGGCCGGCAAGGATGCCGGCGGTCCCAGGTCGGGCCGCACCGCCCTGGCAGACACCCATGAATAATCCGGGAGGGGCGGACAGTATAGCCAGGCCGGCGGCCAACAGGCCGGCCATCCAGCTCAATTTCCGGTGCCGTCGAACCATGTTGTTGC
>Ga0209062_1006002_pt1 | contig 11382 bp, 10 predicted proteins | sample Coa_R2_2_FD_187158 | JGI IMG/M metagenome (GOLD analysis project Ga0209062, IMG submission 187158) | Surface soil microbial communities from Centralia Pennsylvania, which are recovering from an underground coalmine fire - Coalmine... | ecosystem: Environmental > Terrestrial > Soil > Unclassified...
GATCCCAGCGTCGGCATCCGCCACGCCATCAACGGCCTGCTCTCGCTCACGCCCGACGGCTTCCCCATCCTGGGCGAGACGCCGGAGGTGAAGGGGCTGTGGTCGGTGGCGGCCATCTGGATCAAGGAGGCGCCGGGCATCGCGCGCAGCGTGGCCGAGTGGATGACGGCCGGCGCGCCGGAGATCGACCCCGGTGGCTCGGATATCGCGCGCTTCTACGACCACCACAAGACCAAGGCACACATCAAGGCGCGCTGCGCCGAAGGCTTCAACAAGACCTACGGCATCGTCCATCCGCGCGAGCAATGGGCCTCCAATCGCCGGGTGCGCCTCAGCCCGTTCTACCAGCAGGAGAAGGAGCTCGGCGCGGTGTTCTTCGAGACGGCCGGCTGGGAGCGGCCCAACTGGTATGAGTCGAACGCGCCGCTGCTGGCGGAGTATGGCGAGCGCGTGCAGCCCCGTCGCTACGAATGGGACGCGCGCTGGTGGTCGCCGATCATCAACGCCGAGCACCTGGCGATGCGCGATCGCGTGGGCATGGTGGACCTCTCGGCCTTCGCCGTCTTCGATATCCGGGGACCCGGCGCCTGCGACTACCTCCAGAAGATGGCCGTGGCCCAGATGGATGTGCCCGTGAGCCGCGTCGTCTACACCCAGATGCTGAACGAGGCGGGCGGCATCAAGTCCGACCTGACCTTCATGCGCCTGGGCCCCGACCACTACCGCGTGGTCACCGGCGGCATGGACGGCATGCGCGACAAGAAGTGGTTCACCGACCATCTGCCCGCCGATGGCTCTGTTCAGCTCACCGACCTGACCTCTGCGTGGGCGACCATCGGCGTGTGGGGGCCGCGCGCCCGCGACCTGGTGCAGTCGGTCGCCGCGGACGACATGTCCAACGCCGCCCATCCGCTGTTCACCTGCCGCTGGGTGGAGCTCGGGCCGGTGCGGGCGTTGGCCTCGCGCATCTCCTACGTGGGCGAGCTCGGCTGGGAGATCTACGTGCCCTTCGAGCAGGGCGCCCGCCTGTGGGAGTTGCTCTGGAAGGCCGGCCAACAGTTCGGCGTGGTGCCCGTCGGCATCGGCGTGTACGGCACCACGGCCCGGCTGGAGAAGGGCTACCGCCTATACGGCAACGAGCTGGAGCAGGAATACAACTTGGTCGAGGCGGGCCTGGCCCGGCCATCGGTCAAGCCACGGGACTTCATCGGCAAAGAGGCCTACCTCAAGCAGAGGGCCGAGCAGCCCGCCGCTTTGCTGTGCACGCTCACCGTGGACGACAACACGTCGAAATCCGGCTTCAAGCGCTACATGCAGGGCCGCGAGCCAATCCTGACGCCGGATGGACAGCCCATCGAGGACGCCCACGGCCGCCGGTCGTACGTTACCAGCGCCGGCTCCGGGCCATCGATCGGCAAGACCATCCTGATGAGCTATCTGCCGCCGGAGCAGGCCAAGGTCGGCACGAAGCTCGCCGTCGAGTATTTCGGCGAGCACTATCCGGTGACGGTCGACGCCGTCGGCAACACGCCGCTGTTCGATCCCGAGAACAAGCGCATGCGGGGATAGGGGACTCAGGATGGACATTCTTGTCTGCGTCAAGCGCGTCCCGGCCACCGGCGGGAAGATCACCCTCACGCCGAACCAGCGGGAGATCGACACCAGTTACGCCAGCTTCACCGTCAGCCCGCACGAGGAGTGCGCGGTCGAGGAGGCGCTGCGCCAGGTCGCGGCGCACGGCGGCAGCACCACCGTGCTGACGCTCGGCCCCGAAGTGGCTAGCGAGCAATTGCGCGACATGATGGCCATGGGCATCGAGCGGGCCATCTTGCTGCAAACGGACGGCCAGGAATGGGACGCGAGCCAGACCGCGCGCGCCATCGTCGAGGCCATCGACGCCCAGCGCGCGGCGGGCCGCACCTTCGACCTGTTGCTCTTCGGCAACGAAGCGGCCGACACCGGCGACTACCAGGTTGGCATCCGGGTGGCCCATGCCCTGGGCTGGCCTTGCGTGACCGGGATCAAGGCGCTGGAGGTCAGGGGCGACAGCGTTACGGCCAGGCGCGAAGCCGCGGGCGGCTGGGAGATCTTCGAGTTCCCCCTGCCGGCGGTCATCAGCGTCAAGGAAGGGATCAATCTGCCCCGCTATCCCACCGTGCCGGGCCGGCTGAAGGCCAAACGGGCGCCGATCGAGGTCATCGAGCCGCGCTCGGACGGGAACGCCTTGCAGATGGTGCGGCTCAAGCTGCCCGAGGACAAGGGCCATAAGGGAGAGATCCTCGGGCACGGTCCCGAGGCCGCGCCCAGACTGGTCGAGGTCCTGCAGAGGCTAGGGGTGATCACATCATGATTATCGGGTTGATCGAACACGATCGCGGCAAGTTGAACGACCTGTCGCTGCAGATGCTGACGCTTGGCCGGCGCCTGGCCGACCAGTCGGGCGTGCCGCTGCACGCGGTCCTGATCGGCGAGGTGGCGCGTCCGCTGGCCAATGGGCTGGGGGCCTACGGTGTCTCGGTCGCCCATCTGGCCCTGCATGAGCGCCTGGACGACTACGCGCCCGAGGCCTGGGCGCAGTGCGTGGTCGAGCTGATGGGCGCCGTGACGCCGGAGGCTGTGCTGGCGGCCGGGACCGACCGCAGCCACGAGGTGATGGCGCACGTGGCGGCGCGCACCGACCTGCCGCTGGCCACCAATTGCACGGAGGTGCGGCCGGGCGACCCCTACGAGCTAACGCGCCAGCGCTGGGGCGGCAGCCTGTTGGAAGAGGCACAGTTGACGGGGGCGGTGAAGCTGCTGACCGTGGCCCCGCATGCCATCGCGGCGGAAGAAGCATCGGCGCCGGTAGCGCTCGGCGTCAAAGAATACTCCCCTCAGCTCTCAGACAGCGATTTCCGCGTGCGCGTGACGGGACGTGTCGAGGCGGCCCACAACAAGATCTCGCTGGCCGACGCCCGCGTCGTGGTCGGCGGCGGGCGCGGCGTCGGCAGCGCCGAGGGCTTCAAGGAACTGGAAGAGTTGGCCGACCTACTGGGCGGTGCGGTGGGCTGTTCGCGCGTCGTCACCAGCCTGGGCTGGCGCCCCCACGCCGACCAGGTGGGCCAGACCGGCACCCGCATCGCCCCCGACGTCTACATCGCCTGCGGCGTGAGCGGGGCGATCCAGCACATGGTGGGCTGCAAGGGCGCCAAGTGCCTGGTGGCCATCAACAAAGACCCCGAGGCGCCCATGGTGGCCGAGGCGGACTACGCCATCATCGGCGACCTGCACCAGATCGTGCCCGCCCTGTGCGCCGCCATCCGCAACGCACGATAGAGGCTGCCGTGCCTGAGTGCGGGGACAGGCAGTGTGATGGCTTAACTACGCCATGCACCGGTCTCACACTTTGCCCGAAGAGGGGGAAATAGATCCAGCATGTCGATTGCTACCATTGCTAGCGCGGTACAACACACCATTACCGATATGAGAGCGGACTTACTTTGGGCCAATGAATGAGGGCACGATCATTGTCCTGAATGGCGCCTCCAGCAGCGAGAACGTGGCTGCCTCGCCGCCTTATCAGAAGTATGCACACACGCCAAAGCTACGCGCTCATCCCCAACGTGTTGTCCTGCCGTCAGGCGAGGTACCGCCGTACCAGGTATAGGGCGATCTCGAATCCCACGCTATTCCAGAAGTCCAGCGCTCCCGGATTGTCCTAGCGCACTTTGAGGTCGAACCGATACACGTCTTCTCTTCAGCCACGCGACCAATGCTGCAATGTTGAATGATGCTCATGTCTTGGGGCCAAGCGAATTCTTTATACTACTTGGTAGCGGTAGATGTATGCCTGAGAGGCACAACGAGCGACATAGCAGCATGAGAACGAAGCCACCATGGCGGTAGATGAGGCTTCGATTGTCGGGTCGGCGGAGCCCCTCACGCCCGAGCAGCGCGCGGTTCGCCTGCGAGAGTTGGCGGCCTGGGGCGTCGATTTGAGCCTGATTAGCGCTTACCTGCACCGCTCACCCACCGAGTGTGTGGAGGAGTGGCGCGCCTTTCGCGCCTTTGCCGACGAAATCGAGCGCGCTGTCGAATCCGGACGAGTCTTTCCGCCTGGGACAGCGACTCTGACGTCCGTGAAGCAGTGAGGCTGTGGTCAACCCGCAGCGCTTGTTCGAGTTGCTTCAGCAAGAAGGGGTTGAGGCAGTTGCGGTATGTGACATGGTAGTATGCCCATGAGGAGTGGACGCGCATGACGCGGACGACTGGACTTACCCGTGGCCCGCACACTGGTGACGAGGCGGCGATTCGCGCGCTGGTGACGACTATCGTGGAACAGGCGCACCCTCGTCCCCTGGCCGTGATCTTGTTCGGCTCGCGAGCGCGGGGAGACCAGCGCCCTACCAGCGACGTGGACCTACTGCTGGTCTGGCCTGAGGGCACGAACACACGCCGTGCGGCCGCCGCGGTCGATGACCTCCTGGCGTTCGCGCCTCTCGATGTGGATATTGTAGCCACCACGCCGGCGCGCCTGGCCGCGGCATGGGGTGACTACGGCAGTGTCCTGCATTGGGCGCAAGAGCAGGGCGTAGTGCTCTATCAGGCCGACGAGGAGACGCAATCCGCCGCCGACGGAGTGGGGACGTTGGCATGACGGCCGGTCCTCAGGGGCCGGGACCGACGCCCGAGGCACGGCTGCAACGCACGCGCGCCTGGTTGCGCTATGCGGCGCGCGATCTAGCCGCCGCCCGCGATGCGCTGCGCCCCGGGTCCCCTGCCAGCCCCTACCACGGGGCGTTCTGGGCGCAGCAGGCCGCGGAAAAGGCATTGAAAGGGGCGTTGACATATGCCGGCGTTCGATTCGAGGGCACGCACCGGCTCAACGTGTTGGCCGCCTTGCTGCCCATCGATTGGGAAACACGGCGAGTAGCTGGCGCCTTGGGCGAGTTGACCCGCTATGGCGTGGAGACGCGTTACCCCGACCTGGGCGAGCCGGAACCGACGGCTGAGGAGGCTCACCGCGCCGTGACCCAAGCCGACAGCGTCCAGAGGGCTGTGCGGCGCGACCTGGAGGCCCACGGCTTCCCTTTCGCCGCGCAGCAGCGACCACCTCGGCAGCCACCGCAAGGGCCGGAGCGCGACGACAGTAGCCACGGCCGGTAACCGCGCCAAGACAGTCTATGGCGCCGTGCCGTCTATGCCGTTGCGGCTCTTACTGCAACTAGACTCGATTGCGGCATACACAGTTGGGAGTACTACCGGCAAGACGTGGGCGTGGCAGGATGCTGATGTGGTCCGCCGAAGACATAGCGCACCGCGTTGGCGTAGGCATAGCCATCGCGGTGGCTGGGAATGATTGCCCCGCCCTCGCCGATCTCGTTCCAGGCAAAGATGAGCACCATGCGCTCCTGTGTCGTCTCCGCGGGGTGGCTATCGATCCAGTGGCGGGCGCGCACTGCATAGCACGTGAATTGGGCCGGGGTGCGGCCCGCGTAGATGATCGCCGTCCGCTGCTCGCGCGCGCTATAGCGTTGATCCCAGCCCGAGGTGATGACCGGAATGTAGGGCAGCGGCACCGACGACGCCACGCGGTCCCACATCGCCACGTTCTCCTGCACCAGGGTCGCGTACGGCACCGGCACGCGATACTGTTCGTCGCCCATGGCATGATAGTTATAGCCCGTCGTCAGGTCGTAGCCCTCCGGGCCAAGCCAGTGGTTGGGGATGGGGTTGCCATGCAAGGCCACGATCGCCCCCACCGCGATCGTGACCCCGGGCAGGCCGGCGGCGCGCGCCTGGGCGCGCAGATAGTCGAGCGCCCAGCGGACGCCGAGCGAGCCACCGAAGATGCTGCGCATGTACCACGGCGTGAAGACGATGAAGAGCGGCTTGCCGTCCACCCGGACATAGCCCGGTTGCTTGAAGTAGCGAATCCACGTCCGCACGAGGCCCGGCCAGTCTGTGGCCCGCGGCAGGAAGGGAGGATAATCGATGAAATTCAGACAGAACTGGAGGCCGTGCCGGTGGTGCGAGGTCAGATAGAAGCCCAGCGCTTCGTTCAGCGTGCGATCGGTGGCATAGGGCGAGCGGGCGATATCGTACCAATCGAAGGCGAAGAAGTCGATGCCGGCGTTGACGGCCTGGGCGATCGACTTATCGACCTGGGACTGGGAGTCGTCGTACCAACCGATCAGGGGCTCGCTGGAGCGCAGCGGACCGGTGAGCAGCTTGCTGAGGTTGTCGTTAGGGCCGTGTGACCAGCCGCTGAAGTAGTAGGCGCCCACCATGTAGGAAGGGTACGCGGCAGCCAGCGGATTGGTGGCAGCGTGGTCCGCGGCGGCCTGCACCGTATGTATGCGCGGAAGCGATGCGGCCGGCGTGAAGGTGCAGGCCATTAGTAACGTCAGGGCAAGCGATCGGCGACGGCTGCGCCGCCCGCCTCTTGAACGAACATCCCTCTCACCATTCATAGCGTGTCGCCTCTCGCATGATGGAATCCGCAGCACCCAGCCGGCATCGCCGGAGGATGTCTGGAAGCACCTGGCTGTACGGTTGCAAGTTCAGGATAACATGGCGTGCTCCGGTCCCGCGGTCGCCACATTGTGCGGGTCAGAAGATATCCACGCCGCCACATTCCGCGCGGTTGCGGCGTTGCTATCATGCAAGTGACAGCCGTGAGAAGGGCGGAGTCGGCCGCCGGCGGGGCCCAAGACCCTCGCCCTGCCGCGTGGGGGTGTCTCGTGGGCGGCGCAGGTCACGGTAGACGGAGGTGGTGGACGTGAAGGCCCTGGTGCTTGCAGCGGGACTGGGGACGCGCCTGCGTCCTCTGACCGACACCATGCCCAAGGCGCTCCTCCCCGTGGACGGGATACCGGTCATCGAGCACAACCTGCTCCTGCTGCGCGAGCATGGCATCCGCGAGGTGACGATCAACCTGCATGCCCATCCCCAGGCCATCCCGGCCTATCTGGGCGATGGGCGGCGCTGGGGCCTGCAGGTGAGCTACTCGTACGAAGACAGGCTGATGGGCACCGCGGGGGCGCTCAAGCGGTGCGAACAGACGTTCCGCGACGCGCCGTTTGTGGTGCTGTACGGCGACAACCTCAGCGACACCGACATCACGGCCTTGCGCGCGCTCTACGACCGGGCCGGCGCCATCGGGGCCATCGCCTTGCACCGGCCGGAGGATCCCTCAGCCAGCGGGATCGTGGCGGTCGACGCCGGCGGACGGGTCCAGAGCTTCATCGAAAAGCCGCGCCCCTACGACCCGTCGATGGGGCAATGGGCCAATGCCGGGCTGTACATCCTCTCCCCCGCCGTCCTCACGGAGATTCCGACGGAGACAGTCTGCGACTTCGGGCACGACGTCTTCCCGCGCCTGCTGCGCGCCGGCTATCCGCTGGTGGCCGCTCCCGTCTGCCACTATCTGCTCGCTATCGACACCCCGGAACGCTACGCGAGGGCGCAGGCCACGCTGGCCGAGCGGCGCGCCGCGAGCGATGCCGACACCAACGCCGGCCCACCTGCCACTAGCCCGTGAGCGCTCGCTTGTGGAATCCCTGCCGCGCTGATATGCCTGATCCTCCGCGCCGGTAGCTATTTTGGGCAGGCCCATTCCAGCTAGCTGGAATCTCCCATTGTGGGCCGTCCCGGTGCTGCTTATTCTGGCCCTACACAGCCCAGATCACGTTCTCACAACACATCAATACTCTACTCTACGCTCTATCTCTACACAGATCTATTAGAGTATTGATATACAGTTGGTAGATGTATCTACTGGCTGTGCTATAGAAGCGCATTGGTACGTCAGTTAGAACGGCACCGCCATGGCACATCAGCCCTTCTCTTCGCATCAGCGGTCCCCCCGCCGCGCTCGCCTCGGCTCTCCACTATACACGCTCGGCTTGCTCCTTTCACTGCTCTGGGTGGGCCTGCCCGACGGGCTCCCATCGACCCTGATACGGGCCTCCGGCCCTGTGCAGCCGCCACTCGCCGCGCTACGAGGCGGTGGAACGCAGAGCACCGGCGGCCGCGCGCTCGGCTTGGCCGCGCCGTCCGCTCACATCGGCCCGCGCGTACAGACTTCGTCCGCGCCGCGGGACGCGAGCGCCGCGCCATCCAGCGTCGACCTGTCGGCGTATAGTCCGCCGGTCGGAGACCAGGGAGAGATCGCCTCCTGCGTGGCCTGGGTGACCGCCTATTACATGCTGGGCTGGTACGCCCGGCGTGACGGGTACTACCCGGCGGGCGGTCCAGACGGCGCCGGCAGCTTCGCGCCCATGTATGTCTATAGCCAGCTCGTCCAGGGTAGGAACGTCGGCACGACGTTCGGCGATACCCTGAATCTTGAACTGCAGCAGGGCGTGGACACGCGGGCCGACTATACTCCCGGCGATCAGGACTATACCACCCAGCCGACCGCTCAGCAGCGTGCCAACGCGGCACCCTATAAGCTGGCCGGCTACACCACGCTGTTCGTCGGGGCAAATCAGGGCGACCCGGCACGGCAGATGATCGAGGCCGCCCTGAGCAGTGGCACTCCCGTCGGCATAGGCCTGACCATCTACGACAACTTCTGGAACGCCGATTCCACCCACTACTACATCGATACCACCGACATGGGGGCGAATCACGGCAACCATGCCGTGGTCGCGTTCAAGTACGATGCCAATGGCCTCTGGGTGGAGAACCAATGGGGCACCGGCTGGGGCCTCAACGGCTGGGTTGAGCTGAGCTGGGACTACGTCAAGCAGTACGTGTGGCAGGCGGTGACCATCCGTCCCGGGGCACCACCCGTCGCGGCAATCGCAACCGCCACGACGCCGGCCGCGGCCGCGCCGTCGTCTGCGTCGAGCGTGACCCCGACAGTCCCGGCCACAACCACGCCCACCGCGACCGAGGCAGTGAGCGAATCCACGGCGACGGTAACGCCGGCGGCCACGCTCACTCCGTCCGTTTCGGCGGCCGTGGTGGCGACGGCCACGGTCATACTACCGGCCCACCACCCCGCGTCGCAACCTGTACGGTGGCATCGCCGCCCGAACATCGTGCGCGTGCAACCGCCGGTACGCTGGCTGCATACCGCCGAGAACGTGATGACTCGCCCGCGGCGCTACAGCGAGGTCCCGCTCAACGACGGCCTCAGCGTTCCCCACCGACGCCGCCACGCCCCCTGGCGCTATCCAGCCCCGGCCATTTGGCGGATGTTGCGCCGCGTGCTGTAGGCGCAGGCGAGCGGGCTGCATCCGTAGCCTGACACTGAAGTGTCACGGCAGGGTACGGGCACTGAAGTGCCTTTGGCGCGGCAGGGTACCCGCTTGCGGGTCGCGGCTTTAGCTGGCGTGTCCCTCGGGTACCCGCTCGCGGGTGACGACGTCGGACGCCGGTCCCGTCCACTCCTATCGCCAGGTGACGTCGGTTGCCGCCACGAGGAAGGCACGTCGGCGACCGTCCCCTGCCATGACATGCCGTGCCGGCGTCCGGCATCCCACCCACACCCGTTGTTGCAGCCATTTGCGCCCGCGTCACCGGCGCGGTATACTAAATCCGAGTGGTGTAGTCGGAGTTTGACGGTGAAATTTTCGCAACGCAGTGAATACGGTGTTCGCCTCCTCGTCGACCTGGCCCGCCATTATGGCCAGGGTCCGCTGTCGCTCACCGAAGTGGCGCGCGATGAGGAGCTCAGCCAGACCTTTCTGGAGCAGGTCATCATGCCGCTGCGCAAGGCCGGCCTGGTGCGCAGCCGCCAAGGCGTACGCGGCGGCTATGAGCTGACCAGGACGCCGGCCGAGATCCGCATGGGCGAGGTGCTGCGCGTCCTCGAGGGTTCTCTTGCGCCGATGTTCTGCGTGACCGACGAAGAGGGGCGCGATATCTGCGCCTTCGAGGACCATTGCGGCACGCGCCTGCTGTGGGCGCGCGTCCGCGACGGTATCAACGCGGCGCTGGATGCGACCACGCTGGCCGACCTGATTCCCGGCGCACCGATATCCGCCGGCGCTGCCGGCATCGCCATGCCTTTGCCGATGCTGGCCACGCCGCCCGCGGCCTGTGCGGAGTATCAACCCGCGCCGGAGCGGCCCATGGTGGATGTGCGCTAAGACGGAAGCCAGAATGGCCGTGCCGGTAGCGGTCGACTATAGAAACAGTTTAGGAATAGAGTACGGGCAACGCCGACAACAATGTATCAAGGAGAGACGATGGTAAGGGAGCTGGCGATCAAGGATTTGCACGTGGCCGTGGAGGGCCGCGAGATTCTGAAGGGCGTTAACCTGACGGTGCGCCAGGGCGAGACCCACGCGTTGATGGGCCCCAACGGCTCGGGCAAGAGCACCCTGGCCAGCGCGCTGATGGGGCATCCTAATTACGAGGTGACGAGCGGCGAGGTGCTCATCGACGGCGAGAATGTCCTGGAGATGAGCCCGGACGAGCGCGCCAAGAAAGGCCTCTTCCTTGCATTTCAGTATCCCATGTCCATTCCCGGCGTCAGCGTGGCCAACTTCCTGCGCCTCGCCTACGGCGCCGTGAGCAAGCCGGACGAGACCGACCCCGAGCCGTACCGCAAGACGATGACGGCGCGCGAGTTCCGCCAGTTGCTGCGCGACAAGCTGGGTCTGCTCAAGATGGATGAGACGATGCTCTCGCGCTACCTGAACGAGGGCTTCTCGGGCGGCGAGAAGAAGCGGTGCGAGATCCTGCAGATGGCCGTCCTGCAGCCGCGCTTCGCCGTCCTGGACGAAACCGACTCCGGCCTGGATATCGATGCCCTGCGCATCGTGGCCGACGGGGTCAACGCCCAGCGCAACGGCGAGCTGGGCACGCTGGTGATCACGCACTATCAGCGCCTTCTGAACTACATTAAGCCCGATTTCGTGCACATCCTGGTCGGTGGCCGCATCGTCAAGGACGGCGGCCCAGAGCTGGCCCTTGAGCTCGACGAGACGGGCTACGAGCAAATCATCAGCAAGTACGGTGACGGCGGGGCCGCCCCGGCACGATAAGAGCACGATAAGAGGAGGAGCCATGAGCGTAACTGCCAATCCGCTGGAGAAGACGGAATACCAATACGGCTTCCACGACGACGTGCAGCCCGTCTTCAAGTCGAAGAAGGGCCTGAGCCGCCAGGTCGTGGAAGAGATTTCGTACATGAAGAACGAGCCGGACTGGATGCGCAAGTTCCGGCTGCGCGCGCTGGAGATGTTCGAGCGCCGGCCCATGCCCAACTGGGGCGGACCCGCCCTGGCCGACATCGACTTCGACAACATCTACTACTATCTCAAGCCCAGCGAGGGCCAGAGCCGCAGTTGGGACGACGTGCCCAGCGAGATCAAGAACACCTTCGACCGCCTGGGCATCCCCGAGGCCGAGAAGAAGTTCCTGGCCGGCGTCGGCGCGCAGTAC
>Ga0209062_1006005_pt1 | contig 11376 bp, 11 predicted proteins | sample Coa_R2_2_FD_187158 | JGI IMG/M metagenome (GOLD analysis project Ga0209062, IMG submission 187158) | Surface soil microbial communities from Centralia Pennsylvania, which are recovering from an underground coalmine fire - Coalmine... | ecosystem: Environmental > Terrestrial > Soil > Unclassified...
ACGAGATATTCCACGCGCCCAAGCACCCCTACACCAAGGCCCTGCTGCGCTCGATCCCGAGCCTCTACGGCGCGACGCGCATCGCGCTGCCGGTGATCAGCGGGGCGCTGCCGCATCCGTTCAACCGCCCGTCGGGCTGCCCGTTCCACCCCCGCTGCCCCGACGCGATGCCGCGCTGCTCAACGGCAGTGCCGAGCCTGCAGCCCGTATCGCCGAGCCAGCTCGCAAGCTGCTTCCGGCACCACGACATCGAGGAGCCGTCATGAGCGACGTGCTGCTCGAGGTCCGCGGCCTTCAGAAGTTCTTCCCGATCACGCACGGATTCTTCCAGCGCGTGGTCGGCCATGTCCGTGCGGTGGACGGCGTCGACTTCGTCCTGAAGGAGGGTGAGACGCTGGGGCTGGTGGGTGAGAGCGGCTGCGGCAAGACCACCGCGTCGCGCTGCATCCTGCGCGCCATCGATCCGACCGGCGGCAAGATCCTTTACCGGACCAGGGCCGGAAAGGTCGTCGATCTCGCCATCCTGCCGCAGGCCGAGCTGCAGCCCCTGCGGGCCGAGATCCAGATGATCTTCCAGGACCCGTTCGGCTCGCTCAATCCGCGCATGACCCTGCTCGACAATGTCGGCGAGCCCTTGCTGGTCAACGGCATGAAGAACCGCCGCGAGCGCGCCGAGCGCGTGGCCGAGCTGCTGCGGCTGGTCGGATTGCGTCCGGAGTTCATGCACCGCTTCCCGCACGCCTTTTCGGGCGGCCAGCGCCAGCGCATCGGCATTGCACGAGCGCTTGCCACCAACCCGCGCCTGGTGGTGGCCGACGAGCCGGTGTCGGCACTCGATGTGTCGATCCAGGCGCAGGTGCTGAACCTGCTGCTCGAGCTGCAGGCGAAGTTCAAGCTCACCTTCCTGTTCGTGGCGCATGATCTCTCGGTGGTCCGCCACATCTCCGACCGCATCGCCGTGATGTATGTCGGCCAGCTGGTCGAGCTCGCACCCACGGGCGACATCTTCCGCCAGCCCCAGCACCCCTACACCGCGGCTCTGATGCGTGCCGTGCCTGCCGCCGATCCGCGGGTCCGCACCGCCGACGGCATCCTGGGCGGCGAGGTGCCGAGCCCGGCCGCCCCGCCGTCGGGCTGCTACTTCCATCCCCGCTGCCGCCACGCGACCGAGCGCTGCCGGACCGAAGCGCCGGCCCTGCGCGAAGTGGCCCCGGGCCATTTCAGCCGCTGCCATTTCGCCGGCGAGATGAAGTTCTGAACCGGCTAAAGTCACCCCCATGCGCCGCCGTACACTCCTCGCCGCCAGCCTGCTCGCCCCGTTCGTCGCGCGGGCAGAGACGTCGTGGCCGGCCAAGCCGGTGCGTATCGTCGTGCCGTTCACGCCGGGTGGCGCGATCGACGCCATGGTGCGGGTGATCGCCGACGCGCTGACGCTGCGTCTCGGCCAGCAGGTGATCGTCGATCCGCGACCTGGCGCCAACACCATCCTGGGCTCCGACGTGGTCGCGAAGGCGGCGCCCGACGGCTACACCGTCCTGATCACCACCAATTCCACGCACACCAACAATCCGACGCTCTACAGCAAGCTGCCGTTCGATCCGGCCAAGGATCTGGCACCGGTGTCGCTGGTCTCGCTCGGTACCATCCTGCTCTGCGCCAAGGGTGGTGCGCCGTTCAACGACCTCAAGGGCATGGCTGGTTGGGTGAAGGCGCTTGGCCGTCCCGCCACCTATGGCAGCTGGGGCATCGGCTCGAGCGGTCATCTCTACGGCCTGATGCTGGAGAAGACGCTGGGCGGCTATTACAGTCACGTGCCTTACCGCGGTGACGTGCAGGCGCTGCAGGACGTCGCCAACGGCGCGCTCGATCTCACCTGGGCGAGCCCGGTCAGCGCCAGGCCGCAGATCGCCGCGGGTAAGATCAAGGCGCTCGCCGCCGCCGGCAGCAAGCGCTCGGCCTCGATGCCCGAACTCCCGACCTTCGCAGAGCAGCTCGTGCCGGGCTTCGACCTCAGCCTGTTCGTCGCGGCCTATGCGCCGGCCGGCACGCGCGACGACATCATCGACCGGCTGCAGCACGAGATCCGCGCCGCGCTCGGCCATGCCGATGTGGGCGAGAAGCTGATTGCGCAGGGCCAGACGCCGGTCGGCTCGACGCCGCAGGAGCTGGCCAAGGTGCTGGCGCGCGAGACGCCGATCTGGGCCGACCTGATCCAGCAATCCGGTGCCAAGGTGGAATGATGAGCACGACTGTCACAGGCTCGGCCTACACGCTGAAGCCGCCGACCTACAACGCCAAGCTCACCGAAGTCGGCCGCGGCACGCCGATGGGCGAGCTGCTGCGCCGCTACTGGCATCCGGTCGGCCTGAGCGGCGATGCCGGCGCGACGCCGCGGACGGTGAAGATCCTGGGCGAGGAGCTGATCCTGTTCCGTGACGGGCAGGGCCGGGCCGGCCTGGTCTATCCGCGCTGCTGCCATCGCGGCACGACGCTCTACTACGGCAAGGTCGAGGAGCGCGGCATCCGGTGCTGCTATCACGGCTGGCTGTTCGACGTCGAAGGCCGATGCCTCGAGATGCCGGCCGAACCCGAGCCGAGCGGCCCGCAGTGCCAGCGCGTGCGCCAACCCTGGTACCCGACGCAGGACCGCTACGGCCTGGTGTTCGCCTATCTCGGCCCGCCGGAGAAGAGGCCGGTGCTGCCGCGCTTCGAATGCCTCGAAGTGATGGGGTCCGGTGAGTTCGTCGAGGCCGACGATTCGAGCATCGGCACGGGCGGTATCCAGATCGCCCCCTGCAACTGGCTGCAGCATTTCGAGAACGTGGTCGATCCGTACCATGTGCCGATCCTGCACGGCACCTTCAGCGGGCCGCAGTTCGTCGAGCAGATGGCGACCTTCCCCAGGGTGAAGTTCGAGTACGGCCCGATGGGCGTGAAGGCGACGTCGCTGCGGCCCGGGCCGAACGGGCGCAAGTTCCGACGCGTCACCGAGGCGGTGCTGCCTACCTTGCGCGTGGTGCCCAACCCGCAGGTCGCGCAGTACGGCATGGTCGAATCGATCGGCTGGACGGTGCCGATCGACGACACGCACTACCGCATCTACGTCGCCGGGCGCGTCAAGGAGAAGGGCGCGCTCAGCAAGTTCAAATCGCGCTACAACGGCAAGACCTGGGCCGAACTCACGCCCGAGGAGCATCAGAAGTTCCCCGGTGATACCGAAGCGCAGGTCGGTCAGGGCCCGATCACCTTCCATTCGGAGGAGCATCTGATGTCCTCCGACCAGGGCGTCGCCATGCTGCGCCAGATGTTCCAGCGCCAGCTCGAGGCCCTTGCCGCAGGCAAGGACCCGGTCGGCGTGGCGTTCGACGAGAAGGACGCCTACGTGAAGTTCGACGCGGGGCAGTATCTCGAGGATTGAACCATGGCGCGCATCGTCCTCGGGATCGGAACGTCGCATACGCCGATGCTCAATGTCGGCCCCGAGGAATGGCCCTTGTTCGAGGGCCTCGATCGCAAACGCGCCCATCTTCACAAGGACGGGAGGCGCGCGACGTACGACGAGCTGCTGGCAAGCGCACCGCCTTCATTGCGCGCCGAAATCGTTCCGGAAATGCATGCCAAGCGGCATGGCGAGGCGATGGCCGCGCTCGGCCGGCTGCAGCAAGCGCTGACGGCGGCAACGCTCGACGCGGTCATCATCGTTGGTGACGACCAGCACGAGATCTACCACGAAGGCAACATGCCGAGCGTTCTCGTCTATCGCGGCGACACGATCGCAAACGTGCCGAACCGGACGACTCGAAAGACGGACACCGATGTGGCCTGGCGCCCGGACTGGGCCAAGCGCGCCTCGTCCCGGTACTACGAGGAGCGCGAGACGCGGCTCTATCCGGTCCATGCGACGCTGGCGCATCACCTCACGACGGCGCTGATCGAGCGTGAATTCGACGTCGCGTCCGCCAATGCGCTGCCGGAGGGAGAAGGCGAGGGCCACGCCTTCGCTTTCGTCCACAAGCGCATCATGGACGGTGCCGCGATCCCCGTCGTGCCGGTGTTCCTCAACACCTACTACCCACCGAACCAGCCGTCGCCCCGACGCTGCTACAGGCTCGGCCAGGCGATTCGCGCGGCCGTCGAGGACTATCCGGAGGACATTCGGATCGGCGTCGTCGCCTCTGGTGGCCTCAGTCATTTCACGATCGACGAGGCGCTCGACAACGACGTCGTTCGCGCACTCCGCGAAAAGGACGCCGAGGCGCTGCAGTCGTTGCCGCGCGAGCAGCTCCAGTCGGGAAGCTCGGAGATCCGCAACTGGATTTGCGCCGCCGGTGCGCTCGAGCATCTCGATCTCGAGTGGGTGCACTACACGCCCGGCTACCGCACGCTTGCGGGAACCGGCACCGGCCTTTGCTTCGGCTACTGGACCTGACGCGAGAGATCGGCGCCGATCGCGGCCGACACCGAGGCGAAGCCGTCGCGCGCCAAGAGCGCCGCCAACTCGTCCTTGATCCGACGGACCAGCGGCGGGCCGTCGTAGACCAGCATCGAGTAGAGCTGCACGAGCGTCGCGCCGGCGCGGATCTTGGCGTAGGCGTCCGCACCCGAGCCGACGCCGCCGGTGCCGATCAACGGGAACTGATTCTCGACCCGCTGCGCCGTCTTGCGCAGTACGTCCGTCGACAGCGTCGCGAGCGGTTCTCCCGACAGGCCGCCGGCCTCATTACGGCGTGCCGAGCGTAGCGAGGCTGGCCGCGACAGGGTCGTGTTGCCGACGATGATGCCGTCCATCCTGAGATCACGGCAGACGGCGACGATGTCGTCGAGATCATCGTCCGTTGCATCGGGCGCGATCTTCACCACCAGCGGTACCGGCGCCGCGGCGATCGCGTCCTGCACCCGCTTCAGCAGGTCGGTGAGCTGCGCGCGACCCTGCAGGTTGCGCAGGCCGGGCGTATTGGGCGAAGAGACGTTACAGACCAGATAATCGGAATAGGGGGCGAGAGCCGCCGCGCAGGTCACATAGTCGGCCGCACGATCGGTGCTGTCCTTGTTGGCACCGACATTCACGCCGACGAACCCCCGTCGCGGCCTGGCTTTCAACCTCGAAAGAACCGCATCCAGCCCATGGCCGGGAAAGCCCATGCGGTTGATCACTCCACGATCCTCGGGAAGCCGGAACAGGCGCGGCCGCGGATTGCCGTCCTGCGGCCGGGGCGTGACGCTGCCGATCTCGACCAGACCGAAGCCCAGGCCGAGCAGCGCATCCGGCACCTCGGCATTCTTGTCGAAGCCGGCCGCGAGGCCGATCGGACTGGAGAGCGTCCGGCCCCAGACATCGACGGCGAGCGACGGGGAATCGGGCTTGCGATCGCGCGGGACGAGACCGCTCTTCAGGCCGCGGATGGCAAGGCCATGGGCCACCTCGGCATCGAGGCGCGACAGCAGGAGATCGGCGGCGCGGTACCAGCCCATGCCGCTTCGTTAGAACATATTCCGTCCGGCCGGAATTGGCCGGACGGAATATGCCTGTTGCAACAAATATCGCCCGTGCGCGCATTTCCACTCAGATGGAACCGCGCTAGCGGGCCGATGGGACAGATGACGATCGTGTGGGCGCGGTTCCATCTGAGTGGAAATCGCTCTAGCAGAAATCAGCTGTGGAGCGCTTAGGTCTCAGCAGGCTGACGATCAGCGGATCGAGGGCGCGCCGTTCTGCGGCCGCAAGCCCAGCGCCTCGCTGAACAGCTCGGCGAACGCTTCCCTGAACAGCTGGCCAACGCGCGGGTCGTCGGGTCCCGACGCATCCGTCCAGGCGGTCAGCTGCGACAGGGCCTTGTCGTTGCGGCAGTAGATCGCGAAGACGTCCATCCGGCCCGGCGTGGCGGACCGCGCGCGCATCTGGCCGGCGGCGCAGACCGAATCGGCGTTGAGGTCCCTGGCCGAATTGAAGACCAGCACCAGGCGATAATCCGGATGCGGCGCGTCGGCCGGCACATCGTAGGTGAAGGTGAGCGTCGGCCGGGGCTTGTTGGCTTGCATCTGCCGCAGCAGGGCATCCGCGACCTGGCTTGGCGGCAGGCCGGGGAAGGGATTGCCGGCCAGCACGACCCGGAAAGGTTTGCCGTCGGTCGCATTGTAGAATTCGCGGAAGTCGTACTGCGTCGCGTAGTCGACACCGCCAAGGGTAGCCGCGCCAGCGGGAAGGGCCGAAGCGGCCAGCAGGCCGGCCAGAAAAGTCTTGAGCGCACGCATGGCCATCGTCCTTCGTCTCACGCGTCCAGGTTAGACATCGAGGTCCTGGGCGAACTTGGCGTTCTCCTGGATGAAAGCGTAGCGCTTCTCCGGCTTGCGGCCCATCAAATCCTCGACAAGCGTTCGTGTGCGCATCGCCTCGGTACGCTCGTCGGTATCGGCCGAGGTCGGCACGTCGACCTTGAGCAGCACGCGCTTGGCCGGATCCATCGTGGTCTCGCGCAGATGCACCGACTGCATCTCGCCCAGCCCCTTGAAGCGCGTGATGTCGGCCTTGCCGCCGAACACGGTGCGCAGCAGCTCGTCCTTCTGCGCGTCGTCCTGGGCGTACTCGGTCTTGCCGCCCTTGGTGATGCGGTAGAGCGGCGGCTGGGCGAGGAAGAGATGCCCGTTTTCGATCAGCTTCGGCATCTCGCGATAGAAGAACGTCATCAGCAGCGAAGCGATGTGCGCGCCGTCGACGTCGGCATCGGTCATGATGATCACCCGCTCGTAGCGCAGGCGGTCGTCGTTGTAGTGCGCTCCCGTCCCGCAGCCCAGAGCCTGGATCAGGTCCTGCACTTCCTGGTTCTCGCGCAGCTTGTCGGCCGAGGCCGAGGCCACGTTCAGGATCTTGCCGCGCAGTGGGAGAATGGCCTGGGTCTCGCGGTTGCGCGCGGCCTTGGCCGAGCCGCCGGCCGAATCGCCCTCGACCAGGAAGATCTCGGTGCCCTCGGCAGCGGTGTTGCTGCAGTCGGCGAGCTTGCCCGGCAGGCGCAGCTTGCGGGTCGCGGTCTTGCGCTGCTGCTCGCGGTCCTGCTTGCGGCGCAGCCGCTCCTCGGCCTTGGCCACGACATGCTCGAGCAGGGCAGTGCCGGCTTCCTTGTCGCCGGTCAGCCAGTGCTCGAAGTTGTCGCCGATGATGCTCTCGACCAGCTTGGTCGCCTCGACCGAGACCAGCTTCTCCTTCGTCTGGCCCTGGAACTGCGGCTGCTCGATGAATACCGAGACGAGGCCGGCGGCGCCGTCGATCACGTCGTCGGCGGTGATGATGCCGCCCTTGCGGTTGCCGGTGAGATCGGCGTAGCGCTTCAGGCCGCGCACCAGGGCGCTGCGAAAGCCCGACTCGTGCGTGCCGCCTTCGGCGGTCGGCACGGTGTTGCAGTAGGAGCGGACGAAGCCCTCCTCGTCGTTCGGCCACCACACGGCCCATTCGACCTTGCCGCCGGCCGTGCCGTTGGTCTCGCTCCTCGCCTCGCCGGCGAAGGGCTGCGGCACCACCGTCGGGCGCTGGCCGATCTCGGAGATGAGGTAGTCCTTGAGGCCGCCCTCGAAGTGGAACGATTCCTCCTCGGGGATCGTCCCATCCTTGGGCAGCACGCTCTTGTCGCAGCGCCAGCGGATCTCGACGCCGCGGAACAGGTAGGCCTTCGACCGTGCCATCTTGTAGAGGCGGTCGGGATGGAACTGGATCTTGCCGAAGATCTCGGGATCGGGATGAAAGGTGACGGTCGTGCCGCGCCGATTCGGGGCCGGGCCGGCGGACTTGAGCTTCGAGGTCGGCTTGCCGCGCGAGAAGCTCTGGACCCAGGACTGCCGGTCGCGCGCCACCTCGACGACCAGCTCGTCGGAGAGCGCATTCACGACCGAGGCGCCGACGCCGTGCAGGCCGCCCGAGGTCGCGTAGACCTTGCTGTTGAACTTGCCGCCCGAATGGAGCGTGGTGAGGATGACCTCCAGCGCCGACTTGTTCTTGAACTTGGGATGCGGGTCGACCGGCATGCCGCGGCCGTTGTCCCGAATCGTCACCTTGTTGCCGGCCTGCAGCTCCAGATGGATGGTGTCCGCGTGACCGGCGACGGCCTCGTCCATCGCGTTGTCGAGGATCTCGGCGACGAGATGGTGCATCGCCCGCTCGTCGGTGCCGCCGATATACATGCCGGGGCGCTTGCGGACGGGCTCCAGGCCCTCCAGCACCTCGATGTCGCGCGCGGTATAGGAATTGTCCTTCGCGGCGCCACGCTTGCCGCCGGACCGTTCGAACAGGTCGCCGTTGTTCTTTGCCATGCTTCTTGTCTTCGTCGGCGGCATGAGAGGGGGTGTCGCCGATAGCCGCTCCGCCCTCGGATATGGTAGGAAAATCCGCGAAAATCAACCACATCCAGTGGGGAACTCATGTCCGAATCGCCGCGCGACCCGATCATCCGGACGGTGCCCCAGCCGGCCGACATGAACGGAAATGGCGACATTTTCGGCGGCTGGGTGCTGTCGCAGATGGATATCGCCGGCGGCACGATGGCGGCCCGGGTCGCCAAGGGCCGGGTGGCGACAGTGGCGATCACCGCGATGACGTTCGTCCAGCCGATCAAGGTCGGCGACCTGGTGTCGATCTACGGCCAGGTGAGCAAAGTCGGCCGCAGCTCGATCACGATCGACCTCGAGACGGTGGTGCAGCGCCGGCTCGACCCGACACCCATTCAGGTGACGCACGGCACCTTCGTGTTCGTGGCCATCGACGACGACGGCAAGCCGCGTCAGGTAAAGGCATGAAGCTCGCCGCACTCGCGGTCGCCGTCGCGCTCGCACCGGCGACCGTTCTTGCCCATCCGCACATCCTCATTTCGCAGTCGGTGCGCGCGATCGAGAGCAACGGCGCCTATACTCATGTCGAGATCGTCTGGAAGTTCGATCCGCACGCCAGCGAGGACGAGATCCCGGCGATCGACGAGGACAAGGATGGCACGTTCTCCGACGAGGAGATCAGGCTGCTGATCCGAGACACCATGCCGGGATTCCGCAAGGTCGGCTTCCAGACCTGGCTGAACACCGGTGGCGCAGACTTCAATCCACCCAAGGATCCGGACTTCTCCGCGCGGATCGACGATCCCGCGACCTTCGATCCGCCCGAATGGGATCGCACCGCGGGCGACGGTATGCAGATGCCGGAGTACAAGCGTGCGACGATGCAGATCGAGCGCGACACGCACAGCCCGCGTAATCTCGTCTACACGATGCGTTTCGAATTGCCCCAGCCGGTGAAGAGTTTTTCGATCACGAGCTACGATCCCGAGGACTACATCAGGATCGTGGTCGACAAGGATTCGCTGTCGAAGGACTGCGCGCTCGACAAGCATCCGAGCCGCAAATCGGAGTTCATACCCGGCCATCCCGTCTACGCGGACCGAGTGACGTGCCACCTGCCCTGAAGGGCAGGGTAACCGAGCGGCAGAATCGGCCGTGGCTCGGCATCCTGTTCATGTGCATCGCCTGCGCCCTGTTCCCGGTGCAGAACGCCTTCGTGAAGCTGCTGACGGGCCTCTATCCCTTCCAGCAGGTCGTGTGGGTCCGGCTCGCCGTGCATCTCGTGCTGATGTGCGTCGTCTTCCTGCCGCGCAACGGTGTTGGCCTGCTGCGCACCCGTTCTCCGGTGCAGCAGGTGATCTGCTCGGCCGGACTGCTGGGCTCGACGCTCTTCTTCTTCAGCTCGGCGAAGTATGTCGGCGTCACCGAGGCGATCGCCATCTCCTTCGTCTCGCCGCTCGCCGTGACCTTCCTTGCCTGGCCGTTGCTCGGCGAGCGCATCACCTTCGTGCGGCTGGCGTCGGTCGTGATCGGCTTTGCCGGCGTGATGATCGTGATCCGCCCCGGCAGCTCGGTCTTCCAATGGGCCTCGCTGATGATGCTGGCGAGCGCGATCTTCTACGCGGTCTACCAGATCGTCGTCCGGCGCGTCTCGGCCGTCGATTCGCCGGCGACCACGGCCTTCTACTGCGCGCTCGGCTGCACGCTGGCGACCTCGTTGCTCGTGCCGGGCCATTGGCGGACGCCGGACAATTGGCGCGATACGGCAATGATGGTGTCGCTGGGCATCTCCGGCGGCTTCGGCCATTACTGCGTGGCGCGGGCCTTCAGTTACGCGCCGGCCAACCTGATCGCGCCCTTGAACTACACGCAGATGATCGGCTCCGTTGCGATCGGCTACCTGATGTTCGCCGAGATTCCGGATGTCTATACCTGGGTTGGCAGCGCCGTGATCATCGCCGCCGGCCTGCTCGTGGGATGGCAGAGCCGCAAAAGGACCTGAGGGAGGAGACCATGCCGTATCTCGTCGCATCAGACCTGCCGACCGTCTCGGCCGGCGCGCGCTTCCGGGCGCTGCTCGAGCGGCCCGGCATTCTGCAGATGCCCGGCACGCACAACGGCCTCGCCGCATTGCAGGCAAAGCAGGCCGGCTTCGAGGCTCTCTATCTGTCGGGCGCCGGCATGTCCGCCTCGATGGGCCTGCCCGATCTCGGCGTCATCACGGTCGACGAGGTGTGCTTCTTCATCCGCCAGGTCGCGCGGGCGAGCGGCCTGCCGCTGCTGGTCGACGGCGACACGGGCTACGGCGAAGCGCTGAACGTCATGCACATGGTCCGCTGCTTCGAGGAGGCCGGCGCGGGCGCCGTCCATATCGAGGACCAGCTGCTGCCCAAGAAGTGCGGCCATCTCAACGACAAGAAGCTCGCCGACGCGCACGACATGGCGGCCAAGATCGCCGCCGCCCGAAGGGCCCGGCGCGATCTCGTGATCATTGCCCGCACCGATGCAGCAGCGAGCGAAGGCATCGACGGCGCCGTCGCCCGCGCCAAGCTCTTCCTCGATGCCGGGGCCGACGCGATCTTCCCCGAGGCGCTGGTCAACGCCGAGATGTTCCGCGCCTTCGCCCGGGCGATGCCGGGCGTGAAGCTGCTTGCCAACATGACCGAGTTCGGCCGCACGCCGTTCTTCACCGCCTCGGAGTTCGAGGCTATGGGCTACCGCATGGTGATCTGGCCGGTCTCGGCCTTCCGCGTCGCCAACAAGGCGCAGGCGAAGCTCTATGCCGCCATCAAGCGCGACGGCGGCACGCAGAACATGATCGGCGAGATGCAGACCCGTGCCGAGCTCTACGCGACCATCGGCTATCACGAATACGAGGCGCTCGACGCCTCGATCGTGCAGACGGTCATCCCGCAGGGCATGCCGCAGCGCTAGGCCGATTTCCGTTCAGATGGAACCGCGCCCGCACGATCATCGCTTGTCCCATCGACCAACGGCGCGGTTCCATCTGAACGGAAATGCGCGCACGGACGATGCCTGTTGCAGCAGGCATATTCCGTCCGG
>Ga0209062_1006011_pt1 | contig 11369 bp, 7 predicted proteins | sample Coa_R2_2_FD_187158 | JGI IMG/M metagenome (GOLD analysis project Ga0209062, IMG submission 187158) | Surface soil microbial communities from Centralia Pennsylvania, which are recovering from an underground coalmine fire - Coalmine... | ecosystem: Environmental > Terrestrial > Soil > Unclassified ...
AATTTGGTTGGAGAGTTTGATCCTGGCTCAGGATAAACGCTGGCGGCGTGCCTAATCAATGCGAGTCGAACGGCCACTTCGGTGGCAGTGGCGTCCGGGTGAGTAACGCGTAGCTAACCTGCCTGAGTGTGGGGGATACCCTCCAGAAATGGAGGCTAATACCGCATAGCTTGACAGAGAGCGATCTCTGGCAAGAAAACCGCAAGGTGCACACAGAGGGGGCTGCGTCCGATTAGCTAGTCGGTGGGGTAAGGGCCTACCGAGGCGACGATCGGTAGCTGGTCTGAGAGGATGGTCAGCCACACTGGGACTGAGACATGGTCCAGAGCTCTACGGGGTTTAGCATGAAGGGATATTGCGCAATGGGCGAAAGCCTGACGCAGCAACGCCGCGTGTGGGACGACGCCTTTCGGGGTGTAAACCACTTTTCCCAGGGAAGAAGGACGTGACGGTACCTGGGGAAGAAGCCTTGGCTAAGTACGTGCCAGCAGCCGCGGTAATACGTACGAGGCGAGCGTTATCCGGAATTACTGGGCGTAAAGCGCGCGCAGGTGGCTTGTTAAGTCAGCCGTGAAATCTCCCGGCCTAACTGGGAGGGGTCGGTTGAGACTGGGAGGCTTGAGGACTGCAGAGGTGGGTGGAATTCCTGGTGTAGTGGTGAAATGCGTAGAGATCAGGAGGAACACCGGTGGCGAAGGCGGCCCACTGGGCAGTCACTGACGCTGAGGCGCGAAAGCTCGGGGAGCGAACGGGATTAGATACCCCGGTAGTCCGAGCCGTAAACGATGGGTACTAGGTGTTCGTGGTATCGACCCCACGGGTGCCGGAGCTAACGCGATAAGTACCCCGCCTGGGGAGTACGGCCGCAAGGTTAAAACTCAAAGGAATTGACGGGGGCCCGCACAAGCAGCGGAGCGTGTGGTTTAATTCGACGCAACGCGCAGAACCTTACCTGGGCTTGACATGCACGTGCAAAGTCATGAAAGTGGCTCCCTCCGTTAGGAGCGCGTGCACAGGTGCTGCATGGCTGTCGTCAGCTCGTGCCGTGAGGTGTTGGGTTAAGTCCCGCAACGAGCGCAACCCCTGTCGCTAGTTAGCTGTTCTCTAGCGAGACTGCCGGGAGAAACTCGGAGGAAGGTGGGGATGACGTCAAGTCAGCACGGCCCTTACGTCCAGGGCGACACACACGCTACAATGGCCGGTACAACGGGCAGCGAAGCCGCGAGGCGGAGCGAATCCCAGCAAAGCCGGTCTCAGTTCGGATTGCAGGCTGCAACTCGCCTGCATGAAGTCGGAGTTGCTAGTAATCGCCGGTCAGCACACGGCGATGAATATGTTCCCGGGCCTTGTACACACCGCCCGTCACACCACGAAAGCCGGCAACACCTGAAGCCGGGGGCCTAACCCGCAAGGGAGGGACCCGTCGAGGGTGGGGTCGGTGATTGGGGTGAAGTCGTAACAAGGTAGCCGTAGCGGAAGCTGCGGCTGGATCACCTCCTTTCTGGAGTCCGACGGCTCCGGCGGTTCAGGAGGGTACGCCCTCGTGGTCGCCGTCCGCAGGACCCTGGTCGATCGGTCACCGCAAGGTGACCGTCCCAGTGGCCTTTCGGCGCCCGGTCCCGGACCCTCGCACAAACATCAACCAGCTTCCTGGCTGCGTTCCTCTCTCGGAAAACGGTATCCCGCGGCTCACGACATGCGCGCATCGGCCTCGCTGCGCCTATGTCGTGAGCCCTGCGCGGGCTATTGCACGTTAACAAGCGCATAGGGTAACGATTCGAGTCGTGGGAGACGCGAGACGGGAGACGTGAGTCTGTCGGAGCGCGAAGAGCACGGCTCGAAAGAAGGCAATCAGATCACGAGAACCTATGGACACCTACTAGCCGAGAAGTGAGAGGTGAGAGACGGGAGACGAGAGGCCGTGGCCACTCGTGTCGCGTATCACATGTCTCGTGACTCGGAAGCAGTGAAGAAGGTAGAAGGTGTGCAGGGTGCATGGTGGATGCCTAATGGCGTCAAGGGCCGATGAAGGACGTGGTTAGCTGCGAGAAGCGGCGGGGAGCTGCTAGCAAGCGTTGAGCCGCCGATGTCCGAATGGGGCAACCCCGCCTGGGTCATGCCAGGCGACTCCCTCGTAAGAGGGCAGAGGCCAGTCCGGGAACTGAAACATCTCAGTACCGGGAGGAAGAGACATCAACCGAGATTCCCCAAGTAGTGGCGAGCGAACGGGGAGGAGCCCAAACCGACTGCTGTGTGATACCAGTCACGGGTTGCAGCAGCGGGGTTGACAGCCGCACCGGCCGCGAGGTGACTCTCCGCGGCGGCAGTTGGAGAAAACCGCATCCGACCGGAACGACCCTGGAACGGGCGGCCGGAGGGGGTGAGAGCCCCGTACGGGAAGGATGCGGTCTGCCGGCGGTGCGTGCGCGAGTACCACGGGACACGAGGAATCCAGTGGGAAGCTGGGGGGACCACCCTCCAAGGCTGAATACCCTTGACGACCGATAGTGAACGAGTACCGTGAGGGAAAGGTGAAAAGCACCCCGGGAGGGGAATGAAAGAGAACCTGAAACCATGCACTTACAAGCAGTCAGAGGGCGGTCTCCTTCGGGAGCGCCTGATGGCGTGCCTTTTGTGGAATGAACCGGCGAGTTACGCGCGTTTGCGTGAGGTTAAGGGCCATAAGGTCCGGAGCCGGAGCGAAAGCGAGTCCGAACAGGGCGACAGAGTAGACGCGAGTAGACCCGAAACCGCGTGAGCTATCCATGGCCAGGCTGAAGCGAAGCTAACCCTTCGTGGAGGGCCGAACTCACCAGAGTTGCAAATCTGGGGGATGAGCTGTGGATAGGGGTGAAATGCCAATCGAACGCGGAGATAGCTGGTTCTCCCCGAAATAGCTTTAGGGCTAGCCTTCTCTAATGAATCCGCTGGAGGTACGGCACTGGATGGGCTAGGGGGCGCGAGCTTACCAACCCCAACCAAACCCAGAATGCCAGTGTGAGGATGGAGGAGAGTGAGACGGCGGGGGCTAAGCTTCGTCGTCAAAAGGGAAACAGCCCAGACCACCAGCTAAGGTCCTACAAGTTGAGGCTCAGTGGGAAAGGTTGTCGGCGTGCAAAGACAATCAGGAGGTTGGCTCAGAAGCAGCCATCCTTGAAAGAGTGCGTAACAGCTCACTGGTCGAGTGTGCCGGCGCCGAAAATGTCACGGGGCTCAAGCCTCACACCGAAGCTGTGGATTCGAGTAGTGGGAGACTAGAGACGGGAAACGAGAGGTCCGGTAAAGCGAGTTACCGCGACCTGGAGGTGTACCAGGAGGCCTACCGCTTAGCCCTGGAAGTCCATCGTCTGACGTTGGGCTTTCCGGAGCTGGAACGGTATGTCCTGGCCGAGCAGATGCGGCGGGCCAGCAAGTCCATCCCGGCGAACATCGCCGAGGGCTATGGCCTGCACAGCCAGCGCAATTTCGTGCGCTACCTGGGGCAAGCCCTGGGCAGCTGCGACGAGATGCAGGTGCATCTGGACTTCGCCAGAGACCTGGCGTATCTCAGCCCGGAGCGTCATGCCGAGCTATGGGGCCGGTACGACGTGCTGGGCAAGCGGACCTACGCGCTGATGCGGCGCTGGCAGCAGCTCGCGGCGGAGCAGCCGTAGGCCGTCGGACCTCTCGTATCCCGTCTCTCATCTCTCACTACCCGAGTGGTAGGGGAGCGTTCCGCCAGCAGAGAAGCGCGACTGGGAAGACGCGTGGAGCGGGCGGAAGTGCGAATGCCGGTATGAGTAGCGCAAAGGCGAGTGAGAAACTCGCCCACCGGAAACCTAAGGGTTCCTGAGGAAGGGTAATCCGCTCAGGGTTAGTCGGGCCTAAGCCGAGGGCTGCGTGCCGCAGGCGATGGACAAACGGTTTATATTCCGTTACCACTACCGAGCCGCCCAGCGCCGTCCGGCCCAAAGGTGGCAGCTCCTTCGGGGGCTGCTGGCGAGTAGGCCAAAACGGTGAGCGAAGGGGGGACCCAGGGGGATAGCGCGAGCGTCTTGTGGCTATAGACGTCTAAGCTGGTAGCCGGGGAGGGCAGGCAAATCCACCCTCCCTTTCGAAAACGGTGAGAAGCGAATGCGAGGTGCTGGGAGACCAGCGCCGAGTCGCGTGAGTCCGAACTGGCAAGAAAAGCCTCGTAGCGAGGCTCGGTGGTGCCCGTACCGCAAACCGACGCAGGTAGGTGGGGGTGAACGCCCCAAGGTGATCGGGAGAACCTCCGTTAAGGAACTCGGCAAAATAGCCCCGTAACTTCGGGAGAAGGGGCCCTCCTGCTGGTAGTCCGCCGTACGGCGGATGGCTGGCGGGAGGCGCAGTGCACTGGCCCAACCGACTGTTTAACAAAAACACAGGTCTCTGCTAAAGCGCAAGCTGACGTATAGGGGCTGACTCCTGCCCAGTGCTGGAAGGTTAAAAGGAGGGGTGATGAGCTCCGAATTGAAGCCCCAGTAAACGGCGGCCGTAACTATAACGGTCCTAAGGTAGCGAAATTCCTTGTCGGGTAAGTTCCGACCCGCACGAAAGGAGTAACGAGTTGGGCGCTGTCTCAACGGGGGACCCGGCGAAATTGAAATACGTGTGAAGATGCGCGTTACCCGCGACAGGACAAAAAGACCCCGTGGAGCTTTACTGCAACTTGGCATTGGTACGGGGCTACGGATGCGTAGGATAGGTGGGAGCCTGGGAGGCTCGCCTTGCGGGGCGGGCGGAGGCAACGGTGAAATACCACTCTTCCGTGGCTCTGTGTCTAACTCGGCACTGGTCGGGGACCGTGTCAGGTGGGCAGTTTGACTGGGGCGGTCGCCTCCCAAACGGTAACGGAGGCGCCCAAAGGTACCCTCAGGCTGGATGGAAATCAGCCGTGGAGTGTAAAGGCAGGTCAAGGGTGCTTGACTGTGAGACGGACAGGTCGAGCAGGGACGAAAGTCGGGCTTAGTGATCCTACGGTTCTGCGTGGAAGGGCCGTGGCTTAACGGATAAAAGCTACCCCGGGGATAACAGGCTTATCACGCCCAAGAGTTCACATCGACGGCGTGGTTTGGCACCTCGATGTCGGCTCGTCGCATCCTGGGGCTGGAGTAGGTCCCAAGGGTTGGGCTGTTCGCCCATTAAAGCGGTACGCGAGCTGGGTTCAGAACGTCGTGAGACAGTTCGGTCTCTATCCGTCGCGGGCGTAAGAGGTTTGCGAGGAGCTGCTCCTAGTACGAGAGGACCGGAGTGGACCGACCGCTGGTGTGCCGGTTGTTGTGCCAACAGCAATGCCGGGTAGCTAAGTCGGGCAGGAATAAGCGCTGAAAGCATCTAAGTGCGAAGTCCACCTCAAGATGAGACCTCTCACCTCGAAAGAGGGTAAGACTCCACCCAGACTAGGTGGTTGATAGGCGGCAGGTGGACGGCCGGTGACGGCCGCAGCCAAGCCGTACTAATCGTCGAGGCCTTCTACCTTCTTCACTGCTGATACGAGTCCTGAGAAGCGACTCGCACAGGTGTCCAGGTCGTGGTCATGATTGTCTTCACCCTATGCGCACATAGACAGCCCGCACCAAGCCCCCGCGTCGCGTCGTCCTCTCGCTACCAGCTTCCAGCTTCTGACGACGGCCGCCGCGCTGCGGCGGCCTGGTGTTTCGTGCGGCATGGTCCCACCCGTTCCCATCTCGAACACGGTCGTGAAACGTGCCAGCGCCGACGATACTTGGGGGGCAACCCCCTGGGAAAATAGGTCATCGCCAGGGCTGTCTTATCCAGAACCCCCGGGCCCACCGCCCGGGGGTTCTTTGTTTTAATGGCCTCGTGATTGCACTCGTTACCGGCGGCGGCAGCGGGATTGGCCGCGCGACCTCCCGCCGCCTGGCGGCGGACGGTTACCAGGTAGCTGTCGCGGATCTCAACCTCGCGGCTGCCCAAGAGACCGGCGGGGCGCTGGCCGTGCAGGTCGACGTGAGCGACGTGGCCGGCGTCCGCGCGATGGTCCAGACCGTCGAAGACCGGCTCGGCCCAATCGACCTGCTGGTGAACAACGCCGGCTGGGACCGGATTGGTCCGTTCATGGAATCCGACGAGGAACTGTGGGATAGGTTGCTGGCGGTCAATCTCAAGGGGCCCATCGCGTGCTCGCATGCCGTTCTGCCGAAGATGATCGAGCGCAAGCAGGGCCGCATCATCTGCGTGGCCTCTGATGCCGGACGTGTCGGCAGCTCCGGAGAGGTGGTCTACTCCGCGACCAAGGGCGGCGTGATCGCGTTTGCGAAGGCGCTGGCGCGCGAGGTGGCGCGGCACGGGATCCTCGTGAACTGCGTGGCGCCCGGGCCGACGGACACGCCGTTCCTGCAGGCCTTCGCCAGCAGTGAGCGCATTCTGGAGGCGATGACCAAGGCGACGCCATTGCGCCGCCTGGCTCAGCCGGACGAGATCGCTGCCGCCATCAGCTTCCTGGCGTCGCCCGATGCTGCCTTCATCACCGGCCAGACGCTCAGCGTGAACGGAGGCCTCAACATGCTGTGAGAAGCCGGCTAACGGACCAGGTGCAGCGCTGCCAGCAGCTTCAGATAGGCGGTGTCAGGCGACTGCAGGTGGTAGCCCGGCGACATGGCGAGCATTCCCAGCTGGCCGATGCCCCAGCCGATCAGCACGCCCAGCGCGAGGCCGAGGGCGCCGATCACCGCCAGCGCCGCAAGCACGACAAATCCCCGCCCCACCAGCAGGATCAGCAAGCGCCCGGAAACCGGCAGAGCCGGTAGGCGAGTCCCGGCAAGTGGCCGGAGCTCTGGTAACGACAGTTGAAACTGTGGCCGTGCCGGTGCCCCCCTCAGCGGCGGGCCAACGCCCACACGCATAGCAGCACGCTTGCTCGCAACTTCCGTGCCACGGCCGCGAGTGGCGCTGATCTTGCGCCGCTCCGGGCATGGCATCCAAAGAGCAGCCGCGGCGTGTCGGCGGCATGACCGGGAACAAGGTGGACAACGTGAAGCAGATCGAGCGCGATAGCGAAGGCGATATCACCGCCGAGCCCGGCGACGTTCACTACGTCCGCGACGAGGTCGCCCCGGCCGAAGAAGAGGCCCGCGAAGAAGGCAAGGTCTAAGCGCCAGTTAGGCCGAGAACGACGCCTGGCGGCTACCAGGGACTCCGGCCGTCGTGCTTACCGGAGGCTCTCGCAAGAAGCGGTCGCTCAGTCGCGTGCGGGCGCTGCGCGCCCGTGACGTATCTCGGCCCGGCTTAGCTGCCTTCGGTCACCACGTGCGGCTGTTCGGGACGGACCGCCTCGGTCTGCAGGTGTGCTTCTCCGCCGCTTGGAGCGGCGATGCGAGACGGGGGCGACTGCGGTTGAGCCTGCTGAGCGCGGTTGCTGGATTCGATGCCGGCGTAGGTGACGGCCGCGGCGGTGCCGAAGGCCAGCACGTTGAACCACCAGGGCAGCTTGATGCCAAGGAGGCGGTCCATCGAGATGTTGCCGGGGCCGGCGAGGGTGATGGCGCTGGCCGCGGCCATGTTGGTGAGGGGAAGTTCGGCGCCGCCATGGGTGACCCACACCGGCTTGCCGGCGTGGGCCTTGAAGGTGGCCGTAACCATGACGCACATGGCGCACAGGGGCCCAAGCGGATTCAGCAGGCCAAGAGCGGTGAGAATGCCGCCGCCGAGCTCACTCCAGCTGGCGGCCATAGCCCATGGACGTCCTGGCCGGTAGCCGAGCGACTCCATCATGCCCGACGCCTGCTCGATGCCAGGCCCCTGGAAGGAACCGAACAGCTTCTGAGCGCCGTGTCCGGCGATAAGCGAACCGACAGTGAGCCGAAGGATGAGCAGCGCCAGGCTTCTCATGTGAGGCGACCTCCGCGAGTTGTTTCGCCGTCTACCCCGCAAGACGGAGGCCCGTTGAGCTCGTCAGCAGCTGCAGCGCTTCTAGAGCCGGCTGGCGGCGGCGTAGGTGCGATCACTGCGCGAGCCGTACTTGCGCCTGAGCCGCGGCAGCACTTCGGCGCCGTAAGCCTGGATGAAGCGGACCTGGTCGTCGCCGGGGCCGTGGAACACCAGGTTCGTGAACCCCAGCTCGATGTACTTCTCGATCTCCTGGACGTGATAGTCCGGGTCGGGCGAGGTGATCCAGCGCTTCACGAGCGCGTCGTCGTCGATGTGCTTGGCGCGCTCCTCCAGCTCGCGCGGGTCGTAGACGCCCACCTTCTCGTCCTGGCCTAAGACGCTGGTCGGCCACTGGCGATCGTCTTCGATGGAGAACGACACCTTCATCTCGATCATCTTGTCCATGCGCTTGGACGTACGGCCGGCCTCGCGGGCGCCATGCTCGAAGGCAGGCAGGATGGTGTCGCGATACAGCTCCATGGGCTTGCCGCTGGTCGTGATGAGGCCGTTGGCGACGTGGCCGGCCAGCTCGGCCATCTTCTTGCCCGAAGCGGCGAGATAGATCTGCACCCCTTCGGGCGGAAGATCGTAGATGGTCGCGCCGCGGGTGTGATAGTACTTGCCGTCGAACGTCACGAACTCTTCGGTCCACAGCCGCTGCATGAGCTGGAGCGCTTCGACCAGGCGCTCGTAGCGCTCCTTGTACGGGGGCATCTCGATACCTGTCGCCGGCGTTTCGTTCAGGGCTTCGCCGGTGCCGATGCCGAAGAACATGCGCCGCGGGTACATGACGGCCAGTGTGGCCATGGCCTGGGCGATGATGGCCGGGTGATAGCGCAGTGTGGGGCAGACCACGCTGGTCCCAATGCGCACGTGCTCGGTGCGCTCGCCGAGGGCGCCCAGCCACGACCAGGCGAACGGCGAGTGGCCGCCGGTGTGCTCCCACGGATGGAAGTGGTCGGACACGAGCACGCTGTCGAAGCCGCACTGCTCGGCGAAGACGCCGAATTCCAGGAGCTGGCGGGGGCCAAATTGTTCGGCGGAAGCTTTGTAGCCTAGCTCCAGCATGCTTCTAGGGTAGCGGGGCTTATCCTTTTAGCCGATGAGGATCGGGGCGCATGTGTCTACCCGAGGACATATCTGGGAGGCGATTGGGCGGGCCAAGGACATCGGCGCCGAGTGCATGCAGGTGTTCGTCAGCTACCCGCAGCGGTGGCTGGTTCCTCGTATCGCCGATGAGGATGCACAGGAGTTTCGGCGGCTCGCGCAGCAGGAAGGCATCGGACCCATCTACTTGCACGCGATCTACCTGATCAATTTCGGCACGCTGGATCCCGACCTGTTCGAGAAGTCCATCCACGCGCTGACGCAGTATTTGAAGGTTGCCGAGCAGATTGGCGCGGCGGGCGTTATCGCCCACATGGGCAGCGCGCTCACGCGGCCGATCACGGAGGCGGAGGAGTCCGTCGCGCTGGGTCTGGAGGCGGCCCTCCGGAAGGCCGACAACGGCGTGCCCATCCTCATCGAGAACAACGCCGGCAGCGGTAACTGCCTGGGCAGCACCTTCGCGCAGATCGGCCGCTTCATCGACATGTGCTGCGGTGACGAGCTGCTGCAGGTGTGCCTGGACACGGCCCACACCTTCGCCTCCGGCTACGATTATCCCAACGCGGACTGCCGTCAGCAGATGTTCGACGAGATCGACCGCGGTTTCGGCCGAGAGCGCATCCGCGCCGTACATGTGAACGATTCCAAGGCGCGGTTCGGCTCGGGTGTGGACCGGCACGAGAACCTGGGCGAAGGCTTCATTGGCCTAAAGGGTCTGCAGGACGTCCTGGTGCCGCTTGCTCAGAACGACTGCAACTTCATCCTCGAAGTTCCGGGCTACGAGGGCCACGGGCCGGACCGGCGCAACGTCGACACCCTCCGCAAGCTGGTGGCCGGCGAGCCTGTTGAGACGCCCCAGCTGGCGCTTTTCTCCGCCACCTAGACATAAGAAGTTCTCAGGAACGTGGGGGGAAACCCCCTTGCTGCATCACCGGCCGCTGCCCACAATGAGCCTGGGAGAGAAGAAGCTGGCTTTCTGGCGTCAAGGGCCGGACGACGAAGCGCTTCGCGAGAAGCTCTACTCGGCCGAGCGCCGCATCGCGGTGATCCGCCTCGGGATCATCGCGCTCAACACCGCGACCTATTTCGCGCTGTTCGATCGCTCGCAGGGCATCGAGTGGCTGGCCTGGGCCATCATCGCCATCGCCTGGGCGTATGGCATCTGGGTGGCGCTGCTCGAGCCCTATCGCAAGATGGCCTTCCTGATGGGCGCGGTATTCACCGCCGCCGACGACATGGCGCTGATCACTCTGTGGTTGCTAGCTACCGGCGGATACGACTCGCCCTATTACATGCTGTGGTACGCGTCCATCGTCAGTCTCGCCTTCCGCTACGACTACCGTCGGACGGTCATTGCCGCGGTCGTGGACTCGGTCCTGTATGTCGGCTTGCTCGGGTTCCTCGGGCAACTCATGGCGCACCCGCTGGAGGTGATCCTGCGGGTGGGCTACGTCTTCGTCGTCGGGCTCATCGGGGCGGAGGCCGCGCGTGAGGCCTACAACCAGGTGCGCTTACGCCTGGCCCTGCGGGACGAGGTGCGGCTGCTCAAGGCGGGCGAGGCTCGCCTCGAATACCAGAGCATGCACGATGCGCTGACGGGTTTGCCCAACCGCCTGCTGCTCCACGAGCGTCTGCAGAGCGCCGTGGCGTCCGGCGCGCATGACGGCTCGATGGCGGCGCTGCTGCTGCTGGACCTGGACTATTTCAAGGAAGTCAACGACACCTTCGGCCACGAGTGGGGAGACCGTCTGCTGCAAGCGGTTGCCCAGCGGCTGAAAGCCAGCGTGCGCGACTCCGACATGGTGGCGCGGCTCGGTGGGGATGAATTCGCCATCGTCCTCAGTGCCTTGCAGCGGGCCGCGGATACGGAGATTGTGGCAGCAAAGGTGCTGGCCAGCCTGGAGCGCCCGTTCGAGATTGGCGGGCAGTCGCTGTCGGTCCGCGGCAGCATCGGCATCGCGCTGTCGCCGCGGCACGGCACCGAGCTGGACGAGCTCATGCGTCGGGCCGACGCCGCCATGTACACGGCCAAAGAGCACCGGAACAGCTACGCCACCTACGACGAGCATACGAGCGACGTCTCGACTGAGCGCCTGCGCCTGACTACCGATCTGCAGCGAGCTCTCGAGACCGAGCAGCTGGTGCTGTACTTCCAGCCGCAGGTCGACTTCTCGGGTGAGGCGGGGGTGGCCGTGGAGGCGCTGGTTCGCTGGCGACATCCCACCCTGGGCGTGCTCGAGCCGGAGCGGTTCATTGGCTTGGCCGAGCGCGCGGGGATCGTTCAGCAGCTGACGGACTGGACGGTTGACAGCGCTCTGAAGCAGGCGCACGCCTGGGCGGAAGCTGGCCGGCCGGTGCAGCTTGCCCTG
>Ga0209062_1006022_pt1 | contig 11355 bp, 11 predicted proteins | sample Coa_R2_2_FD_187158 | JGI IMG/M metagenome (GOLD analysis project Ga0209062, IMG submission 187158) | Surface soil microbial communities from Centralia Pennsylvania, which are recovering from an underground coalmine fire - Coalmine... | ecosystem: Environmental > Terrestrial > Soil > Unclassified...
ACACTGAAGGGATCCGCTTGAGGCCAGCCAGGGGAACGCTGCCGCCGGGCACATCGGGAGAGCATCAGGCTGCGCGGTGGGTGCAGCAGATGTTTGCTCGCATTGCGCCGACCTATGATGTTCTCAATCATTTGCTGTCGTTCAATATTGACCGGCGCTGGCGCAAGCGGCTAGCCGATTGTTTGAGGCCGATAGTCGAGCGCAGGGGAGCTCGCGTGCTGGATTTGTGCTGCGGGACTGGGGATGTTTTGCTGGAATTTCAGCCCGGGGCGAAGGCGCAGATATTCGGTGCAGACTTCTGTCACCCGATGCTGGCGGTGGCGCAGCGGAAACTCTCGCGCCGCGGTGTGCCGGCGCAGTTGATGGAGTGTGATGCGCTGGCGTTGCCGCTGGCTGATGGTGCAATCGATGCGATCACGATTGCGTTTGGGTTTCGGAACCTGGCCAATTACCCGGCTGGACTAGAGGAATGTTTTCGCATCTTGAGGCCGGAGGGGATGCTCGCGATTTTAGAGTTTTCGCATCCGCGCTCCTGGGCTGTGAGGACGGCTTACCGAGTGTATTCCAATGTTTTGCTGCCACTTGTGGGGGCGCTGGTTTCCGGCTCGTCCAAGGCTTACCGTTATCTGCCGGATTCTGTGCGCAGATTTCCGGAGCCGGAAGCATTATGCGACATGATGCGGAGCGCAGGTTTTGAGGAAGTTTCGTATCAGTTGCTAAGCGGCGGTATTGTGTGCCTGCACTGGGGGAAAAAACTGCGCTAGAGAATGGCGAAAAGAGCTTGTTCGTGAGTCTCGCCCGAGGACTGGCGGCTGCCATCGAGATCGAGAAAGCGGGTGTCGAGCAATCTTTCGGTGTCGATGCGGCTCATGGCTGTGAGCAGGGTGTTTTTGAGATTCGGATAGTCGCGCTCCAGTTCAGCGAAGATGTCTCGCAACGTGCGGCGCACCGTGCCGGTTTTCTGCGAGCAGCCGCAGGGGATGACGGGAGCGCCCAGGTTGGAGGCGAAGGCTTGGGTGAGATCTTCGGTCACATAGACGAGAGGGCGGATTAAGCGGAACTCGCGCTTGCGCGACCAGGTCACGGGAGGGAGTGCGCTTAGCCTGCCGGTGAAGAGTGCGTTGCGCAAGAAGGATTCACAGAAGTCGTCCGCAGTGTGGCCGAGAGCGATCACATTGGCTTCGAGCTGGCGCGCCACTTCGTAGACCGCGCGGCGGCGGAAACGGCTGCAGAGATCGCAGCCATGATCCGGCTGCTCGGTGAGAAGGTTGAGGGAGGGGATGTCTCGAACATAGGTCCAGGAGACGCCGCGCTGGCGCAGCCAATTTCCGACAGGCTCAATGGGGGCGAGGAACTTACCCTGCTCAATTGTGAAGGCGGAGACCTGGAAGCGGACGGGCGCACGTTCTTGGAGCCGCAGGAGCGCCTGGAGCAGGGTGAGAGAGTCTTTGCCGCCCGAAATGCCGACGGCCACGTGGTCGCCGTCGCGGATCATGCGGAAGCGGCCTATCGCTTCGCCGACCTTCCGCAGAATGGTTTTTTCCAGATCCACTTTTTCACGATAGCGGATGCGGCTGCACTGGGGCAGCCAGGAGACACTGGTGCGAATGACTAGCGACGACGCTGCCAGCGGCCTCCGTGACGCACCCAGCCGTTTCCGCGATGTTCCCAGTGAGGCTCCACCCAAACGTAACCGGGATGAGGGGGACGCGCCCAATAGCCTGGACGCCAGACCCAGCGGCCGCCGACGAGATCATACCAGCCGTTGATCCAAATGAATCCGGGTCCGGGCGCCACTGCAACCGGGCCATAGACGGGGGGAGGCGGGGGCGGACCGACCGCGACGCCAGCGTAGTAGACGCCTCCTCCACAGCCAATCAATGTGCCGAGACCCAACAGTGCCACGGCAGCAGCCGATTTCCATCGCGCAGTCAAGTGCACCTCCTGTTTGTTGGACCTGCGGAGGTATGTAGCGGTTTCTTGGGAGGGCCGCTTTCAGGGTAACGTTAATGATTACTTAATTTCTACAGGGCTCCAGATGGGGAGTTCTGCTGACTCCTGAACGGGCTGAATCCGTTTTCCTAAATGCATTTCATTTTCGATTTCGAGTGGCGTACTGGCAAGCACGCGGCGGTACTCGAGGTACCCGATATCGACGGCGCGAGAGATGGCCCAGATGAAGCGGGTATAGCGATAGAGCAGATGAATGAATGCCTGGCCGACAGAGCGGCGCTCTTTGCCGGGCCGCACATTGCGGAGCAGAAGGAGCGAGCCAGCCACCAAAGCGACGATTAAGGCGATCCATTGAGAAGCTTGTTGTTGCATGGATGTTGATCCTTTCTCGAGCGCCCCGGCACAGCCGGAAGGGCGTCGATGCTTCAAGATAAGCGATTTCAGGCCCGCTCCACCAGTGCCCCTTCCGGGCGATAGAGTTCTAGTTTAAGGGGTTGGGCCTTAGTACTGCTCAGGACGATTGACGGTGATAGGCTAATGGGTATTCTCGGAGCGTTGCCGTTGTGCATCTTCCTTCCAGCCCTCTTTGGCGTCGTGAGCGGCTTTTTGCAGCTTCTGGTCTGCCTCCCGGGCGGCCTGATTGAGCTTTACCACGGCGCGATGCGCTTCCCGTCCGAGCTTTCCGGCGGGAGTGTTGGCGTCCTCATGGCGCTGTTGCGGCGATTCGTTTGAGGTGCAGGAAGGAAGAGAGAGGAGTCCGGACAAAACGACGAGGCCTATGCAGAGCCGAGTGCTTCTCATCATCTGTGGGATGCGTCATGCAAGGAAAGGTGACGGTTCCAGGTGTTACCATCATCAGAGTTGCGGGCCCTTAGCTCAGCGGTAGAGCAGAGGACTCATAATCCTTTGGTCGCAGGTTCGAATCCTGCAGGGCCCATTCACGGCCAAGCGGCTCCGGTTGCAGGAAGGCTCGTGGGGCGGGCCGCAAAATCTCGGGCAAGTAGTTTAAGATAGCAGCTTTTCCAGTTTTGAGCCTGGGACGATCATAGTTTCGCTGCGCTCGGGGCCGTTCGAGACGGAGCCGATTTCGACGCCGGTTTTTTCTTGCAGGAAATCGAGATACTGTCTGGCTTGAGCGGGCAGTTCACTGAGGCGTGTGATGTGACGGGTGGACTGTTTCCAGCCGGGCAGGAGCTGGAAGACGGGTTTGATGGCGTCCATGGCGCGTCTGCCTGCGGGCATTTGTTCGGTGATGTCTCCATTGATCTCGTAGGCGACACAGACGGGGATTTGATCTAATTCATCAAGCACATCCAGTTTGGTCATGACGAGGCTATCGAAGCCGTTGATTTCAGCGGTATAGCGCAGCAGCGGGATATCGAACCAGCCGCAGCGGCGGGGCCTGCCGGTGACCGAGCCGTATTCGTTGCCGGCGCGGCGGATGTGCTCGCCGAGTTCGGTCCGATCTTCGGAAGGGAAAGGCCCGGCGCCGACGCGTGTGATGTAGGCCTTGGTGACACCGATGATGCCGTCGATCTTGGTGGGGGGCACGCCGGTGCCGGTGCAGGCGCCTCCGGCTGCGGCGCTGGAGCTGGTCACGAAGGGATAGGTGCCGAAATCGATGTCGAGCATGGTTCCCTGGGCGCCTTCAAACAGGATGCTTTTGCCTTCACGGATCATGCTGTTGAGCAGATGGGCGGTGTCGCAGGCCATCGGCCGGATCTGCTCGGCGAGTGCGCGGTACTGGTCGAGGATCTCGTTGAAATTGATGCGCTCGCGGATTTGGAATGCGTCTGCGATGAGCTGTTTATCTTCGGCGAGAGCGCAATAGAGTTCGGCGAAATCCTGGTCGACGAGATCGGCGATGCGGATGCCGCGCCGTGCAATTTTGTCCTCGTAGCAGGGGCCGATGCCGCGCGAAGTCGTTCCGATGGCCTTGCGGTTCTCGCGGCCTTCGGAGATCTTCTCGAGGGTGCGATGAAAGGGAAAGATCACATGGGCGCGATTGCTGATTTTGAGCTGAGATTTTACATTGATGCCCATGGCTTCGAGAGCGGAGATCTCTTCGATGAGAGCCATGGGGTCAACGACGACGCCATTACCAATTACCGCCAGCACCCCGGGGCGAAGGACGCCGCTTGGAACGAGCTTGAGAATAAATCTTTGGTCTCCGATGTAGACGGTGTGACCGGCGTTGTGGCCGCCCTGGTAGCGCGCGACCGCATGAAATTTTTCCGATAGCAGGTCGACAATTTTGCCTTTTCCCTCGTCGCCCCATTGTGCGCCGAGCACGATTAGATTAGACATGAATCTGGTGGGAACCCAAAATCCTCCATTTTACTAGAGATGGTGCAATTGGCTGAAAAGCGGGAGCTTGCACCGTATCGAGAGGGGTGAGCTGCGGTAGCGCGGTTATGTTACGCTTGGCTCGATGCGGATGTGCGATGTCTACCTGGCGCTTGGTCCGGATGTTTTCGGACAACTGATGCGCGGCATTTCCATCGGCAAGTTGAAGACGTACAAGCTGTACGAGCATTTTAAGGCGCGGGCGCATCTGGTGAAGCTGAATTCCGAGGCGCTGAGGAAGGCGGGCCCGAGGCTGTGGGCGCGCATTGAGGCAGGCGACGAAGATTTTGCCAAGGATCTGGCTCAGGTTTTCCTGCTTTCGCATCTCAACATGATTGTGGATGTTTTAAATTTTCTGGGGATTCCGCACGAGAATGGTTTTTTTGACAAGGATTTGAAACCGGATCAATATCTTACCGAGGGATGGCAGCAGAGGGTATTTGAGAAGTTCTCCGGCCAATATCCGCGCGGCATCCTGCTTTTTTACATCAATCATCTGGATTGGGAGCTGAACAAGGCCGGTCAGGTGTTTGTTCCGGCAGCTTGAATGCGGGATTTGCAATCATTCCATGAGCGGGTCAAGAGCGGCGATCTTGCGGGGGTGAAGGAGGCTCTGAGGAATGACCCCGATTTGCTGGATGCGAAGAACAGCCACGGGCAGAGCGCTTTTCTGCTGGCGAAATATTACCGGCGGGAGCAGGTTGCGGCGTATCTTTTAAGCCTGCATCCCCAGTTAGATTTCTTCAGTGCTTGTGCGGCGGGGCGTACGGCAGAGGTGCTGGAACAGATTGATCGCGACGGGACTTTGCTAGAAGCGCGCAATCCGGATGGTTGGAGCCCGCTGCATCTGGTAGCATTTTTTGGGCACACGGAACTAGCAAAAGGATTATTGAATCGTGGTGCAAATGTGGATGGACGCTCGGGCAATGCTTTGCAGAATACCCCGCTGCATGCGGCGGCTGCGGGCGGCAGTATAGACGTGATGCGGCTGCTGCTTGAGAATGGTGCGGACGTGAATGCGCGCCAGCAGCCTGGAGGCTGGACGGCGCTGCACACTGCCGCGCAGACGGGAAACCGGGAGATGGTGGAGTTACTGGCTGCGCATGGCGCTCACCTGCACGTGCGGGCGGACAACGGACAGACGCCGCTCGATCTGGCGCTTACGCACGGACGGGAAGAGATCGTCCATCTGCTCGAGGAGCGAGGAGCGAAGCTCACATAGCGCGCATGCTGGAGACGAAGCTCGAAGAATTGCGGCGCGCCACGCTAGCGGCGTTTGCCTCCGCGGTCTCGGCCGAGGAATTAGAAGCAGCGCGGGTGCAGGCGCTGGGCCGCAAAGGCACACTGGCGCAGATCAGCAAGGAATTTAGCAAGCTGGCGCCGGAAGAGCGCGCGCGGATTGGCAGGCTGCTCAACTCTGTCAAACAAGATCTCGAATCCGAATACGAGCAGAAGAAACAGCGATTTGAGCGCGCCGGACTGGCCAGCCGGCTCTCTCAGGAGTGGATCGATGTCACGCTGCCAGCGGGAGGGCTGCGGCCGGGGAGCATCCATCCGGTTACCCAGCTTCAGGAGGCGATTGAGGATCTGTTCACTTCGCTGGGCTTTGCGGTGTTAGATGGCCCGGAGGTAGAGACTGAGGAGCACAATTTCGACGCATTGAATATTCCGCCTACGCATCCGGCGCGTGATATGCAGGATACGTTCTGGCTTGCCAACGGGCATCTCTTGCGGACGCATACTTCGCCGGTACAGGTGCGCGGATTGCGGAAATACGGCCCGCCGCTGCGTATGATTGCGCCCGGACGTGTGTTCCGCAATGAAGAAGTGGACGCCTCGCACGAGCATACGTTCTATCAGGTTGAGGGCATGATGGTGGATCGCGAGGTTTCGGTCGCCCACCTCATCTACTTCATGAAGACGCTGCTCAGTGCGATTTTCGAGCGCGATGTGAGCGTGCGTTTAAGGCCTGGCTATTTTCCATTCGTCGAGCCGGGGTTTGAGCTGGATCTACGATGCCTGATTTGCGAGGGCGCCGGCTGTCCGGTGTGCAAGCAGAGCGGCTGGGTGGAACTTCTGCCCTGCGGGTTGATTCATCCGAATGTGCTGCGCATGAGCGGCATCGATCCGGAGGAATGGAGCGGCTTTGCTTTTGGTCTGGGCCTGACGCGGCTGGTCATGATGCGATATGGAATTGACGACATCCGGCATCTGCAAAGCGGGGACTTGCGGTTTCTGATGCAGTTTTGAGATCGCCGGATTCGTTCTTGCTTAGCCTTAACTGAAGGAAGAGAGTTGAAGTTCTCATACCGATGGATATCTGAACTGACGCCCGGCTTAACTGTCGAGCCGCGCGCTTTGCAACAGCTCATTACCATGAAGACCGCCGAGTGTGAGGGCATTGAGCCCTACGGCGCGCATTTTGCGAAGGTGGTGGCGGCGCGTGTGGTTTCAGTCGAGCCTCTGCCGGAGAGCAGAAACCGGCTGGCGAGGATTGACGCGGGTGGGGGCAGGCTGGCGAATGTGGTCTGCGGTGCGCCCAATGTGCGTCCCGGCTTGATCACGGCATGGGCGCCGCCGGGGACGGTGCTGGGCGGGAAGACGATTGAAGTCGCAGTATTCAAGGGCGTCGAGAGTGAAGGCATGCTCGCGAGCGCGGCGGAGCTGGGGATCAATCGCGATCATTCGAAGCTGATTGAGCTGGACGGGGTGGCGCCTGGCGAGCGATTGCCGGGACTGTTCCCGGATTGGATTATCGAAATCGACAACAAGAGCCTGACGCACCGGCCGGATCTGTGGGGGCACTATGGGATGGCGCGGGAAGTGGCTGCCATCACGGGCGGCGTGCTGCGCGATCCGGTGCAGATGGAACTGTTGCCCTCGGGGCCAGCTTCGATCCGGGTAGAGATTGAGGATTTCACGCTTTGTCCGCGCTACAGTGCTCTTGTTTTCGAGGACGCCGTGGTGGGGCCATCGCCGTTATGGCTGCAGGCGCGGCTCGAAAGCGTCGGGCTTAATCCGATCAACAACCTGGTAGATGTGACGAACTATGTGCTAGCGGAGCTGCCGCAACCGATGCATGCCTTTGATGCGGACAAGCTGGCTGGCGATACGATCTATGTGCGCAGAGCGCGGGCAGGGGAGCGTCTTCGAGCCCTCAATGGCGAAACCTACGAGCTTGATCCGGCCGATTTGGTGATTGCAGATGCCAGCGGGCCGATTGCGATTGCCGGCGTTATCGGCGGCGCGGATACGGCGATTTCTGAAACTACGAAACGAGTCGTACTTGAAAGCGCAAATTTTCAAGCGGCGAGCGTCCGGCTGACCTCTGCGCGGCATAAGCTGCGGACGGAGGCTTCGATCCGATTTGAGAAGGCCCTGGACCGGGAAAATACGCTGCGCGGGATTGCGCGGGCGATCGAGTTGTTTCGCGAAGTCTCCCCTACGATGCGAGCGGTGGGGGGCGTGGCGGATTGCCACCGGGCTGTTTCCTTGCCGCAGCCGATCGTCTTAACCAATGATTTTGTTCGCCGCAAACTGGGGAAGCAGATTCCGCAGCAAGAGATTGTACGGATTCTTACTGCCCTGGGATTTGACGCCAGTGAAACCACACCCGGCGTGCTTACGGTTACGGTGCCGAGCTGGCGCTCTACAAAAGACATTTCGCTCAAGGATGATCTGGTGGAAGAGATCGGCCGCATCGTGGGCTATGAAGAGATCGAGCCGGCGGCGCCTTTAGTGGCCTGTACTCGGCCGCCTTCGCATCCGATGCGTCTGTATTTGCGAAGCGTGCGGGCGCAGCTTGCCGCACAAGGCTTTACGGAAGTGTATAACTACTCGTTCATTGGCGAAGCCGATGCGAAGCGATTTGGGTTTGAGCTGGGCCGGCATGTGGCGATTCAGAACCCCATCTCAGCGGATTGGACACACATGCGGGCGAGCCTGCTGCCGGGACTGTTCCGGAATATCTTAAGCAATGCGCGGAGCTATCGGGAGTTTCGGATTTTTGAGATCGGCAGGGAAATCCATGCACGCCCGGCGCCCGAGCTGCCGGATGAGATTCCGCATGCGGCGGCTGCGCTGTATAACGCGCAGGGAGATGAGCGGGATTTCTTTGAGCTCAAGCGGGTTGTGGAATGCCTGTTTCCGGGCGCCAAGCTAGCGGCTGCGAACGCCCGGAGTTATGAACATCCCATGCGAGCGGCTGAGATCTCCTGGCGGAATGCGGTGCTCGGTCGCCTGTTTGAACTGCATCCCTCGCTTCTTGAAGCGGAAGGCTTGGAGGGCCGCGCCATGTTCTTTGATGTGGATCTGCGCCTGGCGCAGGAGCTTGCGGCAAGGCAGGTGGTGAAGTATAAGCCGCTGCGCAAATATCCAACGAGCGGGTTCGACCTTTCCGTGGTGGCTGATATGAGAGTGCCGGTGGCGGATATCGAGAGCGAACTGACGCAGCTTGCTGGTGCGGATCTGGCCTCGATTGAGTTCGTGCGCCAATATTTTGGGCCGCCGCTCGCAGAGGGGCGGAAGAGCGTCACGTATCACTTAGAAGTGGGAGCGCTCGATCACACACTGGATGCAGAAGAAGTGACGGCGATTCGCAACCGAATTATTGAGGGTTTGCAGAGCCGGGGATTTGAGCTGAGGATGTAAGCGGCCGCGGGTGTGGCGAGAAAGGCCGGGGGCGGTGGTTATAGGACCAGCTCAGGCTTCTGCCGGATCTCCAGACAGCCTTTGCCGGTAGGGAGGACTTTGCCGGGATTTAAGCGGCAGGCGGGATCGAAGAGATTTTTGAGGCGACGGATGAGCTCGAGGGTTTCATCCGGGAAGAGATGGGACATCAGTTCCATTTTTTCCATTCCGATGCCGTGCTCGCCGGTGATGGAACCGCCGACGGAGATGCAGAAATCCAGGATCTCTTCGCCAGCCTTTTGCGCGCGCTCGAGATCACCGGGTTTGCGCGGATCAAAGGGCAGAATGGGGTGCATGTTGCCATCCCCAGCGTGGAAAACATTGCTGACGGGGATGCCGTACTTGCGTCCGATTTCGCCGATGGCGCGCAGGGTGGGTGCGATTTGCGTGCGGGGAACGACTCCGTCCTGGACATAATAGGTTGGGCTGACGCGGCCGATGGCGCCAAAGGCGTTTTTGCGGCCTTTCCAGAGCAGCTCGCGCTCGGCAGCAGATTTTGCGATGCGCACTTCGGCGGCGCCGCAGCGGCGGCAAACGTCCATGATGCGTTCGGCCTGCTCTTCGACCGCTTCGCGCAGACCTTCGGCCTCAATCAGGAGCACGGCCGCGGCATCCATCGGGTAGCCGGCATGCGTGGCGGCTTCGACCATGCGCAGCATGGGACCGTCCAGCATCTCGAGAGCGACGGGGATAATGCCGCAGGCGGTGAGTTCTCCTACGGTATTGCCGGCTTCGTCGGTGGATTTGTAAATGGCAAGCAGCGTTTTTACGGCCTCAGGCTGACGCATGAGGCGCACGATGATCTTGGTGACCAGGGCCATGGTGCCCTCTGAGCCAGTGAGGAGGCCTACGAGATCGTAGCCGGGGTGGTCTGGCTCCTTGCCGCCGATCTCGATGACTGTGCCATCGGGCAACACGGCTTCGAGTCCGAGTACGTGGTTGGTGGTGACGCCGTAGGCCAGTGTGTGCGGGCCGCCGGCATTTTCCGCAACATTACCGCCGATGGTGCAAGCGCGCTGGCTAGAGGGATCGGGAGCGTAGAAGTAGCCGAACGGCTGCACGGCCAACGTGATATCCAGATTAACGACGCCTGGTTGGACGACCGCTCGCTCGTTCTCGATATCGATTTCGAGAATCTGATTCATGCGCGCAAAGGAGATGAGAAGGCCTCCGGCGCGGGCGATCGCGCCGCCGCTGAGGCCGGTGCCTGCGCCACGGCCGACGATGGGAAGATTGTGATCGCGCGCTAACCGGACGAGCGCCACCACCTCTTCGGTTGTGCGCGGGAACACGACTGCATCGGGCAGCGCTTTATCCACGCCGCCATCGTATTCGTAGAGTTTCAGATCGGCGGGATCAGAGAGAACCGCGTGCCGACCCAGACGCGATTGCATCTCCGCCAGAATTTCTCGCGCAAGGGGCATGTATCCTTCATTTTGCAGCCTGGTCAGGTTGGTGCGCTAGGCGTTACCGAGCAGGCCGCGGATGAACTGCGTGATGTTGTCGCTTGTCCAGTTGACTGGTTCGGCGAATTTGCGGACGATGCGGCCGTCTTTGATGATATAGGTCTCAGGATATTGGAATGTGCCATATTCGGCGCTGATGGAGCTGTCCGGATCCCGAGCTGTCTGGAAGGAGACCGGAATGCGAGTTAAAAATTTCCGGTACTTGTCGGGATTTTTATCCACGCTGATGCCCACGACGACGACGCCCGAACTGGCGAATTCGCGCTGAAACTGACTGAGAGAAGGGATCTCTTCGACACAGGGCGGACACCAAGTGGCCCAAAAGTTCAGAACCAGCACCTTACCACCGAACGAGGTAGGCGTAATCTGATGGCCCTGATCCGTTGTAATCGCAAAGCGAGGCGCCCGGCCACCCTCCTTGGCGGAGGTGTCCCGCAGGCTAATAAAAACAACGCCAAGGAAGAAAATGGTCAGTGTGATGAGAGCTGCGCGGAGGGCGTGGTCGATCTTCACCGTACTTAGCTAACCCGGACAGCCAAGGGACAGCGCGGTTCCACGGAACCACACCTTTGCGGCTGCAATCGGGCTCTAAATTTAGAGTATCTAACGTTTCTATCCGGGCATCGAAAGGAATGGCTATGTTTGTCACCCGCAGGGCCGAATTTTCGGCTTCTCATGTTTGTCGTCTGGATTCGCTGAGCGATGAAGAAAACCGGCGGCTGTTCGGCGCCAGTGCGAATCCACACGGACATGGCCACAATTATGTCGTGGAGGTGACGGTAGAGGGAGAGCCGGATCCGGTCACGGGGATGGTGATCGATCTTCAGCAGTTGAAGGACCTGATTCAGGAGGAGGTCCTTGAGCCCATGGATCACCGATTTCTGAACTACGAGGTGAAGCC
>Ga0209062_1006023_pt1 | contig 11353 bp, 13 predicted proteins | sample Coa_R2_2_FD_187158 | JGI IMG/M metagenome (GOLD analysis project Ga0209062, IMG submission 187158) | Surface soil microbial communities from Centralia Pennsylvania, which are recovering from an underground coalmine fire - Coalmine... | ecosystem: Environmental > Terrestrial > Soil > Unclassified...
CTTGCGGGGCCCGAGGTGCGAACCCGCGAGCACCTGATACTCGGCTCTGGCGTTGCGCCATGTGATGTGATTGAACTTCGAGTAGTCGTGCTCGGAATCCTCGTCGAGAATGTCCCGCAGCGTGCGCGTCGGCAGCCGCTTGGCATTCAATTCGTCCATGATGTAAAGCCACGGAACAAAGACCTGACGGATGAAACGCTCAAGTGGCCCGTCCAGGCGTCCTGCTTGAGCCTGCCCGACCAGTTGAGCGCCGGAGCCGGAACGCATGCCCGTCGCACGTCCTCCCCCGACTGTGTTTCCCTGGCCGACGAGTTCATTGGCTCCCGCGGTCGAGGCGGCTGAGGTTTTCGCCGCTTCGATGGCGTAGACGAGCGATTGATCGACTTTCGGCTGCTCGATGAGCTTGAATGCTTCATTGACCGGCCCCTCGACGGAAATGATGGAACCCAAATCAATCTTGATATCCTGCGAGACGGCGTTTAGCGGCTTTTGCCGCACGTAGGAAGGCCGCGCAATGAAAGACAGAATGTCGAGATACGCGCAGAGCACGCCTTTCTCGATTTGCTGGTCGGGCCCCACCAATTGCCCGAGGCCCTGCCCGTAGCCGCAAGCCGGAAGAGGCCGCCACGTGCTCGACAGGTAGGGAACGACGCCGAAGTCGTGCGTCTCATTGCGAATAAGCAGATAGCCGTGGCTGTTCGACAGCGCCACGGTGACGCGGTTCTTGTCCCAGCGCTCGACGAGCTTCAGCTTCCGCGCAAACGGGTCGGCGGAATCGTTTACTTCCCTTCCCTGCGCATGAGCGAGCCACGCCCGCATCTGAATGGGGCGCGTCTCGGTGATGTCGCCGGGCTGCGCCTGCTCGACATGCGGCGGAAAAAACAGAACTTCAAGCTCTTCCCGCGAGGGAATATCGTAGCCGGGGGTACCGCGCAATTCGTCCAAATCGTCGAATGTGACGTATTCGGTGTCGCAGACCCACGGAGCGCACCGCGCATCTCCTTCTTTCCACGTCGGAGCGAACACCAGGTACCGCAAGTCGCGCCACTTGAGCCACGGGCGATGCACGTCCCGGCTCTCATATTCAATCGTGAACTCATCGGATTCCGGGGTATCCACTTCCTTCGGGCCGAGCGGCGTCTGGCCCTTGAATTTTTCTCCTTTGGCTTTGGCGACCGGAACTTTCTTTGTGCAGTCGAGCCAGCCCCACTTATAAATCTGCGTGCCGAGATGAGCGCACTGGAAAAAGCCCTTTTCGACTTCCACGTCGAAGCTCATTTCGCGCAACTGCGTGGCCGCAACCGCTTCCTTCGCCCACATGGTTACTTGGTCGAATTTCTTGTTGGGCAGAAGCATGAAGGGCGTTTCCTCGAAAAACAGCGCCCCATGAATCGTGCGCACCACGATGTCGATGAGGTTGGAGAGCGTGTAGCGGGGGACATTTGCCTTTGCGGGATTGAAGAAATAGGTGTTGAGCCACGGGGACTGCAGAAGCTGGTCGGAAACCGTCCACAGATGCGTGAAGTCCAGAAGCACTTTGTCGGCTTCGCCCGTCTCCAAATCCTGCTTGAGGATTTTCAGCGCCGCTTCATCGTCGTACTTCCTTGCCGCAAGCTCATCTTCCTTGCCGAGCGAGATTTCCTCGCGCTCGACGGGAGCGTCGAGGCCTTGCCGCGTGAACTGGTCAATCAGCGTTTCGGGCATTTATTGGCCGGGGAAATATCCTGCGATTTTCACGGCGGGTTGCACGACTTGCGGCGGAACCGTTGTGGAGTACAGGAAAGCGCGGACGGCGGGGTCCTGCTGCTGTGCCTTCTGCCACGCCGAGTTTTCCTTTTCATTGGTCAGGCATTGCAGGCCGAGATTCACTCCGGGCTCGGGCGAAGGCGGCAATTCCATGCCCGTCATCGGCATGACCATGCGCAGGAAACTCAGCATGTCGGGGCCGTCATCGTGCCGCTTCGTGTGCGGCACGCCCTTGAATTCCGTGAACTGCTTGTAGAGCAATTCGAGATTGGGAATCTGATTCGAGAAAAACAGCCGCCCGCCGCGAATCAGCGGTTCGAGTCCGCAGATGCGCGGTCCTTTGGCGTTCTTGCTCTTGTCCACCTTGAAGGCATGCACGGGCACGGGATAACCCATGCTCACGCCAATCTTCACGACTTCCTCTTCCAGCCAGCAGGCGCGGGAGGCCGTATAGCGTTCGAACATGACGCGCTCGGGCAGCGTCTCTTTGGCGAGTTTGGCGATCTGGAATGCCAGTTCAGATGGCGTGAATTTGTCCATGACCAGCACATGGAGATAAGCAATCCAGCGCGTCGTGTCGATGGACAGGAATCCGCCAGCCGAATAGTCCGAGCCTTCGGAATCCGTTGTAGCCACGTCCCAGAAGTTGTAGCGCTTGAACGACGGGTCCTGCGGAACGCGCACCGTGGCTTTGCGCAAATCCTCGATGCGGAACTTTACGGACTGGCCTACGATGCTCGGATTGTTGAGTTGCTGCAGGCAGAAAGTATCCTCATCGAGCAGCAATTTCTCCCGCAGGAAAGAGAAGCCCTGCCGCTCGGGAAAGAGCAGCGCGACATCCTGCTCGTTGAGTTCCTTGAGTTTCTTTAGCCGGGCATGGGGCAAGGGCGTCCAGGAAGCGCCGCAAAGGTAGCGAGCGCCGGGAAGCGTCGATTTCACGTGCTCGTAAAGGTCCTCTTCGTGATAGCGCGTGCCAATCAGTTCGAGCACGCCATGCGGGTCGAGCAGGTTGGCGGTGGTGACAAACTTCCGCACCAGCTTGTTGCGAGAAATGGCCGTCTCAATCGGCGTGGTGTCGGTCACAACGTCGTCGCATTTGAAAACGTCGCAGTGCCAGCCAGAAGTCGAGCCAAGAATCGAAATGGAGCCGAGCGTGGGCTCTTTCTGCGCCAGCTTGCGGAAGGGATTCCAGAATTCCTGCGCTCCGCCTTTGTCGTCGTCCGTCTCGCGGTCGATGACGAATTCCGGGAAGAGCAGCTGGAACTCGGTAGCTTCGCGGCCTTCTTCGAGGATGAAGCGCTGCTTGATATTAGGGACGAAGGCTTCGCCGAGGCTCGATTCCCCGACCATGATGAGGATGCGCACATCCGGGTAGCACAGGATGTATTGCGTAATGTCATCTTCGTCGAGCGAGGATTTGTAGCTGCCTCGGGGATAGAGCAGGATGCCCTTGCGCTTTTCGAGCGGGGCGATTTCCGAAAATGCCGCTTGAAACTCCGCAAGGGTATAGGACAGTCCTTTGCGGAACGCCGGCGCGAACGGCTTCTTCTTCAGGAAGAAATTGACGACCGGCTTGTGAGTCCGCTCGAAGAGGTCGCGATGGAAGATTTCCTTCGAGAGAAACCACAAGTCGGTCTGCGCTTTGTGGCGGCGCGAACGATAAGCGTCCATGCCGCCGAGTTTCAGCGCGTACTCGTTGACCGCTTGGCGGAACCGCTCGCCAGCCATTTTTACCCGGCCAGTTCCTCTTGGCTGGGTTTGCCGCCCAGCATTTCTTCGAGATGGTCGTGGAGGGCTTCCATATCCTCCGCGCCGTGCTCGGTCGGCCCGACGCCCTGCTTCACGTAGTGATGCGTGATTTTGTGCGAGCCGTCGTGGTGGTGCTCGATGTGGGTGTGGGAGACGCCGTGTTTGCGGTGGTCCTTCATGCCGCGCGGCATCTTGGGCTTGTGCGCCAGACCTTCAAGAACGGCTTCCATGTTTCTCCTTGTAGCGGCTGACGTAGACGGAGCGGTGAGAATGGGCCGCGTGTTTTGCTTCCATCTCGCGGCCCTTCTCGGTTTCCTTGTTGCCATGCATGGCGCCGATTTTGTTCATCGTGCCGTAGATGGCATGAGGATTGTCTCCGTACTCCGCCCGGAGCTTGTCCTCAAGGAATTTCGGCATCGCCTTATTCCTCGATGATTTGGAACTGCGTAACCACGAACTTGAAGTTGCCGCCCACGGTGCCGCCGCAGGTATTGCCGATGGCGAACTTCACCGGAGGTTCGGTCTGGAAGTTGATGGCCGAGGCGGTGGCCACGGAAACAGTCGGACTCTTGAAAGTCGAGCCGACCTGCCCCGTGACATTGCCCCACAGCGCTTGCGAGGTGTTATCGCCTTCGAACTCCGCCGTCATGTTCCACGGAATCGCTCCGGTGGCCGTGCCGGTATACGCCAGCGTGCCTGCAGTGCAGGAGAACAACGGCTTGGTGGTCACGGTTGCGAGCGAAGCGTCGCCATAGAGAATCGGCTGTACGGTGGCCGTGAAAGTGCCGGGCCCTCCGACCGCATATCCCGAAGCGACAACGTAGAATTGCTGGCCCGAAAGACGATTCGATCCCGGAGCGGACAAAATCAGGTTGCCGCCCGCGGTCGTTTGCACGACTTGGCTGGCGGCGGTCGAGGTCAAGTTCGCCGGGGGAACGATTTTCAATGCATCTGCAATGACTGCCATGTTTGTTTACCTGAGCCTTCGCCACTGGCCCATGCGATGTAGCCTTTAATCGGCGGCCGCCGACACGTGACGAAGGGAAGTAGTACTGCGCATTGAAGGAGCTCGCGCTGCTTCAAACCTGTCTTGCCGGATATCGAGAATCATCCGGTCGATGGCCTTTTCGGCATCGAAGGGGTTATCGCTTTCGCCGTTGCGATAGACGGAAAGATGCGGCCCCCAACTGGACGAGAATTTCCAGTCCTCGGGAGCGGTCAGCAGCACGGCGGTGGGCTTTTCGAGCGCCAGCGACATCCAAAGCGTGCCGCAATCGACGGTAACGACGGCATCGAGTTCGGAAATCAGGCTTGCGGTATCTTCCCAGGTCGAAAACGGCACATTCAGCACGGGAAACGGCATTTTGTGCTTGTGCTGCAGGTTGACCCAGCAGATTTTATCGGCGGTGAGCGAAACCAGCCGCATGGCCTGGCCTTCGGTGAGCGAGCGAACCTTCAATCCGCCCTGAAAGAGTTCATTGGCGTTCCAGGAGAGCCCGACAAGAGGCCGCGAATCGGCGCGGTCGAACCGGATATGGCGTCGCGCCGGAGAGTACGGCGCCGGATAGGCGGGGATGGCATCCGGGGACGCTCCGAGAGGACCCGGAAGCGAAAAAGTCGTGGTCCAGTGGCTTGGCGGGGGAGCAAATTCCTTTTTCTGCGCTTCTCCGATAGTGCGTTCAGGCCCAATCCACGGCAACCGGTCATAGAACGGCTTGAATTCGTCGAAGCAAAAGAAACTCCAGCGGATCCCGCGCCGGGAAAGTTCGGGCAGCCAGCGGGTATAGTTGATGCGGTCGCCGGCTCCGCCCTCATTGATGACCAGCAGATGCTCGGGATGCTCTTTGCCGTCCCAAAACTTGGTGGTATAGGGCAGAGCGACGGCAAGCGCGGCGGCTTCGCAGGTTCCGCGAGTCTGATTGTGGAGTTTCCAGCCTTTTTCCCAGTCTCCGAAGCGCAAATGCTCTTCCGCGGCAGCCATAGCGATGAAAGCGGAGGACTTGTCGAGTTCCCTGGCATGCCAGATATCCCGCGCCGCTTCCTTCATCCGGCCAAATCCGCGGAGAAACATGCCGCGGTTGAGATAAATCGTGGCTTGGCCCTCGGGCGGCACCGCATTCGGCTCGTTTTCGATGGCCTCGACGCAGGTTTCAATGAGCTTGAGCGCCATTTTGCCGTCGCCGGTCATATGCCAGACGCAGGCAAGATTCACGGCATGCTTCAGGGAAGGCTTAATCCGGTAGAGCGTTTCGTACTTCTCGCGCTCGCGGATGGCGCGGTCGAGCGGAAAGCTAGCGTCGCCGTTCGATTCATCTTTCGGAGCAATCAGGAACATCAGACGTGGGAATCAGGGCCGGAATTGAAATCCGCGTACTTGCCGCCTCCGGTAGTCGCCGCTGCCACTTCCGTATTCAGCGCCGGCATGTGCAGCACCTTGACGTAGGTGCCGCGCTTCCGGAAATAGTCTTCGACCATTTCGCGGGTCAGAATGTAGTTGCCATCCCTGCCGCGCATCAGCCGGGGGTAGAAATTCGATTCGAGCGTTACCCATCGGGGCTTTTCCCACCGCAGCTTCGCAGGCTTCACGCGGAAGGCTCCAGCCGCACCACATCCCCATCATCGTGATGCGTCGAGAACTCCAGAATCTCGGCTCCGCGCACAGAACTAAAACGATGAGGACTACCAGGAGTTATAGTACGGACATCGCCAGGGTAGAGGAATTCTTCCTGGCCATTGAGTTCGAAGCGCACGACGCCGCTCTTGACGTAGAATGTCTCTTTTTTGACACAGTGGTAGTGGAGTGAGGATTTGCCGCCATCGCAGATGACGAGCGTTTTGCCGCAGTATTCGGGCTCATTGCAGTGGACCAGTTCGATTCCCCAGGCCTTCTTTACGATTTCCGCCATACCACGATATAGGAATCGAGAAGGGGCTGCATTCCGATCGCCGCCAGCAGCCGCCGCGTCAGTACCGGTTTCCCGGCATCCGGCCCATGCGAATCATCCGAGGCTATCAGGCATCCTGCCGGTAGTTTCGCCCAAATCGCCCCGAGTTCCGCAACCTGATGCATTGCCGCATTCACTTCCTGGCCCGGCGAATAGTCATAGGAATCAAGATAGAGCAGTGTCGGCGCAGGCCCCCAGTAATTCCGCAAGAAGCCTACCGAATCAGCCGTGATGTGCGTCACCGCGGGGAAAAACACAGCCGGCGCTTGCAGGTCCACGGAAAAAACCCGCCCACCCCCCTCTCCTACCCAATTCCAAAGCGCCGTCGATCCCCCATCCCCTTCCCAGTTCCCCGGCTGCCGCAACGAACCCGTCTCCACAATTACCGGCGCTTCCCGCTCCAACTGGTCCCGCACAATGTAGCTGAATCCCTCCCACCGCGCCGTATGCCCCAATAACGGCCTGAATTCAGCTTCCCACTCCTCATACCCCCTTGCACCACGGGAATTCACACTGCCCCGCTTTGTACCCGTGAATGCACTTTCCATCGCGCACGGCGGCATCTACCGGCTCCTCCACACGAATAGCCGATACCACCGCCCCGCTACACCGACGCCGTACCCATTCCGCAAGAGAGCTCCCCTCTCGCTTCGCTTCTTCACGCCACCGCTCCAGTTCGCTTGTGGGTACACGTAGCTTGAATGTCATGTCGTTCATGGATTTGTGGGTACAGATGTGGGTACAGGGAGAGGCTAAGCCCGCCATGCAGCAAAAAGGTGGTCACCCCCGGGGCGACCTGCCCCCTACCCCCTCCGATGGGACCCCGATAAAATCGCTGCGTCCTATACTGTCCCATTATGTTAACTAGAGACCGAGGCTAAGTGCTTTTGCATCAATGGCTTGCAAAAAACAGGGCCAAATTTCAGAGCGCCAGCGAAAGTCAGGCGAAGAAGAGGCGAAATCACGAGGCCCTCAACTGTGTCAAAATGTCCACACTTTCTGGCCTGTTTTTCCTGCGGTGAGGGCGCTTAGTCTTCCCCAATTTGACCAATCCAGCCAGCAAGCTAGCTGCTCTGAGCTTTTCGCGGTAAGGAGCTTTCGGGTTATCAATTATTTCCAGGCAAGCGCGACGGACGAGAGCTTCATTACGCGGAGGTTTTTTGGCTGCTTTGAGGGCTGCGATGCTGGGTTTTATAGGGATTTCTGCTGGAGGGGCGGAATTAGGCTGATTACGCTCATGAGTTGAGCAATTAGGCTCTTTGCTGGAGTCGTTCATGCTGTTGCTAGCCGCATGGCCAAGCCGAATTCGCTCTCCAGGCGCTCGAAGATGCGTTTCTGGCCAAGCTGGAAGATGAATGTGCCGGGCAAGTAGGGTTTGCCGGCTGGTTGCTGGATTTGCTGCTGGAGAGGCGCGAGATCCGCGAAGGCGTGGAAGGTCTGTGGCCGGTAGCGGTATTCGTTCGGGCTGAGTTGCTCTAGCTGAGCGCCTGAAGCCAATAACTCTTGTATTTGCTTCCGCTTAACGAAGCGCTTGCGACCGTGGTCTGTGTGCAGAACGCAGCTGTTCAAGGGGCAGGGTGCTGACACGAATCCCTTTGGGAGATTCGACCTAGCTGGTGTGGCTAGGATTTCAAGTGTTGTACGGCTACCACAGGTGGGCTGTCAAGAGTTTTGTTGCGCTTTTTGTTCGCTCTTGCGGGGCCGGCCGCCGAGCTTGCCATTAGCGCAAGCCGCCGCATCCGGCGCGGAGAGAAGAGCCTCCGCGGTAGTGGGCTACTTTGAATCCAGCTCTGTTGCTAAAGCGGGATTGGCACCCTATAATGTTTCCGGCGCAGCATCGGGTTTTACCGCTGCATTCGGGGATGTGCTCGGACGTTTGGTCGCTAGTTGCTCAATGGCCCCGTAGCTCAAATGGATAGAGCATCCGTCCACCGAATGGAAAGATGCGGGTTCAAGTCCCGTCGGGGCTGCCATAATGTCTAATTGAAGACCTTCGGTTTTGTTTCGGCTTGCGACGATTCTTGGATTTGGAGCATCCTATAGTCCGGTGGACGGATGCTCTACTTCGTAGGGCAGACTCCAAAAAGAATCAAAGTGAAGAGGCGGCTTTCGGGTCGCCTTTTCGCTTTTAGGCCGCTTGCGACCGCGCTTCTTGTGCTTCCCATAGGTCAACTAAGTCACTGACTTCCCAAAGTCTATCCACCACACCCGCTGCCATCGCTGGTGATACCCGCAACGTACGGTGTTGCTTGACGAAGTTGTAAGCGAAGTAGTGTAACGCCACCGCTGCTCCATGATTCTCGATTTTGCGGGAGAATCCATTTGAGAGTCGCGTGTAGCGCCGCATGGCCGTGCGAACTGACCAGTTTTGACGTTCCACGAAGCTAGTGCTGATGTGTTTTGGGTCTGGCCTGCCCGTAACAACCGCCATTTGAATCCCCGTGCACTGCGCGGGGCTGTAGCGTGTTTCGGACTCGCGTGGGTCTGAGCCATACATCTTGACCAGCATTGCGTAATCGACGTTCGAGCCAAATGCCAATTCCACTGCTGTCAGATAAACCCGATGGCCATCAGTCGTGAGTTGCACGCGATTGCTCACCCGGCGCGAAAGGTCCTGCACGAAATCGTATGCCGTGAAGGCGTCGCGGCCCCCAAGTCGCCAACAGGGAACGAGCTTCGTATCCGCGTCGATGGCTACCCACAACCAAACGTCGCCAGCGCCTGGAACCTTTTCGGCAATTTCTGGCGTGACATTCTTTGCCTTGCAGTAGTTGAATCCCCACAGTTCGTCGAGCTGTAAGCGCTGGCACTTGAGATTACGAAACGCGCGGTCCTGATAATCAGCACAGACTTCACCAATTTCGACCAAGAGACGCATAACAGTTTTCTTCGCCACTCCTGTTATGCGAACAGTCGCACGGATAGAACAGCCTTCAATAAGGCAGTTCACAACTTGGATTCTTTGGTCGCGAGTGAGCTTGTTCATACAAGCGACTATACTAAAGCCGCTTTAGCATGTCAATAGGATTTTAGCTTATAGACCATCGGCGGCTTGATTTTTAGCCGCGACTCAGAGTTACCTAAAAGATTGAATCCACGCGGTTTAACTCCGACCTTACGCAAATATCCAATCAATTCTAAAGACTCTGCAACGACCTTTTCATCGACCCCCGGATTGTTCTTTGCTATCTCCTTTACCTGTGCCGCTTTCTTATTTCTTTTCGCCATAACGCCGCCCCCTTTTCACCCAATCGGAACGAGCATATCTCCTGCATGTAGTACGCCGTTTGCCTTGATCGTGACCAGATAATTCTCTAGAAGCTCATAGTAATCTTCTGCGGCCTTGTGAACATCGGGCTTCTCTTCGATATCACGTATTTTAAGGTTGAGCTTACGCCGCAACACATTCATTGAAATTCCTCTGCCGTGGCTGAGCCAAGTTTCCGTATCGCAAAGGCTGTCGGCGATTTCCGCTGCCCGATCTTTCTTCATTTTCATCGTGACAACGCGCCTATGGGTTTTGGTTCTCTTCCAGTTCTTGAATTTATACTTCACAAGCCACGTTTTGAGCAACCGCACAGATAGTTTTTTCGCCTGACTGTAGCTGAATAGCTCGCCAGGGTCGAAGTTTTGCACCAAATATGTGGCTTCCGCCGATGTAAGGGCGCCTACTCTGGACTTTTCTATTAGTTCTTCATACTTCGCTAGGTATCCAAGTGCCGGAATAAAACCATCCCTACCATCGCGGCGTTCCACTTGAGGGTCAATCGGCCCAAGAGTGGAAAAGTAGTTCATCCAAATTTCGTCGCCAGACATTACGAGCACCGTTCCAGCAGACATAGCGTAGTTGGGGACAATAAATGACACCCATCTATAGTGCTTTCTGAAGGTGTCTGCCATGCGTTCTGCAGTTTCAATGTACCCACCGTTTGTTTGCAGAATAACTGATAGTCTCCGGCGCCGGGGGCGCTGCTTTACCCTATGCTCAACCGCACGCTTGATATACTGGTCGGCTGGCTGTTGGATTGGTCCCCACCAAGTGACCAGGTGACTGTCCATCGCATTTTCAAGTGCTTTGGCGTTCGTAATTAGTTGCTCTGCTACAAGTAGGTTTGCCGACCGATGAGAGCCCTTAGCTGCCATCTTTTTCGCCTCGCTATTTTTTCCATCTAGCTTTGGCGGCCTTCCGGGCGACCTCACTTCTTTCTGTGGGAGTCATTGTTTGCAGACGACGCTTCCCACCCTTCTTCCCGCCCTTGCGTCCAAGTTCCGCCATGAACAATGATATTTGGGCTTTTGTGGGTAGCTGTATGCTATCCACGCTCAGTGTCGAATCATTTACTAAGCGATGGGCTAGCTGATTTACGTCGTCCAGCTCATACTTTTTCCGTTTTTGCACGCTCCAACCATAGCATGCTAAAGCGGCATTTGCAAGTAGCGGGCCATTCAAAGTAGCCCACTACCGTTGCGCTTTTTGTTCGCTCTTGCGGGGCCGGCCGCCGAGCTTGCCATTAGCGCAAGCCGCCGCATCCGGCGCGGAGAGAAGAGCCTCCGCCGCTTTATCGCTTGCAATCCGGCATTTTCTCCCTACGCTGTTCGCGTAGGATTGTTCGATACCACGACCACTGCAAAGCGCATCGCCGATTGCTGCCCATGCGGAATCCAAAGCTTCTTTGCACTCCTCAAGCGCCACCACCAACGCCCTCACCTTCGCTTCATCCACGCTTGGCCTCCCGGCGTCACGCGCACAATTCTCTGGCATAGCGCACAGCGATACTTACCGCGCTATCGCCTGCAAGATGCGGTCGCTCTGTGCGTTGCTCACAAATGCTCCTTCAGCCAAGCCAGCGCGTCTCCGCTCAGAACCTGCCGATTTGTGAAGCGGAAAATGCGCCAGCCGCGGAGTTGCGCTA
>Ga0209062_1006026_pt1 | contig 11342 bp, 10 predicted proteins | sample Coa_R2_2_FD_187158 | JGI IMG/M metagenome (GOLD analysis project Ga0209062, IMG submission 187158) | Surface soil microbial communities from Centralia Pennsylvania, which are recovering from an underground coalmine fire - Coalmine... | ecosystem: Environmental > Terrestrial > Soil > Unclassified...
GAGCGACATATCCGTTTGATCGAAAAGATCGAAAGGCCAGAATGGCGAATGCGGCCGATCAGGCGGAGTGACGAGCCGCATGAAGAGCGGAAGGACGATCGAGAAGTAGTGGCGGCCGGGAAGAACGCACCGCGATAAGTCGGCATTTACCAACATCAGCCCTTTGAGAAGACTTCGGCAGAATGACCTGATATTGCCTATCAGTGAACACGGGTTCCGCACGCTTGCCCGTTAGCGCTTTGTTCCGGAGAACATCAAGAGTTCATGTCCGCGAGACTCGGCCAACTCATTAGAAGCATAGGAACCAACTGGATAGCGTTCAGCACCTCGGTTGTGACCGCGTTTCTGCTGACTCCCTTTATCGTGCATCACCTGGGCAATACGGCATACGGAGTCTGGACGCTGGTTGTTTCGATGATCGCGCTGATGGGACTGCTGGACATGGGAATGCGGGGGGCGATTACGCGGTTCGTTTCGCGTAACCACGCGCAGGGAAATCATCACGAATCCGCTCGGGCCGTTTCCGCCGGGCTGTGGCTGCGGCTGTGGGTGGCGGGGCTGATCGTGCTGATCAGCAGCGTTCTTTCGGTGATCGGGCCGTTTGTATTTCACATACCAAACGAACTGCGTTTCGCCGCGCGCGGCGCAATTTTGTTGGTAGGGACGAGCTTTGCCCTAACGTTCGCGTGCGGTGTATTTGGCGGGGTTCTGGTCGCACTGAATCGGTTCCCGGTGGTGAGCGGCCTTTCGATGGCGCAGACCCTTTTGCGGGCGGCAGGAGTCGTGGTGCTCCTAAGGTCAGGCCACGGCATCCTTGGTCTGGCGTTGTGGGAACTCTCGGTTGCGGCGGCGATCAATTCGATTCTCATTAGGCTCGCCAGACGCGCGTATCCGGAACTGAGATATTCGCTCGACCGGCCCGACCGGGAGTTGTTCCGGCAATTTGTCAGTTACAGTTTCCACGTGTTTCTGATCCAGTGCGCAACAGTCGTGATCTATTACATGGACAACCTGGTTGTGGGGACATTCATTTCAGCGGCCGCGGTGACGTTTTACTCGATTGGGGGCAGCCTGCTGGACTACTTGCGGCAGGTGGTGACATCAGTAACGACGATCTTCATGCCGCTGGCAAGCAACTTCGAGGCACGCGGAGAAAATAGTGAGTTGCGGCGGCTTCTGATTCAGGGCACGCGCCTCGCGCTGCTCGTCTCACTGCCGATCGCACTGGGACTCTACTTCAGGGGCCACACGTTCATCGAACTTTGGATGGGCAAGCAATACGGGCCGCTTTCCGGACACATCGTGCGGATTCTGCTGATCGCGCAGGTGTTCAGCATCGCGAACTTCACGAGCGGGAATATCGCGTTTGGGATGGCAAAGCACCGGCCGTTTGCAATCGCGGTGGTCACCGAATCGGTTGCAAATTTGACGTTGAGCATCATCCTGGTGAAGCGAATCGGCATTACCGGAGTGGCGTGGGGAACGGTAGTGCCGAATCTTGTGGTGCAATTGCTGTTCTGGCCCAGATACATTTGCAAGGTACTGGAGATGCCGGTCCACCGCTACCTATGGGAGAGCTGGGTACGACCGGGGCTCGCAGTTGTGCCTTTCGGGATTGCCTGCTATCTGACGGACATCCATTGGGAAGCAACGCGGCTTGCGCAATTCATGTTGCAGATTGTGGTCATTTTGCCGTTGCTCGTGGTTGGCTTCCTGGCATGTTTTTGGCGCGAAACGGCGTGGCAGGTTCAAGCCCGTTTCGGGTCGAGGCTACGGACGTTCGCACCGAAATAGGTGTGGCTGACCGCAGGTCGCGAATGGAGTGGAGGAATCAGGTGGATGTGGCCTGCGGTAGGCGAAGAAGGGAAATTCGGTACCCAAGGGGCCGGCGCCGCGTGGAATCGAAGCCGAGCAGCCCTCCCTCAATGACCTGACAATAAAAGACTTAGCGAAAGGTCACAGATTTGGCTATGGAACTTGACCTGCTTTTCCTAAAGGCTGCTTCTGTGCCGCACAGGTTCACTTATCCAGGTTCGGGTTGACCGTTTCCGAGGACGCGGCCTAAGTCCTTTGTTTACTGGAGATTAGAATGCGCATTTTGGTGACGGGTCATCACGGCTACATCGGAACCGTGCTGGCAGACATGCTCTTGCGGGCGGGCCACGAAGTGGTGGGACTGGACAGTGATCTGTTCCTCGGGAGCCTGTTTCAAGGGCCAATCCCTCCAGTACCAAGTATCCGGAAGGACTTGCGAGATGTAACCGTGGCGGATCTCGAAGGCTTCGATGCGGTGGCGCACCTCGCCGCCATTTCGAACGATCCGATGGGAGACCTCAATCCCGAGTTGACGATCGAGATCAACCACCTGGCCTCGGTAAGACTGGCAAAACTGGCAAAAGAGGCGGGGGTCGAGCGATTTGTCTTTTCGTCTTCGTGCAGTACCTACGGCGCGGCCTCCCAAACGGAATTGCTGACCGAGGAAGCGGAATTCAATCCGGTGACGGCCTACGGAAAGTCAAAGGTGCTGGTCGAGCGCGACGTGGCGAAACTCGCGGATGAACGCTTCAGTCCGACGTTTTTGCGAAATACAACGGCGTATGGGTATTCCAGATTTTTGCGATTCGATATCGTGCTGAACAACTTTGTGGCGTGGGCGGCGTCGACAGGGAAAATTTTCATCAAGAGCGACGGAACGCCGTGGCGACCGATGGTGCATGTGGAGGACATTTGCCGGGCATTCCTGGCGGTGCTCGATGCGGAGCGGAGCGTTATCCACAATCAAGCGTTCAATGTGGGGGTCACCGAGGAAAATTACCAGATACGGGATATGGCGGAAATCGTGAGGCAAACGGTTCCTGGCTGCCGAGTGGAGTATTCCTCAGACGGCGGACCGGATCTGCGGTGCTATCGCGTGGACTTCAGCAAGATCAAGAGAATGCTGCCCAAGTTCCAGCCAGTGTGGAACGTGAGGAAGGGCGCGGAAGAACTCTACGGTGTTTTCCAGCAGGTGCAACTGAAACTGGACGATTTCGAAGGGCCGCGGTATATGCGAATCCGGCACCTGCAAAAACTGATGGCGGAAGGAACGATCGGACCGGATTTGCGGCGCACGGAGGTGCCCGCTCATTCGGTTTCGGTTGCATGAGCGTGGACGCAAAAGCGATTTGCGAGAGGCAATGAACCTTGATTTTCCATCGCACACCTCTCGAGGGAGCCTGGCTGATTGAACCGGAGCGGATTGAGGACGCCCGGGGGTACTTCGCGCGCGTGCGCTGCGATAGGGAGTTTGCCGAGCACGGATTGAATTCGCGCTGGGTACAGTCAAGCGTTTCGCAAAACACGCGTCGAGGGACGCTGCGAGGGATGCACTTTCAGGCGGCGCCGCATGGAGAGATCAAACTGGTGCGCTGCACGCGCGGGGCGATTTTCGACGTGATCATCGATTTGCGGCCGCAATCTAAGAGTTACATGCAGCATTTCAGCGTGCGGCTGAGCGAAGAAAATCACACGACGATTTATATTCCCGAGGGCCTGGCGCACGGATTCCTGACGCTGGAGGACGGGACGGAAGTGCTCTACGAGATGTCCGAGTTTTATCATGCGGAGAGCGCGCGCGGAGTGCGCTGGAACGACCCGGCCTTCGGGATCGCGTGGCCTGAGGAACCGCGAATCCTCATCGAGCGAGACCGCAACTACGCGGACTACAAGTCGGTGGCGGAGTTCAGCAGAAAATGATCGGCGTGGATTCCAGAGCGGATGCTTGCACCGCCATGACCGCGGGACGCGGGATGCACAGCATGGTGGAGGAGCTCTATCCGATTTGCCGAAGCATTACGGGCGACGGGCTGCGTGAAACGCTGCGACGCATTGGAACGCGGATCCCGCTTGATATCCATGAAGTGCCGAGCGGCACGCAAGTTTTCGATTGGGTGGTACCGAAGGAATGGAACCTTCGCGACGCGTACGTGAAGAATGCGAGCGGAGAGCGCGTGATCGATGTTCAGTCCTCGAATTTGCATGTGGTGAATTACAGCGTGCCCGTGCGTGCGCGTCTTCCGCTGCGGGAACTGAAGCAACGTCTGCACACGTTGCCGGCGCATCCCGACTGGATACCATACCGGACGTCTTACTACCGCGAATCCTGGGGATTTTGCCTCAGCCAGCGGCACCTGGAGTCGTTGACCGAAGGCGAGTACGAGGTTGTGATCGATTCATCACTGGAGAATGGCTCGCTCACCTACGGGGAGTGCGTCATTCAGGGCGAAACAGCGGACGAAGTGCTGATCTCGGCGCATTGCTGCCATCCGTCGCTATGCAACGACAACTTGTCCGGAATCGCCGTGGCGACTTTTTTGGCGCGGGAGTTGCTGGCAAGGCCGCGGCGGCTCACGTATCGGTTTCTTTTTATTCCTGGGACGATCGGCTCGATTACTTGGTTGAGCAGGAATGAGCGGATCGTACCGCGAATCAAACACGGCCTGGTCCTTGCTTGCGTCGGCGACCGTGGCGAATTTTCGTATAAGAGGTCGCGCAGGGGCGATGCGCGAATTGATCGCGCGATGAAGCACGTGTTGAGCCGCAGCGGTCGAGCGCACCGAATCAGGGACTTTTCGCCGTATGGATATGACGAAAGGCAGTATTGCTCGCCTGGATTCAACCTTCCGGTCGGCTGCTTGAACCGGACTCCGCACGGATGCTTCGCCGAATACCACACATCGGCCGACAATCTCGATTTTGTCAGCGCCGAAGCGCTGGAAGGAAGCATGCGGCTGTGCCTGGAGGTGTTTGAGGTCTTGGAGGAAGACGTAAGGTACGTGAACGTGAATCCCCGCTGCGAACCACAATTGGGACGGCGCGGCCTCTATCGCGAGCTTGGGGGTTATCCGGACGCGGAACAACGGGAACTCGCGATGCTTTGGATACTCAACCTATCGGACGGCGGCAATTCGCTGCTAGACATAGCGGAGCGATCCAATCTCGAATTCTCGATGATTTCCGAAGTTGCCGCGGAGCTTTCGCGGCATGGGCTGCTCGTGCCCCAAAGGAAGGAAGGCGAACAATGAATACCGTATTCTTCGAACCCAAGGTTTCCGACGAAGCGCGGCGCAGAATGCTGTACGACGGCCAGCTGGTTGTCCTCAACCCAACACCGGGTTCCCTGGCGCTCTGTCAATTCGCAGCCGAAATGGCCAAGGAGGCGTTCGCGCCGCTAGACCCACGGTACGCACAGCACCATTTGCCGGTGGACCGGTACGCCGCGATTCTGGCCGAGCTGAAGCCGAAATTCATTCATCACCCGCGCAGCAAGCAACTCATTCAGCAGCTGCTCGGCGAGGTCCGCTGCGATTTGGAGAAGACGTATTTTGACGTGCCACGACTGCGCACGTCCACCGACGCAGGATATTTGACCACAGGCATTTCGTATGCATTCCACCCGCATCGCGATACCTGGTATTCAGCGCCGTTTTGCCAGATCAACTGGTGGCTGCCGGTTTTCGAGGTTCAGCCGGAGAACGTGATGGCCTTTCATCCACAATACTGGTCGCAACCGGTGAAGAACGGATCGCGCGACTACAACTATCAGGAATGGAACCGGACGGGGCGCGTGATGGCGGCGCAGCAGGTGGGAGTGGACACTCGGAAGCAACCACGGCCGGAAGAACCGATGCAGCTCGAGCCGCAAATACGAGTGGTTACTCCTCCGGGAGGGATTCTGCTATTTTCCGCGGCGCAGATGCACTCGACCGTGCCGAACACATCCGGCTACACGCGATTCAGCATCGACTTCCGCACGGTGCACCTGGACGACGTGGCTGCGCGACGCGGCGCACCCAACGTGGATTCAGACTGCACTGGCACCTGCATGGGTGATTATCTGCGGGGTACGGACCTGGCGCATGTACCCGACGAGCTGATTGCGATGTACAACACTCCGCCGCATGCCCCGGCCGTCGCGGCGGCGAACATCAGTTCGGAGGCTGTTTGAGGAAGCTGCGCCGCGATGCCTGAATCCATCTGCCAGACGATGAAGTTTGAAGGCTCGAAGCTGCGCCAGGAAAAAGCGCACCGGCTGATTCCCGGCGGCGCGCACGTCTACGCGAAAGGCGACGATCAGTACCCAGTGCTGGCGCCCGGTTTCATCGAGCGCGGGAGCGGTTGTCACGTCTGGGACGTAGACGGGAACGAGTTCATCGAGTACGGGATGGGCCTGCGGGCGGTGAGCCTGGGTCATGGATACAAGCCCGTCGTGGAGGCCGCTTACCGGCAGATGCAACTTGGGACCAACTTCGTGCGGCCAAGCGGGATCGAGGTGGAATGCGCCGAGATGCTGGCGAGTTTGATCCGCTCGGCCGAAATGGTGAAATTCGGGAAGAATGGCTCGGACGTGACAACGGCCGCCGTTAAGGTAGCCCGGGCGGCGACCGGGCGAGACATGGTGGCGGTGTGCGCGGAGCAGCCGTTCTTTGCCGTGGATGACTGGTTTATTGGCAGCACCGCCATGCGTGCGGGAATTCCGAAGCCAGTTCAGGACTTAACCGTCAAATTTCACTACAACGACTTGACCAGTGTTCAGGGTCTTTTTGCCCAATGGCCGGACCGTATTGCATGCGTCATTTTGGAGGCCGAAACCACCGTGCAGCCGGAGCCCGGGTTTCTATCCGGGCTGCAGGAGTTGGCTCATAGGAACGGCGCGATCTTTGTTCTCGATGAGATGATCACCGGGTTCCGGTGGGACTTGGGAGGGGCTCAACACTATCACGGAATTCGCCCCGATCTTTCCACTTTCGGCAAAGCGATGGCGAATGGCTTCTCTGTCTCTGCGCTGGTGGGCCGCCGCGACTTGATGGAACTTGGCGGCCTGTCTCACAGGAAATCCCGTGTCTTTTTGCTTTCCACGACGCACGGAGCCGAGACGCACGCTCTGGCCGCCGCGATGGAAACAATGCGGATCTATCGCGATGAAGGCGTGGTCGGGTATCTCTACCGGCAGGGCACCCGCCTGCGGGAAGGGATCAACTCGTCAATTTCCCGGCATGGCCTCGAGGGATACTTTGCGGTACTCGGCAAGGAGCCGAACCTCGTCTATGCCACGCGGGACGATAAAAAGCAGCCATCGCAGGCATTTCGAACCCTGTTCTTGCAGGAGACGATCAAACAAGGGCTCCTGATGCCATCTCTCGTAGTGAGCTACTCGCACACCGATGCAGACGTCGAACGGACCATACACGGCATCGACCAGGCGCTGCATATTTACCGCCGAGCTCTCGAGGACGGCGTGGAGAAGTATCTGGTGGGACGGCCCGTGAAGCCAGTGTTTCGGGAATTCAACTGACAACGCAGGTGGATGGAGCACATGGACGTGACAAGCGCTGCGTCAATTCGGAACGAAGGCCTGGCAGCCGGCACTCATCCAGCCGGCGGAGAGACCGATTTTAAGCGGAGATGCAGGTTCTGCCACGCGGAGCTGAGAAAAACCTTTGTTGACTTGGGGATGTCACCGCTCTGCGAAAGCTATCTCCGTCCGGACCAGCTCAACCAGATGGAGGCGTTCTATCCGCTTCATGTGTTCGTGTGCGAGAGCTGTTTCCTCGTACAACTCCAGGAGTACGTGAGCGTGGACGAGATTTTCACGGAATACGCCTACTTTTCCTCGTTCTCGGATAGCTGGCTGGCGCACGCGAAAGCGTATACGGAGAAGATGATCGAGCGATTCTCGCTAAATAGCAACAGCCAGGTGATCGAGTTAGCGAGCAATGACGGATATCTGCTTCAGTATTTCGTGCAGGCGGGCGTGCCCGCGCTGGGCATCGAGCCGGCGGCAAACGTCGCCGCGGTGGCGGAAGCGAAAGGAGTGCGCACGATTGTCAGGTTCTTCAACCGCGAATCGGCGCGGGAGCTTGTTCCTGAAATCGGGCAGGCGGATCTTTTGCTTGGCAACAATGTGCTCGCTCAGGTTCCGGACGTGAACAGCTTCGTCGCGGGGATGAAACTGGTGCTCAAGAGCGATGGCGTGATCACGATGGAGTTTCCGCACCTGCTGAAATTGATCGCGGAGCACCAGTTCGACACGATTTATCACGAACATTTTTCCTATTTTTCATTGTATTCGGCGGAGAAGATTTTTGCGGCTCACGGTCTGCGAATATTCGACGTCGAGCAGTTGCCGACCCACGGCGGTTCCCTGCGGATTTACGCGTGTCACACGGAGGATGGCTCAAAGGGCACGAGCGAGAGACTCTCCCATCTGCGTAAGGAAGAGAGAGAGGCGGGCATTTCCGATGTTGGGAGCTACTCATCCTTCGCGGCAACCGTGGAAGAAACGAAGTACCGGCTGTTGGAGTTCCTGATCCGGGCGCGGCGTGAAGGCAAGCGAGTTGCGGGTTATGGCGCACCAGGAAAAGGGAATACGTTGCTGAATTACTGCGGGATCCGGACGGACCTGCTGCCGTACACAGTTGACCGGAATCCTTACAAGCACGGGAAGTTTTTGCCGGGGAGCCACATCCCGATCTATTCGCCGGAGCACATCGCGGCCACGAAGCCGGACTACATTTTGATTTTGCCGTGGAATCTTAAGAGTGAAATTGTGCAGCAGCTGGCATACGCGAGGGAATGGGGCGCGCGTTTTGTGGTGCCAATTCCCGAAGTGCAGGTCTTATGAGCGATCACGTGGAGGCGCGGGACATTCGGATTCGAGGAGAAGAACTGTGAAAGTCGTGCTCTTTTGCGGCGGTCTGGGTCTTCGGATACGCGACTATTCAACCAGCGTCCCCAAACCATTGGTGCCTATTGGTTCGCGTCCGATTCTGTGGAACGTGATGAAGTACTATGCCCACTTTGGGCACAAGGATTTCATCCTGTGCCTGGGGTACCAAGGCGAGACGATCAAGCAATTCTTCTTGAACTACAACGAGTGCCTCTCGAACGACTTCACGCTGTCGCAGGGAGGAAAGAAGCTGGAGCTCTTCAACAGCGACATTCACGACTGGAAGATCACTTTCGTGGATACGGGCATCGATTCGAATATCGGCCAGAGATTGAAGGCGGTCCAAGGCTACCTGGAAGGCGAAGAGATGTTCCTGGCGAACTACACCGACGGCCTGACGGATCTTCACCTTCCCGACCTCATCGAACGGTTCGAAAAGCGGGGCTGTGTGGCCACTTTTCTTACGGCTCCTCCCAACCTGAGCTACCACATTGTCGAGACCGGGAGCGGCGGCATGGTTCAGGAGATTCGCGAGCTGTCCAAGGCGAAACTGCGAATCAACTCCGGATACTTCGCGTTTCGGAAGGAGATTTTCGATTATTTGCGGCCGGGAGAAGAGCTGGTAAAGGAGCCTTTTCAGAGACTCATCGCGAAGAATCAGCTCCTGGCCTACGAGCACGACGGATTCTTTCTGGCCATGGATACGTTCAAGGACCGGCAGCAGATGGAGGAACTGCTGGCGTCCGGCGTTGCCCCCTGGGAACTCTGGAAGAAGGCCGATCGAAAGCCGGCAAACGGCCGGGGGCCAGGCGCCGCTGAACTGGCGCCCGTTACCCGCCATGCGTAAATTGAGGTTTGCAGGCGGCGAGCTGCGGAGAGTTCTTTGCGTCGGAGCCCACTGCGACGACATTGAGATCGGCTGCGGCGCGACGATGCTGAGACTGCTGCGGGAGAATCCGGCATTGCAGGTCAGCTGGGTGGTGTTGAGTTCAACCGCGCAGCGCCGGAGGGAAGCGCTGCTCTCGGCGAAGCTGTTCCTGGGAGAAGCGAAGGGGAAAAGGATCCAGATCAGGAACTTTCGCGATTCGTATTTCCCGTATCAGGGCGGCAAAATCAAGGACTACATAAACACGCTGAAGGCCGAACCTGCGCCGGATTTGATTTTCACACATTGGCGAGGCGATTTGCATCAGGACCACCGCTTGGTTTCGGAGCTGACTTGGAATGCTTTTCGCGATCACCTGATTTGCGAATATGAAATTCCCAAATACGACGGCGACCTGGGACATCCGAACCTGTTCGTTGAAGTCTCCGGGGCCTTGATGAGCCAGAAGCTGGAATATATTTTTCGGGCGTTCAAGAGTCAAACCAGCAAGCGATGGTTTACGGAGGACACGTTCCGCGGATTGATGCGGATTCGAGGCGTGGAGTCGGGTGCGACGTCGAAGTTTGCCGAGGCATTCCATTGCCGAAAGGTTTTGTTCTGACGCACATCGCGAGCGTCGGGAAGAGGAAGATGGGAATCTTGGAAACGGACGGCTAGAGGATGACGAACGCGTTATCGGAGCTGGGAAAACGCCGAGATCTCCTGTACGCGATCACTTGGCGGGAGATCAAAATCCGGTATAAGCAGTCGGTGATGGGGTTCCTGTGGGCCATCCTGCTGCCCGCCGTGATCATCGCGGCTGGGGTTTTGGTGCGCTTCGGAATGTCGGCGCTCTCAGGAAAGGCTGTGCCTGCGCAGGACTTGGCTGGCGTCACCGTGAAGGCACTGGTCTGGGCCTTTTTCGCGGGCGCAATGCGCTTCTCTTCCACCAGTCTGGTCGGCAACGCCAACCTGGTTACAAAGATTTATATGCCTCGTGAGATTTTTCCCATTGCGGCCGTGCTTTCCCAGTTGATCGATTTTCTGGTGGCCGGGGCTTTGGTCGGTTTGGGGTTGCTCATCGCCGGCTTCGGCCTGAGCTGGCAGCTTTTGTGGGTTCCCGTTCTTCTTCTGCTGACCATCGCCCTGGCCACGGGCTGGGCGCTGCTGCTTTCCGCGGCATGTCTCTTCTATCGCGACGTCAAGTATTTCGTCGAAGTCTTCATCACGTTCGCCATTTTCGTCACACCGATTTTTTACGACGTTGAAATGTTCAAGCGATGGGCGAATATTCTGAATCTCAACCCGCTGGCTCCGCTGATTGAGGGCATTTCGAAGTGCGCCGTGTATCATGTTTCACCGGATTTGCTATGGGTCTCGTATAGCGCTCTGGCATCGGCGGTCAGTCTCATCGGAGGGTTCCACCTGTTTAAGAAGTGGGAACCTGGATTCGCGGAGAGTATCTAGTGGCCACTTCCGATACCGTCTTGCGAGTCGATCACGTCTCGAAGCGTTTCGTCCGCGGCGAAAGGCACGATTCGCTTCGCGACCTGGTGCCTGCCGTTGTGTCCAAATTGACTGGGCGAAGTCCGGAGCGCGATTCCGGCAACGAATTCTGGGCGCTGAGGGACGTAAGCTTTGCCCTCAGCCGCGGCGACGCTTACGGCATCATCGGTTCGAACGGAGCCGGCAAAAGCACCATACTGAAGCTGATCACCGGCATCATGGCGCCGACGGCCGGCAAAATCGACGTAAAAGGGCGCCTCTCCG
>Ga0209062_1006027_pt1 | contig 11340 bp, 3 predicted proteins | sample Coa_R2_2_FD_187158 | JGI IMG/M metagenome (GOLD analysis project Ga0209062, IMG submission 187158) | Surface soil microbial communities from Centralia Pennsylvania, which are recovering from an underground coalmine fire - Coalmine... | ecosystem: Environmental > Terrestrial > Soil > Unclassified ...
CGGCACGGCCCGATGGTGCTGGGCGTCTGCCGCCGTATTCTCGGCAACCCGCACGACGCCGAAGACTGCTTCCAGGCGACGTTTCTGGTCCTGGCTCGCAAAGCCGCCTCCGTCTCGCCGCGCGAACACGTCGGCAATTGGTTGTACGGCGTCGCCCGCACCACGGCTGTGCGGGCTAAGGCGGCCAACGCCAAGAGACGGAAGCGGGAGAGGCAGGTGATCGACATGCCCGAACCCGAAGCTGCGCGGCAAGACGCTTGGGACGATGTGCAACCGCTCCTGGACGAGGAGTTGGCCCGTTTACCGGACAAGTATCGGCAGCCCGTCGTCCTCTGCGATCTGGAAGGACGCCTGCGCCGAGAAGTCGCCGGGCAGCTCAGAATCCCGGAAGGGACGCTTTCCAGCCGCCTGACGACGGCCCGGCGGATGCTGGCGAAACGGCTAGCCCGGCGCGGTCTGGCGGTTACGGTCGGGTCACTGACGGCAACGCTGGCGCACAACCCGGCGCCGGCGTGCATGCCGCTTTCGCTCGTGAGTTCAACGGTCAAGGCTGCCGTCCTGATCGAGGCAGGCAATGCGGCGGCGGGTGTCCTCTCGGTCAAGGTCGCTGCCCTTGCGGAAGGAGTCGTGAAAACCATGTTCGTGAACAAGATCGTCAAATCTTCGGCACTGGTCCTGCTGGCGTCGGGATTGGCCCTCGGCGTGGGTGGTTTCGGGGCCGGTCTGCGCAACAATTGGACTCTGGCCGCCGCCCAGAGCGAGGGAGAGACCAGGGCGGACGAGAAGCGAGACCGAACTTCGTCGGCAGCAACCACGCCGAAGACGGAAGAGAAGCGGGAACGAACTTCGTCGGGAACCATGCCGAATACGGAGGAGAAGTTGAGCGAGGTGAAGCTCGGACAGAGACCGGAAGACTACAGCATCCTTTTTGACCATGTCCTGGACGTGGTGGATGACTACTTCGAGATTGCCTATGCCAACCGCTATGAAGGTCGAATCGAGACTCACCCTGTCTTTGAGCGGCCGCACAAGTCCCCACGTTCCAACGCCGGGCGACCGACGACAACGAAGCAACCTGTCCGATGGCGGGGCATTGCCCAGATTGTTGTAAAGGAGGAGGGCGGCTACGGGGTCAGCATCCGGGTCGCTAAAGAAATTGAAACACGGACCGCCAAAATAAACGAAAAGAATCCTCCACCACCCGCATCACCGGCCGAGATAGAGGAAAAGAAACTTTCACCCCGCCCCGAAATGAACTGGACACCAATAGATCGTGATACCGAGCTTGAGCAGGTGATCCTGCGGCGATTGGTTGAACAAGAGTGGAAGAGGCGATTGGAGCAGCCGCGGGAACGGAAAGAGCGTGAGGAGCGGGCGGAGCGTTCGATGCCAGGGAGAGGGCATCCCAACAGCATCCTCCTCCGCGACGTTCATGTGGACGTGGTCGATCCGAACCGCACGATTTCCGTCACTTCACTCAGTGGCCGTCCGACGATTATCATCGGCTTGCCGGTTGCGATAGATGCCAAGATCAAGGTGAAGGGTGGAAGCGCCTTCCGAGATCTGAAGGTCGGTATGCGTCTTATTCTTGAACTGCGTGTGGAAGACAATCAGATGGTTGTTTCGGAGATCCGGCAGGTAGGTATACCGCCAAAGTGAGCAATGGTTGCGTCGTCATTGAGCGGAGTTCTCGCCACCATGCAACCGGCTTGCCGAGCGCTCGGAGACTGCTTTCACACCAGTCCGCCGCGCAAGCAAGGGAACATTTCCTTGCTTGCGCGGCGGGCTGGTGTCGGATTCGATTGGGGGCGTATAACTCACGCCGCCGTTTGCAAGCGCGACAGCGCTTTCGCCGCATCCAGGCGCAAATTCATCGTCACTTCCCAGCGGCCGCGCTCGTCCGCCTCCACGGACCATTGCGGCATGACCACCGTGCTTTGATGCACCAGCTCGAAACCGCTCTCGGATTGGCTAACCGTCTGGATTGGAAACGCCCGAATGCAGCCCCGTCGCGACAGCGATAACGACACGTCCAGCCCGCGCCACTCATCGACCAAACCGATGCGCTCGGCGTCGGCCAAATTCTGCCAGGTTTGCAGTTGGCCCGACCGCGCCTGACCGTCGTGGTAGAAGTAGCGATCGTCCGCACCCGCCGCCAGGCCGGCGAAGTTGAACTCGACGGCGAAGAAAAGAGGATTTTGCCGCGGGCAATTCTCCAGAATGTACCATACCTCCAGTGCGTCGCTATCGCCGGTCAATCGAACTTCCTTGGTGACGCGGACATTCTGGCCGGCAACAAGGCCGTCGCGCCACAGGATGAGCCGCAGTTCGCCGTTAATGCGGTCCAAACGATGCTGATAGACCCCCGTCACGAAATCGCCCAGTTCGCGCTCTTGGCGGCTCGCAAGTTGCTCTACCGTCACACCCGGTTCGTAAAAATGATCGATCAAGCTTTTGCGCAAATACTCGTCGTACTGGAGCATGTGATCGAGACCGCCTTGCTTCCAAACTTGTCCGTGATGATGGCGGATGGCATCGTGATATGCTTCTGGCCGGCGCGCCAGGGTGGCCAGCACATTGAGCCGGATGGCCCGCAAATCCAGCTCGTACAACGAGCCGCCGCAGGCCGGATGAAAATATGCCGCCAACTTGCCATTTTGCAGACACACTTCCGGAGTGCCGTCGAGATTAAAGTCGGCCGTCTCGCCCTCAATCCAGCTCGGCTCCCGCGGCGAGGCTTCCCGAAGTAGTTCTTCCGCCGCGATGAGGTGTTCATAAACGGCGCCGCGCAGGTGTGGCAGGTAGATGCCGCCGAAGGTGCCATGCCACCACGGACAATTGCACTGCGCGCGATAGAGTTCCTGCCGCGCCTTCGCCAGCGTGCCGGCATCGACATCCGTGAATGCCTGGATACGCCGGCTGACTTGCAGCATGCGCGCGTACATCTCCTGCGTTTCCGGATAGCGCACCTTGAAATTCCGCCAGTTGCCCGCGCGGAGGAAGCGTTGCAGCCGGCCCCAGCGATGATCGTGCTGCAATTCGCCGGTCAGACCGCGATAATCGTTCAAGCGCGACAACGGCAAGGCCCATTCCGTCATCTCGCGATAACTGCCATCCGGCAAATAGATACGCCCCGCCGGCCGCGTCGCATCGAGGGCCTGTGCGAAGGTGCAAAGTTGAATCCAGTGCCGATTGCCCCGCAGCGCGTCGAAGAAGCGGCGCAGCCAGCCGTGTTCGTAGCAATGGCGAAACATCTCCGGCCAAACGCCGAACTTCTCGCCGTCATCGGCGAAGACGACGACAGCGTCCGGATGGCGTGAAGCCAAATCGCCGAAATAGGTCAACGTCTCATTGGGATCGCGGTAGGGAACCAGGTAGCGCAGCGGCTCGGCCGCGGCGAAAATTCGCAGCAGCCGGCCATTGTCCTCGCTCAGATGATAGCCGAACGTCCGCCCGTCCTCGACACCGGCTTGGCGGAAGTGCAGATCGTCGAGAACCGTGTATTCCACGCCGGCATCGGCGATGTCCGAAACAAGGTTTTGCTCCCAGACACGCTCCGGCACCCACATGCCGCGCACCTGTGTCTGGAAAAGACTTTCCAGGTAGCTTTTGTAGGTTGAAATCTGCCCAACGCGATCGCACGGCGGAATCATGGGCAAAATCGGCTCGTAGAAGCCGCCGCCCATGATCTCAACCTGTCCACGGCGGACCATGCGCCCGAGTCGGTCGATGTATTCCGGCTTGTGCTCGACGAACCACTCCATCAAGGGGCCGCTGGTGTGAAGCGCGATGGGGATCTCTGGATACTGATCCAGCAGTTCCAGAAAGGGACGGTAGCTGTCGCGGTACGCATGCTCGAAGACGTGGCCAAAGTTTCCGACCGGCTGATGATTGTGCAGAGCGAAAACGAAGCGCAGCGGCATGGGAGAATCCTTTCTGTTCGCAAGGCCATCGTCCGTGATGGCCGTCGGCGAACGACAGAGCTGGGCGGCGACGCGCAGTATGTCTCATCCCGCGAATCAACGCATCCCCAATTCTTTGTGTTCCCCGGAGCCGTGTTGAAGTCCGGCAGGATAGGAAAATGGGCGAAGGGCGACGCGAATCATCGCGCCGCCCTTCGCGTATCAGTTGACGAGGGACCGAATCAAGGCACGGGAGGAGCGGGAGGCATCGGGGCGCTGCCAGCTCCAGCTAAGCCAACGGTCGCCGGTGCGGTGACAGCCACCGTCGGAGGCGTGGTAACAGTCACCGTGGGAGGCGTGACCACCACGGTGGGCGGGGCGATCGTAATGTAGCTGATCGGATAGTAGCAGCACTGGGGGGCGCACCAGTAGTAGTAGCAGCTCGCATACGGGTTCCAGTAGCAGTAGCAGCCGTAGCGGCTCGACCAGTACCGCGAGCTCCAGTAGAAATTGTTGCGACCGAAGTAATAACCGTGGCTGAATTTCGTGCCGTGGGTCGAGAGATACGACGTGTTGCTCACGAAAGTCTTCGTGGGGCCGCCGTGGTAGACGCTGACGTGCGAGCTGCCAAACGAGCGGCTGGGACCGTGGGCTGTGGCGGGGTTGGCCAGGGCCAGAGTCAGGACTCCGGATGCGGCGATGAGCAGTAATCGAGACATGACAAGCTCCTTCGAGGCAGGTAAATGGACGTGACCAAGGCATCCTTCACTCGAAGATGTTGATCATTCGTCCCCTTCACTCTCTTCTTCTGCACTGCCTCGAAAGTGTGACAGAGCGGAAGAATTGTTCCCCCCTCCTCGCCGCTTGCGGGCACTATACTGGTAGACGCAAGTTGGGGAGGGCACAGACATGGGGCACGCCGCGATTCCACAGTTGTCTCAATATCTCCGTCGCTTGACGGCCCGCCACGGCGATCCCTCGTCGGATCACGATCTGTTGCAGCGTTTCGTGGCTTGTCGCGATGAAAGCGCTTTCGCCGCGTTGGTCGAACGCCACGCCACGATGGTGCTGGGATTGTGTCGCTCGATCCTCCGCAACCATCACGATGCCGAAGACATCTTTCAAGCCACATTTCTAGTGCTGGCACGCAAGGCCGCCTCCATCCGCAAGGGCGAATCTGTTGGCAGCTGGCTCTATGCCGTCACGTATCGACTGGCTCACAAAGTACGCACCCGCGCTGAAAAACGGCAGAGATGCGAACAACGGGCGGAGATTCGCTCCGAGCAGACGCCAATGGATGCGGTAACCTGGGGTGAGCTGCGCGACATCTTACATCAAGAAGTCAGCCGACTGCCGGAGAAATATCGCGCCGCCGTCGTGTTGTGCTATTGGCAGGGGCGCACGCACGAGCAAGCAGGCCAGCAACTCGGCTGCGCTCGCGGCACGGTCAAGGACCGCCTGGAGAAAGCGCGCGAAATGTTGCGAAAGCGGTTGGCTCGCCGCGGCTTGGCGCTTTCGGCGGCGTGGTTCGCTACTTCGCTGTCGGAGGGCATGTCCGCGACCGTTTCGGCGGAATTGATGCAAACGACGGTGCGCGGCGGGATGCTCTTCTCAATGGGGCGATCACCGACGGGCAACGTTTCCGCCTATGCGATCGCCTTCGCTCGGGAAATCGTGAAGGGGATGCTGATGAGCAAGCTGAAACATGGACTGATCTTGGCCTTGATACTCGGGGTGCTGGGCGGCGGTGCGGGATTGGCGGCATTGCACGAAGCGGCCTCGCCGGAAACGCAGCCAGAACAACCGAAAGCGGCCATCCACAAGGGGGAGCAAAAGCGCGCCGAACACCAAGAGGAGCCGTTGCCGGCGGGGGCGGTCGCGCGCTTGGGGACGCTGCGCTTCCGACACAGCGACTCCATCACCCGCATCGGCATCGGTACGGACGGTACGAGCATTCTTTCGGCAGCCGGCAAGGGAGTGTACGTGTGGGATCTGGCCACCGGCAAAGAACGGCGGCGATTCCGGCATGGATCGCCGGTCAGTTCGTTTGTGTGTTCTGCTGACGGCAAGCTCCTTGCCTCGGGATGCCAGGATGGGACAATCCATGTGTGGGACGCGGCCACCGGCCAAGAACTCCGGAGCTACCTCGCCCACAAGGATAAAGCGCCAGGCTGGATCGGTCCGCCAGCCGTATTTGTTAGCGGCTTTACTCCCGACGGTCGGCAACTTGTCTCGACAGGATCGGACGAAACCCTTCGACTTTGGGACGCGGCTTCCGGCGAAAAAATACGCGAATTTGGCAAGAACGGCGCCGTGGGGAGCGTCACGCTGTCCCCCGACGGCAAGACTTTGGCCGGCGCGGTCAAGAACGACCAATCCTGCGACCTTTGCTTGTGGGAGGTTGCCACTGGGAGGGAACGGAAACGAAGGCCGCAGCCAGGGAAGCAAATCCTCTCTTCTGTTTTTTCGCCGGACGGCAAGATGTTGGCCATCGCGGTCGGCGAAAAGGACTGGCAGAAGCCATGCGACATTCAATTATGGGACGCGGATGCCGAGAAGCTAATTCGCACCTTGCGAGGGCACAAAGGTTGGGCACACTGCCTCTTCGCTCCCGACGGTAAAACCCTGGTCACGATCGCCCTGTCAAACCGGGATGGGCCGGCTCGGTTGTGGGACGTGAGCACAGGCACGGAAATCGGCCGTATCGGCGACTCGAAGTCGATTTTCACGCAACTCTTCTTCTGCCCCGACGGCCGGACAATGGCGTCTTATACGCAGGGCCATTACACGTTTCATTTTTGGGACCGTGCCAGCGGCAAGGAGGTACACTCGCGGGGAGATCCCGTCACTCCAATCGATTTTCTCAGCTTTTCGCCGGATGGACGATTGCTGGCAACCGGCTCAACGGATCGTTGGGTCATCCGCCTATGGGACGTGGCCGCGGGCAAAACAATCCGCCGCATGGACGATGGCTTGTTGTCCGCGCTGCAATTTTCTCCCGACGGTACCCAGTTGGCTTCCGCTGCCTGGACGGATGCTCAAGTGCGAATTTGGCAGACGGATAGCGGCAAAGAAGTGCGGCGCATCCCGAGCAAGGAGAGTGGCGAACGCATCCGCCGCATGGCGTGGTCGGGCGACGGCAAAGTGCTGGCGACATCGGCATGGGATCAAAAGGACAGCCGCATTCATCTGTGGGAGCCGGACACGGGCAAGCACCTGCGCGAGTTGAACGTCGGCGGGAATACGGTCGATTCGTTGGTTTTCTCCCCTGACAGTAGAATATTGGCAGTTCTCGCAATGAAACGACTGGGAGTGACCGGGCCTGACCACGTTTTGGTTTGGGAAGTGGATACAGGGCATCTATTGCGTAGTCTCGAACTCCCGGCGGAGCCTCCCTACCTTAATTCCGACGCCCGTACTCGCTTGGTTTTTTCACCGGATGGACGCACCTTGACCGCCGGAGGTCAAAGAGCGGAGGCGTCGATTTACGGATGGGAGCTGGCTACCGGCGGCCTCCGATTCACGCTGAAGCACGGCGAGGACGTGGCCTGCCTGGCCTATTCGCCGGATGGCAGATTTCTGGCTGCCGCCAACCACTACAACGCCTACCGACACTATACCCCGGGAGTAGAGAGCCTCGGCTTCAAAATCCCGCTGCCGCAGGTTCATCTTTGGGATCTCATCGCCGGCAAGGAAATTCAGGTTTTGAAGGGCCATCAAGGTCCAATCAGTACGCTGGCCTTCTCGCCGGACGGGAAGTTGCTCGCCACGGGGAGTTACGATACCACGGTCCTCCTGTGGGACGCGACGCGCTTCAAGAACAAACCCCCTGCGGAAGTGCAGCTTCGTCCCGAACAATTTGAATCTCTTTGGGCCGACCTTGGCGGCACCGATGCGGTCAAGGCGTATCATGCCATTCGCACAATGGCCGCATCGCCCAAGGCAAGCGTGGCATTTCTCAAGCAGCATCTTCACGCGGTGGCGCCGGCGGATGCGAAGTTGGTCGCTCGCTTGATCGCCGATCTCGATAGCGACCAATTCGCCTCGCGCAACAAAGCGATGCAAGAGCTGGAGAAACTCGGCGATCGCGCCGCCACAGAGCTGCGCAAGGCGCTGGATCGCTCACCCACATTGGAAGCAAAACGCCGTATCGAGCAATTGCTGGACAAACAAAATGGCGCGGAACACATCCGTGTGGTGCGCGCCCTGGAAACGCTGGAACGAATCGGCACATCCGAGGCCTGCGAACTGTGCGCGCGGCTCGCCGAGGGCGTTCCGGATGCTCCGATGACACGCGAAGCACGGGCGACGTTGAAACGCATGACGCGATGACCAGGAGCGAGCTATGACGCAGTCCGCCATTCCCCTGTTCTCGCAGTATCTCCGCCATCTGCGGGCACGCCACGGCGATCCATCGACGGATCATGAGCTGTTGCAACGCTTCGTGACCCATCGCGAGGAATCGGCCTTCACCGCGTTGGTTGAACGCCACGCCGCGATGGTGCTAGGATTGTGCCGCTCGATCCTCCGCAACCATCATGATGCCGAGGACATCTTTCAAGCCACATTTCTTGTACTGGCACGTAAGGCCGGCTCAATACGCAAAGGCGAGTCGGTGGGCAGCTGGCTTTATGCCGTTGCTTATCGGTTGGCCCACAAACTACGCATCCGCGCTGAAAAACGACAAAGGTGCGAACAACGAGCGGTGGTCCACTGCGAGCAGACGCCGATGGATGCAGTAGCGAGGGGCGAGCTGCGCGACATCCTCCATCAAGAAGTCAGCCGACTGCCGGAGAAATATCGCGCCGCCGTCATGTTGTGCTATTGGCAGGGCCGCACGCACGAGCAAGCGGGAGAACAACTCGGTTGCGCCCGCGGTACCATCAAGGACCGGCTGGAGAAAGCACGCGAACTGTTGCGAAAGCGGTTGGCTCGCCGCGAGCTGGCGTTGTCGGCGTCGTGGTTTGCGACTTCGCTGTCGGAAGGCATGTCGGCGACGGTTTCGGCGGAATTGATGCAATCGACGGTGCGCAGTGCCCTCCTCTTCTCGATGGGGCGATTACCGGCGGGGACCGTTTCACCCAACGTCCTCGCCAGTGCCAAGGACGCCCTGCAAGCGATCTTGCTGAATAAGCTCAAATACGGAGGGATATTAGTGCTAATCCTTGGCTTGCTAAGCGGCAGCGCGGGAATAGCGGTCCTGCAGAAAGCAGCCGTGCCGGAAGCTCCGAAGGTAGAACGGGACGACCGCGAAGAACCAAAAGAGCCGTTGCCGGCCGGCGCGGTTCAGCGACTCGGCACGCTGCGCTTCCGGCACGGCGATCCCATCCGTTGCATCGCTCTCGGCGCCGATGGCGATCGTGTCATTTCGGTAGCCGGCAAATGCGTCTACGTTTGGGATTTGGCAACCGGAAAGGAACGTCGTCGTTTCGTGGGACATGAGGACGAGGTGAACGCGGTAGCCTGTTCGCGCGACGGCAAGCGTATCGCCTCCTTGAGCGTGGACGGGAAAATTATCCTCTGGGACGCGGCTACCGGAAAGGAACTCCGCCGCATTCTCGCGCACACGCCGAGCAAAAATCAGGTCTTGCGGAGTTGGCAAATGCCGGGTTTTCCCGCGCTCGCTTTTACTCCCGATGGGCAGCAGCTCATTTCCCGGGGCAGCGATAATTCGATTCGCTTATGGGACACGGCAACGGGGGCAAAGAAACGCGAATTCTTCTCCTTCTCTGTTCGAGAGCTTAAGCCCACTTCAGCTTTGGGATTCGTTTTGTCTCCGGACGGCAAGTACCTGGCCTCCCTGGAGGGAAAAATTGAGCCGAACCGTCTTAAACTTTGGGAATTCGCCGCGGGGCGCGTGCTCAAAGAGTGGACCTCGAACGGTGGAATCTTGGGCGCGTTCTCACCGGACGGCAAAATCATGGCCTTACAGTTGGGTAGAAATCCCGGCAGCCCGTCAGCCGATTTCGAGCTGTGGGACATCGCCGGCATGAAGAAAATCCGTGCCTTTCCTTTGAAGGAAGCCGAGAGGATCTTGGCCTTTTCGCCCGACGGCAAGACGTTCATCACGGCAGTCGAAAACACGGCCCATTTTCGGGATGTGCAAACCGGCAAGATCCTCGCTCGTCTATATCCGCAAAGCCGGGTAAGAAATGGCCTTTTCCCCCTCAACCAATTCCTGTTCTGCCGTGACGGAAAGACGCTCGTTTCCTTCTCGCATTTTGAACATGCCTTGCGTTTGTGGGACCTCGCCAGCGGCAAGGAATTACACACTTCCGGCGAGGCCGCGGAGCCGATCCGCTGTACTTTCTCACCGGATGGTCGTTTCTTGGCCGGCGGCTCCCATGATGGGACGATCCGCCTCTGGGACACGACCACCCAGAAAGAAGCGCGACGAATCCACCAGCCATTGTTCCTCTCCTCGATGCTGTGGTCTGGAGATGGCCGGCTCCTGGCGACCGGCAATACCGGCGATCCGGTTGTCCATATCTGGGAGGTCGCAGGCGGCGAGGAAAAACGACGGATCACGACGCCAGGCCGCTCCATTTCCCAAATGGCCTGGTCCGGCGACGGCAAGCTGGTGGCCACATGGTCGCAGTCAGAATCGTTGATCCAGTTGTGGGATGCGGTCACTGGGAAGGAAGTCCATCGTTGGAACAGCGGCGATCTTCCGATCAATGGACTCGCTTTCTCGCCGAATGGCAAGAGCTTGGCCGCTGCTTGCAACTACTTGGATAAGGGCACGATGATCCTTTGGGAAGTGGATAGGAACCAGCGGAGAACATTCTTCGAGGCTTCGCTGCCGGCCGGACTGAAATGCTTGGCTTTCTCTCCCGACGGCCGCACCGTGGCCGCCGGCGCGCTGGATGGGTGTATTTATTTGTGGGAATTGATTTCCGGCCGCAGACGCGCCACGCTGAAAGCTGGCGAAATCATCACGACGCTGTCCTTTTCGCCGGACGGCAAGATACTTGCCGCGGCGGGCAACGCGAGTTACCGCCACGTCAGCTTAACGGACGATAGCGTCCAACCCAGTAACGGCAAACCCCTGCCACCGCGTGTGCATCTCTGGGACATGGACGCGGAAAAGGAGCTTCCCTCACTGGAGGGCCATCAAGGATCGGTCACATCGCTTTCGTTTTCGCCGGACGGCAAACTGCTGGCCACGGGCAGCAACGATACTACCGTCCTGCTCTGGGATGCGACGCGCTTCCGGACACATCGCCCCACGGAAGTGCAACTGCGTCCCGAACAGTTTCAATCGCTTTGGGCCGACCTTGGCGGCGGCGATGCGGTCAAGGCCTATCGCGCCATCAGCGCTCTGGCAGCCGCCCCAAAATCGAGCGTGGAGTTTCTCAAGCAACATTTGCATCCCGTCGCGCAGGCGGATGCGAAGTTGGTCGCTCGCTTGATCGCCGATCTCGATAGCGACCAATTC
>Ga0209062_1006029_pt1 | contig 11337 bp, 6 predicted proteins | sample Coa_R2_2_FD_187158 | JGI IMG/M metagenome (GOLD analysis project Ga0209062, IMG submission 187158) | Surface soil microbial communities from Centralia Pennsylvania, which are recovering from an underground coalmine fire - Coalmine... | ecosystem: Environmental > Terrestrial > Soil > Unclassified ...
AAGGTATAGACGCCATTCAGCAGCGTTTCGCCGCCTGCTGCCTGTGGCGCGGCGACTCCCTGAGAGGTTGCCTGCTGCTCGAGAGGTACCAGCCGTAGCCGGGCATCGTTGAGAACGGTGCTATTGAGATTGTCTAAATGCTTGAGTACTGCTCCGTTTACTTCCGAAGCTGTCGCGGAAGACGAAACGGGGGTTGGAAACCTGAGGTACACCTGATTCTTGCGCCAGTAAACACGTGGTTTGTCCATATTCATACTCATGATGACGTGCCTCCCAACCTTTCTTGACTGTACAACTTACAAACATTGCCTGAACTTTCTGACCTTAAGACGCCGGGCAGCGTCTTTTTTTCAGGCTTCGATTTCCTGCACCGGCAAGCCCCTGTCATGCTGAGCGCGAGCGAAGCATCTGGGACAACTTGCTACGTGAGGGTGGGCCAAAGATGCTTCCCCTTCGCTCCACTCAGGGCTAAAGGCTCTGTTTCGCTCAGCATGACAGGGGCTTACCGGTTTCGGTTGTGATAGTTCATTATCAGCGGAGCAACATTGCCTACCAGGCGAAATGCCGCCCAGTAATAGGGGTGGGTATAGCCAGTATCTGTACGTTGGATGAGGGAGCATTGGGCGGCCCGCAGCGCCTGCACCTTGTTTGCTCCATCCAGCAGGTTCTGATAGAAGCGTTGCATCAATTCGCTGGTGGCGTTATCTTCAACCGGCCAGAGACTCATCACCAGCGACTTTGCTCCTGCTGCCAGGAAGGCCCGGCCCAGTCCCAGTTGCTCGTCGCCTCCGCCGCTCAAGGCCAGACCGGTTTCGCAGCCACTTAGCGTCACCAGTTCGCAAGCTTTCAGATCAAGGCTGAAGGCGTCAATGGCATTAAATCTGCCATCTGCCAGCAGAACCGATGAGAAATTGGGCGCGTCCAGTCTGCTGTGTCCATGCGTCGCCACGTGGATAATGGGGCTACCCGGCGCTTCCGCAATCAGCCGGGTAATGGTGGCCTTATCTTCAAGGTAACATCGTCCTTTGAGCAGTTCAGCCAGCGTTTTCGCCTCTTCGAGAGCGCGTTGTAAATGCCCATGTCCTGAATAACCGAAAATCAAAGGTCTTTCGGCTGTCTCAGTCCCTATCTCTTGCTGATCGTATTCATAGATGCCGCTCTGAACAAGGCTGGCAGCTGGCAGGTAGCTGACCTGGAAGTTTTCGATGAGAAAGTGGGAGCCATTGTACAGGGCGTGGAATGGCAGGCTGTGCAATGGGCCATAGGGGACGATGGTAAGATAGCTCCCCGCTGGGAGCAGATGTAAGGCGACAGGCGCGATAAGCAGATCGTACAATTTTTTCAGTATCTGGCGAGTGGCCTCTTGCGGTGGCTGTTGCGGATCAGGCCAGCCCCTGGCCTGCAATGAGGCATGCAGCAATGGCAGCAAGCGTTTTAACTGCTTTGCTCCATCGGCCTGTTCGGCGGTAACAAGCTGGTTTCTTGTAACGGCGAAAATGATCAGTCTTTCTTTGCTCAGAAAATAGGCAAGCAGGAGCTGATCGGGCAGGAGATTCTGTCTCAGTTCTGCGATGCCAGCATATCTTTTGTCGGCTTTTTCACTCATCTTCAGGCGCATCATAGGCTGCGCGACTGTTTGTTGTAAGTACAGCCGCTCAAATAGCTCGCTGATTTTTGCCTCGCATCGTTTTATTTCTGCCTGGATGACTGTTTGATCAACAACAGAAGATACGGAAGGATCGATATTTGCGAGCAATGCACTGTAATCGCGATATCTTCCCTGCCATGTTTTCAGTTCGTCCTGGAGCTGGAGCATAATACCAGCACCTGTCCTTGATGCATTGGGGAAGGCAGTCTCTTGCTGCTCGTTCCCTGCGGAAAACTGCGTTTTCGACCTGTTTAGATACTGTCGCAGTGCCATAGAACGGGCGCGTTCGAGATGATCAAAGGCAAGCTCGCTTTGTCTCTGTTGCAGGCAGAGTCCGATCATGTCTTCATAGACCTGCCAGGCTGTGCGCAGGAAAGAGGGCGAGAGGTCATAAACAAGGTCATCCAGGATACGCTCGATCTGGGCAATAGCTGCTCCGTAATGCCATTTTGCCTTATACAGATCTCCCTGTAAACCAGATATACGTCCCAGCAGGTACTGGCTTTTGTAGACCTCTTCCTGTAAATGATGCTGCCGTGCTTGCAATGCCACTTGCTTGCAGAGTTGCACTGCCTGCTGTAGCAGCATCGATTGCTGCTCCCGCTCCTGCTTTTTGCCCGCCTGTTGTGCCTGTTCGATCAGTGCGCTGATCATAACCATGCTGGCGCGAACCATGCGTGCTACCAGACCCCGTGCTTCGAAAAAAGGTCTTATGCTGGAAGCGGTGTTGTAAGCTTCGGCAAAGGCTCCCATCTCAAGAAATATCTCTGCTTGCTGCAATTGTGTGGTAGAGGCGTAATGTTCAAATCCGCCACGATCAAAGAGCATCTTTGCTTCATCAAGAGCGGCTAGTGCCTCTTTTAATCTTCTGTCAGCAACAAGTATAGATGCATACTCAAGTAAAGTATTACTTGTGTGTAACGATGTTCCAAGCTGCCGGTATATCTCAACTGCCTCGTAGCCCAGCTGGCAAGCTTCGCCCCCTCTGTTGAGTTTGACGAGTGTATTGGCTATCTGTAGCTTAATTTCGCCAGTGGTTTTGGGATTATCAATGGAGTTTTGGAGCAAGATATCTTGTGCATGATAATAGCGTCGTAATGATGACGCATAATATCCCAATGTGTAATCTAAATCTGCCAGATTAATCTCGCAATTTGCTACCATGCTTGTTTCCTGCAACGAGGCAAAACTTGCCTGTGCTTCCTGCAGAAGCTTATAAGCCTTTTCAAACTGACCAAGCCATGACAGATTTATTGCATAGGCTACCTGTGCCAGTGCTATCGCTCGCTTGATGAAGGTCTCGTCATGGTCTGTAAGTGTGGAATACATAGTCAGTATTCGCTCGTACAAAACACTTGCGTCCTGATAGCGGCCAACACGTTTATAGATCCAGGCAGTATTATGGTCCATAACGCAAACCCAGTAATTCTCTCCCTGCCGTGCAAACACCTCACGCGCACGAGCCGCTGCCTCTAATGCCTCCTCGACCCACCCTATTGAGGCGGCGGCGATCATCCAGCTGATGCGGCTGCGCGCCCAGTTACCATCGTCGCCCAGGCTGAGAAACTCTTCTGCGGCGCTGTCCAGGCATTCCATAGCGGTCTCATGGTGCCGAATCTGTTCTAATGCATCCCCTTTGGCTTTGAGGCCGAGGGCGTGGGATGGGAGGTGGCCGGTGATTTCGCCGTAGAAGGTGAGCAGTTCGGCCAGTTTGAGGGAGAGGAAGGGGTTGTAGAGCAGCTTCAACGCCTCGTCTTCCAGCAGCTTCGCGATAGCATCGTGATCTGTCAGATCCGCGAGATGGGCCTGGATGTAGGCGCGCCCTTCTTTGAGGCTACTTTCATGCAGGTGTTGCAAAAACTGGGAACTCTCCATGCCTTTTCGCCAGTCTTTCTAGTTCTATCTGGTCTTTTTCAACACTATTCATAATGGATATCCAGTCCCTCAATGACTACCTCCTGACCGGGAAGGCGGATAATCATGACGTAATTGCCTGCGGGGACGGGTTCCAGTAAAATACCGCCTACGTCATCAATCTCTGTAGAGAGCAGACTTCGCTGTGTCTCTTCCTGCCCGCTTTCGGTTGCCCCCAGGGGGCCGGGGGCCAGATACAGTTCGACGGTTCCGCCTTCGAGGGCGTTGATTTGCGTGGTCTGGTTGGTGCTGGTGATGATGCCGAGGAGCATCATGTCTCCTTCCGGTGAGCGCGAGAGGTGCAGGGACAGGTCTATGGTGTCGGCGTGGTACTGGCGCGGCCAGTCGGCGGGCGCGAGATCATCACGGGTGGTGAGCTGGACTTGCTGGAAAACGCGGGTGGCAAAGAGACGGCGCAGGGAGAGCGTGGGCAGCGGCTCGGTTTCAGGAAATGGCTCAAAGCTGGCCTGCTGGCGGCGGATTTCCGCCACTTCGGCGGCACAGAGCGGGCAATCGAGCAGGTGTGAGGCGATATGCGTGCGTTCCTCGACCGGCAGACCGCCGAGACAGTAGTAGTTGAGGTCGATGGCGTCGGGGCAGAGGCGCAGGAAGAGGTGCGAGCGCAGCGTCCCGGTTGTGCGCTGGAAGGTGGCCAGTCGCTGCTGGCAAATAGAACATTGTGCGAGATGCGCCCGTTCCTCTGCTGAGAGGCTATCCTCCTCGTAAGCCACGCTCATAAGCTCTTCGTCGCTGATCGCCAGGGCATGGAAATTCTCTGTCATTGGAAGTCACCTCTCTTCATCGCTTAATAACCAGCGCAACCGATCTTTATTTCGTCGCAGCCGTTCTACTATGTTGACGTTCAGACGGTAGATTTCTTTCACATCACTAAATTCGCCCGGACAGCGACTGAGGACTTCTCTGGGTTTGAGGCCACAGTAATAGAGCAGGAAGGCGACACGCCGCTCGCGCTCGTCTACCAGCAGGCTCTGAATCGTCTCCCATGTGGTCTGATCTTCGCCATGATCTTCCGCGAACGGCTCCTCGTGCGATTCGAGTTCGGATGAGGAAACCTCTCTGGCTCGTAAGTGGCTGCGCAGCGTATCGGTGATGAGGCCGTTCAGCGTGGCATGCAAATAGCTCAACGCGGCATTCAGGGTCGCGAACTCCACGCGCTGATCGCGCACGGCATACCAGAAGCGTGAGAAGGTCTGTGAGACATAGTTCTCTTCGCTGTCGCGCAGCAGAGCCACATCGCAACTCGGGTGGCTGCGCAGCCAGATTCGCACCGTATCATCGAAGTGCTTCTGGAGCATCGACCACGCCTGGTCAATGCCCTCGATGATGGCGCGATGAAAGATCTCCAGGCAGTAGCGGTCGTCAAATACTTCTCTGCGCCGCCGCCGCTTCATCTCCTCCTGACAGCGATTTGCCAGTTGCGCCAGGCTCATCTGCTTCAGTGCCTGTTCCATACTGATACTCACTGCTACAACCTGCTTTCCCCTGAACGCCCTGTACTGCGAGTAGAAATATCCCCGTACAATCCTCTCCAGAAAAAAGTTTTTCCCTTACCGCTATTGTACAATGCTGGGACGGGAGCAGCCAGGGAAGGGACGCCAGCTGATTGAAGGTAATTCGATAACGAACAAAATAGGAAACAACTATATGCGAACACAACTCGTTCAACCAGCATAATCTATCAGCTTGCCTTTGTCAAGTTCAGCGAATATTTGAAAACGGCTCTCGGCTGATGCAAGCCGTCTGGACGGGCCGGGAAGAAGCTGGAAAATGGTTTGTTGATTGAAGGCCGATGTTCGTATATAATGCGAGTGTCAGATACAAATACTTAGCTGATGCGAGGGGCATTTGGCCCACTTCTTATAGTACAAGCCCCCGGAGCTTCAGTGGATTGGAGCATAGCTTTATGGAATTTTCGCTGCGGCTGGATACGCTGGGCATGGTGGAGATGAATTACTTGCGTAGCCGAGACCGCTATCGAGACTGGCCCCCGTTTCAACTGCTCGCCGCCTCACGCCAGGCAAGAATCATGGCTTACCTGACCCATGACGTGGCCGAGCAGCTTCACGAACAGATATTGATGGTAGAAGCCGCTATTGGATTGGGTATTGATGATGATGAAGATGACGAAGATGACGAAGATGAGGAGGAATTGAACGAGGAAGAGCAGGAACTGGAGCTGGAAAACACTAGCGGCGAGGGCGGTAAGACGCCGGAACGCGAGGGTAGTTCGTTTTCGCCCTCCTTTGCCCAGGCGCTGGAACGGCTCAATGAACTGGCGCGGCAGCGACTGCCGGAGGCATCCAGCGGCGCGGCCAGCGAGAATATTCCCTCCCTGCCCGGAGAACTTCCCGCCGAGATCGAGGCGGCGCTGACGGAAGAAGATGCCATAGAGCAGTTGCAAGAGGCATTTTTGCAGATGATGGCGGTGGTGCGCGAACTGGCAGAGGAAATGGCCACCGATGCGCTGAAATTGACCAGCCGCTTCCGCTGCGGGCGCACGAAGATCGAATTTGTGCAGGCCGAAATCAGCGATGAGGATGATGATGACGAAGAGGAGGTAGAGGAGGACGGGGATGAGGACCCCGAGATTGAACTGGTGATGGTGCTGCAACTCTTTGAGGAAGGCCACACGCGCCCGGACGACCTGCCCGCCGTCGAACTGCAACTCGATGTCGACGACTTTGAACGCCTGCATGAAACGCTCGATATCGCCTTCGAGCATGAGAGGCGCAGCAGTCGTCGCCGCCGCTAATGATGAACTTTTCCAACGTAGTACGATCATCGTCTTACCCGCAGGCGCCGATTTGATCGGGCGCACCGCCAATTCACTGGCAAGGGAGCATGAGGCCCAATAAATTGGTTGTGCGCCCGATCAAATCGGCGCCTGCGAGGTCTACTGGTGACTATTCTGTAAAAAATTATCATCACGATACAGATTTGTTGCGATAAAAGGTTCAGCAGAGTATAATAGCGTGGGTAGTAGAGAGACTGACGTTGGACAGATGAAAGCAGGCGCATGCCAGTCTTAAGAACGAAAAGGAGCCTTTTCTATGCCAACCATCCATCCGAAGGACGAGAACCCGTACATTATTGATGCAGAGAGCGCAGCGGAGATGACTCGCTTATTGCAGCAGGATAAGTTAATGACGAGGGGAATGGGCGGGTTGTTGCCCGCTCAGATTGATCCCGCACAGATACACGATGTGCTGGATATTGGTTGCGGCCCCGGCGGCTGGGTGCGCGATGTCGCCTTTACCTATCCAGAGATGGAGGTAACTGGCTTTGATCTTGCCCCGCGCATCGTTGAGTACGCGCAGGCTATGGCAGCAACGCAACGGCTGCATAACGCTCACTACGTGGTCATGAATGCGCTCAAGCCGTTGGAGTTTCCCGATAACTCCTTCGATTTCGTCAATGCCCGTTTTCTCTTTGGCTTCATGTCAAAGGCCGCGTGGCCGCAACTGGTCAGGGAATGTATACGCATCCTGCGCCCTGGCGGCTTTCTGCGTCTGACCGAGGCCGAGGTGCCTATGGGTACCAGCCCTTCGGCGGAGAAACTTTATCACAAGATTGCTGAGGCGATGAGTAAAAGCAGCAGGACGTTTTCTCCCGATGGCAGGCTGGTGGGTGTGATACCGGTGATCGGCGCGCTGCTGCGCGAAGCCGGTTTTCAGCAGGTGCAGCATACTGCTCACATCCTCGAATGTTCCGCCGGTCAGGAAGCCTGGCACAGCTTCTATCAGGATTTCAAGATTGGCGTGGCTCTGGTCGAGCCGTTTCTGATGAAGGCTGAAGTCATCTCGAAAGAGGATTACGATGCAGCCTACCAGCAGGCGCTGGCGGATTTCTTAAGCGATGATTTTTGTTGCATCTGGCTCTATGCCAGCGTGGTGGGCCAGAAGCCTGTAGAGTAGCAACTAGAACGCGGAGTATATTGCGATGTCGCGATCAATGACCATTGAGGATCTGTACCGTATCAAGTTTGTGAGCCAGCCGCGCATCTCGCCGGATGGGCAGCGCGTGGCTTTTGTCGTGACCCACATTGATGAGCGCAAGCACGATTATCGCTCGTCCATCTGGGTGACGGAGAGCGCGGGCGGCGAACCCCGACGCTTTACCACAGGCACGGCGAAGGCCGGCAATCCCGCCTGGTCGCCCGACGGGCGCTGGCTGGCCTTTGTCACCGACCGTGAGGGCGAGCCTCCTGCTGGCGTTAAGGATGAGAAAGAGCAGAAAAAACACGGCAAGGGCAAGCCGCAAATCTGGCTCATTCCCTCCGATGGCGGTGAGGCGCACCAGCTGACCTTTATGCAGCATGGCGCTTCCAGCCCCGTCTGGTCGCCCGATAGCAAGCGCCTGCTTTTCAGCGCGCAGGTTGGCCCTGAAGATGAAGAGGGCGAGGATGGCAAGCCGCTGCCCAAAGCGCGGGTCATCGACCGCCTCTGGTACCGCCTCGATGGCGTTGGCTACATCTACGAGCGGCGTTCGCATCTCTTCCTCATCGATGTTGCCGGGGGCGAACCGCAGCAACTCACCGATGGCGACTGGGACGATGGCGACCCTACGTGGTCGCCAGATGGCTCAACCATCGCCTTCACCTCAAGTCGCGAAGAGGATCGCTGGCGTCTGCCCACGCCGGATGTCTATACCCTGCGTATCCAGAATGGCAAAGCGGACGAGTTGCGCCGCCTGACTGACGGCTCGCTCGCCTGCGGCTCACCCGCGTGGTCGCGAGACGGCAAGACCATCGCCTTCCTTGCCTCGACCAAATATCGCTCAGGCGGCCATAACGACCTCTACACCATCTCTGCCAGCAGCGTCGAAAGCGCGGCTACCTGCCTGACGAGCGATTTTGAGGGCAGCATGATGGACTGGACGAACAGCGACATGGGTGACGATCACCTCATGCCTCCACCCGTCTGGTCTGCCGACGACAGGACGCTCTACGCGCTGGCCACCTATCACGGCGCCTCGCGTATCTACGCTATTCCAGTGAGCGGCGCGGGAACGAATCCGAAGACGCTCACGCCGGGCGAGGTGCATGTGCGCGACTTCAGCGCCGACCACGAGGCCGATAAGCTGGCCCTGCTGCTGGGCAGCGCCACGCGCCCGCCGGAGATCTATACCTGTTCGCCCGCGCAGCCCGGCGAACTGCGCCGCGTCACCGGCTTCAACGACGAACTCTTCGCGGAATTGACGCTCTCCACGCCGGAATATATGCCCTATACCGGCTACGAGGGCTGGCCGATGGATGGCTGGATTCTCAAGCCGCAGAACTTTGATCCATCGAAAAAGTACCCGCTCATCCTGGAGATTCACGGTGGCCCGGCCACGCAATACGGCTATGGCTTCTTCCACGAGATGCAGGTGCTGGCGGCTGCCGGTTACGTTATCCTCTACACCAACCCGCGCGGCAGCATCGGCTACGGGCGCGACTTCGCGCTGGCCGTGCGCGGGGCCTGGGGCGAGAAGGACTCGCTGGACATCATGGCGGGCGTCGATGCCCTGCTGGCAAAGGGCTACATCGACGAGCAACGCATGGGCGTCACCGGCGGCAGCTATGGCGGCTTCATGACCAACTGGCTCATCGGCCATAACAATCGCTTCAAAGCCGCTGTCACGCAGCGCAGCGTCGTCAACCTGGCCTCCGATTTCGGCAGCAGCGACTTCGGCTGGGTCTTTGCCGATGATGAGATGGATACGACGCCCTGGGAAGACCTGGATCGCTACATGGAGCGTTCGCCCATCAAGTACGTCAAGAACATGCACACGCCGCTGCTGATCCTGCACAGCGAGCAAGACCTGCGCTGCAATATCGAGCAGGCGGAGCAGTTGTTCGCCGCGCTCAAATGGCTGGGCCGCGAAGTCCTCTTCGTGCGCTTCGAGGGCCAGAGTCACGGCCTCTCGCGCGGCGGCCATCCAAAACTGCGCCTCAAACGCCTGCACCTTATCCAGGACTGGTTTGATAAGTACCTGAAACAGAACGGGAGCTAACAGGTATGCAGGTTGCCTTTCTGGGTGGAGCGAGTGGTGTGGGGGCCAGTTGCGTAGCGATCGAACTGGCCGATCAGTGGATTGTCGTCGATGCCGGAGTGCGCACGGGCAATAATGCGGATCCGCTGCCCGATCTGGCGCAGCTGGAGGGCAAGGATGTACGCGCCATCTTTGTTACGCATGCCCACGCCGACCACATCGGCGCGTTGCCGCTGCTGCATCGTGCCTTCCCGGCCACGCCCATCTTCGCCTCACGAGGCACCATGCTGCTGATGGAAGTCATGCTTGCCGACGCGCTGCGGGTCATGGCGAAGCGGGCAGCAGAAGAGATGGAACTGCCGCTCTACCCGGAATCGCTGGTAGCGGGCATGCTGACACAGGTGCGCCCGCTGCCGGTGGGCGAGCCGCTGACGCTGCCCGTGCTACCCGGCATCACCATTCAGGCCAGTCGCGCCGGGCATATTGCCGGGGCCGTCAGCATCGCCTTTGAGGCGGCGGATGGCTCGGTCGTCGTCTCCGGCGATATCAGCAGTACGCCGCAGCGTACTGTCCCAGGCGCGGTTCCCCCGCCGCTCAAACGCTGCGATCTGCTGGTGCTGGAATCGACCTATGGCGCGCGGCTGCACCCCAACCGCCAGGCGGAAGAGCAGCGACTGGCGCAGGCTGTTGCCGAAGGGCTGGAACGCGGCGGCCATGTCCTCATCCCCTGCTTTGGCCTGGGTCGAGGGCAGGAAATCCTGCTGCTGTTGCAGGCGGCGCAGGAGCAGGGCCAGATTCCCGATTTCCCCATCTATGTTGATGGCCTCGTGCGTCGCGTCTGCACCACCTACCAGCTTATTCCCGAATTTCTCACGCCACGCCTGCAACGGCAGATTCGCAAGGGCTATCTCCCCTTCAGTGGGCCGAATATCACCTTTGTGCGCGACGAGCGCGAACGCGAACGCATGCTCGCTGGCCCTCCTGCCTGCATCCTTTCCAGTAGCGGCATGCTCACAGGCGGCCCCAGCGTCTGGTATGCAAGCAGACTGGCTCCTGACCCCAACGCCTCTATTCTCATCACCGGCTACCAGGACGAAGAATCGCCGGGCCGCAAATTGCTCGACCTTGCCGAACAGAAACGCAACACGCTGGAACTCAACGGGCAGCAGGTGCAGGTACAATGCACGGTAGCGAAATATAGCCTGAGCGCGCATGCCGATGGCGGCGAGCTTGCCGCCTTTGCCGCCGCCCTCAAGCCGCGCACCGTCGCCCTCGTTCACGGCGATGAAGAGGCCCGCAACGCCTTGCGTTCCCTGCTGACCGATACCGAGGTTGTCCTGCCGCTCAACGGCAGCAGTCTGACGCTTGAGGCGAAAAAGGCGAAAAAGCGCGCGCAGGAAGAATCTGCCGCTGCCGTCGTGGCGCTGCCGAGGGGCATTGGCGGCGGCAAAGAGTTCGAGTATCCCGATGTCGAGCGGCTCTGGCGCGCGGTGGTCGCAGTTCCCACCCTGCGCATCGTCACGGCGCGCGAGCTGGCGCTGGTCTGGTATGGCGAGGCGACGGAGGAAACGACGGAAAGCATCCTCTATGTGCTGGCGCAGGATTACGAGCAACGCTACTTCATCCACCAGTCCGCGCTGGAAGAGGCGTATCGCGTGCGCGGGCAGCAGGAAGAACTGGCGGGCGATTTCCTGAGCGAGCTGCCCGGCAGTATCATCTTATTACTGGTCGGCCCCGAAAGCGCCAAGCCTGCCATCTGCCGTTCGATTGAGCCGGGGGCA
>Ga0209062_1006030_pt1 | contig 11336 bp, 4 predicted proteins | sample Coa_R2_2_FD_187158 | JGI IMG/M metagenome (GOLD analysis project Ga0209062, IMG submission 187158) | Surface soil microbial communities from Centralia Pennsylvania, which are recovering from an underground coalmine fire - Coalmine... | ecosystem: Environmental > Terrestrial > Soil > Unclassified ...
AGAATGCTGCTGACTTTGGTCGCGTTCACAACGCCATCCGCGATCAAATCAAATTTCCTTACAGGTCATTTCAGTATGATACCCTTGATGGGGCGCTGAATAAACAATGGGCGGTCTACGTTCTTTATCCGCGAGAGGCCGAAGTCAGTGAACTGGTCCTGACCTGGTATCAACCACGTACTCCCCTTCCTCGGCGGGAGATAGCGTTTAGCGACCTACCATTGCATGTGCTGCTCAAACTGTTACAGTTCAGGCTTTTCCGAGGCGATAAGACGAACCGCTTCGTCGGCCAGGACAAATGCTATGTATATGCACGTCCAGGTGGGAAGGACAGTGACTTTCACTATTGCGTGGAAATTGAGTTGAGCGGTGCTCCGGCTAATAGTGAGGACGCTCCAACACAAGAGTTTCGTGTCATTCCTCACGCCAGGTGTTTTGGCAAAGTGACTCCGCCGTTGCGACCAGGGACCCCTTTCTTTGGAAAGCGTGCAGTTGGAAGCAGATTCGTTTTGCTCCATCTCACGACGGCAGCAGTTGAGCAAGAATCGCCAGTCTATAGCCTTGTTACCTTTCCGGGTAAACGGGTGCAGATCAAGTATCACGACCTGCGTGATGTGAATGCAGGTAGAGGCAAGATCGTTTTTGACTTCACCCAGCAATTTATTGTCAGTCTTAGAGAGGTAGGCATAGTCGCCCATCTGCGAGAACGTAACTTCACGCTGGCGCCTTTATCCAAAACAGCCGATATAGCTGTACAGCAACTGACTGAGGTAGGCATCTATGATAATCGCTTGAGACGCACACACAGCCTCGACGCCTATCTTGATCTCTTTCAAGGCATGTACCCCGCGCTCCGCTTTGCGGCCTTAGATGATATTGCCTCTGCACCGCAGGGAGGAGTCATCGTCTTGTTGGATGCGGCGGCAGAAGATTTTGAGGAGGATGGGCTCCTCTTTGGCCGGGATGATCCCTACCCTCCACTCTATAGGGAGCATCCCAACGTTCCTAAACAGTCCATCAATGTCAATACCAACGACCCTGATGCGTTAGAAGGTGGAGATTATCTCGATTATTCCATGCTTCAACTGTCCGATAAGGATTTTAAGCGAAATCTTGACGTAGTACTGAGCGAACTCTATCTGAAATGCGCCATCATTCATGGCACGGCGCGTTACCCCTTGCCATTTATCCCTGATGAACTGGCATTTGTTCGTCGGAGGCCCTTTGACGGCGATACCATCACAACAGCGCTCTGGTTTGCAGAACAGCAGTTGCACTTTATCGATCTAGGAGACCCAGCACAAAGCGAGCCATTTTATGAGATGCTCGAGGGATGGGGGGTTGACTGGGATAAGCAATATGAGAAGCTCCTCGCAGAACGAAAGCGCATCTCAGAGCAGGGGCAGGTCAAGGACCTACCCGAGTTTGATATCATTGTGGGCCGTGATCTTTTCGTCGCTATCGAGAACCTAAAAGAACGTATCTTCTACGACTACGATGCTATCGAGCAGCGACATCAAGAACAATATTCCACGGCCTATCCTGTCAAATACTTTCAGTTAGCTCCACACTATGAGAGGATTCAGCAAGAGCGGTCTACGACACTCTTACCCTTGGAGCAGATGATGCAACAGGGTCTCCTGGATGGTAGCAAGCAACCTAGCACGAGAAAAGCTCGGGACTCTCAGGCTTTTTACAGGCAATTGCTCGCCTATGATGCCTTTTTAGAAGAGGTAGCTGCGACACATCCTATGCTCACCTATCAAGAGTTAACGAGCGGAGAATGGCTGGAACGGATTGCCCGCATTTTTGACAGCAAAGCAACGAGCCAGGGGAAATACCACCGCAGACTGATCACGAGGATTTATAACGACCTGGGAATGTTTTTACCTGAAAGAGGCGAAAATGTTCAACTCTATCAGGGTATTTGGTATGATGATACGGATGCCTTTCTCGTAGGTTCTCCAACAAGCATGAATCTCCAGGGACAAGCACGAGCGCATCTCGTCAGGCGTTTCCAGATCATGCAGGGAAGCTCACACTTTGATAAAGAAGAGCTTCTGAAAACAATGGGGGTGCTTTTTGTGCGTCACAAGCAATATACCGTCTCGCCATACTATTTCCACCTGATCGATCTCTACGTGGAGAATGTATTGCGGTATGGTTCTTCGGGAGAAGAGGATTCCTGAGAGAACGCACAAAGAGGTTGAAACGATAAATACACGCGTCCGGCGGATTTCACACATATGTAGCCGGTGGCTGCGAAAGTGGCGCTGTATACCTTCTGCAGAATCAACAGGCAGCTTAGACAGACCCTTATTGGTGGCTTGCGTGGCAATACTGCCAGCTTAATGCGTATCGACCTTATACCAGAGCTATAGACAAACGGCGAAAGGAGTTGCTAGAATGTAGGAAACGACTTAGGGGAAGATTGGAGTCCTTCATTTATGGTGACGCAATTGAGGGAGCTTACCGATGAGGTACAGAGTGAAGAGTATAGTTGCATTGAAGAGAGTGATCTAGCTGAGTTGCGCGAACGCATCCGAGTGGAACTTCTAGCGCATCTCGCTCTTATTGGACTGAGTCCATCACCGGATGGGAGAGAGCAGATTTATACGAAGGATCTTGTGCGCGCCCGTCATGCAGCACAGAGGGCCGCGTTTAGAGAAGGCGAGCAGCAATTTCTTGCTCGCTATGGCCGCGCCCTTCTGCCACATTTTGCTGAGGGCCACGAAGTTATTCCTGAGGCTGTTGAGCCTCAGATCTCTCTCGTCTCGTCGGATACCGAAGATGCTGCTTTATTTCGCCTCGCGACGTTGTTATGGTCGGTGCCTGTCTCACGGGGGTATGGGCGCCGGATGCGTTTTCTTGTCCGCGATCGCGCTAATGGTAAGCTCCTCGGTCTCTTTGCCCTCACCGACCCCGTGTTTAACTTGAAGGCACGTGATACGTGGATTGGCTGGAGCCTTGATGAGCGGCGGCAGCAGCTTGTACACGTGATGGACGCCCATATTGTTGGAGCAGTGCCCCCCTATTCCCTGCTGCTCGGGGGAAAGGTTACCGCAGCGTTGATGGCGTCTCAAGAAGTCAGCGACACTTTTGCCGCCAAGTATAATCATCGGAGCGGCATTATCAGCCAGCAATATAAACATGCACAACTCCTGCTGATTACCGTCACCTCGGCACTCGGGCGCTCCTCCCTCTACAACCGCCTCAAACTGCCGGGGACGGTAGACTTTGTCCACGTTGGGCAGACCACCGGCTGGGGGCATTTTCACATTCCCCAGCCGCTTTTCCTGCTGATGCGGGAGCTTCTCCGCCGTGAAGGGCACCCTTACGCGTCTGGACACCAGTTCGGACAAGGACCAAACTGGCGCCTACGGGTAGCGCGCGAGGCTTTGCGCCGGGTTGGCCTCGACCCTCACATGCTTCAACACGGCATCAGTCGAGAAATCTATGGAGTTCCTCTCGTTCCTAATTGGCGAGAGTGTTTACGCGGGGAAGCAGAGGTTGGAGCGGCTGTGCGCTCTTCTGCGGCGAGCATCGGGACGCTTGCCGTCAATCGCTGGCTTATCCCGAGGGCGAGCAGGTATCCAGACTATGTGCGTTGGACAAGAGAAACCACCTGGGAGCATTTAGTAGGGGCAACTCAGTAGGCCGTTCTGGAGCAGAACACGCGAGCGGTTAGGCAAGGAGGGGTTTCCTATGCATCTCACACCAAGTGAGGCATTCGAACACATCAAAGAGTCGATGATCGAATACCTGGAAACGGCTTATAAGATCGCGCATCCTGCTATCTTTGCTGAACGCGGGGAGATCCTCCGCCAACGGGGAGTGGTTGCTCAAGCCCCATTTATTGAAGCAATCCCAGCATTTCCAACAGCACATAAACTCGCAGAACTTGAGGCATTGTATCCGCAGAGCGTTCCCGCTGGGCTGGCTGCACTGGTGCAACATGGCGTGCCCATTGACCGCTTTCCCCTCTATACCCACCAGGAAGAAGCTCTACTGACCGCTTACGGAGATCAGCCTAACCTGCTGGTCGCCACCGGGACAGGCTCTGGAAAGACCGAAAGCTTTCTCCTCCCCATTCTGGCAGATATTTTGCGGGAGGCCCCGTGGTGGGAACCGGTTGCTGACCAGGAACGTCCAAGTCGTTTTGATCCCCAGAAAGGCTGGCTCCATAGTCGGAGGCATGAACGTCGCCCGGCGGCCATGCGTGCCCTCGTGCTCTACCCGATGAATGCTCTAGTGAACGATCAGCTCTCGCGCCTGCGCCGTATCCTCGCCCGTGGAACCTCGCCTGAGTGGCAGAAAGAACACCTGCAGGGGAACGTCATTCACTTCGGTATGTATACCGGTATGTCGCAACCCACCGGAAACTGGGCCTACAAGCAGCCGCGAGATCGCTTCGCCGCCTATCTTGAGAAGCTCAGGCAGGATTGGGACAAGTTGCGCGCCGATCTGCGCGATACTGGCACCTGGCCGCGTCCGGACAGCACAGAGATGCTCTGTCGCTGGGATATCCAGTCCGCGCCCCCTGACATCCTGGTCACGAACTACTCCATGCTTGAGTATATGCTGATCCGCCCCATTGAGGCGAGGATCTTTGAGCTCACGCGACGGTGGCTGGAGAGTACACCGGAGGCACGTATAACGCTTGTGCTGGATGAGGCGCACACGTATACGGGGGCGAAGGGAACCGAAGTCGCCTATCTGGTCAGGCGTCTCAAAGAACGGCTGGGATTACCTTCAGGTTCACCGCAGTTTCGCGCCATAGCTACAACAGCTTCCGTCCCGGCAGATGCTGATGAGCAATTACTGGAGTTTATCTCGGACCTGTTTGGCGAACCTGCCAGTCGGTTTACGCTGATCAGGACCGGCAACGCAGCGCGGGGAACCTCCACTCGCCAGGCGTCTTCTCGATCCTTGTACGCCTTCGGACGCTTCTATGAGCGTTTTTCGCTCAACGATCCCGTGCCTGCCATCGAACAGCTCGCCTCTGAACTTGAACTGGGTCCTGTCGATACACAGGTCGACCCGCAGGTGGCCCTCTACGCTTTGCTCGAGCAGAATCATGATATCGACTGGGTGCGCCAACGCACGGCACGTCGTGCCACTTTACTTGACGTGCTGGCTGAGGAATGCTGGCCGGGATTAAGCATATCTGAGGAGCGCGAGAGGGCCACGGCAGGAATTCTAGCGGCGGGTAGTTTTGCACGCGCCTCTGCCCTTCCAGATACGCCGCCTCTCCTGTCCATGCGTATGCATCTCTTTTTCCGCGGGATCTATGGTATTTGGGCCTGTATGGACCCAGACTGCTCCGCTGCACCGCCTTTACCGACCAGCGTTGCGTCTCGCCCAGTCGGGAAGCTCTACATGGACCCTCGCCCTTGGTGCGAGTGCGGAGCACGGGTACTCGAGCTGTTTTCGTGCCGACATTGTGGATTGCTCTATCTCGGTGGCATTCCAGATTCTGCACAAGGCAGCCTTTGGCCCTGGAGCGACGACCTGAGCGGCAAACGGGAAGACATCCAGCAGTTTCAGATATTCGGCGTTGAGGCACCAGATGCTTATGCCTCGTGTGAATATCGCTCAACCCGGACCACCCTGCACACGCATCAGCATGATAGTTACGCACGCCCGGTGTATCCGGCCGAGCCGGCACAAGAAAATGATATCCAGGTCAGTCAATTTCCCAGTCAATGCCCGCGTTGTCGGAACTACCGCCAGATGGGGAAGGACGGACGGGAAGTCATTGAACCCTTACGCACGAAAGGCCCACGCACATTCTCAATTGTGGCCGAGGATGGTTTTCGTGTTCAGCCACGTGCGGCCTACGGTCCCCCTCCCAATTATGGACGCAAAACCCTGCTTTTTACGGATTCGCGGCAGGAAGCCGCTCAACTCGCGGCGGACTTGCGCGATGATCACCATAACGACATCTTTCGTCAACTCGTCTATCGCGTGCTGTTATCCTGCCCTGATTGTGCTGGCACCGGCTCTACCGAGGACGAGGGAAAAGGCCCCTATATTATTGGTCAGGAGCAGAGTGTGCAGACGAAACCGTGTACTACATGCATAGGCACGGGAAGACATCCCCATCCACAACCGATGACTTTTGAGCAGGTGCGTGAGCAGGTCATTGCTCTACAATTACAGCGCGGCATCAATCCAACCAATGGGCGCATCCGCGACTATTTCGCTCGGATGTACAATGGAGATGAAGCCTCTTACGAAGCCGCCTACAAAGAGGCAGAAACTGCGTTTCACGTTGGCTTGCGCCGTGAACTCTCCCAACGCGATTTTGCATTGGAGCCGTTGGGATTGGCGTACTGGCGCTTTGTGTTACCAGAACTCATTGGAGCATTTCCACAACTGAGCCAGGATGAGACGCGCCTTTTTCTCCAGGCTGTCACGCGCATCCTGGCAACCGAAAATGTGTTGCTGCCACCTCGTCCACTCGCTCCGTGGGAGTGGCCGGAAAACTTGGTGAAGGGGTACGAGCGAGCTGTGCTTGTCTGGGGATATGTCAAATCGCCTGGTGACGGACGCCAAACGATCTCGTATAACCTCCAGAACAAACGCAAGCTCGGACGCTATGTGATCGCTGTTTCAGAGGCGCTTGTCAGGCTGGGGCGCCTTCCTAACAGGGAGGCAGCCGCCAAATGGGTGAGCGAGCTCGTCACACCGCTCTGGAATGCACTGAAGGGATTAAATATCCTGGACAGGGCGGGCAAGAAATATGGCAACGAGGTTCCTTATGGCATTCGCATCGATGGATTTGAGTTGCAGCCGCTAGGGGACACAGTTCATCAATGCACTGCTTGTGCCTACATTATGGGTGGAGTGCTCTTTGATGTGTGCCTGCGCTGCGGCCAACGCACCAGCCCTACCCCCGTTTCGTCTATCCGCAATTTCTACCGACGCGCGGCACTGCACGCTCTGCCTGCGTCCTTGTTTGATGATCCCTATCCATTACGTTCTGCAGAACACACAGCACAGATTTCAGGCAAAGAAGCGCGTGACGAAGAGCGTTGGTTCCAGGACCTCTTTCACGATCACCAGCAGCCTGATGATTATCGCATTGATGTGCTTTCGGTCACAACCACGATGGAGATGGGCATTGACATCGGTAGCCTGTTAAGCGTAGGGATGCGCAATATGCCTCCAACCGTTGCCAACTACCAACAGCGTGCAGGCCGCGCAGGACGACGCGGAAGTGCGTTGGCGACGGTCCTGGCATTTGCGCAGTTTCGTCCTCACGATCAGTATTACTTCGCGCATCCGCCAGAAATTGTCAGTAACCCGCCGCGTGTTCCAGCTCTTTATCTCAATAATGCTGTCATTGCGCGCCGTCATGTGCGATCCTTGATTTTGCAGGATTTCTTCTCTTCCATGCTCAAGTCCAGGCAAGCATCACAACAGGGAAGCCTCTTCGCCGCCTGGGGTACCATCGCCGATTTTACCAATATGCAAGGCGCCGTACGTTTACGGCAATACCTGGCAACACATCGAGCTTCGCTGATTGCGCGCTGCGAACAGATCGTCGGTTCTGCCTTTCTCCATCGTCTCGGCGCATGGATAAGCGACCTGGTTGGGGAAGTGCAATCTACCGTCAATGGTGGTGAGGCGAAAGCAAGTGTCCTGCATGAACTCATCACGGCTGGTTACCTTCCGAAATATGCCTTCCCGGTGGACGTGGTGAGCCTTTTCATTCCATCAGAAAAATCGTCATATGACTATGACGAGTGGGAGATAATCGAAAACGATGGTATGGAGCGGGACCTGAAAATAGCCCTGGCCGAGTATGCGCCAGGAGCGGAAGTGATTCGGGGTAAGTTTCCCAATACCTATATCTATCAAAGTGTGGGCGTCTATGACCGGTACAACGCGAATCCTCACTATCATCCCTCTGGCGCATTGATAGAGTGCGCAGATTGTCAATCTATCATGCTCGTTGACAACATCGAGGATGCTCCGGACCAGTGCGCGGAATGCGGGAGTTTCCATGTGATGGCACTCCCTTATGTGCGTCCTCCAGGCTTCACCGTAGACTGTGCATTGCCCAATGGGGGCGGTGAATTGTACGAGAGGGGCGGGCGGGAACGCGGCGGGTACGCCATTCCACCTCGGCTGCTTGTAGGGGAAACATCCTTTACGACGGGCAAGCCACAAGTTCCCTTTGCCCCAAGCCTCTATGTCCGAGTTCGCCGAGGCAAGCTCTTTACCTGTAACAAAGGCCCAAATCCCGACTTTCCCGGCTTTATTATCTGCCCGGTGTGTGGGCGTGCGCTCGATCCAGATAACCCCGGCTCACACCGCTATCCAGCGAGTGTTCCACCGTTTAGCGGAAGAAACGCCGGGCCTCGTGCGGGTGATTGGTGTCCCAACACAACGGATTTCCGCAACCAGGTCATTCTCGGTCACCAGTTCGTCTCAGAGGTCATTCTTTTGGGAGTTGATCTGCCAGCGACGATGGATGCTCCTCTCCAACAGCCGTCGGGTAGAGCGGCCTGGTATTCGTTCGGCGTGCTCGTTGCGAATGCAGCGGCTATTATCTTGCAAATAGACCCCGGAGAACTCAAAGTTGGAGTTCGGGCGGTGCGGCGTGGGCTCGATCACCGCCTGCACGGTGAAGTCTTCCTCTACGATGACGTACCCGGTGGGGCGGGGTATGCACGCGCCATCGAGCAAAATATGCAGCCCATTTTAGAGAAGGCGTTGGAGTTGGGGGAGCAGTGTGCAAATCCAGCCTGTGGCGGGGCCTGCTATCATTGTATGTTTGATTATCGCAACCAGGCACTTCACCTGCTACTGGACCGAGCATTAGGTGCCGCACTGCTGCGCTTTGTACTTCGTCATCAGGAGCCATCGTTGAGTTCCGCCCACATGAGCCGTAGTGCAGTTCCGCTTGCAGAATATGCGAAGACGAGCTGGCAGATCTTACCCGGACGCGTTGTCGGAGATCAGTATTTCCCTTGCGTCCTGCGCGACCAGGAAGGCCTCGAGGTGGGAATCTGGGTCATCCATCCTTTGCAAGCCAGGCCAACGAGCGATGAGCGGCAAGCTTTCTTGAGTAAGCATGGTTTGCGCTGTGCCGTCCACACGACGTTTGACCTTGAGCGTCGTCCTTTCTGGGTTCTCAATCATCTGGTGACACGATGACTATGCATTCACGTAAGACCGCATTCACCTGGTGCCTGAACCAAAGAGACCTCACGCCGCCGCGTGGACGGCCTGAAGCACCGTTTGGGCCAACCTCCATTGAAATGATCCGTACTTGTGGATTGCGCGCGTGCTTTGAGCGATCGCAGGGCTATGAGCGCCGTACAGCGTACGCCGCACGAGTGGGCATCGCGTTTCACAATACGCTCCAATCGCTCACCGAGTATCCCATCAGGTCTGATAATCGAAGTGAAATCATTGCGGAAGCCCACCGGCGTTTTCATCACGAATTATCTCAACAAGAGGAACAGAAAAAAAGCCGCCCTCGTGAACAACTGCTTCCTCGTGACGAAGAACGGATACATCGCGCACTAGAGGCTCTCGCTTCCGAGTCGCTCCGCCTAACAAAGCAGTTTACAAGCGGGCGGATCGGGTATGAAAACCGAGGTGCAACGGGAGCGGAGGAAGTCCCCCTCTCTGAGATGAAGCAGATAAGTGAAGGGAAAGTGCTGGTCGAGATACCAATACAATCCCACGATGGGCTTCTCACTGGAAGGGTGGATCATGCCGAAAGGCTTCCTACAGGTCTGCGTCTGCTCGATTATAAATCTGCGTTACGTGACGAGCTACCTGCGCGGTATGAGCGGCAACTCCAGCTCTATGCGCTGCTGTGGTACGAGACATTTGGCGAGTGGCCACAGGAAGCGTGGGTGACCTATCCGCTCACAGGAGCCATGTACAGAGTAGCGATTGATCCCGAGACCTGTCGCGCTGTTGAGAATGAGGCTAGAGTATTGATCAAGCAGGTACAGGAATGTGCTTCAGTTGAACAACTCGCTACCCCTGGTGAGACCTGTGCCTTGTGCGAATTTCGTCCCTGGTGTCAACCATTCTGGGCGTGGCAGGCGAATCATCCTCACCTCTCTATAGCTCTGCAAATGGCTGTGCTAGGCTTCGAGGGAAAAATTAGAACAATAGAGCTAAAAGGGTATTACTGGGTCGTAACAGTGGAATGGCGCGAGGCTGAAGTCCGTATCGTTGCTCCTCAGGAGCGTTTTCCGCAGCTAAAAAAAGCTTCTCCAGGTATGCACATTCGCGTACTCGACATGCGACTGCAAGGGCAGCGTTACCGCCCACATGCGATTGTGGTCGAGAACTCAGAAATATTTCTCGTCGAGTAATGCGAGATAAATCGATGGCTTGAGTATGAAGTGGCTGCGCTTTCACGGGATGTGTGTGAACGTAACGTTTCATGGTATAAGTGTTTCGGAGCACAAGTGATGTCTGACATCACCGGAGAAAATCGTCAAGTTGTCAGACAAGAGGTCGCTACTGTCAGACACTATTTTCAGGCGAAAACCGGCTAGCAGATGCTCTGGGGCATGGAGTTGTCTATGGCTCTCTTGCAGAGAGAAAGCACCAGGTGTATACGTTTTAAGACAAAATGGGATGGCTGGGCGTAGGGAAAAGTAATCTGGGCTGGTAGGATGCTCTCTTCTGTCATATTTTGTATACATTTCATGGCAAATGCCGATATCTCGGCTCGTTGCACCCACCCTATCACACACGGCAAGGCTTCACGAACATGTGTGCGACAATAGGAGCAGTACCTCCTGTCGGTTGCCCAGGCAGGATCGCTTGGACGGCCTTTCATCGTCAAAGGAAGAAGCAGAGATGAGTGTGAACGTGTGTCTGTTCTTCGATAGTGTTGCTGGTCTGTGCTTCGGGTTCCCATTGGTTGGAGCATCGGGTGGATTGTGCTCATCTGGTTCTGGGGGATCATCGCAGGCGCACACGATGAACGCGAAGCGGAGGCCAAACACCTGCGCCAGCGGGCCCCCGAGCAGTGGACCCGCCGCCAACCCGGTGCCCAGGAAGCGGTAGGCGGCATTGACCCGTCCCTGCAATACGGAAGGAACCCTGCGTCCAAGCAGGGATGCTGCCGCGATGGTCCACAGGGGCCGGCCATCCCACCCAGCACGGCAGTCGCTCCAATCAGCCAGGCAGTGGCCACGAGCGCCGGAGCCGCAAACATCACGGCGTTGCCGAGGATGTTGAGGCCAATCGCCCAGTGCCGCCCCAGCCAGCGCTGGACATAGACCGCTATGGGCGGCACCACGTTTTTCATGCGGGAAAACGGCCATCACAATCGCCGGGCTGACCCCGGT
>Ga0209062_1006031_pt1 | contig 11336 bp, 7 predicted proteins | sample Coa_R2_2_FD_187158 | JGI IMG/M metagenome (GOLD analysis project Ga0209062, IMG submission 187158) | Surface soil microbial communities from Centralia Pennsylvania, which are recovering from an underground coalmine fire - Coalmine... | ecosystem: Environmental > Terrestrial > Soil > Unclassified ...
AACGAGCAGCGCGTTCATCAGTCCTTGGAGTATCAGACACCGGCAGAGGTCTATTTTGCCACAGGAAGCAAGCAGATTACACCTTAAACCCTCCGGTTTTGGTGTCTTGACTTTGGGGGGCACTATAAGGAACTAACCCAGGCATGCATCCACCCGTTCAAGCAAACGTTGCTCAATCTTTCTTAACTGTTCTTTCTTGTCATCAGAAAAACGGGCGAGAACTTGAGAAAAAGGACCATAACCACTGAAAATATCTTGAGTGCTGATAAGCGCACCGGCTGCAAATTTGGAAATGTAAGTGCGTTGACTCCACACCTCAGAGAGGGTATTTATCGCGAAGAACAATTCTTCTACAGCATGTTCATCAATAGTTCCGAAGTGTAAAACTTCAACCAGAAATGAGGGGCCGATAAGATGTTGGCCTACCACTGCAATAGCATGATCTTCACTCATCGTAGTAGGGGTAGTAAAAGGGATTTCCAACCAGGTACTCAGCTTTACAAGGAACGCACTGATTTCATCTCGCTTGTCAGGATAAAGATGAAGACAGCTTTCGATGCGAGGAAATACTCTCCAGAAGAGTTGAACGACCTGCTTGGGAACCAGATTCTCGTTCTCCCAGGCTTGATGCAGGCGCTGTATTGCCTGTTCGATCGCATGTACATCCGCTTCATCTATCCCCAATCCTCGTTCAAGCTGGGCAACCAAACCATCGTGTTCTGTAAAGTGGAACGTGAGGCAGGAAATAGCTTTTTGTAAACTGGCTTCATTCAGGTTGTCGCTCATAGAACCTCATTGCTTTGGCGTGGCCCCGCTCCACAAAACCGGGCCACGCCAAAACCATTGCGTGTAGTTACTGATAGGCATCTCCAAAAGGGACAAAATCGGGCTGCAACCAGTACCAATACTGCCCTCTTCCTTGAAATAAAGAGGTCAGTAACTCGGTGAACGAAAAAGCAATGATGGGAGTATTTCCTTGCAATCCATGTGTCTCATGAAAACTATCGTAGCATCTTCCGAGCCGCTCCTGACTGAGATCAATGGTCAAGTAATCCCCGTTGCCACAATTGGCAATAATATACCATAACCATGATATATCTTCTTCTTCCTCTGATTTAGCTAAATCAGCTAAATCTCCTAGTATCACAGGATTAGCCAATACACACCTGTCAGGCGGAACAATACTGACCGCATAAGGGCTACCTTTTGCGAGCGTTACGCCGCCGCACAACAAGTAGAAGTTGCGCAAATCCTCTGGTAAACTGTGTTTCGCTTCGATGATAGGTAGACCCATAGGTTCATCAACCTTACATCCCGGAGTAGCTCGAATAAGAGCCAGCAAATCTTCTATAGAAAACACAAAGCACCTCGTTTTCCAGGAAATGGTATTCTAACTGTTCAAGGATGCTAATGCTGGTTTGCTCCGTTTCAAATCAAGTTCGTACAGAAAACTTTTTTGTCAAGAAAGGGGGTTTTGCTTGTTGTGCATTATACAGTAGTATAAAAACGATGAGACCGAGTATAGTTGAAACAATTATGAACTATCTCTTTTCCAATTATTATGTCTTCTTTTTGCGAGATCGAAGAACTCCTCGTATTTCAGTTTCCGGTATATATGACACATAAGCCTTTGTTCCTGGAATATACTGTAACCACAACCTTCCACACTGTTCGCACTCATAGAGAGTATGACCAAATGCTACGCGAATACTTGTAAGAGCGTCACTTATTATACTAGATACTGATATGTCTAGAGGATAGCCATTTCTAAAATAACTGGTAAGTAATGTATGACGCTCTTCCTGGTCTTCACTTTCCACAAGTGCTGCTACAAACCGGATGAATTTGCCATAACTTTCTTCATAATCTTCATCCGCAAAGTATTCCCCCTTATAAGGCAAATCATTGGTCTGATCAGTGATAGTGTTCCCACATAAACAGCTAAATTTTGACATGAATGCCTCTTTCTACGGTTTATTCTAACAAGTGTGTAACATTATGAAAAAACGGGATGAATGAGTATCTAACTTAAAACGGCATAAGCCCTTCTGTTAAATATTCCAAGATTCCTGCTGGTAAACGGTTCTCAACCTCTAAACCAGGGAGACCTCCCCAGCGCAAACAGGTACGCAAATAATTAACAAAGGTCGTATTATGTGGTTCATCGAGCAGCAGTGTGTCTACTTGCTTGCAAGGAAGCAACATCCGATAAGAACCCGCACCACTATACCCATATTTGTGATACTGGTCAGGAGCCAGAATTAAGGATGGCTCCTCATCCCAGAGGTTCAGGCGTTTCAGGCTGCTTACCTGTTGTAGGACTTCCTCTATGGGAAGAATGTAGAGCGGGTCTAATTTTGGTCCATCCTGGCGTGATTGTCCTGGAAAAAGGCCTACCAGATTGACAGTACCAACCTCTTCATACCAGCAGACTAAAGATAAAGGGAGCGGCCCTGCTAATGCCTTTAACAGGGCTACTTGCTCATGTACTTCGGTAGAAGGTGGTTGAAAAGGCTGTTGCCTACGTTGTACACTCTGGTCTGCCGATAGAGAGGCAAACTTCCCATCCTCTTTTTCCAAGAAATGATATCCTAGCTGCTCAAGGCGGCTGACAAGCTGTTCGATATTGGCCCGTACCCTCTGCATGAGAGTTCTCATAACCAAAAAGGCCTCTTCATAGAGAGCAGGCTCACATACCTGTTCTTGCAAGGTCAACATTTCATCATAGACTTCCTGGTGAAAGCCGTGTTGGTAACGCTTAAACCAATCAGACATTTTATTGTACCTTTTCTCCTAGATATCTAGACTAATTTCTCGCCAAAGCAGCCTCTGAGTTGTTGCCTCACGATTGATAGTAAAATCGTTTAATTTGGCTTATCAGCTTGCTTTGGAAGAAATTAGCCTAAACATCACCTTCTAAAGAGGTTATTGAATACCTCTTCTATAAAGAACTACTTGCAGGCTGATAGTGCCTTTTCATCATGGTTGACCTAATACATCTGGCCCTAGTCCTTGTTGTAACATCGGACGACACATTTCATCACAGAAATCATTGGATGCACCAAACCCAAGGACTTTTAATCCTTTATCTTGTATGTAGGAGTAAAGCACTTGCTCTGCATGCCTCCCTTGCTTTTCTGCTAAGGAAATAAATGTCTCTCCTTCTTTAAGTTGAGCTGTTACAAGTTTAACAAGGCTACTAGATGCCTTTTCATTAGTAGCAATCAGTGTACGCACTTCTCCCCCATCATCCACTATTGCTGTAGCAACAGTGAGAGCGCTTCGGTTCCACTTACCTACTTGTGCATCTATGTTTGCACCAATCTCCCTTGCCCTCGCTTCTGCTTGTTCTGGTAATGACCCACAATCATTATGCACCACCCACTGCTCGCCCCCCACCGTAAAGGTGTGGTCGTGGGCCACTTCCAGATTATACATCACCTTCGTGCCGGGAACGACCTTCCAGCCCGTCACCACACCATACTGCCCATTCGCCTCAAGCACATGCATCCCCAACTTGATCTGTCCAACGGGTAGGAAGCCTTTTTCCTTCGTCAGGAAGGGATGCTTTTGGTTGGTGTGGATGACCTCGCTGGTCGTGCTACTGTGCTTACCATGCGCGTCGGTCTTTGTGGTGGTCAGGGTCAGATCAACCAGGTCATTGTCGTGGTTGATCCAGACGTGCAGGATGGGTTCGAGTTCCATGCGGTGCGTCTTGGGATTGTAGGCCCAGACTTTTTCACCGACATGTAGCGAACCAATGGCTTGCTCTCCACGGGCAGTTGCCACCAGCGTGGCAGAGGTAAAGCTGCATGCTCCGCCCAGCCCTTCTCCTCCATGTTCCAGCAAGCTCTCACCTTCGTGTTCGAGAATATTCTCCCCTTCATGTTCGAGGATGTTCTCGCCCCCGTGTTCAAGCAGGCTCATGCCGCCTTTGAAGAGGATTTCGGCTCCACGGAACATTTCGCCCACGCCCATTATCATGGAGACATCCATGACGCCGTTGAAGAGCAGGTCGGCTCCCGCCAGCACCTTTTGCCACAGGCTGGTCTTGCTACTGAAGATCGTGCCAACGTCATTGACCATCGAGGAGAAGCCGGTGACGGTATCTAGAGCGCTCACCGTCACGCTGGCAACGGTGTGGATCACGGTACTGCCAATGCTGGTCACAGTATGCCAGGCACAATCCCACCAGCCGCTACAGGCAGGCGCAGGAGGGGGAGGCGGGGGCGGAACGGTTCCCGAAACACCGCCACCAGCCCCGCCATGCCAGGTCAGCATGCGCCCGCTCGGGTCACTGGCCGTTTCAGGATTGCCGTTGACGTAGGCATAAGGATTGAGGCCTTCGAGGTTGCCCTGCATCGTATCGGCAGAGAGGAACACCCCTGCCACCGGGTCATAATAGCGGGCATTGAAGTAATCGAGGCCTGTCGCATCATGATACTGCCCGGTAAAGCCCTTGCCGGTATTGATGTTGCCCTGGTAGTAGCGCCCATTGCCATAGGGGCCGAAGACCTGGTTGCCCTTGATGGAGGCCCCGCCTGCCGCGTTGTTGAAGCTGGCGAGGATGCTGCCGAGGGCATCGGTCAGGTAGAAGGTGGTGCCGTTGCCATCCAGCGCGCCGATCAGCCTGCCCCCTAAGCTGTAGTAGTAGGTGTTCCACTGGTTGGCCCCACTGCCGCTGTACTGGTGTTCTTCGAGACCGAAGGGGTAAACGATCATCGTGCTGCCGCTGCCGTTCGTGACACGGCGTAGCACGCGCTCGCCAGAGGCATCGTAGAGGTACTGCTCCTGGTTCGTGCTGCTGGCGTACCACTGCGTCAGGTGGTCGAGCAGGTCGTAGGACAGGGTGGCAGTAGTGCCGCTATAGGAGCGCGAGGTGACATTGCCCCAGGCGTCGTAGCTGCTGGCATAGCCCTGACCAGATTTCGAGGAACAGGTGCTGCCTATAGCATACAGTCCAGCCAGTTCGTGCGGCTGGCTGTTGCAGTAGAGGTACTGGTACTGCGTACTGCCGCCATTGAGCGGTCCTTGCCAGAGTTGGCCCAGATGGGTATAGACAAAGGTGTTACTGTAGCTGGCCCCGTTCAGCGTATTGGAAAGCGTGCCACTGCCACAGGTGCCATTGCCTGCTGAGGGTTGTGTGCCGGAGTTGCCTGCCCAGACGAGGCGGTTCTGCTCGTCATAGCAGAAGTTTTGCGTCTCGCTGCCACCTGAACCTGTCTGCCCTGGCACCGCCGCCTGCGTCGTCGAGAGGTTAATTAAATTGCCAACGGAGTCGTAGGTGAGCGATTGCGAGAGAATGTTACCGCTATTACCACTGCCGCTTTGCCACGTAGCCTGTATACTCAGCAGGCGAAGGTCGCCATCATAGCCAAATTGATCAATTGCTAAAGGACCGCCAGCAGTGGTACGGAAATTAATTGCGCCCGTCAGCGCCCGTGTATTATACGTCAGCGTTGCCAGGGTATTGCTCCCATTACCCAGACCCGTTAGCGCCCCAGTGGTGCTATCGTACTGGTTGACGATGGTATAACCCTGACCAGAGGGGTTGGTACTCGTTTGCAGTTGGGTCAACTGGTCAGCATCGTTATAGGTATATTGCGCCAGATAGCTGGGGAGAGCAGTTGTTACGTTCCAGCCAGAGGGCAGGCCAGTAATTTGCAACTGCTCGGCTAACAGCCGCCCACGCGCATCATGCTCGAAGGATTCTGTTGTGGTTGCGGTTGTGCCATCCGGGAAGTAGGTTGTGGCGACACTCTGGGTAAGTTGGCCTATCGGATAGTCGGTGGTGCCGGATACTGTCAATGTATTCGTGTCGTAGGTGTTCTGCACGTAGGGATGAGCGCCGCTTGTACAGGCTCCAGTGGGGCTGTAGGAGGGTACGGCATCCTCTACACAGCCTACCCTCCCTAAGAGGTCGTAGACAGTGCCGATAGTACGACTTCCAGAGGTGTCCTGAATAAGCCTGCCGTCTGGATCATAGCTGTAGTTGTGCGTGCCACGATCAGGATCAATAAGCTGTGTGAGCCGCCCCAGGTCATCATAGCTGGCGGTAGTTGTCACGCTGGTGATGCTCTGCCCGCTCTGCGGCGCGAGGTCAGTCACGACAACTGAGGTTGGCTCATTCAGCACGTTGTACTGGAACGTCTTTTTCTCGTTGGGGGTGAGTGTCCCGCCATATAAGCCGCTATCATAGAAGGTATAAACTGTGCGTCCAAGTATATCCAGGTAGCTGACAGCAACGTGTTTATTGGCATCGATTGACGTTGCCATGTCGTAATAGTTGCTATCGCCGCTCACCTGCCCCAGACTGTAGTTGGTACAGGCCGTGAAAATGCCTTGTGTGAGACTCGTTGAACAGGAGATACCATCGGTCTTATACAATGCATCCTGGACAGCAATGACCCTGCCCAGGGCGTCGTAGAAGGTAGCGGTGCCGCCAGGAGGCAGGTTCTGATAATCGACTGCCCCGTTAGGATCGACCCAGCCACTCCCGCTAGTGACAACAAATGGCTGGCTCTGGAAAACGCTGTGCGTCTGGTCGTTGTAGGTGGTAAAGACGATGGTGTCGTAACCATTGGTTGGGCCAGGTGTGCGCGTCTCAACAGCACGCCCCTGACTGTCGTAGAAGGTACGCGAGGTGACGGTGTTGTACTGATAGGAAATGGTGTCGATCTCGAAGCAGGGCAGGGTGCTGCTACTTGAGCAGTTTGAATTAGTAATGGACTTCTTCGTGTAACTTCCATGATGCAAGGGAAGTTGTGACTGTACCGTCCGGTTTCCACTGCCATCGTAGCTATAACTGTAGCTGGTTTGCTGGCTATTGGGATTGGTCACACTCGTGAGCGCGTCGCCCTGGCTGGTATCGTACGCATAACTGGTGGTCTGACCGAAGGCATTAGTGGCGCTAACCGGAACCGCGTAGAAATGCGCGCTATCATAGGCTGAACAGGCTGTGTAGCGACCAGCCGTCCAGGCGCTGGAGGCAATAGCGATGGTGCCAGAAGAAACGGTACAGCCTTTCCCACTATAGAGCGAGGGCGTGGCGGCTCCATCAGGATCAACTGTCGCTACCACATTGCCATTGACGTCGTAATCGGTGTAATTGGTCGTCAGCGGACTGGTCTGTCCTGAACAATTGCTGCTCGCATAAGTTTTGACAGTGGTCGGCCAGCCTGCCGAAACCGAGCCAACCCCGGAACCTTCGTCATACGTAGTATACTGGCACTGCCATTTACGCCCGCTCTTATCGTCAATCTCGCTATGGGAAACTTTGTTCACCGTATAGTAGGTCCACGATGGAGAACCGGAGGTTACCTGATCGTTGATGGCATAGTTCCACTGCTCGGTCAGTGGGTAGATCGAGGAGGGCAGGTTGGTTCCGCTGATTTGCTCCTGAGTGAGGTTGTGATAGACTTTGGTTCCGACAGCGGCGAGACCACTGCTGTTACTATAGTCATCGTAGGTGTAGCTTGTTGTAGTGGAAGGTGCAATGGAAATAGAGACCCCGGTCTGCTCGAAGTCATAAGTCTGCATGCTGTTCAGGACCACTTCACAGGCTGGATATGTTGCAGAGGTCGAACGGCAGGCATTAGAATTGGCGGCATAGTTATAGATTGTTGATCGTAGTTCCACTGAAGAGGTGGCGTTTTTGCCAGCGTAAACATCCTCCTGCTTGAGCGAACCACCCAGGAAGTTGGCAGGGTGAGACCAGGGCGTGTACCACCCCTCCGTGCTGTAGTAGGTATCTACTGTGAGGTCCTGGGCGGGACTGGTGATATAGACCTGGGCAAAGCCCTGATATTCGGCGTGGAAGTAGTCCTGCCAGGTGCTATCCCCTGAAGGCTCCCAGTTGTCCCCGACACAATCTGTGTCTGCCTGCGTCTGATCAGGATAGCACCAGGTTGTCTTACCATCCCATGTACCAGTTTTGATTAAGCGATAGCTATACTGGATATTGGCTGGACTCAGGTTCGTATCACTACTGTCCTTTCCCCAGGAAGTAATCTGAGTGACGACCTGCTCGCTCCAGGCACGTTCGTCCGGGTTCGCATAGTAGCCGGTACACTGTAACGAAGCCTGACTGTTCTTGTGGTTGGGGCAGTAGAAAGGGTCGTAGCGGTTATCAATGATGTTCCCTTTGGTATCAGTATCGGTAGGGGTGCCGTGTGAGTTGTTATAAGCAACGTAGTAGCTGATATGCTGCCCCACGCCTGTATCGTTGTCAAAGATGGAGTTGAGATACTTCCATTTCGTCGTCACCTGATAGGCGCTGCCGCCCACTTTATCCTGCCCATCAAAGTACGTATCATTGGTGTTCGTATCGGTTGGATCGGTGTAGCCAAAGATTGTCCCTTTGAGCTGATGGGCGGTGCCACTCTGATAGACGGTGGGGGTGACGCTCATCAACACGTGGTCGCCTGCGCAGTATCCAGGCTGACCTGATGCCGGGTCAGTGCAGTTATAGTAAACGGTATCACTGTATGTGAAGTCGTAGCGGTAGGCTGCATGGTTCAGTGTCGAGTCGTCGCCCACGTAGCTGGTCAGATACATCAGTGAAAGCGACGCGAAAGTGTTAGGTGGGGTGAAAGTGCCACTGCCACTTTTCTGAATCGGGTCGTCACAACGCAGAGTAGTCGAGGTCCCGTCAGGTGGCGTGCCAGTACAGTTGTAGTTGGTGTTATAGGGATCAGCCCAACTGCCTTGTGCTGTTGGAGCCTTGTAATGAAAATCAATGATGCCTGCAATAGACGTCGGTGAGGTATTGGGACTGGGACTGGTGCCATAGATGATTTGCTTGATGCCTGAGTCCCGAATGGTTGTATAGGTGGTGTTATTGTTGCCCTTGAAGGTGTAGCTATCTTGCAGGTACGTTATGAAAGTAACGCGATAGGTGCCTGCATTCGCGCCCTCGTTGGGAGCTACTATCTTATTGACCTGCCAGAGATAGTTGTGTTGCCCGCCACCACTATCCGTCCGATACTCCAGCGAATCAGATGTACAGCCAACTTCGTAGTAAGTACCTGACTTGTCCCATACGTGGAAACACTGGTTTGAACCAGGATTGACAAGTTGGATTTTGAGATAAGAGATATGCTGTGTGTCATACAGGTTGTTCGAACCTTGCGGAATCAGGCGGTCACCGACGCCACCGACGTCATTCAAGAAATACCAGGTGGTGCCGCCAACTGTTTCGGTGCTGATCGAGCCAAGCGAGAGGTTCCAGCCATCTCCCTCGTCTCCTGCTGGGGATGTGAGACTATGGCGCTCGTTGGGACCCGCTCCCGAGTACTGAAGAGCCAGTTGAGGAGCATACCCGCCAGGGCCGGGCGCAACCGAAATCGGATAGCTATAGGAAAGCTGACCGTTGTTGCCCTGCATGGAGGCCAGGTGGAGCGGGGGCGGACTCTGATTAGAAGGATCACCAACACCGATATTGACGATATTCGAATCGATGATATTGGTTTTGGCGGTCAACGTATGATGAACCGGGTCATTGACCATCGGAACACTGGCCCCAGCCGGAGCAGGATGGCTCTTAGTTGCCGATTCAAGCACCACAGGCCAGGTCAGGAAGAGATGTCCTGGGTCAACGCCGTAGGAAGCGGGTTCGTCTGGGGCATAGTGATAGACAAAAGTGATGGGAGTACGCAACTGGATACCATTGACGACATGCCCTTGCGCATCGATCAGTTGGAGCTGGTAGGTGCCAAATTGAACGAACATACCGACGAAATGTCCGGTAAGCTGCGTCAACCGGAGCGTCAGCGTTCCCTGGGGCGCGCCACCCGTCGAAACAGTGGCATGAGAAAGATCAAAGCTTCCAGGGGCAATGAGAACTTCCAGCCGGCTATCGCTGCCCTTGAGATCAACAGGAGTACCGCTACTGCCAGCCGTAAAATAGGCAGAGGATAAGGCCAACGAGAGCGGTTTCATCGTTGGTGGCTCAGCGCCAGGAGGCAATTGTTGCCGATTGGCGTAATGTGGAGCAGGTCCACCATAAGAAGGAGGTTGCTTCTGAGGAATAAGCCGCCCATGATAAAAACGATCAAGCCTGCCCTCTTTCATAAATTGCTGGAAAGTCAAACTGGGCTTTCCATTCGCCAGGGGAGCAATACTCTGGGCATAAGCTGGCTTTACCAGAAAGCTCCAATCAGCCAGCGCCTCCACACAAAGTAACACGCTCAAGAATAGGAGCAACAGCACCTGAGAGAGCGAGAGACGGCGCTGGCGAACACGAAACGGGTTGAAAATAAGCGGTCTTTCGGTACGAGAGCGTAAAGAAGAAAACTTCTGAGACATGCACGGCCCCTTTGCAAGCTGCGACAATCTAAAACTAGCCAAAAATAGACAGCATCAAATCACGCGCTACAAAGCAAGTAGAATAAGAAGGGATATAGCTCAAGTGACTCAATGAGGAATTGAGTCTACTCGCATCCCTGAAGCCTTTTCCTTTCACCTCAAGCATACGTGATAGCTCAGGTAATTGTCATGGGCTGCATGCGGTATTTTTATTACACATGAAACGCATAAAAAATACACGGAATGCGAAATAATCATTCGCGCTCCGTGTATAGTATAAGCAGCTTTAATTCTACCTTACTTTCTTCGCTCTCGAAGCTTTCCAGGCGCTTTATGCTGCTTTTGAGGAATAACCAGTGGGGTAAGTCCTTCGACAGGACAAAAATATCCACTGACAAAAGCGGCGAGACTAACCTTTTCCACCGAATCCACACCGAAATAGCGGTAAATACTTTCACGGTACTTCCTGACGGTCGCGGGCGTGATACACATTTTCTCGGCAATCTCCTCGGTACCATACCCCTCGCACATCAACTGTAAGGCTTCTTGCTGACGACCACGCAGAGGTTTCTGCTGTTCAACATGCTGCCATTGAGAGCGCAAATAAGCGTTACTCTCCAATGTACGAAAAGCAAGCGCGCAGGCAAGAGCCAACATTTGGGCAAGTTGGAACGGGACAAGGGGTACCAGTGGAGATCGGGGATCGGCCAATACAACGAGGGTTCCATACATCCTTTCAAGAAAAGTGATGGGAATCAAAGTTGAAGCCGGAGCTACAACCGTCTTATGCTCCTGATTGTATAAAATAATGTAGGCATAGCCGCTCGTGATTTCCGCGACTTTCTGACAAATCAACGCTACAGCGTTGGGATCAGCTTGTTCAGCGATCTTGCTGAACCACCCGAGACTAAGCAACAGGCTCCTTTCATCAAGAGGAAGGGGGTCTGATAAAGAAGAAGCTTGCTCAGGGTGTATATCGTTCATGCGTCTCTCCTGGGACTAAATAAACGTAACCGCTCGAATACAAATCC
>Ga0209062_1006034_pt1 | contig 11333 bp, 11 predicted proteins | sample Coa_R2_2_FD_187158 | JGI IMG/M metagenome (GOLD analysis project Ga0209062, IMG submission 187158) | Surface soil microbial communities from Centralia Pennsylvania, which are recovering from an underground coalmine fire - Coalmine... | ecosystem: Environmental > Terrestrial > Soil > Unclassified...
TGCCTGATGGCCGACCAGCGGCGGTCGGTCTGACGGCCTTCTGCAAGCACGGTCAGCGCTTGCTTGGCTTGGGACGCCATCTCGCCGGCGCCCGAGAACGGCTGCTGGACCTGATCATTTTTCCCCTACCCGATGGTGAGGCTTCCCTCACCCGCCTACCCGGTCATCGCGTCCGGCGCTTCTCGATTCGCCGCGACGGGCGTCAAGGAAGGCTGTACTTCCTCGATGGCACACCTACCACGGTCGTCTTCGATTTGGATCGGGACGAAGCGCCGGTCCTGCATTGGATCGGTCTGCCCTTGCTGCGTGACGGCGAGCGGCAGTGGTTCGATCTCGCCGCCCGTCCCGTGGAGATGCCGGCTCGGACGCCAACCAGCTCACCCACCTTCGGTATCCATCCGATGCCCCATGATGCTCTCTCCTGAGTCGTTTACTGAACGGAGAAACATCACCCCTTGTTTTTTCTCCCTTCGGCTGTATTATTTAGACAACTGGCTAATTATCTAACTAACGCGGTGCCGGCCATGCACATGAACGATGCTTTCAAAGCTCTGGCCGACCCGACGCGTCGAGAGATTCTTCGGCTCTTGCGGGGCGGTGAGAAGACGGCGGGCGAGCTGGCGCGGCACTTCGACATGAGCAAGCCGTCAATGTCGCATCATTTCGCCGTGCTGCGTCAAGCAGACTTGATTGCCTCGCGCCGCGATGGGCAGCAGATCTACTACTTCCTCAACACCACCGTGGTTGAGGATCTGCTGGCCCTGGTCTGGGGACTGCTCACCGGCCACGAAAGCTCCGGGAAGGACGGACACTCATGAAGCGCTGGTTAATCGTTTCCATCCTGTTAACGATCCTGTCCTTGGCTGGACCGCTCGTTCTCTACTTCGGCCGCCCGGACCTGCTCAAGGATCCGATCCCGACGCACTTCAACGCGGCGGGGGAGGCGGACCAGTGGACGCCGCGCGATCGCATCGTGCCCCAATGGATAATCATGCCGGCGTTCATGGCCGGGCTGATTGGATTGTTCGTGCTGCTGCCCTGGTTATCGCCAAAAGGGTTCGAGATTGATCGCTTCCGCGAGACGTTCTTTTTCTTGCTGGCCGTGGTCACGCTTTTGTTCGCGTACATCCAGCTTATGTTCGTGCTGGGCGGCGTGGAAACGATCCACCTGGACACGACGCGCTGGCTCCTGGGCGGCATTTCTCTGTTCTTCGCCGTGCTCGGCAACCGCCTGGGGAAGGTGCAACGCAATTTCTGGATGGGCGTACGGACGCCGTGGACGTTGGCCAGCGAGGCGGTGTGGATTCAAACGCATCGTCTAACGGCATGGTTGTGGACGGCGGGCGGTACGATGCTGGCGGTGATCGCCTTCGCCGGCCTCTCGATCTGGGTATGGCTTGCAGGCATTCTGCTGATGGCGCTGTCACCGGTTCTGTATTCGCTGTGGTTATACAAGAAACTGGAGAAAGAAGGGCGGTTATCCTCCACGCTTTGACGCCCGCTCAGCCGCCGATGGCATGCATGGTGCGCCCGGGCTTGATGAATCGCGCCGTGTTGATCTCGTGTCCTTCCCACTTGTCGCGCACGTTCTGGCGAATCATCTCCGCCAGACGCGCATCGTCGGGGACCTCGCGAAGTAGCGGTTTCACATTGACTTCACTTAGCGCGAACAGACAGTTGCGGAGCTTGCCGTCGGAGGTCAATCGCAAGCGATTGCAGGACATGCAGAATGGCCGTGATACTGAAGCGATGATCCCTACCCGGCCTCGTCCGTCGCTGTACTGGAAATCCATCGCCGGAGCGCGAGGATCATAATCGTCGGCCGGAACCAGAGGGGCGACATCGCGTTCGATTTGTTCCAGGATTTCATGCGCGAAATAGACCTTGCCACGCTCCCAGGCTTCCGCGCCGATCGGCATGTACTCGATGAAACGCAGTTCCAGCGCGTTTTCGCGGGCAAATCGAGCCAGAGGAACCACGTCTTGTTCCGTCAAGCCACGGATAATGACGGCGTTGATCTTGATGGGCGAAAACCCGGCTTTCTTCGCCGCTTCGATTCCAGCCAACACCTGCTCCAGCCCGTCGCGACGGCTGACCTCCCGGAAACGTCCCGGATCGAGCGTATCAAGGCTGACGTTGATTCGTCGCACCCCCGCGTCGAACAACGCCTGTGCCTGATTGGCCAGCAACAGAGCGTTCGTCGTTAGACCGACATCTTTGATGCCGGGCACATCCGCGACCATACGAACGAGGCGAGGCAAATCGCGCCGCAACAACGGCTCGCCACCAGTCAGCCGTAGCTTGTCGATTCCCAGAGGCGCCGCGACGCGCACGAAGTGCGTGATCTCCTCGAACGTGAGCAGCTCGCTGCGATCCATGAAGACCACTTCTTCCGGCATGCAGTAAGTGCAGCGGAGATTGCACCGATCCGTGACGCTGATCCGGAGGTTGTTGTGGGAACGTCCAAATGTATCGATCAACATGGGCTATCGAGAAATCCAAGATCCATAGGGATGACGGCGACCTCGCTAGTTTAGCAAAACTGCTCTAGGGTTGCGCGATGGATTCCGCTAAATCGACGTCGGCGGTCGGGACTGCTTGTGCCAAAAACGATCCAGACTGTGCCGTTCAGCACATCTCCACGCCCGCTGTCGTCTTTCCCGTATGCGGCCCTGTGCTGAGTTCTCGCTGTTTTTAGGCTTTTTTTTCAGCAAACCACCGAATAATCTCCTTCTTGGCTCCCCGGCATCACGTTTGCGATTCCTTCTCATGCAGCCGTGAGAATCTTCCGTGGGCTACGGCAACAGCAAAAGGGGGACGCCATGAATACTTCCATTCTACACGTGGATACTCCGCGATCATTTGGATCGCTCGAGGCCAAAGATTTGATGACGCCCAATCCCATATCGATCCGCCGAGATGCCACAATCCATGAGGCGTTGGAGCTTCTGACCGACCGCGGATTTGGCGCCGCACCTGTGATCGACGAGCGAGGCCTCCCTGTCGGCGTCATCAGCCGCACAGACATCCTCATCCACGAACGAGAATGTACCGGCCATCCTTGCGCCCCGAAAAGCGCGGATTCGGCCCCTGACTCTCCCGACTGGGATCTCTTACCCAATTCGTCCTGGTTGGCGGAGTTGACGGATGCGGCGAGGAACACGACGACGGTGGCGGAAATCATGACCCCGGCGATCTTCACGGTCACGCTGAATACTCCAGTGGCCGAGGTCGTGCGGCGGATTTTGGAGTTAAGAATTCATCATTTGTTTGTATCCGACAGCGACTTTTCCATCGTCGGCGTCATCAGTCCCTTGGACGTGCTGCGCTGCTTGAGGGATTCATAAAGGGGATTTACCATGTATCGCGCCATTCTCGTGCCTATAGACGGCTCCCTCCCGAGTGAACAATCGTTGCCGTATGCGGCGGCCCTCGCCCGTCGTTCAGGTGCGGACCTGCGATTAGCTTATGTTCACACCCCGCTCATTCTTGCCGAGGGCACATTGTATCTCGGCACGCCGGATTTGCAGTTATGGCAAGAGGAGAAGAAATATCTCCTGGACGTGGTCAATCGGCTCAAGAAAATGGGGGTGGACAATGTTTCCGCCCATCTTCTGGAGGGGCCGATCGCCGAAACGTTGCAGGAGCAGGCACTGGGAGAAAAATGCGACCTGGTGGTGATGACCACACACGGCCGCGGGCCGATGTCGCGCTTCTGGCTGGGGAGCGTGGCCGACCAACTCGTGCATCGTTTGCCGATTCCGCTGTTGCTCATTCGCACCCGCGAGGAGACTCCATCGCGCGTTGAGGAACCGGAAGTCCGCAACATCCTGGTGGCCCTGGACGGCACACATGCGGCCGAACAGATTCTCGAACCGGTAGGGAACCTGGCGAAGTTGCTGGGAGCCTCGTGTACGCTTTTGCGTGTGGTGCCGCCTGCCGCGCCTCACTCCATGCCCAGCGAGACGGCGGTTGGCGCCACGCTGTCCGACAAGCTGCGGGGCGAGGCTCACGTCTATCTCCAGAGGTTGGCAGCTGCGTTGCGCGATCGAGGCATCGGCGTCCAGACGCGCATCCTTGCTCATGGGTATCCAGCCACGGCCATATTGAGCGAAGCGGCGAGCGGCGGCTACCAAATGCTCGCCTTGGAAACGCACGGCCGAATCGGTCTACCTCGTTTGTTCCTTGGCAGCGTTGCCGACAAAGTGGTGCGCGGTGCTAATCTGCCTATCCTCGTGCATCGGTGTCTGCCCGATAGGTAAAACGAAAAATAAGACAATGCTTTCGCCAACTTTCTTTCGGTTCGTTATGCTTCCGCCAAGCAACACGAATCGGAGACCCTCAACTCCGTGGCTTCTTCCGAACCGTAGAATTATGGAGAGTTAGGTCCGGGCGATAACACGGCGGAGTGGCATGAGGAATAAGCCCAGCGATGGTCCATTTCCCAATGGTCTGACCGCAGCTGTAAATCGTTTCGCGACAGCCATCCAGTGGGTGTCCGTGGGCCTGATCGTTCTGAGTATCGTGTTGATCTTCCGTCAGCTTTCGGTTGGGCCGGTAGTCCAAGCGTTGGCGGGGTGGGTTGAAGGGCTTGGCTTCTGGGGTCCCTTGGCGTTCGGGCTGATTTACGTTGTGGGCGTCGTGGCACTGATTCCTGGTTCCGCGTTGACGCTGACAGCCGGCGCTCTCTTCGGTCTGATCGGCGGGACGATTATCGCCTCGCTGGCTTCGACGTCGGGTGCCGCTCTTGCTTTTCTCGTCGGTCGGTATTTGGTCCGTGACCGAATCGCGGCGAAGCTCCAGCGCTCTCCCAGGTTTGATGCGATCGACAAAGCTATTAGCAAGAGCGGTTGGAAGATCGTCGCGTTGCTGCGCTTATCGCCGGCCGTACCGTTTAACTTGCAGAACTACCTGTATGGATTGACTGGGATCCGCTTTTGGCCTTACGTGCTGACGAGTTGGCTAACGATGCTGCCCGCAACTTTCATGTACGTCTACCTGGGCGATATTGGCCGCGAGAGTCTGCAAGCAGCCGCTGGGGGCACCGAGCGTGCCCGAACTCCCGTCGAATGGGCCATCTTGATTGTGGGCCTCATTGCGACTGTTGCCGTGACTGTATACCTAACCCGCTTGGCCCGTAGAGCGCTTCGGCAGCAAATCAATGTGGCAGGTGTGGTGGAATCGAAACCGGTTCTTCAGGCTGGACGAGACCGGACGGCTAGTTGGCCCTGGGGAGCGACCGTCGCTGCGATCTTGGCCTTGGCTGCTCTGATTCTCGCCGGCTATGTGCGGCTCTATCCGGAATCTCTCAGGCAACTCTTTGTCCGATAGCACGCGGTATTACGCTTCGCACCTCGTCAGGGTGTCCGGCACGGACAGCGCAACCTATTCTGATAGTGTTTGACTCGACCGCTGCCACCTGTCCCTCAAGGGGAGGATCGTTGATGACGAGCGTCGAGCTGGCGGAGTGGGTCCGCGAAGCGCGGCAACGAACCTGCGAACTGGTTGCCGACCTTCGCGACGATCAGCTTTTCGGTCCCCGTCTGTCGATCCTCAACCCCCTACTCTGGGAGATTGGGCACATCGCCTGGTTTCAGGAGAAATGGGTGTTGCGACATGGTGGGACCACGGCGTCTCTGCGAACCGATGCCGATTCCCTCTACGATTCGGCGGCAGTTGTTCACTCCACGCGATGGGATCTCCCCTTGCCCAACCGCGAGGACACGCTGGCATACATGCGCGCGGTAAGGGACCGGGTGGTGGGAGAATTGACCGAAGGGAAGGTCGGTAAGGAGCTAGTTCATTTCACGCTTCTGTCCGTCTTCCACGAGGATATGCACACGGAAGCGATCACCTACACTCGGCAAACACTGGGCTATCCCGCACCAAAACTCGGGGTGAGTAGGACTGAATTCCCAGAGGCGGGACCGTTGCTGGGAGACGTGGAAATTCCAGGTGGGGTGTACTTGATCGGAGCCGCTCGGGAAAAGGGAAGCGGAGATGAACCGTTCGTGTTTGATAACGAGAAATGGGAGCATCCGGTTGAAGTTCGCCCCTTCGCCATTGCGCGGGCGCCGGTAACCCAAGCGGAGTTCGCGGCGTTCGTCGAGGACGGCGGCTACATCAACCGGCGATTCTGGAGCGACGAGGGGTGGCGCTGGCGCGAGGAGGCGGAAGCCCTTCACCCCGTTTACTGGCAGCGTGAGTCGTCCGGTCGCTGGCTGCGGCGCGACTTCGACCGCTGGGTGAGGTTGGAACTCCACCGGCCTGTGCTGCACGTCAACTGGTACGAGGCCGACGCCTACTGCCGCTGGGCCGGACGCCGCCTGCCAACCGAGGCCGAGTGGGAGATTGCCGCGTCGTATTCAGACAGGCGCGACGGTCACTCCACCACCCACGGCCGCAAGCGCCGGTTTCCTTGGGGCGAGGAACCTCCCACACCCGAACAGGCCAATCTCGATTGGAGCGCCCTTGGTTGCGTAGATGTTGCCGCTCACTCCGAGGGGGACAGCGCCTTCGGCTGCCGGCAGATGATCGGCAACGTGTGGGAATGGACCGCCAGTGATTTCCTGCCGTACCCAGGGTTCATCGCCGACCCGTACCGAGAGTACTCCGCCCCCTGGTTCGGTACCCACAAGGTTCTGCGGGGCGGCTGCTGGGCAACGCGATCCCGGCTGTTGCGGAACACTTGGCGTAACTTCTACCGGCCGGAGCGGCGGGACGTTTGGGCCGGCTTTCGTACGTGTGCGCGGAGGCCATGAATATCACCATCATCACTCCGGCGCCGCCCGGTTCGCGCAAGGGCAATCGCATCACCGCACGCCGCTGGGCCTCCTTGCTTCGGGGTTTGGGGCATCGTGTGGCCATCCGCCAAGAATACCGAGGCGAGCGTTGCGACGTGCTCGTTGCCCTGCATGCTCGACGTAGCGCGGCCGCGGTACAAGACTTTCGCCGTATCCATTCCGGACGCCCCATTGTCATTGCTCTGACAGGAACCGACCTCTACGACGAGATCCACACCGACCCTATCGCCCTGCAAGCGCTCGAATGGGCATCGCGTCTGGTCGTGCTCCAGCCGTTGGGCATCGCGGAGTTGCCGTCGCACTTGCAGGAACGGACCCGAGTCATTTACCAATCGGCGGAAGCCCCACCCGTTCGACGCAAGACGCAAGCCAGGAGGAGGAGGTTGTTCGAGGTCTGCGTGCTTGGACATCTCCGCCCGGTGAAGGACCCCTTTCGCGCGGCGTTGGCATCTCGGCTTCTCCCGCCGTCGTCGTGTCTGCGGGTACTGCACATCGGCTCCGCGCTCAGCCCTGACATGGCAGAACGAGCCCGTAGCGAAGCAGCCGAGAACCCCCGTTACCGTTGGCTGGGCGACCTGCCCCGTTGGAAGGCCCTGCGCGCCTTGACCCGGAGCCGGCTTCTCGTCCTAACCTCGCTGATGGAGGGCGGAGCCAACGTCATCTCCGAAGCAATTGCGGCAGGTGTGCCGGTGCTCTCGTCGCACATACCCGGCTCGGTCGGACTTCTGGGCGCTGATTATCTCGGTTACTTTCCGGCCGGCGACACGCGAGCCTTGGCGGATCTACTGCATCGGGCGGAAACTGATACGGGCTTCTATAAGAAACTGACATCTTCATGCCGCCGGTTAAGGCCGCTGGTGCGCCCGGCCCGAGAGCGACAGAGTTGGCGGCGATTGCTTCAAGATTTGACCGTCTCCCATGATTCGTAGCAAAGACAGAGGCGGGATCCTAACACGAAGAACCGACACTCTGAAAAAAAGGAAAGTCAATGGCGATCGAGTCGCAAGAGCGTTTCACCTTGGTTGGACTTCCCGCCGAGGATCGGTTGGCCGACTTTGCCCGTGATGTTGCCGCCGGTCTTACAGCCAGTCCGAAGCGCCTGTCCTGCCGCTACTTTTATGACCGATTAGGCTCCCGGCTTTTCGAGGCCATCTGCGAACTTCCCGAGTATTACCTACCTCGTGCCGAGACGGGGATCTTGCAAGACCGCGCCTCCGAAATTGCCGCACTGTTCCACGGTGCGACCGACCTCGTCGAACTGGGCAGCGGTAACGCGGCCAAGACGCGCCTGCTTATCGACGCCTTCTTGCGACGGCACCTTAAGCTGCGCTATATACCGCTGGACATTTGCCAGTCCGTCCTGGAGGAGAGTTCCCACGGTCTTCTTCGGACCTATTCACGGCTGGAGATTCTTGCCATTGCGGGCGACTACTACGAGGGATTGGAGCATCTTCGGAGCTTGGCTGCATCTCGCAAATTGGTCCTCTGGTTGGGATCGAACATTGGCAACCTCGAGAGGACAGAGGCGGCCAGCTTCTTGGCTCGACTCCGGACATCGCTAGCGCCAGGCGATCGTCTGCTCATCGGAATCGACCTACGCAAGGAACGGTCGGCTCTGGAAGCTGCGTACGATGACCCCTGTGGAGTTACGGCCGCCTTCAACCGCAATCTCTTGGTCCGCGCCAACAGCGAGCTAGGGAGCAATTTCGACGTGCGCTCCTTCGAGCACCGCGCCGTCTATAACGAGGAGGTGGGCCGGGTCGAAATGTACTTGGTGAGCACGCGCCCCCAGTGCGTTTACCTTGATCGGCTCGGGTTTGAGGTTCAATTCGGCGCGGGGGAAGCAATCCATACCGAGAACTCGTACAAATACTCACCCACGGAGATTGAATCCTTGGCGGCCGACGCCGGCCTGCGCACGGAGCAGGCATGGCTCGATGCGGACAGTTCTTTCCGCCTCAATTTATTTGGAGTCCCTTAACGCAAGCTCTCACGACAGCCGCCGCCATCGCCGATAATTCGGTTACATCTGCCTACGTGGAATACCTGATTTTTTTCGTATTTTTTTCTTGTATTGCGGCTTAGCGCGCGGTAGGCTTCCGTCCACGTTGATTGCATTTCTTGATTTGTTCCATCGAGAGCAGGAGGCCCAGCTATGAAGGTGAATGCAGTCCGAATCGCTTTTCTCGTGGCCATTGCCCTCACGCCCATCGTGGACTCGCCGGCTCGCGGCCAGGCCAACTTCGATGACGACCGGGTGATGCTCCAAGGCTTCTACTGGGAGTCTTACCGGCACGGCGACTCCAAGTTCCCGCAATTCGGCACCAAGAAGTGGTATCAGCTCGTCAAAGAGCAAGCAGGGATGATCCGCGACGGACGGTTTGATCTCCTCTGGCTGCCGCCGCCCTGCTATGCCGGCGATCGCAGCGCGGGCTACAACCCGAAGCGCTACTGGAAGCTCGACAACAGCTATGGCGACTTCGCGCTCCACCGCGCCATGCTCGAGGAGCTGCTCCAAAAAGGGATCGAGCCAGTCGCGGACTTGGTCCTCAACCATCGCGACGGTGATACCAGTTGGGCAGATTTCCAAGAGCCTGCCTGGGACACAACGGCTATCTGTGGCGATGATGAAGCGTTTTCTTCACCAGACTCTCCGATCAAGAACACGCCCAAGGAAAAACGCGGCGCCGAAGAGGAGTTGGCCCTTCCCTATGCTCCGCTCCGGGGAAAGACCTACGACTATCCCAGCTTTCGCGACCTGGACCATACCAATAAACAAGTCCGCCGCGATATTCTCCGCTACATGCTGCAACTCAAGTCCGCCGGCTATGGCGGTTGGCGCTATGACATGGTCCACGGTTACCATGCCCGCTGGATCGCGTTGTACAACAAACGCACTCAGCCCACCTTCTCCGTCGGCGAGTACGATTGGAACAAGCACGGCGAGCAGCGCGGCTGGATGTGGGCGACCGCCATCAGCCCAGGCGTTCCCAATCCCGATCATCTGCGCACTTCCAGCTGCGTCTTCGATTTCTCCACCCAGTTCGCTCTCAAGGACAACAAAGGGAAGTACCGTAACTGGTTCGGCCTGGATAATGGCCTGGGAATGATGGGCGACAACACGGATGGCCAGCCGTGGAAACAGCGAGCCGTCACATTCCTGGAGAACCACGACACTGGTTATCGCACCGACGAGGACGGCAATCCGGAGAAAGGTCACGAATTTGATAGCTTCGCCAACAACTGGGAGGTGGAACAAGGTTACGCTTACATCCTGACTCACCCGGGACTTCCCTGCGTTTACTGGAAGCATTACTTCGACTGGGGCGCGCGGTTACGCAAAAGGATTCAAGACCTCGTCAACGCCCGAAAAGTAGCAGGGGTGCATGCCGGCAGTACCTTATACGTGCAGAATAACGCCAAGGACAAAGCGGCCTACGCCGCTCGCATCGTCGGTAAGAAGGGCGATCTGTACGTTCGCATTGGAGGCACGGACGATAGCTGGCAGCCCTCTGCGTCGGGTTATCAGAACTACCGAGAGTACGCACAGGGAGAGGGATGGAAAGTATGGGTGGGTCTGCCCGACAATCCCGAAGTCCAGCAGGCGAAACGCCGAGACCCAATGGTCGCGCCGGCATTCCAGGCCGGACCGTCGATCGATGTGCCCGATGATTGGTTGAATTGACGAGGAAAAAGCTACATCACGGACCAACTGAGTTCTTATCTCATCGTCTGGATCAGGGGATCCACCCAGGCATGTACGAGGTTCGAGAGATCGCTCGACCACGCCACGATCACGCCGAGCAGCGGGAGTGCATACACGAGAACATGGGAGAAGAAAGCCCAGTGAAAGTTCAGTTGATGTGGCGTGGTCCCTCCGATCCTGCTCACCAATTCGTTGCGCTCGACGCGCACGATGATGGAAATAACGAGCATTACAACGAGGACAGTCAGTGTCATGCTTAGAAGAAGCCATAGTCGCTGTGGTTGGAACGGATAGGAGGACACCGCGATCAGCATAAGTAAGGGGAGGCTGCTCAGGGACACAGCCAGGTTGCGCATCTGCACGAAGTACTGGCTCAAGTAGACCATCACTTCAAGAGCGACGAACTCTTGGACACGGTCCAGCCAGGGACGTATCATCGGTGGCTGAACGGGAGAGTTTTTTGATTCCTCAGGCGTACTGCTGAGATATTGTTCCGACAGGCGCGGATTGTTTTTGACGTGCTGTAACACCAATAAGCAGGCTTGGACGGTCCTACTAAGGGCTTGGGTATCAGTCTCGGCTAGGGCGGATTCCAGTGTGGTTCTCTGCCCCGCACTGAGATCGAGAACAGCGTTCAAGCCCCAGGCAATGCGCGAATACTCGGCGGCAAGTACTTCGCGCTGATGGAGTTGATAGTTCCTGATGTCCCGACTCCGCGGCTTCAGTGAGTTCAGGTAGTGACCGAAGATATTCGTGATGGCGAGTGGGAGACGCGAGAAAGCACCATGCAAGGGGAGCAATGCAAGAGCCTCGAGCATCCGATT
>Ga0209062_1006035_pt1 | contig 11331 bp, 9 predicted proteins | sample Coa_R2_2_FD_187158 | JGI IMG/M metagenome (GOLD analysis project Ga0209062, IMG submission 187158) | Surface soil microbial communities from Centralia Pennsylvania, which are recovering from an underground coalmine fire - Coalmine... | ecosystem: Environmental > Terrestrial > Soil > Unclassified ...
GTGGTGCTGAGGATCAGGTAGCCGCAGGTAATCCCCGCCAGCACGCCGCAGATATGGATGCAGATATGCGCGGGGGTCCAGAAGGTATCGCGCCCGATCGAGCGGTGCCAGGAGATATCCCAGTGCACTCCGGCCATGGCGAACGTGACCGCCGCCACGGAGCACCACACGTACCATGGAACGGAACCGGGCAGGGCCGTAACCTGGCCCTCGGGCTTGGAAGGCGTTGCCAGAGTGGATGCCACAAATCCCCCTACTTCGTGCCCGTAGTATACCAGAGGGGCGCAAAACAGCGATCCGGCGTCATGCGCGATTTTCCGCGCCTGTTACTGATATTCTGCGTTTGGGGCCGGTTGTCGGCCACAGCAGATTAGAGGTAACTTGGAGACGATGAACCTCGAATCCATCATGGAAGATCTCAAAGCGCTTCCACCTGACAAGCTGGAGACTGCCGCGGACTTCATCCATCGGCTTAACCCGGCATACGCCGCCGAACGCGATAGTGCCCTGGAGCGCATCTTCGGGTGCCTCTCGCCGGAAGACGCGGTCGAACTGGAAAGAGTGATCGAGGAAGGGTGCGAACAAATCAATGACCACGGCTGGTAGTGTCCTCCTGGGCACGAACGTCGTGATTGCCGCCTTTCGCGGTGAAGAAGGGCTTCGAGGACGCTTCCGGCAATCGGGCGCGTTATTCCTCCCCTGGGTAGTCCTTGGCGAGCTGCATTACGGCGCCGCTCGGGCGCAGCGCCGCGCCGAACAACTCGCGAATATCCGGGAGTTGCTGCGGGTCGCCACCTTGCTCCTTCCCGACCGGAACACTGCCCAGTGCTATGGCGAGGTCAAAGCGGAACTGGCGCAAGCGGGCAAGCCGATCCCGGATAACGATATCTGGATCGCCTCCGTAGCGCGTCAATACGAGCTCCCACTTGCCACCCGAGATGCCCATTTCCGGTTCATCTCCAGGCTAACCACGCTGGGTTGGTAGCCTACCAATACTTGTGCCCGCTCGGCACCGCGCCCGGAAACACGTACGCGTACATCAGCACGATCAGCCCCACCAGCGCGAGCAGGCCGAGGCTGTGCTTCAGCACCGCGCGGAACAGTTCGCCCTCCTTGCCTTCCTGACCCGTGACGGCGCAGCCGATCACCAGCGACTGCGCCGCGATCATCTTGCCCATCACGCCGCCGGCGCTGTTGGCGGCGCCCATCAGGATCGGACTCAGGCCGAGCTTGTTGGCCGCAATCACCTGCAGACTGCCGAACAGCGCATTCGAACCGGCGTCGGTGCCGCTCAGCGCCACGCCGAGCCATCCGATGGTCGTGCCGAAGAACGGAAACAGCACGCCGGTGTGCGCCATCGCCATGCCCATGGTCGCGTCCATGCCGCAGTAGCGCGTGACGTATCCGAGCCCGAGCATCGCCAGGATCGCCAGCAGGCTCAGCCGCAGCCTCCAAAGCGATTGGAAGAAGACCTGGAGCGTGCGGCGCAGCGAGAGGCCCATCAGCGGCCCGGCGATCAGGCCCGCGAAGAAGATCCCCGTGCCGGGCGTGGAGAGCCAGGAGACATCGAAGAGCGCCGGCTCGGCGTAGGGCTTCGCCGTCACCGGAGGCATGCGCACCACCTGCAGATGCAGCCCCGGCACCGGCTGCTTCCAGGACACTCGGTCCAGCACGCGGGTGACCGAAGGCAGCCCCCAGATCACCACGAATCCGGCGAGCAACAGGAATGGCATCCACGCCACCAGGACGCGACCAGGGCTCAACTCGTGCTTCTTCGCGGCCGCCTCGCCTTCGTAGCGCCAGATCGAGGCCGGCCGCCAGATCTTGAAAAAGACGGCCAGCAGCAACAGCGTTCCGATGCCCGCCACGATATCCACCAGCGAAGCGCCGATGAAGTTCGACCAGAAAAACTGAATGCTGCCGAAAATCAGTCCGCAGGCCAGCAAGCCCGGCCATACCGCTATGGTTTCGCGTGTCTTGCAGAGAACGCGCACGAGCCAGAACGGCAGCACGAGCGTCGTCAGGGGAAGGATGCGCCCGAGCATGGCGCTGAAGTCCGCCTCCGGCAGGCCGGTCACCGCGACCAGCGTGCGCACCGGGTTGCCGAGGCCGCCATAGGCCACCGGCGCGGAGTTGGCGATGAGACACATGATCGCCGTCTGGAACGGCGGGAAACCGAGGCCGATCATCATGGCGCCGGTGATGGCGACGGGCGCGCCGCCGCCGCCGGCGCCTTCGAGCAGGGCGCCGAAGGCGAAGGCGATCAGCAGGACCTGCAAGCGCCGGTCGGGTGAGATGTCCGCCACCGAAAGCTTGACGATTTCGAAATACCCGGATGCAACCGAGAGCTCATACACAAAGACCGCCGCCACGACGATCCAGGCAATGCGAAACCAGCCGAACACCAGCCCATCCGCCACCGCCCCGGCCACCATGTGGAGCGGCATGTGAAACACCACGAGAGCGACGGCGACCGCCGCGGCGAAACCCAGCACCGCGGAGAGCCACGCCGCCGTCCGGCGCACCGCCAGGAAGTAGAAGAGCGTGCAGACCGGAATCGCCGCCGCGGCGGTCGAGAGGAAGGGGTTGCCTAACGGGTTAAAGTTCTGCAGCCAGGGTTGGTTCATGGTCCGAGTGGCATGGTATGGGAGGCGAACGGGTAAAGTCAATCGGACAGGACGATGGGGTTCACCGCAGCAGGAGAAGACGCTCGGGTTCCAGCCGCACCCACAGCTCGCGCGCCCCGGCGAGTCGCTGCCATTCGGCGGCGGACATCTCGGCTTCCAGGCGGCCGCCTTCGATCGCGAGATAGACGGTGACTTCGAACGGAGAATCGACCACGTCCACCACCCGGCAGGAAAAAGTGTTCTCCCCGCCACCTTCGGCCAGCAGCTTGACGTGATGCGAGCGGATGCCGACGTACACGGCATCCGGCGGAATCGCATCCGCCGCACAGAGGGTGCAGCCCCACTCCTCCACCGCGATCCTGCCTTCGCCGGCCGGGCGCATACGGGCGAGATTCTTGCATCCGGTGACACGCGCGGCGGCGAGGGTCTCGGGGCGCGCGAACAGGTCGCGGCGCGGGCCGCTCGCAACCGTCCGGCCGCCATCGAGCACCGCCAGCTCTTCGCACATCCGAAATGCCTCGCTGCGGTCGTGCGTGACCAGCACCACGGCGCCGCGGAACCCCGCGAGCGCCGCGCGGAGTTCCTCTTCCAACTGCCGCCGCAGATGGGGATCGAGGCCGCTGAACGGCTCATCCAGTAACAGCGCATCCGGCTCCATCGTGAGCGCACGCGCCAACGCGACGCGCTGCCGCTGCCCGCCCGAAAGCTGGTGCGGGTAGCGATCGAGCAGAGCATCGACGCGCGCCAGCCGCGCCCAATGCTCGACACCGGAGGCGCCATGGACCTGCCCCGCCCGCGAGAATCCGATGTTCTCCCGGACCGTCAGGTGCGGAAACAAAGCGGCGTCCTGAAAGACCACGCCCACCCGCCGCGCCGCCGGCGGCACCGAGATCCCGGCCTTGCGGTCGAAAAGCACGCGGCCGTTGAGGACAATGCGTCCCTCGTCCGGCGTTTCGAGGCCGGCGATGCACGCGAGCGTCATGCTCTTTCCGGAGCCCGAAGCTCCGAGAAGTCCGAGCGTGGCGCCACGGTTATGCAGCCGCACCGCGAGTTCGAAGCCGGGCAGGCGCTTGCGGATATCGATTTCCAGCACCGCGCGGCGCACGCCGGATACCGGAGCGGCGAGGACGATCCCCGGCGGCTCGGCGGCGGGCGCGGGGCGCGGAATGCGGCGCTCCGCGGTTCCCCAGTAGTGGAGCGCCGCGATCGAGGCGAGCGAAAGGCAGGCCGTCAGCGCCACCCAAAGCATCGCGCGGCGCATATCGCCGGCTTCGGCGGCGAAGAAGATTGCGACCGGCATGGTCTGGGTGCGCCCGGGAATATTGCCCGCGAGCATCAGGGTCGCGCCGAATTCGCCGAGAGCGCGCGCGAACGCCAGCACGGTTCCCGCCATAATGCCCGGCCAGGCGAGCGGCACGAGAACGCCGCGGAAGGTGCGCCAGCGGCCTGCCCCGAGCGTGCGCGCGGCGGCCAGAAAATTCGGGTTCACCTGCTCGAACGCGCCGAGCGCCGTGCGGTACATCAGCGGGAAGGCCACGACCGCTGCCGCAATTACGGTAGCGGGCCAGGAAAACACCACCTGGATCCCGATGGCCTCGAGCGCCCGCCCGATCGCGCTGGTGCGCCCGAAAATCAGGAGCAGGAAAAAGCCCACCACGGTCGGCGGCAGCACCAGCGGCAGGATGAGGATTCCGTCCACCAGTCCGCGCAGGCGTCCGCGCCAGCCGGACATCGCGCGCGCCGCCGCGATGCCGCAGAAGAAAGCGAGCGCGGTGGCCGCGGCCGAGGTCCGCAGGGAGATCCACAGCGGCGAAAGATCGTAGCCGCTCACCGCTCCGCCACCCGAAAACCCTGCGAGGCGAGGATGGCGCCTGCCTCCTGCCCGCTCAGGAAGGCCGCGAACTGGCGTGCCGCCGCCGGGTCGCGCGCGCCGCGCAACACCGCTACGGGATAGACCACCGGCGCGTGCGTGCTTTCCGGCGCCACCGCCGCGACGCGCACCTTGGGCGATTGCCGCGCGTCGGTCGCGTAGACGATGCCGGCATCCGCGTTGCCGCTCTCCACATAGCTCAACACCTGCCGCACATCATTGGCGAGCACCAGTTTCGGCTGGACCCGCTCCCACAGGCCCATCGCGGTCAACGCCTGCTTGCCGTAAGTGCCGGCCGGGACGCTGGCCGGATCGCCGAGCGCGACGAGCTTGACGGCGGGCGTGGCGAGCGCGTCGAATGAGGCCACACCGGCTGCGTCGCGCGGGGCGATCAGCACCACGTCACCGCGCAGCACGTCGTGCCGCGTGCCGGCGAGCAGCAACCCGCGCCGCTCGAGGCCATCCATCGGCCCGGCGGCAGCGGAAAAGAAAACATCGACCGGAGCGCCATCTTCGATCTGCCGGGCGAGCGCGCCGGAGGCCCCGAAATTGAAGTCGATGCGAGTGCCCGGGTGCTCGCGCCGGTAGGTGTCCGCGACCGGCGCCAAGGCGTTCTGCAGGCTGGCGGCGGCGGAAACCGTCAGCGTGGCGGCGCGCTGGCCGCCGCACGCTGCGAGCAGCAGCAGCAGGCAGGAGAGGGCGGAGGCTTTCACTACGCGCCTATTGTCGCATGCGGCCGCGGGCCATCCACCGCGCCCCGAGCCAGATCGAGAGCGCCCACAGCACGGCCGCTGCGGCGAGCACGGGCCAACCGCGTTCGGCTTCGGCAGACGCAGCGCCCGCCCCCAGAGCGATTTGCGCCAGCCCGAACCCGACGCTGCCGCCGGTGAACCGCCAGCGCGCTACCGGCATCCGCCGCGTGACCGACGGATATCGCCCGGCAGCCAGCGCCACGAGCCCGAACGTAATTCCCGCTCGAAACTCGACCGGCAGGACCAGCACGGCAAGCACGCACAGATACGCGGCATCCTTCGCCAGCAGGATGCGCCACGGCGCGATGGGTACGAGGCGGTAGCGCGACGCTCCGCCCGCGCCGTCGAGACTGAACAGGCACTGCGCGTAGCTCGCGAGCGCCAGCGCGACCAGCATCGCCATCCCCGCCGCGCCCTCAGGCAGCGCGCGCACACGGCCGGCGACGGCGATGACAGCGAGCAGGGCGGCGAGGTACGGATCCAGCACACTGAGCATCTGGCGCAGGTTCTTGCGGACCAACTCGCTCCACGCCGGGATGCGCCGCAGCGGCTGCCATCGCGGCGCAGGCAGGGTGTGGGCGGCAAGCGGGACGACGAGGACAGCGAGCGCGGCCGGGCGCGCCACGCGCCATGCCACGAGCGCCGCCAGCCACACCATCGGGCTTAACGCGAGTGCGGCAGCGCGCAGCGCCAGCCGCTGCGCGCGGCCCAACGGCCAGAGCCCCAGGCGGACGGCGGGGATTTTCAGGAGCGGATCCGCGGCAAGCGGAAAGAGCATGAGGAAACCGAGAAGGAGGAGAAACGGGTAGGCGCTCAGCGGGCGGACGCCGCTCGTCACCGCACCCAGAATCAGCAGCGCGATGAAGAGGAAAAAACTGTTGGCGGCCACTGAAGCGAAGCCGCGCAGATCGCGGCGCACCGCGCGCCATAGGGCGGCAATGACCGGGCGGACGGCGGCTCGGGGCGGCTGCATCGGGCTCTCACCAACCTACCATCGCGCCTTCCTGGCGCATCATGCGCCACGGGGATAATTGCTCCCCTTAAGAATCAGCAATTTACGGAAGGCCGGCCGCGCATGATGCGCGGCTAGCCAAATTTCAGCCGTGGCACAGGCTAAGGTCCTGGGTCACAATGGACGCATGGACATGAAGGGCAAGACGGCTCTTGTGACCGGCGGAAGCTCGGGCATCGGACGCGCCACGGCGCTCGCATTCGCGCTCCGCGGGGCCTCGGTCGCGATCGCGGCACGCGGCGAGGAGCGCGGCCGGGCGGTCGCGGACGAGATCGAAGAGCTCGGCGCGCCGGCACTGTTCGTGCGGGCCGACGTGTCGGTTGCCTCCGAAGTCGACCAGTTGGTGGACCGGACGGTGGAGCGTTTCGGCCGCATCGATTATGCGGTCAACAATGCCGCCGCGGTGGAGGAGCCCTTCGGCCGGCTGGCCGATTTTACGGAGGCGCAATTCGATCGCTCGATCGCGCTCAACCTCAAGAGCGTGTGGCTGTGCATGCGCGCGGAAATCCGCTCGATGATGGGGCAGGCGCCGGCCGGCGGCGCGATCGTCAACACCTCCTCGGCGAACGGTTTGGGCGGCGTGGCCGCCGCATCGCTCTATGCCGCTGCGAAGGCTGGGGTCATCGCGCTCACCAAATCCGCGGCAATGGAATACACGCGGCTGGGCATCCGGATCAACACGCTGGTGGCGGGCGCATTCGAAACACCCATGCTGGCCGAGGCCATGCAGCGATCGAGCGGCGGGAACGCCGAGGCGCGCGCCGCGATCGAAGCGCGGTGGAAGGAGACGGTCCCCGCCGGCCGCATCGGCCGCCCGGCAGAGGCCGCGGAGGCCATCGTCTGGTTGTGCTCGGACGCGGCTTCGTACGTAACGGGGCACTCGATGATCGTGGACGGCGGGTTGACGGCGATGTGGCGTTAGACGTTATGGCGCCCAGCCCGGCATGACGTACGCGTAAAACATCACGATCAGTCCGACCACCGAAGCCAGCAGCACGCTGTGTTTGAAGGTGAACCGGAACAGCAGGCCCTCCTCCTGCCTCTTCATCGAGGTGGCCGCGGCAGCGACGGCAATGCTCGTGAGGCTGATCATCTTGCCCATCACGCCCCCGGCCGAGTTGGCGGCGGCCATCAGCACAGGATTCATCGCGAGCTTGTGCGCGGTCACAACCTGCAGCGTGCCGAAGAGGGCGTTGGCGGAGGTGTCGCTGCCGGTGAGGAACACGCCCAGCCAGCCGAGCAGCGCGCTGCAGAAGGGGAACGCGCGCCCGGTGGCGGCGAAGGCGAGACCGAGCGTGCGGGTCGCGCCGGAGTAGTTCATGGTGTAGGCGAGGGCGAGTACGGCGGCGAGGGTCAGCAGGGCCAGCGCAAGCTGCCGTGCCGTCCTGGCGAACACGCCCGCGAACTGCCGGGGCGAAACGCCCAGGAACGCCGCTCCGAGCACCGCCGCAAACAGGCAGGCGGTGCCGGAAGCGGAGAGCCACGCGAATTTATACGGTGCGGCATCGGCGAGACCGGGCCAATGGAACACGACTGTCTGCGCATCCAGCCGGGTCTGGAGCGGCTTGTATCCCCAGGCCAGGACGAAAATCACCAGCAGCGCGTACGGGAGCCAGGCACGCCATGTAGCAGCCCGCGAATGCGTGGACGCGCGCGACCCCCGCGAACCCGAGAGGCGGATCACGGCCAGCAGAGCGCCCATCGCGGCGAGCGAAGCGAGAATATCGGTCAACTGCACGCCGACAAAGTTGGAAATGAAGAACTGCGTGCCGGCGAACGCCACCCCGCAAACAGCCGCCGCGGGCAGCACCGCGCGGAGCCCGCGCCAGCCGGACATTACCGCGACCAAATATGCCGGGATGAACAACGAAACCGGCGCGCAGATGCGTCCGACGCCGGCGCTCAGGCGGTCGACCGGCAGACCCGTCGTGACGGCGAGGGTGGTGATCGGGATGCCGATCGAGCCGAACGCCACCGGAGCCGTGTTCGCCAGCAGGCAGATGGCCGCGGCGTAGAACGGCGAAAATCCCAGGCCGCTGAGCATGGCGGCGGCCACGGCGACGGGCGTGCCGAACCCGGCCGCGCCTTCGATGAACGCACCGAACGCGAAGGCGATCAGCAGGGCTTGCAGCTTGGGGTCATCGGTGAGCGAGCCGACGGAATCCTTGAGAATCTCGAAGTTGCCGGTTTCGACGATGATGCGATAGAGCAGAATGGCCGCGAAAACGACCCAGCCGATGGGAAAAAGCCCGAACGCCGCGCCGTAGGTGACGGTCGCGGCGAGCCTGGCTGCGGGCATGCCGTAAACCGCCAGCGCGACCGCGATGGCTACAGCCAGGCCGGCCAGCGACGCCAGCCACGCCGGCTTCCGCAAAACGCCGAGCAGGAGCAGGAGGACAAAGATCGGCGACGCCGCCAGGAGGGTCATCCGGCGAGTATATCGAAAAGGGGAGTCAGGAGACAGGAGTCAGGACGCGGCCGGCGCTCTTCTGTCTCCTGTCTTCTGACTCCTGACTTTCTATTCCTTCTGGCTCTCGATCCGCATGCCGTAGAAGCTGCGGTAGAGGAAGTGCAACGCGATCAGGAAGAATATCGCGGCGAGGGCGATGGTGAGACCGGGGCCCTGCTTGCGGCCGAGGTCGACGGCCAGCGAGACGGCGAGGAGGCCGAACAGCGTGGTGAACTTGATGATCGGGTTCAGAGCCACGGAGCTGGTGTCCTTGAAGGGATCGCCGACCGTGTCGCCCACCACCGTTGCAGCGTGCAGGTCGGTGCCCTTGGCGCGCAGCTCGGTCTCGACCACCTTCTTTGCGTTATCCCACGCGCCGCCGGCGTTGGCCATGAAAATCGCCTGATACAAGCCGAACAGCGCGATCGAAATCAGGTATCCCACGAAGAAGAACGGCTCGAGGAACGCGAAGGCGAGCGTGGCGAAGAAGACCACGAGGAAGATGTTCAGCATGCCTTTCTGCGCGTATTGCGTGCAGATCTCGACCACCTTCTTGGAATCCGCGACCGACGCCTTGTCCACACCTTCCAGCCGGATATTGCGCTTGATGAACTCGACCGCACGGTACGCGCCCGTGGTGACGGCCTGAGCGCTTGCGCCGGTGAACCAGTAGATCACGGCGCCGCCGGCGATCAAGCCGAGCAGGAACGGCGCGTACATCAGCGAGAGCTTCTCCAGGTTCGTGGTGAGCCCGTTGGTGAGCGCCACGATGGTCGAGAAGATCATCGTCGTTGCACCGACCACCGCCGTGCCGATCAGCACCGGCTTGGACGTGGCCTTGAAGGTATTGCCGGCGCCGTCGTTCTCCTCCAGGTTGTCCTTGGCGCGGTCGAACTCGGGACGGAAGCCGAAGGTCTTCTGCACGTCCTGCTCGAACCCCGGCAGGGTCTCGATCATGGAAAGCTCGTAGATCGACTGCGCATTATCCGTAACCGGGCCGTAGCTGTCGACCGCGATCGTCACCGGGCCCATGCCGAGGAAGCCGAAGGCCACCAGGCCGAAGGCGAACACGGCCGGGGCGACCATCAGAGCGCCGAGGCCCTGCGTGCTCACCAGATACCCGACGCTCATCAGCGCGAGCATGATGAAGCCCAGCCAGAACGCGCTGAAGTTGCCGGCCACGAATCCCGAAAGGATGTTGAGCGATGCGCCGCCTTCGCGCGAGCTGGTGACGATCTCCCGCACATGGCGCGAATTGGTGGAGGTGAAGACCTTGACGAACTCCGGAATCAGCGCGCCGGCGAGCGTGCCGCAACTGATCACCGTCGCGAGCTTCCACCACAGCGACGTATCGCCGCCGAGTGAGGGGATCATATAGGCGCTGATCAGGTAGGTGAGGCCGATCGAAAGCAGCGAGGTGAGCCAGACGAGCGTGGTCAGCGGCGCTTCGAAGTTCATTTTGTCGGAAGCGCCATAACGCGCTTTGGCGATCGCGCCATTCACGAAGTAGCCGACCCCCGAAGAGATCACCATCATTACGCGCATGGCGAAGATCCAGACCAGAAGCTGCACCTGCACGATGGGATCGTGCACCGCGAGCAGAATGAATGTGATGAGCGCGACGCCGGTGACGCCGTAGGTTTCGAAGCCATCCGCCGACGGGCCGACCGAATCGCCGGCGTTATCGCCGGTGCAATCGGCGATCACGCCGGGATTGCGCGCGTCGTCTTCCTTGATTTTGAAGACGATCTTCATCAGATCGCTGCCGATATCCGCAATCTTCGTGAAGATGCCGCCGGCCACGCGCAGCGCCGCCGCGCCCAGCGATTCGCCGATGGCGAAGCCGATGAAGCACGGCCCGGCAAGATCGCCGGGAACGAAGAGCAGGATGAACAGCATGATCAGCAGCTCGACCGAAACCAGCAGCATCCCGATGCTCATGCCCGCCTGCAGCGGAATGTCGTAGCAGGGGTACGCCTTGCCGCGCAGCGAAGCGAACGCTGTGCGCGAATTGGCGAACGTGTTCACCCGCATGCCGAACGCCGCCACCGAGAAGCTGCCCGAAATGCCGATCACGCTGAAGATCAGGATGATTCCGACCTTATACGCCGCGAACCCCTGCAGGAAACCGAAATAGAAAACGATGATAACGGCGATGAACAACTCCAGGAGCATGAGGAACTTGCCCTGGGTCGCCAGGTAGGTCTTGCAGGTTTCGTAGATCAGCTCGGAGACGTCCCGCATGGCCGTGTGCACGGGCATGTTCCGCAGGCGCACAAAGATCGCGAGGCCGAATAGCAGGCCGAGAAAGCTGACGGCAAGCCCGCCGAGCAGCAGGGTATGGCCGTCCACGCCGTTCAGAAAGGTGGCGCTTCGGAGGTCCGGGAGTTTGAGGTTGGCTTCCCCGCCCCCCTGCTCCTGCGCCAGCGCCGGCGCCGCGAGGGCCAGAATCGAAATCAGGAATGTGAAGAGGCGCTTTACACCCGTAGCGCCGTGCTTGAAGAGCATCGACAAAGATCCTCCTTCGGAATACTCCGGGCCCGCACCCGCCATCGGCGGGCGCCCCGTCGGGTCCCGGCGCGGACATTGACTCCGCTCACAGACGAACCGACCACACAGTA
>Ga0209062_1006037_pt1 | contig 11329 bp, 20 predicted proteins | sample Coa_R2_2_FD_187158 | JGI IMG/M metagenome (GOLD analysis project Ga0209062, IMG submission 187158) | Surface soil microbial communities from Centralia Pennsylvania, which are recovering from an underground coalmine fire - Coalmine... | ecosystem: Environmental > Terrestrial > Soil > Unclassified...
GATTTCGGCACCGGCCATTCCTCGCTGGCCTATCTGCAACGCTTCCCGTTCGACACCATCAAGATCGACCAGTCCTTCGTGCGCACCACCAGCCGCGGCACGCGCCCGGTGATCCTCAAGTCCATCATCGCCCTCGCCCACGACCTCGGCATGGACGTCGTCGCCGAAGGCGCCGAGACGGATTCCGATGCCGTCGAGCTCTACCAATTGGGCTGCGAATTCGCGCAGGGCTTTGCCTTCGGCGAACCGATGGACGCCGACGCCGCAATGCGGCTGCTGACGGAAGTGCGGCTGGAAGCCGCGAGCTGAGCGGCCAGCAATACCGAGCTGCGCATTGATGCGCCCTCGCCCATCGCAACCGGGGTTGACCCCAGTTGCGCATCGTTGAATGCGCAAGTCGGGCAGGCCCGACTTGCGGTGGGATAGGGCACCACAATCAGCAGCGCGTTCCAACCGCCCAGCCGCGGCGCGCGTCCGGTGATCCCCAAACAGGTGCGGCTCGAACCGGCGAGCTAACCGGCCAACAATACCGAGCTGCGCATTGATGCGCCCTCGCCCCTTGTGGGAGAGGGCAATCCACATAAAAGCACGGAAAATCAATAACTTGCTAACTTGGTGTCTCTATAGTGTCTCAGAGGAGCATAGAAACCTACGTGCGGTTGCGCCCATCCCAGCGTGAGCTAAAGTCCGTTAACTAACAAGCCGGCTCTTTCACACCAAGAACGCGACTAAGTAACTCGTTGCGCGGGAGCTAGGTGTGCCTTGCACGCGGCCCGACACTAAGGGCACAATACGTGCATGCACTACTCAGTACGAGCACGAGAATGCGACCTCCGAAGAATGCTTGGGCTCAATCCGAAGAGGCGCGATGCGTGCTGTTGTGCGCGCAACTACTAGATGAAATGCTAGGAGAATTTACGTTCGAGAGCTTTCGTGTCTACTCCCTCGGTACACTCTCGCGGCTGAATGAAGCCGTAGCTTTGATAGCTGAAATCGAAGCAAGTCGCGTTCCCCGCGAGACCCTAGAGCCAATAATTCAGGAGATGCTGTGGTCCTTTGAGAAGGACCCGATTGCTAAACAATCGGCGAGTTTGGAAATTAATGCTCTCGCCGAGCTCATCAGGCAAAAGTATGTCATGGCCGAGCTTTTGGGGAGTATCCGGCTTATTCGAAGGCTGCTCTCTTGGGGGTACAAGCTGGCTTTGGAGCAGTGGCTGCTAAAATTGTTTGATGAGCCTAAACGAAAAATCGAAATGCGACAGCTTGCGGCTTCTACTGCAGTCACCTGATCAACGTTGGATTTTCCAAGCCGTGGATCAGCGAGCAAGTCAATGACGCTTTTTTTACCCGGGATATGAGAGCTGCTGATCGCGGCGCTCTCACGGGGTTCTTTGGCAAATTTGCTGAAGACCCTTCTGATTTCGTTGTCTTCGCGCTGATTGGGACCGATCTTGCTCGCTTTTTGCCGCCACTAGGCTTCGAAATCCGTCGGCTGGACAAAATCGAAAACAGTCCGCAGTCCGCGCTGCGGCCTCACAGCCGAATTGGACTGGAGCACGTAGTAAACACAGAGGAGAAGGCGTACGATGCATATGGTGCGGTAAGCTCGTTCCAGCAACAACTAACCTCCATTCGCGCGCTAACGTATTTGCAGCCAGAACCCCTAATTTGCCGCTGGAACGAATGGATGTACGTCATGCGAAAGGACGGCTCGGAGGGGAGGGTCCTACGCACCCCAGTTTTATCCTTTGAAAGGCCGTCTCAAACGACAGTGACTGGTCGAAGATTGAAAAATCACCGCAACTACTTCGCTCGGGTTTTTGAGGATTTCCGGCCTCGCTCTACGGAGCGGCTGCTCAGCTCGATCAATACGGCCGCTCTGGCCCGCACGTCGCCAAATCGAGAGAACCAACTCATTTCAATGTGGTCGGCAATTGAGGTTTTGCTAAGCGACCCCCCAACCGGTACGGCGCGCATCGTTAGCTACGCGCGCCAACTCATTCCCTGTATTTGCCTTCGACATGTTAGAAGGCAGTTCGTTGCTGTTTTTGAAGCACTTCTGGTCTCGTACAAGCGGCAGTTCATAGACATTTTAAAACATGAGCCTGAGTTTTCCAAAACCGACGCTCACACCAGCTTGGCAGCTGTACTTTGTCTGGAAGAGAATAAGGCGCTGCAGAAGGACCTGTGCAATTTGTGCAAGGACAATCCACTGGCACTTCAGCGCCTGTTCAAACTGCACCGCGACTACCATAGCCTTGCGGCAGCGGCTCGGACGATTGAAGGCCATCGAAGCCGTGTGGAATGGCAGATATATAGGATCTATCGAGCGCGTAACCAGCTAGTGCATGCGGGAAGCGTGCCTTCCTACCTTGACTCCCTCATTCTCAATTTGGCGGAATATTATCGTGCTTCAATCGCTACGATCATCAATCGTGCGCGAAGAGACCCAGAGGGGTCGGACATTGACCAAGTTGTTTCAGAGATTGCAATTGAATACGGCATATTTACCCGTCACTTTCCAAAGTCGAGCACGCGCGGCCTAGATCGAACTGAGCTGTACAGGCTTGTCTCGGTAGTTTGACGTTCTTGCGGTCTGGTACTCCGCGCCTCCTGAAGGCTGAGGCTATATTGCGCGCCAATGATCTGGCTTCTTCTTATCGTTCAAGTGCCGCACGCGAGCCACGTGGGGCGAGTGACCTTTTTTTCTCGCCCACTCGATAGCTTCCTGTTGGGTCCTAAAGACGCCGAGCGAGTGATCAGCATGATCCTCTACAACGTAGTCCGTAACTGGACTGCCTTCGGACCTCCCCTTCGGGCGGGCTTCAACAAAAACTGTAGCCATTTTTCCCCCGCAGTACTTGGGAGACCCCAAGGCATGTCTTCCCTTCAATAGTCCGCACTTCGGATCGATGCAACTAGCCCCTGGGCGCGGCAAATTGTTTTGCCTGGAACGTCACTGACGCTGGCGCGCGCGACTTCGCATTGACGCTGGGTCCGATACGCACGAAAGATCATTTTTATGACGCGGCAATAGTGCTGTGCTCCTGGTTGGCTTTGCTTGATGGCGGATGATTTGTTCTAACAAGCCGAGCGCAAACCCCCAGACTGTCATGTTCAAATTGGAGTTCTGCATTCAGTCCATTCGCCAACGCGTGCATGAGCTGAAAGCCCAAGCCTCCGCCTTTGGACGGGTCGAAATTTTCCGGAAACCCAACGCCGTCGTCAGTCACTTCCACCATGAATGAGCCGTCGTCTTTTGTTTGGCAACGGATATGGACCTTCACAGGCAGACCAGTGGGATGTGCATACTTGCTCGCGTTCGTAAGAAGTTCAGCCGTAATAAGCCCGACGTGAAGGGCATGACGCGGGTCGATGTAGCCGTCGCAAGAAAGATCAACTGTTAAGTCCATCTTACCCTTCGAGCCGAGCGAGCCAATCATTTCGGCGATTTCTTGCAAAAACCTTCCTAGGTTGATCCCGTTGCCGTTGATCGCTTGCGCCAAAGACCTGTGGAGTTTCGCCGTGACCTCAATGCGCGCATCGATATCGTCGAGCAACATGCAAACCTGCTCAGTCGTAAAGGTCCGGCCGCTCTTGATTATCGAGTTGCGCTGAAGGCGAATAACACTGCTCAGGGAGGCTAAGTTGTTCGCTATCCGATGGTCAGTCTCAGCCTGCCCAACACTCTCATCTTCGATCACAACTGACATTTTTGCATTCTCCAGTAACCAGAGTGCGCCTCCTGAACTCTGGGAACAATAAAACAATAGTAAGTTCAAAGCGTTATAAGCGCACGAGACTGCATCGTGGCTCTATTGGACATTTTGAAAAAAATAGGTTAGTGAGTAAAAGGAGTAATAAGCTAACAAATTTGCTTTTCTCACTTATCATCTATCGTGGGGTGTGAGATGGGTGAACTCAACCGCGGCGAGCGGCTGCAAATCATGCTAATGGCAGAGGAACTTAGGGCCATCGATAACTGGCGGTTCGCCAACCGGATGCCAAGCAGGGCGGCTGCCATACGGGAGTTGCTGAAGCGCGGCATCGCTGCCGAGGGTTTTGGCGAAGCCCAAGACGGTCAAAAGTCGAAGGATTTTTCTGTTCTCAAAGCAGCCGAGTAGCTGTTGGACTTTAAAGCAGTCGGGCGGTCCACAATTGGCGATCTGGCTTGCCGGTTCCTGTTCGCAAGCGTCCCGCGCGCCCTATCTTCGCCGCATGTTCAAGCGTATTGATTTCTGCCTCCCCACCAAGTCCACCGCCGTCCCCTCCAGCCCCGACTGGCTTCATGAGGTCAAATACGACGGCTACCGCCTCCGCCTGGACCGCGACAGCGATCGCATACGCCTGATCACGCGCGGTGCCCACAATCAGACCGCTGCTATCCTTGGGCTGGGCGGCAACCGTCTAGGAGCGCGGGAAACGCCGGGTGAACGGGAAAAGACTTAGTTGGCGTCGAACAATCAACACCGTAGTTATCCGGAGGCAATGCCATTGCCCCCAAACTGCCCAAAGTCGCTCTTAGCGCAATTGAAAGCGTTAGGAGATCCATGACAAATCTGATCCGACTAAACGAAAAGGGCATTCGCGTTTTCACGTCCAGAGCCGGCTCGACACACGGGCCAAAGCTCCGCTGGGGCGAGCGCCTGGGAAGGCTCGTGAAGTACAACCGAGACCGCTCGCTCGCTTACGTCATTTGGGACGGCAACCGCTCGCCCGACCGCGTCTCTACCGGACTGATTGAAGCGTGCGGTGCAGCAGCGAATAAGTCCAGAACGAGCCCGGATGTGTCCCAAGGTGCTTTCAATCTCTCAAGTGATTGATGGCTGTCAGGATCGTTCGTAGCTTCTCGGCAATCTGGGCTTCGGAAGCACGGCTTGCCAAGAGTTGCTGCAGTCCGTTGATGTTGTCGTCGAGGGCCATGGAGATCAGCACACCCCTTGCTTGAACTGCCGGATCAGCATCATGTCGAGCGAGCTTACGGGTCAGCAAGTCATACGCGTCTCGCATATCAGCCGCACAGACTGGTCTCCAATCGGAGGCTATCTGCACCTCGCTCGCGCAGTGCGCGATGGCGTCCAGCATCGCGGACGTAAAGTTGGCCATGTCCATTCTCGAGCAATCCGCTGTATCTAAACAGAGATGCCGCCCAGCCCCTCGCTGCACAGCGCTTTTTTAAAAATCTCAAAACAAAATTTTTGATGTGCTGGTTCGTTATAACACCCAACTTCTAAAGCTATTGTTAACAATTCCAGAGGATTACATTGCTATCATCATATTGTACTATCGTGCTGGCAACGGGGCCGGAAGCAGATGTTGATTAATTTTGATCAGAGCACGATAGCAAACATGACCGCCGCTCTCGAATATACTTGCAAAAGACTTCCGGCAGAACACGATAACCACCAGAACCGGAAGCGCATTGCGGAAGCGGTAAAAGCGCGCGCAAAAGCGGGACCATGCACCTACGTTGATCTTGAACGCGCCGGCCTCAATCTCCTGAACGAGATCGTTCAGCCGCGTCGTTTCAATCTTTTCGGGCTCGATTGGCTAAGCTCCATCAGTGCGCCGTGGCGCGACTGAGGCTGCTCCCGCTGTCGAGGACCTGCCGACCCATTGCAGGCTTTTCTTGCCAGCCCTCGCCTCCGATGCGAAGATACTTATCGGACCGACCGGAGGGGCCTGTGCATGCGTACCTCGCCATCCATTGTGCCCCACGGGGCCGACTGCGACACCTACCTCGTCCTACAGGATTTCGGCCGGCTCGGCCGCGCTTGGTGCGAGACCGATGTCGGAAGCGCTACCCGCGACACAGTGATCCGTGACCTCGTAGACGGCCAGTATAGCAGCCCGGTTTGTATTGTCGCCTTCAATACTGCCGGAGGCTGGTCACGCGATGTGACGGTCGAGATTGCCGACGAGCTGCGGCGACGCTACATCGAGTTCGGGGAGGTGCCGGACGGAATACTCGATTTCATTGAAGCTAACAGTCGTTGAATTACAGGATGCTGATGGAAGACCACCTTGCAATGCAAGACTTGGACGAGATGGCAAGCAGGTTGTTAGAAACGGCCCGGACGCTCCCGCCCGGTCCAGCACGCCATGACATACTCAAAGAAATCGGCCAATTCCGGGCTCGAATAGAAGCTCTGCGGCGCAAATCCAAGACGCGACGTTCAAACAAGGACTAAGCCTCGGCGCAAGCGCCGCAGCAGGATAATACCATTGCGCGGCCACGCCGATACCCGTGTGGCGTGTTGCTTGGCTCGCAAACAGCACCGGCACCACCTATCTTCGCCGCATGTTCAAGTCCTTTGGTTTCTGCCTTCCGACCAAATCCACGGCCGTTCCCTCGCCCTGCATTCCCGAAAGCACGATGCCCAGGTGCAGCTCTATGCCTTCGACTGCCTTGCACTCGCCGGCGAGGATATCCGCCACCTGCCGCTCTCAATGCGCAAGACCAACCTCGCCCGACTTCTCGCCCGCCGGTTGGACGGTATCTTTGTCGCACCTTTCGAACAGGGAGAGATCGGCCCCGATCTATTCCGCGCCGCCTGCGACATAGGGCTCGAAGGCTTGGTCTCGAAGAGGGCCGATCGGCCCTATCGGGCCGGACGATCGCCGGACTGGATCAAGGTCAAAAACCGCGCCCATCCCGCGATGGAGCGGGTCATGGACGCGTTTAGATGAGCGCCGAGCAAAAGATCGCCTTGCGGCAGGTCTTGACAACGCGCGAGCACCATGCGCCGGAATGGCATGCGACTGTTACTTCTCCCCCAACAGCTTTCCCGTCCTGCAATTTATGAGGTGCAGCTTGGCGCAGGCTGCGCAAACAACGCCCACAAATTCGTTTTCGGACAGGCCGGCATCATCATCGACCCAGTGTTGAACCTTCAGTTTGGTTGTCGGACAGGTGAAGAGCAGAGCGACCATGCTTCCCCCCTTCATCAATGGGAATATGAGCAGGCACCTGGGTGCCTGCGAGCCGAAGGTTGTATCGCGTCGCAGGCCCTTCAGTATGTCTATGGAGCTGTGATGAGGTCGCGCTTGATCTGCCGCAAGTCGGTGTAGTCGTAATAAGCGGCGGACCGCAAGAAGAAGCAGGAACACTGGGTTTGACATCACTCGGTTCTGGCGGTCGGGCTTTTATTCCCGATCTTAGGAACGCCTCGCGCCATCGAGGCTTTGTTCGCGGAAACTCGCGAGCGCTCATGCCCCCCGGAAACGCCGAACTGTCCCCGCTGCGGAGCAAAAATGAGATTGATCCTCGAAGCCGTCGATCCGAAAACGGGTCGCAAGGCGCTCGCGTTTGAGTGCCAATGCGGCCAGGTTAGTTGGCAAGATTTGGACAACGGGAAGAAGGAACGTAAGCTAGACTGACGGCGCTCCCTTCCGTCATCACCGGCCAACTCACGTCCGTACAGGCTAAACCGGCCGAGGAACCGAAGACGAGAAGGGCCCCGTCACCACGGAGATCGAATGACGGGGCCGTTGGCGGCTCGATCGACGGCGGCTTGATCAATGAGCCGACCGATGTAGTTGATACCGAGACCCAAGTAAGAAAGCGATGTCCATCAACCCGGTATTCCGAAAGACGGACCTGCAACCAGAAGACACCAAAGCGGCTGGAGCTTGCGTACAAGTACGCGGTTCGCTCGCTCTCGCTGGTGGATCGTAACGACCCTCTCACCAGGATCGTCGCAGAGAAGATCGTTGAGGTCGCCGCGTCCGAGCGCGATCCGGCCAAAATTTCGGAGATCGTGATCAAGCAGTTCGGCGCTTGACGATGACCAGAGAGCTGATGCCACTGGATCAGCACGCCCGCCCTGTCTCGTGAACCATCACTGCGGCCAAGTCCTGTTGCAAGAACGGTTTTCGTATCAGCGGAAATCGGCTGCTCCGAGCCTCCCGCCCTGAAATCAGCATCACATGCAGGTCTGGTCGAATGCTCTTGGCGCGCTCGCCTAGCTCATTCCCGTTCATACCAGGCATGTTGACGTCCGTGATCAGGACCTCAATCCGGTGGTTTCTACCGATCTGTTCCAGGGCTTGGAAGCCAGTCTCGGCGGTCACAACGTCGCAGCCGATGTCTTCGAGCATTCCCGCGACGGCTTGCAGCACATCGGGGTCATCGTCAACCAGAAGAACTACGCGGCTCATGACGAGAAACTTCCTTTGCTTGCCCGCGAACGAGTGAACGCCCCGATCGTTGCCGTCGTTCCGCAAAGTGTGAGGCGCATGACTGGCTTTCAGAAAAGCCGCAACTCCAGAGCGAGGCCCGACGTGCCTAGGAGTTCGGGCCTCGCAACCGGAACAACCTGAAGCGGCTCAGGTCGCTCGGTATATTTGAAATTTTACGGCAGGTCTGTGAAGGCGCGTTGATCTGACGCAAACCTTCAGCTTGATATTGGATCACTGAGGAAACAGCTTGTCCCGTATATATCGCGAGGTCGGCGTCAGTCTTATGCCTCGCGGTTTGCGCCACATTGCTCGGTCGATCTCCCTCACATCGCCGATCTTCAATTCACCGGATACCCTGGTCGCAACAAAGATTGCGTCGCTCATCATCCGGCCTGAGTGGCGGTTCTTCTTCTTGACCTCCTTCCACAGTTTCAGGCGGCCGAGTTTGAGCTTGGGCAGTTCTTCCTTGATCTCGCGTTGGATGCACCGCTTGTCGGTCTCGCGGCGCCGCTTCCGACCACCCGGAAACATCCAACGCTTGTCGCGCCGTCGCCTGACCAGGAGACAGCGACCGCGCTTGGACGCCACTAGCTTAGCTGATTTCGCCATTGTTGCTCGCTTCCAAGCGCCGTGATCTGCTCGACCTCATGGACTTCCCCATGTCATCCTGGGCGCACCCCCAAAAAAAGCCCCGGCGAGCCATCGCTCACCGAGGCCATTCGGGTCGTCGTCGAAGGCGGTTACATCCGCCGGCCAGCCGACGATCCTTTGCGTAGCACGTCGCCCCGATTATTGATCCCTTGGGGTCTTTCGGTCAAGACGATCGCGGGCCACCGGCACAGTTCAGCCGTACGGCTCAGCGCCATGCGCCACCACGCATGACGTTCCTTAAGGTTAGCCCGCGCGTTGTGAGCGACGCGCGGCTCGCGAACATAACGCTTCAAGCGTGATCTCAGCGCCACCGCAAACTCCGTCGCATCGGAATATTTCAGATCGCAATAGGCGACCTCGATGAGGTCATGGCCGATGTCGTCGCCGACAAGCTGCACGTCATCGAGCCGCACGACCAAGGCCGTTAGATCGGCCAGCAACGGATCAGGGATGTGCTTTGCCGTCCTGGCGAGGCGAGCAATGCGCGCGGCACCAGGCGCATCACGAAGCCGCTCAGCGAACAGCGAGATGATCTTTTCTATCGGGTTCTGATCGTCACGCATCACGCATCTGATCGGCTTCAAATGCGTTGGCCCTGGCGATGACGGCTTGCCAGCCACGGCGCCGCTCGTGTTCTTCAGCAAGCTGGCGCGCGACCATCGCGCGGCCGATGGTTTCATCGATCTGGGTGCCGTCGAGCGTGCGATGCTCCAGCAGCGCAGCGGTCAACGCCTCAAGGACATCCGGGTGCCGCTGCAGGATCGCACGCGCCTCAAGCGCACAGGCCGAGATGAAGGTGGCGGCTGCGTCTCGGTTCGAAAAGATCAGCCCTGCGAGCTGCTGTTCCTGTCTGCGATCGTCAGTCGCCGGCCATGCATCGCCCAAGTATAAGGCTTCGGCCTGCGAACCGGCGCACAGCTCGGTGACCCGGTTGACGACATGCTGAAAGATCGGTGCCGTCTCTTCGTCGCGCGGGTCGCCGTCATCCGGCATCAGTTCATCAATCTTATCGATGATCGAGCTGGTCGAGCCAGCCAAGCGCGACTGGAAGTCCGGTCCCCAGCACAAGCCGCTGAAGCCGAGGTCCGAGTTTTCGTTGATGGTCGCTCCGCCATAGCTGGCGCCGAGCGCACGGCCAACCGTCAGGTGCGCAGCTTCGTGAAGGGCGACGCGACGATCGCGAGCTTCGATTTCCTGGTGGTCAGCGCTCATGACAAAACCCCGTTGCCGCCATCGCCCGTGAGGAAGGCAGGCGATGGCGGCTCAACCGGGTAGACGTTGCGCAAGGGTTGAACGCAACGGCGCCGGCAAGGACGTTACACATAGCTACACATCCGCATCACAATCGCATGCCGCGCGCGCATGCGTGCCCGGATGTCGCCGATCAGATAGCGCCCGCCGAGCGATCGGATCGACGATGCCATCCGCCGGCACGCCGACCAGGGAGGCTTCGAACAGCTGCCAGCGCGTGGCCGTGAAGGTGAGCTTGTCATCCCAGCGAATATCACGCTCATCGACAACGTCTCCATCTTCATCAGTGATCAGCCATTCATCGACGCGATAGCCCGCGCTGATGCCGGTCAGCTCGCCACGCGCGACCATGCCTTCAGCCTTGCGGCCCTGGGCGGTCCGGGCAAACTTGATGCGGCCCATCAGCCGACCGCGTTCGATCCAGGCGTCGGTCACGCGGCCCAGCACCTGATCGATCCCGGCCTGCGAATGGTGATCCAAAAACGGAATGCCGCCGTCATGCAAACGGCTGAGATCGACGGCATGGGGCGAGATGCGCAGCACCTCCATCCCATAAGGCCGCTCGACGGGCGAGCCCATCGAGATCACGGCTTCGACGGTGTGCTGGTCCTTGTCATAGGAAGTTGGGCCGCCCGATTTCTTGGTGTTGGCGAGCCGGTGCAGGAGCTGGTCGCGGTGGGGCAACATGGTCACGACACCTTCAACTGCCCAACGCGCGCCGGGCCGCGAAATTCGACGAATTCGACGCCGGTCACCGGGTCGATGCGCGCTGACCGCTCCGTGGCCAGCTCATCATTGGGGTCGATGAAGCGGATGCCGCTATGCTCCTCAGCATCGAGGTCGAGCAGATCGAGCGCGTTGGTGTTGACATGATGCCCGCCACGCGCGCCTTTCAGCTCGCGGCGGCGCGGGTCATCGAGACCGCAGACCGCACGAAGGCGCAGCGCGCGCTGGGCCGCAATCGGCGTCAGCTCGCAATCTTCGAATTGCTGGCCGTGCCGAACGCGGCCCTCGGCATCGGTCCAGCGGAGCGGACGCAACGAAAACAGCCGGCGGGTTCCCGCCGTCGGCTTGGCCACCGTCACAGGCGCGGGCTCGGGCTTCCTGGGCGGGATCGGGGCGCTGCCCTCGCGGATGGCGCTCACCATGGCGCGCAGCTCGGGCGCGGCGATACCAACAGCGACCTCAATCTGCGCCCTCACGTTCCGAACCAGCGAGCCAGCCTGGCCGCTTTCGAAATGAAAAT